>ENA-ORTL01000326-ORTL01000326.1-human-gut-metagenome-genome-assembly--contig:-NODE-326-length-55371-cov-8.11657_pt1 | contig 55371 bp, 41 predicted proteins | sample MGYA00241916_ERZ509196 | MGnify/ENA primary metagenome ERZ509196 (study PRJEB26280, sample SAMEA2338844) | human gut metagenome | biome: human gut; feature: human-associated habitat; material: faeces...
CCTATCCGACTTTTCTTTGAAATCAGACAACTCAAAATAATCAAACATTCCCTCTGGAAAGATAAAACGAAGAAATTGATCGTAACTCATCTCTTTTATTTTTTTACTGCCACTAAGATACGATTTTTTCCCCTCAGGATTTCGGTATGATCCGTAAGTTTTGATCCCCTTTTTTAATCCTGAGGAATTTCGGTAGATCCGATATAGAGAAAAACCTTTCACAGACAAATGCTGTAAAAGGTTTTTTAATTTGTGACCTGGGAGGGACTCGAACCCTCGACCCAATGATTAAGAGTCATTTGCTCTACCAACTGAGCTACCAAGTCAACATGTTATTTGTTTGAGTGACCTGGGAGGGGCTCGAACCCTCGACCCAATGATTAAGAGTCATTTGCTCTACCAACTGAGCTACCAAGTCATTCATGCTATCGTTATTTCTCGATTGCGGGTGCAAAGATAGGAGTTTAATTTTTCTTTGCAAACTTTTCCCGCAGTTTTTTACATAAAATTTTAATCGAATTCAAATATATCAGACGGTGTAGTCCGTTTCAGAGCATGCAGGGAAACGTCCTTCCCTACCCTTACTCCTTCTTGAAATAAACGAAAATCGACTGTCTTATAGGCAAGTTCGGGATGATTATTATCACGGCTCAAATGACACAACCAGATATCTTTCAGTTTAGGATCATAATGAGTTGCGAGGAACTCGGCAGCTTCACGGTTGCTTAAATGTCCAGTCGAGCTGGCTACACGTTCCTTCAGAAAAGCTGGATACGTGCCGAACTTCAACATCTCCTCATCATAATTGGCTTCTATGATCAAGTGGTTTGCCATGCTCATATATTTGCATACTGTTTCGGTAATATGGCCGACATCCGTTGCCAACGTGAACTTATGATCACCATATTCGATATAATAGCCGACATTATCAGTACTGTCATGCGGAACCTCGAAAGCGGTAATGCGGAAATCGCGAATCATAAAAGGCACTTCTTTTTCGATCACCTTACGCGAACCGACAAGCTTTTCCTCCACGTAGCGGCTCTTGTTGATTCCCCGGTGGACAGCCTCCGTCGTATAGACAGGGATACAATGTTTTTCTCCCAGACAACCTACGGTTTTGATATGATCAGCATGATCATGCGTGATCAGAACTGCAATAATTTTGGAGAAATCGATCGCTTTATCTTTCAACACCTTCTTTATGGTACGAATACCGATACCTGCATCAATTAACACGCCGAATTCGGGTGTTCCCAGATAATAGCAGTTTCCACTGCTTCCACTTGCTAAACTCAGAAATGATAGTTTCATTTTAATTTCCAATTCAGTCCTTAACAGGAATTACGGGCGAAACGTGTCGGGGATCGTCACTTCCCCGATCAGCGAACAGTTCATGTGATCCTTCACCTCCTCCGGCGTCAGGCCGTGGCCGAAAAGAAACATGAGCTTGGTAACAGCGCTTTCAGTCGTACTGTCGAATCCGCTTATCACCCCCGCTTCCAACAATTTATGCCCTGTCTCATACCGGTGCATTTCCACACTTCCGGCACTACACTGGGTTACATTTACAATCACAATTCCCCGGCTAACCGCATCTTTCAGCATCGTCAGGAACCAATCATAGCACGGCGCATTACCGCTTCCGAACGTTTCCATCACAACCCCCTTCAACCCCGGTATATTCAGGATGCTTTCCACTACCTGAGGAGAGATTCCCGGAAAAAGCTTCAACACCGCAATATTCCGGTCCAAGAGATAATGCGGTTTCAACGGTCTTCTCGAAACAGGATGGTAAACCTGCCCGGTGTCATACTTTATATAAATACCGGCATGTGCCAGTGGTGGATAATTGTATGAACGGAAAGCATTGAAGTTGTCCGCATTAATCTTACTCGTACGGTTACCCCTCAACAAGTCATTTTCAAAAAAGATACAAACCTCCGGCACAACCGGGATGCCGTTTTCCTTTGCAGCGGCAATCTCGATAGCAGTGATCAGATTTTCTTTTCCGTCGGTCCTCAACATACCGATCGGTAATTGCGAGCCGGTAAAGATAACCGGTTTACTTAAATTCTCGAGCATAAAACTCAAAGCAGATGCCGTGAAAGACATCGTGTCCGTACCATGAAGCACAACAAAGCCGTCGTACAACTGGTAATTGTCTGCAATAATCTTTACGATCTTCATCCATGACTCCGGCCCCATCTCCGACGAATCCATTGCCGGATCGAACTGGATGGTCGAAACCGCATACCCCAACTTCTTCAACTCTGGCATATTATCCTTCAAATGTTGGAAATTGAATGATTCCAACACACCTGTTTCGGGGTTTTCAATCATACCGATCGTTCCGCCAGTATAGATAAGCAGGATCGAGGCTTTCTCACTTTGAGTGTTCATACTTGCTGTCATAGATCGCAAAGTTAATAATTTTATTCTTCTCCTTTTAATACAGGGACGCTTATATGATATTTTACTGCCACTATCCGCGAGACGAATATTCCGGTAGCAGCGATAAGCTGCGTCAGAGACGGTCCGATCCCCATCTGCAGGCAAGCGTAATAAATAAAGCCTCCAAACACGCATGCCAGTGCATAAATATCTTTTCGGAAGATCAGGGGTACCTCGTTAATCAGGATATCGCGGATCATACCGCCGAAAGCCCCCGTAATTGTCCCCATCACAATAGCCACCCACATCGGAAACCCGAATGCCAGCGCCTTCTCGATACCGACCACACCGAACAATCCCAACCCGATGGCATCGAAAATGAAGAAAGTATTGTTCAGGCTAATCACATATTTCCTGAATATGATAACAAAGAGCAATGCCAGTGCTGATATGATGAGATAAGAAGCCTGTTCCATCCAGAAAGGGGTGGCATTGAGTAGGATATCGCGGATCGTACCGCCTCCCACCGCCGTCACCACACCGACCACATAGGCCCCGAACCAGTCAAATTGTTTGGCTGAAGCCAAACGGATGCCGCTAATCGCAAAAGCGAATGTCCCGGTGTAATCGCAAAACGTAATGAAGTCTATCATTTTGATTTTTTCTGCAAAAATAAGTATTTCCTCGCAATGTTGCGTTTTTCTATAGAGACGACCTGATAATTATTTAAACCAAACGAATATCCGGCTGTTGATTATATATAAGTTTGCATTCAAAAAAGTGCTGATGACTATCTAATTAAGGGAAAAAATGAAGAAATATATATTAACTGGACTCATTTGTCTGTTTTCGTTCTCCTGGATACGGGGACAAGAATATATACCTCAAATTACACATCGTCATTATATAAGTGACACAACCCTATTCCATCCCCGCCATCCCTGGAAAGCGGCACTCGAAACATTCGGACTCAATATGCTCGTCTGGGGCTTCGACCGGTATCTCGTAAAAGAGGACTGGGCTTATATCAACGGGCATACGATCAAGAGCAATTTCAAAAAAGGTCCGGTATGGGATACCGACCAGTTCACGACAAACCTTTTCTCCCATCCCTATCACGGTTCGCTCTATTTCAACGCAGCCCGCAGCAACGGCATGAATTTCTGGCAATCCGCCCCGTTTGCAGCCAGCGGCAGTCTGATGTGGGAGTTCTTTATGGAGAACGAACCACCTTCGATCAACGACATGCTGGCGACAACATTCGGAGGAATCGAATTGGGAGAAATCACCTACCGGTTGTCCGACTTGTTCATCGACAACCGTTCGTCGGGAGCCGAACGTGTGGGGCGAGAGGTGTTGGCAGGTGTCCTATCGCCGGTCCGCGCTTTCAATCGTATCATTTCGGGGGAAGCCTGGAGACGTAGTTCCTCAAAAGGACGAACCTATTCCTCCGTTCCCGTCAACTTCATCGTCACAATGGGACCTCGCTTTTTAGCAGAACAAGAAGGTTCGAAACGGGGAACCACCAGCCTGAACATCAACTTCCGCATCGATTACGGGAATCCTATCAACGATGATTTTTATTCTCCCTACGAATGGTTCCGCTTCAACTTCGGAATAGATCTATTTTCTGCCCAACCGGTTGTCAGCCAAGTAAACGCTATCGGAGCTTTATGGGGAAAAACAGTCTGGACAAAAGGTCCACGGACGCTTTCCGCTGGATTTTTCCAACATTTCGATTTCTACAATTCGGAACTTCGCCACGGGAGCGATATGACCGTCCCTCCCTACCGCATAGCAGCACCGGCAGCAGCAGGAGCCGGTTTGATTTATTACAAACAGGCCACACCAGGGGACAAGACGGATATTTATGCTGAACTGTATGCAAACGGCGTAGCTTTAGGAGCCAGCCTGTCGGACTACATGCTGCTTGGCGAACGGGATTATAACTTAGGAAGTGGCTACAGCACCAAAGCCGGTGCCGGTATCATCTACAACAGACGACTGGCTTTCCTGCTCAACATGGAAAACTATCATATCTTTACCTGGAAAGGATACGATCCGGATATCGACTGGTCACAGGCAGATCCCAGCACCCTGAATATCCAGGGCGATGCCGGAAACGCACGCCTGACCATTTTCTCGATGAAACTGGCTTATTTATTAAAAGACAAGTGGAACATCACCCTGACAAACCGCTATTTCTCACGACGGACGAACTACCGGCATTATCCCAGAGTGGATTATTCCACTTACGACCTGATGCTCGGACTCGGGATACGAATTTAATTCTTACGTTCCAGCTCGTTCAGATTTTCCATCTTCTTGCGTTGCAGGAACTCGTATATCCCCTCAAGATGTTCCGTCACTTTCTTGTTTCCGAATTCGTAAACTTTGGTCACAAGGCCATCCAGGAAATCACGGTCATGCGAAACGACGATCAGCGTCCCGTCAAAGTCCATCAAGGCTTGTTTCAGGATATCTTTCGTTTTCATATCCAGATGGTTCGTCGGCTCATCGAGGATCAACAGGTTGACGGGCTCCAGCAACAGCTTGATCATTGCCAGTCGGGTACGTTCGCCACCGGAGAGCACCTTTACTTTTTTCGCCGAATTCTCGCCTCCGAACATGAAAGCACCCAACAGGTCCTTGATCTTGTTGCGGATATCCCCTTTTGCAACATCGTCTATCGTTTGGAACACCGTCAGGTTTTCATCTAAAAGGGACGCCTGGTTCTGCGCGAAATAGCCGATCATCACGTTATGCCCGATTGTCAACGTACCGTCATGTTCAAGCTCCTTCATAATACATTTTACCAGCGTGGATTTACCCTCCCCATTCTTTCCGACGAAAGCGATCTTGTCACCCCGCTCGATCATCAAATTGGCATTACGGAAAACAGTATGGTCTCCGTACGACTTCGACACATTCTCGATCGTCACCGGATAGGAACCCGAACGGGGCGAAGGCGGGAACTTCAGGCGCAGAGCGGAAGTATCTTCTTCATCGACTTCCAGTATTTCAAGCTTTTCAAGCATCTTCACACGACTCTGCACTTGCAAAGTCTTGGAATAAGTGCCTTTGAAACGTTCGATGAAGTCTTTCGTTTCGGCAATGAATTTCTGTTGCTCGTCATACGCCTTTTGCTGTTGTTCGCGACGTTCCTTACGCAATTGCAGGTATTGGCTATAATTGACTTTATAATCATAGATGCGGCCCATCGTCACTTCGATCGTACGGGTCGTGATATGGTCTACGAATGCGCGATCGTGACTGATTACGACTACTGCCTGCCCGTTATCGATCAGAAAATCTTCCAACCATTGGATAGACTCGATATCGAGGTGGTTGGTCGGCTCATCCAGCAAAAGCACATCCGGTTTCTTCAGCAACAGTTTCGCCAATTCGATACGCATACGCCAACCACCGCTGAACTCACTTGTCTGACGGCCGAAATCTTCGCGGGTGAAACCAAGCCCTAACAAAGTCTTCTCGATATCGGCATCATAATTAATCTCTTCAATAGAATAGAACTTCTCACTCAAAGTAGAAACACGCTCGATCAGTTCCATATAGCTGTCCGACTCATAATCAGTGCGTATTTCCAGTTCCTTGTTAATTGCAGCGATCTCCGCTTCCATCTCGTGTAGATGGGCAAAAGCTTGGGCAGTCTCTTCAAACACCGTACGGCCGTCTTCCGTCATCAAATGCTGCGGAAGGTATGCGATGACAGTATCTTTCGGGGCAGACACCTTCCCGCGGGTCGGCTCACGCACCCCAGCCAATATCTTCAGCAATGTGGATTTACCCGCTCCATTCTTTCCCATCAGGGCAATCCGGTCTTTCTCATTAATAACAAAAGATATATCCGAAAATAATGCGCTACCGCCAAACTCAACTGTTAGTCCGTCTACTGAAATCATATACTATATAAATGTATTACTTTTATAAAACGAGCGGCAAAGGTAAGAAATAAATGGCAATGATAGGGAATAGAAAAAAGACAGTGTCTAATTCTTGCTTCGATCACCTGAAATTCTGTAATCAGTGGCAGTGATTATAAAATCAGTGGCAGCGATTACATAATCAGTGCCACTGATTACAGAATTAATCAAGGGAAACATATCTTTTTATGCCCTATCGGACCTATTCACAATGGATATCTCGTGATTTATTTTACGACAGCAGGGCGGATCAACCCTCCACCGATCGAAACCTGATCTTTGCCAGACAAAGACATATCAACGATATAGGAGTTTCGCTGGTTCACTTCCGTTTGACTCTTATGGGCATGGAAAATATACCGTAAATTGCCATCCTTGTCGGCAAACGGTGCCCCGTGGCCGGTTCCGACAAGTTCGTCTACCCTATGCAAAAGCGGGTTTTTACTGTTTTTCTTCCAAGGGCCAAAAGGAGAATCCGACGTGGCATAGCCGACTGCATAATCCTGGCTCCTGAAATCGTTGGCAGAATAGAGCAGATAATACAAGCCGTCCCGTTTCAGAATGGAAGGACCTTCGGCCACCTTACCAAACACCATTTCCCAGGGCTCGACCGCTTCGATGCATTGTGTCAGCGTCTCCTCCTTGATTTCCTTCAGATTATCTTTCAGTTCTGCACACCAAATCACATTACCGTTTGTAAAGCGGACAAAATAAAGATAGGCCTTCCCATCCTCATCGAAAAAGACGGATGTATCGATTCCTTTTTCTTCTCGAATCGGCTTCTTTTCATCCTGCACGAACGGTCCCAAAGGAGAATCGGACGTGGCAACACAAACGTGCTCCTCTACCGAATAAAACATATAAAACTTCTTGTCCTTCTCCACATAATAGACTTCCGGTGCCCAAAACCATTTATCCCCGTAAGAGTCTTCTTTACTCAGTGCCAAGCGGGAAGAACGCTCCCACGACTTCAAATCTTTAGAACTGTACACCTCGAAACCGTCCGCACGGGATGTTCCATAAGCATAATAGGTATCGTTGTAAAACAGGATATAAGGATCGGCAATCGGCAACACATCCGAAACCGTCTCTTTCCCTAGGGCAGTCATACTTACCGCAACAACACACAACAGCATCAATAGCATTTTCTTCAACACATTCGTCTTCATAATGTATCCGTTTTATTATTTGATAATTGAGAATTTCACACGCATGCAAAGATAATCAATTATTTTCTTCTCCAATATATTTGTTTTATATATGAAAATCCCTATCTTTGCACCCGCTAATACAAACAGCTTAAATTAATTATTCAAACATGGCAACAAAAATTAGATTGCAGAGACACGGTCGTAAAAGCTACGCTTTTTATCAGATCGTAGTCGCAGACAGCAGGGCTCCACGTGATGGAAAGTTTATTGAAAGGATAGGTTCTTATAATCCGAACACTAATCCTGCTACAGTAGATTTGAACTTCGAAAGAGCTTTGTATTGGTTACAGGTAGGTGCACAACCTACAGATACCACTCGTAACATTCTTTCTCGTGAAGGTGTTTGCTTGAAAAAACACTTATTGGAAGGTGTTAAGAAGGGTGCATTCGATGAAGCTACTGCTGAAACCAAGTTTCAGGCTTGGTTGAAAAACAAACAGGCTTCTGTTCAGGCTGTAAAGGACAAAGATAGCGAAGCTGCAAAAGCTGCAGAAAAAGCTCGTCTGGAAGCAGAAAAAGAAGCAAACAAGGCAAAAGCAGAAATCGTAGCTAAAAAGAAAGCAGAATTGGCAGCCGCTGAAGCTGCTAAGCAAGCTGAAGAAGCAGCTGCTGCCGCTCCGGCAGAAGAAGCTCCTGCAGCAGAAAGCGCTGAATAATTCGAGCTTTGCCAAAATAAAAAGAGGACACCTTTGCAGATGTCCTCTTTTTTATTGTGCCTTCTTGCTCCTCTCAAGCAAGATCTTATTTTTTCAACAAAAAATTATCTATTTGCTCTACAAACTGTTCTTTTGATAAGGCTCCCTGAGCAATCTGAGGTTTACCTGTTTTGGGAATGAACAGCAACGTCGGAATACTCTGTATACCAAATGCCGAAGCCAGCTCTTTTTCATTATCTACATTTATTTTATAAATAACAATATCATCCTTGTACTGTGCAGCCAGTTCTTTCAGGATCGGAGATACTTTCTTGCAAGGGCCGCACCAGTCTGCATAAAAGTCAATAATAGCCGGTTTGTTTCCTTCATATACCCATTGAGTCTGATTCTTTTCGTAATTATATACTTTTGACAGAAAGTCCGCCTTATTCAATACAATCACTTCCCCCTGTGCGGACACCTCTTCCATTTCATTTTTTTCCGGTTTTGCGGACATGGAGCAACTGACCAAAACCAGTGCTACCGCAACCATCAATAGACTTTTCAAACTTCTCATATAAAACTTATTACTATTTAATTATTATCACTTACAAAAATAACAATAAAAAGATACAAACGTTTATTCTCAGTGGTTAAAAGAAAAAGAATAGAGTGAAAAGAAAAATATTCACAGCCTAATTTGGTTATTCGAAAATAATCACTATCTTTGCACCGCAATCAAAAAAAATGTTTGCATAATATATTGGAGAGATGGCAGAGTGGTCGATTGCGGCGGTCTTGAAAACCGTTGAACCGAGAGGTTCCGGGGGTTCGAATCCCTCTTTCTCCGCTGAAACTTATTAAAAAATAAACAATTAAGTCTTACAAGTTCATTAAATTTGTGAGACTTAATTGTTTATTCACCTATACCTACCAAATAATTTTTCAAATTACCAGACATTCCGGTGAATTCTATCCATCACTCTAATTTCTTTCTGTTTACAGATATGTGCGTTCTCTGCTGCATAGCCGATGGCTAGAAAACAGGTAAACTCATATTCTTCAGGGGCATGAACAAGGTGTTTCACATGCTCGGGTTCATTACCTATGGGAATACGGAACGCACATGATAATCCCTCTGCAGTTGCAGCCAGCAGGATATTCTCCACAGCACACCATGCCGAGGCGAAATAATTGAGTGAACTTTGATCTGCCGGATAACACAAAGGGCAATCCTTTTGGCGAAAGAATGGCAGAACAAGACAATTGCTTTGCATAAGCATACGTTGTTGTTTGGGTAATGCATCGACAAACATAGTATATTCGTCCTTATCCATTGTACTTGCAGCAGCTTCAAGTCCAGCCTGCTGAATTTTCTGAGTGTTTTCCGCCACCAGTGAAATAAGCCGGGCAATGTTTTCCTGTCCTCTTACAACGACGAACTCAAACTGCCGCAAATGGTCGTTGGTCGGAGCTTTAAAGGCTGTTGACAATACCTTTTCCAACACTTCTTCCGTTACTTCCTTATCGGAAAAATCTCGGATAGTTCTTCTTTTCTCCAATACTTGATAGAAATCCATAACAATACATTTTAATAGTTAGACGTATCATTTTCCGGCAGCAAAGTTATGGATCTATATTGTGGAATATTTGTCATTTCATATCACATATTTGTCGTATATTTGCATTAAACCATTTTATATGTGATTATGGAAGAAATGATTACCCCTTACGAATTGCCTGAAATAGAGAACCATTCATTCTTTTTCATAGACCAGCGGATAGAGACTCACTTAGAAGCCAAATTGCATCAGCATGATGCTTGGGAATTATATTATGTAATTTGCGGACATGGAACTCGAATGGCAGGAGATACGTTACAACCCTTTTCGGCAGGTGATGTGGCACTTATACCACCGTCTATGCACCATTGTTGGGAATACACTCCTTTATCAGCTGACAGTAAAGGGCGTATCCATTATCTAATGGTAGCTTTCAGCCACTCTTTTGTCGTGAAGTGCATGGAGTTTTTCCCTGAATTACGAAATCGCCTGGAAGGTCTTACATTTCCCGTCAATGCATTAAAATTCGGATCGAATAGCTCTCGTATTATTCGTAATACACTATTACAAATGAACGACATGGATGATTTGGGACGATTATGCGAAATGTTCCGCCTACTACCTTTTATTTTTACTTCTTCCGATCATATTCTTGCCGGCAAACCCACACAAATAGAACGTGATGTGAGACGTATCCAGCAAATTTGCGCTTATGTAATGGCTCATTATGTTCATACCATCTCTTTAGACGAAATCGCCGCCGAAGTCGGTATGAACCGTTCTGCATTCTGTTCATACTTCAAACGATGTAAAGGAATGACATTTTCGCAATTTGTCACCCAATACCGCTTGAATACAGCTTGCGAACTTCTAAAACATTCGCAAAAACAAATATCGGAAATCTGTTTTGCAGTAGGATTTAATGATGTCCCACATTTTAACAGAGTTTTCAAAGAATCGCAAGGAATAACACCTAAAGAATATAGGAAACGAAATGCAATCCGTTCGGAATTTCGATAGGAATACCAAAAGCTTGCTAAAAGAGTGCCCATTCGAGCAATTCCTTCATATAAATCCGGCTATCTTTACCCCACCACAGTTACCCGGAACTTCGATAAGTACTTTTGCAAGAACCACCATCATACTATCATAATCTCCTGTATATTGTTTAAAAACAATGTATTACTGCATGATAGTTGCCGTTTTATACTATCATTCATCTATCATAACTATCATGACGAAAAAACAAACTCACTGTGTATCAATCTACGATAAATACAGCCCGATCAGGAATAGGAGCAGAACAGGTTAAAACGGCTTCTTTTTTCATCAAGACAAGCCTTTCTTTTGCCAAATACAGCCTGGAAAGCTATTCGAGACCCGGGTGTAAGAGGCACGAACATCCGGATGTGGGGAAGGTGCAGGCCTGGGTCTTCGTGGATTCCTGCCGGAGGTGCGGGGATGTTTATCTGCCATGTCAGGGACACTTTTATGCCCTGTTTTTACATCTTATATGGAGAAAAAGGGCGTTTTTTACAAATGACACCATTTTTGGAGATAGCTGTTTTTGTCTTATAAAAACATAAATATTTTATTATCAGATACATAAACAAATTCACAAGCAAAAAAACATGATAGATGCATGATAGTAGAAAACAGCAACTATCATACTTTAATAGCCTGAAAAACAGCTTTTAATAACTAACTATGATAGTATGATGGTTGTTTTGCAAAATTTCCATAGACAAGAAGAGGCAGTCTTGGATGGCGATTTTTGGTACGGTTGCCTTGTTGCCGTATCGAGCTTCGGCAACAAATGGGCACAAACCAATATGAAATCCATCATCAAACACCGTAAAAAATTAGAAGCCAAACAAATGGAATAAAAAAGAGAAGAAATCACACACAAATACTTACATTTGTATTTTATAATTTAACAAACAACTTATATGGAACTATCAGCAAGTAAAACCCCACGTATTGAAGTGGTCGATGCGCTAAGAGGATTCGCCGTCATGGCAATTATTTTAGTGCACAATCTGGAACATTTTATTTTCCCTGTCTATCCAACAGAACAACCAGCATGGCTGGCTGTCCTCAACGACGGAGTGTTTAACATCATATTCTCCCTGTTTGCAGGAAAAGCGTATGCCATTTTTGCTCTTCTGTTCGGATTTACATTCTACATCCAATGTCATAATCAGGAAAAGAAAGGAAAAGACTTCGGCTACCGCTTTTTATGGCGACTGGTTCTGCTACTCGGTTTCGCCACATTGAACGCCGCTTTTTTCCCAGCCGGAGACGTACTGTTGTTATTTGCCGTAGTAGGCCTGGTTTTATTTCTGGTTCGCAAATGGAATGACAAAGCGATCTTAATCACAGCTATTATATTATTAATCCAACCGATAGAATGGTATCACTACATCATGAGCCTGTTCAATCCGACCCATACACTGCCGAACCTCGGTGTAGGCGAGATGTATGGTGAAGTCGCCGAATATACCAAAGCAGGAAATTTCTGGGATTTCATCTGGGGAAATATCACGTTAGGACAAAAAGCAAGCTTATACTGGGCTATCGGAGCCGGACGTTTTCTGCAAACGGCAGGCTTATTCTTGTTAGGATTTTATATCGGTAGAAAAGAGCTATTCGTTACAACCGAATCACACCTGCGTTTTTGGGTAAAGGTTCTTATTATTGCTGCAATCTGTTTCGCCCCCTTGTATTCTTTAAAGGAACAGATCATGGCAGGCGACAATGCCCTGATCAAGCAAACTGTAGGGACAGCTTTCGACATGTGGCAGAAATTTGCGTTTACATTCGTCCTCGTTTCCTCGTTTGTGATCTTGTACCAGAAAGAATACTTCAGGAAAGCTGTTTCTGCTCTACGCTTTTATGGAAAGATGAGCCTGACCAACTATATCGCACAATCGATCATGGGAGCGATCATCTATTTCCCGTTCGGGCTATATTTAGCTCCTTATTGCGGCTATACAATAAGTTTACTAATCGGGTTCGTCCTCTTCCTGTTACAAGTTTCGTTCTGCAAATGGTGGCTGACAAATCACAAACAAGGTCCCTTGGAAAGCATCTGGCATAAATGGACTTGGATGTTCTCAAACAATAAATAAAAAACAAGGGGGTGTGTCAAACATCGGTATTCATGGGACGCAGACGAGCGCAGATTAACGCAGATATTATTAATTATCAGCAAAATAAATCTGCGTCCGTCTGTGTATTCTGCGTTATCTGCGTCCAATGATATCAAATTGACACGACCTCATTCAATACTAAAAACCGGATTTTATATCTTCGTTTGCTTTCCTTGCCAATTCAAACAATCTCGGATTAATGTGACAATAACCGCCCACATTCTTATCCAAATAATCCTGATGATATTCTTCTGCAGCATAAAAATTAACGAGTGGCATCACCTCGATGGCGATTGGTTTCGCATAGTCCTGTGCCAATTCCTTAATGGCAGCTTCGATCACCAGGGCATCATCCTTATCGGTATAATAAATGCCTGTGCGATATTGTAGACCGCTATCCCCACCCTGACGGTTGACACTGGTCGGATCTATCGTCTGAAAGTATAGATTCAGTAATAAATCCAGACTGACTGTTTGCGGATCATAAACGACCTTAACCGTTTCTACAGCTCCGGTATTCCCTGTACATACCTCTTTATAGGTAGGATCAGGAACCTGACTGTTGGCATAACCGACTTCCGTTTTTTCCACACCTCTAATCTGTTTCAGGAAATGTTCCGTACCCCAGAAACAACCGCCTGCCAGATATATTTCAGCCTTGTCTTTCATATTCATATTTTCTTGTTCCATTAAATCAAACTCTTTCATATTCTCGGCACTGTCAACCAGACTGACACATACCAATAACAATGCAATAATAGCAATATTTCTCATAGCCTTTCTGTTTTTCAAATAACAAATAGGAAATATTTTTTGTTGTTATAGAAAAATAAAGTCATAACATACAAATGGAAAATAGAGATTATCAAAAACGTGTAGCAGCCATACATGACTTGTCCGGATTCGGGAAATGCTCTTTAACAGTCGCTTTACCGATCCTTTCTGCCGCCGGAATAGAAGCGTGTGCCATGCCGACCGCCATATTATCGACTCATACAGGAGGAATCAGCGGATACACTTACCGCGACCTGACAAGCGACATGCGGGCTTTTATGCAGCACTGGAAATCACTCGACATACAATTCGATGCGACCTATAGCGGTTTCTTAGGTTCGTTCGAGCAACTGGATCTCGTCAAAGAGTTTTTCGAACTATTCAGATCAAAAAACAACCTGATCCTGGTAGATCCGGTAATGGCGGACAACGGCGAACTATACCGTATATTTCAGCCTGAATTTGCCGTAGGTATGCGATCTTTATGCAAAAAGGCGGACATCATTGTCCCTAACCTGACCGAAGCCGCCTTATTACTGGAAGAAAGTTACCACCCCGGTCCCTATACGCAGGCTTACATCGAAAAAATCTTAAAAAAGCTAAGTAAGCTCGGACCGGAAAAGGTCGTACTGACCGGTGTGTACTTCGAAGAAAAGAAATTGGGAGCTGCGACCTACGACAAAGGGAGTGATTCGACAGACTATCTATTTACCGAAAGGATACCAGGAAGTTATCACGGTACAGGTGATGTTTTTGCAAGTGCTCTGTTATCCGGCCTTCTGAATAACTTCAGCCTAAAGGATTCAACGCAAATAGCCGTAAACTTCACAGCCGACAGTATACGCCGGACATATAATGCAAAAACAGATTACCGCTTCGGTGTTAATTTTGAACAATGTATCCCCGACTTTCTAAAAGAACTCAAACTGATATAGTTATTCCAATTTTATTTTTCATCTTTGTAAAAATAATAAGACAAGAATATGAGTAAAACTAAAATAGCAATTTCCGGTATAGGAGCTGTAGGCGGTTACTACGGGGGATTATTAGCTGCCCGTTACAAAGATTCCGAAGATATTGACATCTATTTCATTTCTCGGGGTGAAAACCTGAAAGAGATACGTGAGAACGGCATCGAAGTTAAAAATACATTCCTGACGATCAAAGCAAAACCAACCCTCGCGACCGACAATCCTGCCGAAATAGGACCAGTCGATTACTTGTTTTGTTGTACCAAAAGCTACGATTTGGAAGAGAATATAGCCCAGCTAACCCCGGTGATCGGTCCGAACACGGTTATCATTCCCTTACTGAACGGGGCAAACATAACGGAACGCATACAACAGCTATTACCGAACAACGAGATTTGGAAAGGATGCGTTTACATCGGTTCCCGCCTGGTCAGACCGGGAAGAGTGGAAAAGTTTACCATAAAGGACCGGATGTTCTTCGGTAGTAAGGAAGCCCCAACAAAACGGCAGAAAGAATTGCAGGATATATTGGCTAACGCCCGTATCCTTACCACAATACCGGATAATATCGACTTGGAAATCTGGAAGAAATTCTTCATGATCTCGACCGCTGCCACCATCACCTCCTATTTCAATGAGACGATTGGCGAAGTGATAAATAACCACATCGACTTATTCATCACGTTAGGTTATGAACTCAAAAGCGTGGCAGTAGCCAAAGGGATTCCTCTGCCGGACGACCAGGTCTTCGACGCTATCGACGCTCAGAAGATCATGCCGAACAATTCCACTACCTCCATGCACAGTGATTTCCAAAAGGGCAACCGCACCGAGGTGGAAACATTGACAGGTTATGTCGTACGAGCTGCCCAGGAATTAGGAATCGAAGTTCCGACCTATCAGTTTATGTACAAAGGGTTGACCGAATTTCCCTATCCGGTGGCAGATTAATCCCCTAACAAGATAAAGAGAGTATGTCGGAACTTAATCGTTTTTCGGCAAGCTCTCTTCTCTTATTTTTACTTTGTCCAAACAGACAAATCTAATTATTAATAATATATGAAAAACAAATTTCACCTCTATTTCATCCTGTGTTTTCTATTCAATATGGCAGGATATTCGCAAAGTACGGTTTTCGAATCGCTCTCTTTCGAAAGTAACAAATTAGGCAGGAAAGTTTCCTACTCCATCTACCTGCCTTCCGACTACAGCACCTCGAAAAGGAATTACCCGGTCCTCTACCTTCTACACGGTTATACGGATAATGAAACCAACTGGATACAGATGGGACAAATGAAAACGATTGCCGACCGTGCCATCGCAAACGAGGAAGCCGTGCCGATGATCATCGTCATGCCGGACGCATGGGACACTTGGTATATCAACCAGTATGACGGAAAAGCACCTTATGAAGACATGTTTTTTGAAGAGCTTATCCCCTATATGGAAAAAACATACCGGATTCGCAGTAATAAAGAAAGCCGGGCGATTGCCGGGTTGTCAATGGGTGGCTACGGTTCATTCCTGTACAGCTTGCATCATCCGGATATGTTCTGCGCATGCGCCCCATTGAGTGCCGCTGTTTTCGACGATACGGTCATGGAAGCGAGAAAAAACAAATCGCACAAAGATTTATTCAACCGCCTGTTCGGACCGGGAGACGAACACTGGCAACAAAACAATGTTTTGAAGATCCTGTCCGACTGGAATCAAAACGACTTACCCAAAATCCGTTATTACATTGACTGTGGTGATGACGACGGCTTACTGGACGGAAACATGCAGGTGCACCAGATCATGAGGCAGAAAGGGATCAAGCACGAATTCCGGGTACGTGACGGCGGCCATAGCTGGACCTATTGGCGGACGGCTCTGCCTGAAGTTCTGAGGTTTGTCAGTCAGACTTTTTGCAGAAGTTGACAAAACCGTAATATTGGTACATCAATCCGTAATTCGTGTAAGTTGTAAACCATTTCCTTTCACTATTTTTGCAACATAAAATAACAGACTATCTAAAAAGAGCTTATTATGTTGCGAACAATCAGACTTACAACTGCACTCATCTGTTTTACGCTTGTCACCCTGCTATTTCTCGATTTTACGGGAACATTGCATGTATGGTTCGGGTGGTTGGCAAAAGTACAGTTCCTGCCGGCAGTATTGGCACTAAACCTCGGTGTGGTACTGTTTCTCATTGCATTGACCTGGATTTTCGGTCGGGTTTACTGTTCTGTAATTTGTCCTCTCGGTATATTCCAGGATATTGTTTCATGGCTGGCGGGGAAACGGAAGAAAAATCGTTTCCGTTATTCCCCCGCTTTGTCTTGGTTAAGATACGGAGTTATGGGAATATTTATCCTTGCCATGATCAGCGGATTAGGAGCATGGGCGGCATTAATCGCACCTTACAGCGCTTACGGGCGCATCGCCTCCAACTTATTCGCCCCCTTCTGGGGGTGGGCAAATAACCTCTTGGCCTACTTAGCAGAACGGGCAGACAGTTACGCTTTCTACGAGACGGAAGTTTGGCTACGGAGCCTCCCTACTTTCATCATTGCCACAGTTACCTTTATTACACTAATCATACTTGCCTGGCGGAACGGAAGGACCTATTGCAATACGATTTGCCCGGTAGGTACGGTTTTGGGATTGATCTCCCGTTTTTCTGTTTTCAAGCCGGTTATCGATACGTCCAAATGCAATGGTTGTGGCTTATGCGCCCGTAATTGCAAAGCAGCCTGTATCAATACAAAAGTACACGAGATCGATTACAGCCGTTGCGTCGATTGCATGGACTGCATAGACAAATGCCGGCAAGGGGCCATCCGATATACACGCAGAAAAACAAACAAAGCAGAAACACAGGCTAACCAACCGGTTGTAAACAAGCCCGACCGCCGCAAGTTCTTTACCGTATCGGCATTACTTGCCACTTCAGCAGCCCTGAAAGCCCAGGAAAAAGTACAACTCCCGGACAAGAAAGTCGACGGCGGATTGGCCATCATTGAAGATAAAAAGAAACCGAACCGGACGACACCGATCACCCCTCCGGGCTCGCTGAGCGCTGCCAACTTCTCCCAACATTGCACCGCGTGCCAGCTTTGCGTATCGGTTTGTACGAACCATGTACTTCGTCCTTCGGAAAACCTGCAAACATTTATGCAACCAGAGGTATCGTATGAGCGAGGATATTGTCGTCCCGAATGCGTCAAATGTTCGGAAGTCTGCCCGACCGGAGCGATCCGCCCGATCACGAAAGCAGATAAAACAGCTATCCAGATAGGACATGCCGTACTGATCCAAGAAAATTGCATCGTCAATCGGGATGGCGTCACTTGCGGCAACTGTGCCCGCCATTGTCCTACCCAGGCGATCCTGATGGTGGCAAAAGACCCGAACGACCCGGATTCGCTTCAACTACCAGTCGTAAACGAGGAAAAATGCATCGGCTGCGGAGCCTGTGAAAACCTGTGTCCGTCCCGTCCGTTCAGCGCCATTTATGTGGAAGGGCACGAACAACACCGGAATATTTAATCAAGAAATAAAAGAATCATCATATATGAAAAAAGACAATCATCAAGCGATAAACCGTCGAGACTTCCTGAAGATTGTAGGAATCAGTACGGCAACTACCGCCCCATTGCTCTCCGGGTGCAACTCGAACAGCGGGGTGACCGCAGATTCAGGCAACTCCACTCCTATTCCTACAGATCAGATGACATACCGCACAACGCCGTCCACAAAAGACAAAGTTTCCATCCTCGGCTACGGATGCATGCGTCTGCCGACTATTGCCAAAAGCAGCGCAAGAGACAGCGACGACGAAATCGACCAGGAAATGGTCAACCGGCTGACCGACTATGCCATCGAACACGGTGTAAACTATTTCGACACATCGCCAGCCTATTGCAAAGGACGTTCGGAACATGCCATGGGGATCGCCCTCAGCCGTTATCCGCGTGACAAATATTATATCGCCACCAAGCTTTCAAATTTCTCTCCCGACACATGGAGCCGTGAGGCTTCTATCGCGATGTATAACAATTCGCTCAAAGAGTTACAAGTCGATTATCTCGACTATATGCTGCTCCACGGGATCGGTATGGGAGGCATGGAAGCCTATGAAAACAGGTATGTCAAGAACGGTATACTCGACTTCCTGCTCGAAGAACGCAAGGCAGGACGTATCCGAAACTTGGGTTTCTCCTATCACGGAGATATAGAGGTGTTCGATTATTTGCTTTCGAAGCACGACGAATACCAATGGGATTTCGTCCAGATCCAATTGAATTACTTAGACTGGAAACACGCCAAAGAGATCAACCCGCGAAACACCGATGCGGAATATCTGTACGGGGAATTACAAAAACGGGAGATTCCCGCCATCATCATGGAACCACTTCTCGGAGGGCGGCTTTCAAACGTACACGACCATATCGTCGCACGCTTGAAACAACGAGAGCCGGGACGGAGTGTGGCCTCCTGGGCTTTCCGGTTTGCCGGTTCGTTTCCCGGTGTGCTCACCGTTCTGAGTGGTATGACTTACATGGAGCACCTGCAAGACAACCTACGCTCCTACTGCCCATTGCAGCCATTAACAGAAGAAGAAAACCATTTCTTGTTCGACACCGCCGACTTGATGATGCAGTATCCGACCATTCCGTGTAACGACTGCAAATATTGTATGCCTTGTCCCTACGGGATCGATATTCCGGGAATTCTGCTTCATTATAATAAATGTGTGAACGAAGGGAATGTTCCCCAGAGTGGACAGGATGAAAACTACCGCGAAGCTCGCCGAGCTTATCTGATCGGATATGACCGCAGTGTTCCGAAGCTCCGCCAGGCGGATCATTGTACCAGTTGCAATCAATGCAATCCACACTGTCCGCAGGGGATCGATATTCCGAAAGAACTACAGCGGATCGACCGTTTCGTCGAACAACTGAAACAAGAGACATTATAAAATGAAAGGAGGTGTGTCAAACGCTTAACGCGGGATCGCATTAAAGCTAGTCATATAAACATCTGATTGATAAGGTTTGCTCTTTTGCGGCCCCGCGTCAAGCGCGGGGACAAGGGGATTTTGAGACACCCCCCTTTTGGACATTGAAAATAGCCATCCGGACTTAGGACGGCTATTTCCCCTTTTTAAAGTAGCTTCCACTGAGGTTTAAGCACCATATAATTGAAAACCAAGAATACTGTCGTCCCCAACAGAGCAAAAAACGAACCGATCAATGCCGTACTTTCCAGCCCTGCCCCATGTTCGATCGACAATCCTCCGAAATAAGCACCCACAGCATTCCCCAAATTAAAGGCAAGCTGAACCATCGCCCCGCCCATCATCTCTCCGCCAGGAGAATACTGAAGCAACAACAATTGCTGCGGAGAAGAAACAGCAAACAGGCAACCAGTACAAACACACATCAGCAAAGCAGACAAAAAGCCGTACGATGCAAAAAAATAAATCAGCAGAAGTGATGCAAACATCAGAAACTGCATGGACATCGCCACAATACCAGGTGTAAAACGATCAGACAAATGTCCTCCCAAATAGTTACCGATACACATACTCGCACCCGCCAGCAACATCAATACAGGCATTGCCCCGATACTGAAACCAGATACATCCGTCATTAACGGATTGACATAACTATACCAGCAAAAAGCTCCCCCGTTTCCTAACATGGTAGCAGCAATCAGCATCCACGGTTCCGGCCTTCTCAAAAAACGAAATTGCCCTTTCAGATTCGTTGCCGGCAAGGCGGGCAAAACAGGAACCCACCTCCGGATAAACCAAATCGTTACACCACCCCACAACGCTGCAATCACAAAAACCAAACGCCAAGACAGAAAATGTCCCAGGAAATTCCCAGCCGGGACACCGAACAAATTGGCAACCGTCATCCCCATAATCATAATAGCTACAGCAGAAGTACTTTTCCCCTTCTCCGCCAAACGGCTGGCGACAATCGAACCGACTCCGAAGTAAGCCCCATGCGGCAACCCCGATACAAACCGGGCACACAGTCCCATCCAATAATCGGTCGACAGCGCCATAAGCAGATTCCCGGCAACAAAAAGCCCGACCAAAGCAAGCAAGATCGTACGTAACGGCCAACTCCTGGCCACCACCACTACCAACGGTGCTCCCACACATACACCCAACGCATAAGCCGAAATAAGATGTCCGGCTTCGGATAAGGAAATATCAAATCCTGCCGCCACATCCGGCAAGATACTCATCATAATGAACTCTGCAATCCCCAGCCCAAATGTACCGAAGGACAATGCATACAAACCTTTCTTCATAACCTATTCAATCTTTCTGTTTTTCCGGCCGCAAAGAAACAACAAAATTATTAAGTGTAATTGTCGCAGATTATGCGATTATTGTCTAATTTTACTGTGTTTTATCTGAAAATTCATCCGACATGCACGAGAAACTAAAATTCGAACAAATCAAAAAAGATAGTTGTGCCTCGTTACGCTACGATTATTCCAGCTTGTACCCAAAAGATGAAATGCCTCTTCATTTTCATCCCGAAATAGAAATATGTTATGTTGTGAAAGGTTCAGGCTACCGGATGATGGGCGACTTTCTGGAGCCGTTCGAGGAGGGAGAAGTCGTACTGGTCCCGACCAACCAACCACATTGTTGGATGTATAACCCGGAAAGTTGCGAACCGGATGGGAAACGACAATGTATAGTCGTGCAATTCAACCCCGACCTGCTACAAGCCGGCCTGTCTTTTTTTACCGAATGGGAATATGCCGCTCATCGGTTATCAGCAATCCAGCAAGGTATCCTGCTGACAGGCAGAACTGCCGGAAAAATCAAATCCTGCTTAGAAGAAATGAACTGCTTGAATGCAAGCGAAAGGATGCTGATGTTGATCCGCATCCTGCAACAAATCGGAACCACAACCGATTTAATCCCTATCGGTTTGCAGGAAACGGAATTTAATGGTATCACCAAAAATATGAGACGCATGCAACTGATCTTCAAATACGTCATCGAGCATTACAAGGAGAAAATAACTCTTTCGGACGCCGCAAATGTAATCAGTATGAGTACAACGGCATTCTGCTCGTTTTTCAAACGTGAAACAGGCAAAACGTTTACAAACTTCATCAACGAATACCGGATAGAAGCCGTTTGCACTTTACTCCTCAACTTTCCGGATAAGGACATTAATGAAATAGCCTGGCAATGCGGCTTCACCGACATTCCCTACTTCAATCGCTCTTTCAAAAAGATGAAACAGATGACTCCGGGACAATGGAGATATAAAATACAATAAAAAGAATATCCTAATATGAATGCAGAAATCATCCGATTCTTAGACGATTTACGGCGGAACAATAATACCGTCTGGTTCCATGAAAATAGAGAACGATATGACAAACTTCGCCGTACCTTTATCAACGAAGTACAAGAATTAATCGAACGAATCAGTGTATTCGATCCTGACATACGGGGATTGGATGCCCGGAAATGTCTGTTCCGTATTAATCGCGACATCCGTTTCAGCCTCGACAAGTCGCCTTACAAGACTTATATGTCAGCCTGTATTGCTCAAGGAGGGCGTCATAGTATCCGGGGAGCTTACTACTTTCATCTTGAACCGGAATACTGCGTACTGTCCGGTGGTATCTGGTATCCCAAACCGGAAATATTGAAAGTCCTTCGACGTGAAATATACAATAACATAGATGAATTTGTTTCCATCATCGAAGAGCCTTCCTTCAAAGCTCTATACCCGTCACTCGAAGGGGACATGCTAAAACGTATCCCGGCAGGTTTCCCCTCCGATTCCCCTTATGGCCATATATTAAAGCACAAAGATTTCAGCGTTATCGGTATTAAGCCCGACAGCTTTTTCAGCCAGCCTGACTGGATGGAAGAAACCATCGATTGTTTTCGAAAGCTTCTCCCATTCAACCGCTTCCTGAATGAGATTGTGGATGAATATATGGGAAATCAGTAAAAAATCCTATTTCCCACAAATATCCTTAAACGGGCAATATACGCAAGCTTTACCGTTCGGAGTTTGTACGAATGGGGTTTCTGTGTCGAAGATTTCATCCAGGCAATTTCGCAGACTGTTTTCAAAATCCGCATGATAATTGGCGAAGTCCAGGACCTGTTCTGTTTTAAACCGGTCTGTACGCCGGTAGATTCCGGGGTCGAAAGAGGGAGAAAAGAGAGTCCGCATGTAATAGATACCCGGCTGAATAGCAGTTGAAAGTTGAACCGTGCCGTACATCCATGCATACATAAAGACCTGCATAACCGCTTTAGAACGATCTGTATCTTCTTTGTCAAAAAGAGCTTCGACAGAAGTAAATTGTGTCGTCCCGCTCCCACTCTTGTAGTCGATGATGCGGACGGTATCTCGCACTTCGTCTATACGGTCAATAAATCCTTTCAGCTGGATATTGCTCTTATCCGTCAACGGGAAAAGGCATTTTATCTGCTTTTCCGATTCGATATAACGGAAAGGAGTCAGTTTAGCGTCCCTCTCCAACACTTTCTCTACATATTTGCGAATCATTTCGCCGATCAGGAAATTCTGTCCGGTGAGCGGACGGACGATATCCGTTTTAAAGAAAATTTCGGCAAAGGCACGGGCAATCGCTCCTGTCAACATAGGCGTATCTTTGCGGATCGCTTTCAGCAGATCAGCCGTCACCATCTTTCCGCAGAATGGCTGATACAATTCCTCCATCACCTTATGCAGGATACTTCCGAAAACATTACTTTCGATCGTCTCGCTTACCTCCTCTTCTTCCCGTATTCCTTCGACAACGGAGAAATAGAATTTAAGCGGACAATCCAGATAGGTATTGGCTGCACTCGCCGATATCGCTCGCGTCCCGCCACTCCGGAAAGCCACCAGACGGTTCATGACTTCCTCCGTCTTAGCCACCTGCAAGGCAGGAGTCTTGGAAGAAGAGACATTGTAAACGACCAGCTTGTTTTGTATCGGTTCCTCATAATGATAATGCAACTGATGCACGAAACGACTTACCTCGCCTGTCTGCAATCCGTTACTCCGGGTATCATAAAGCAGGCTGACATGGCTGGCACGATAAATCAAACGATAGAAATGATACGCCCAAACACTGTCCTGGTGCTCGTATGTCGGCAAACCGAACCCCCGGCGGAGATTATAAGGAATAAATGAATTAGCCGCTTTCCTCAACGGGAAAATCCCTTCATTCATCGAAAGAATAATCAACCGGTCAAAGTCAAGCGCACGAGTCTCCAAAACCCCCATGATCTGCAAACCGGAAAGAGGTTCGCCATGGAAAGGGATCGTAATCGTATCCGTCACACGTTTCAGCAAACGGAAATAGGTGTCGATTTTCATCTCTACATTCGCCTCCCGCATGACTTCCTTCATCCGATTGACGGTGGCAAAATAATGGAAGATAAACTCCTGTTCGATGTCGTTAATAGTTGAAAGTTGAGAGTTGAAAGTGGAAAGTGGCTCCGCGTTGCTATCTTCACTTTCCACTTTCAACTTTCCACTTTCAACTGCTTTATTGAGTTCCTGCAACACGTTGATCAGGTAATCGGAGAAAGTTTCCACCGCAGTCACCGGAGTAAAGAGGATGGAGAGCAGAGACGTCTTATCCAGATCGTCATACGAGATGTAAATCTTGTTGTTTTCTGAAATATCTTTTACCAGATCGGAGACCACCTCCGGAGAAGTAGTCGAAATATATCGATGGTTCAGGATCGGCAAAACATCCCGGAAATAGAACACCGGCCTCCGGTCCACATAACGAATATTCTTTTGCAAAGCTAAAATATATTCCATCAAAGATGCGACTGGTGTACCGGCCAACGGATATCCCATCGTCACATTGATCCGTTTGATCTGTTCGGGGATGGCATTCAGGACCGGAATCAACAAATGCTCATCCGGCAGAATCACAGCCGTCCGCAACGCTTCTTCTGCACTCATTTCATCTTCCCTGCAAAGCTCGCTTAAAATACTGTGCACCTGCTTGGCCTGCCCAATACCGGAAGGGATACCGATCACCTCGACCTTGGGAGTTGAAAGTGGAGAGATGAAAGTTGAAAGTGGCTTCGCGTTGCTATCTTCACTTTCCACTTTCAACTCTCCACTTTCCACTTTCAACTGTGAAGGGAATCGCCGTAAATTGCGTTCCACGAAGTAAGAGGCTTTATTATCCGGATCTGTCACTTTCGGCGAAGCATAATCCCAGTAAAAATCTGCTATTTCCCGTTTCTGTAATTCAGACAGGAAACGTTCTTCAGCCACAGACAAGGCGTTCAAGCCGACAAACACGACTTTCGTATAGGGAAGATCACAACATTCGTTTTTCTCCATCTGCTCGACCACTTCCCGGAAAATCATACCTTCATATCCCTTACCTTCGGCAGCAAGCGTTTCCCTCAAATCGGTATATAGGGCGTATAAGATTTGCCAGACAGCCAGAAACTGTTCCTGATTGGGTGTATCTCCTTTCGGGTAGAAAGAAGACCAGAAAGTCCGGATAGCCGCGATCTGTTCGGGACTCAGAAAACTGAAATCATTCTCAATTTCACGAAGGTCTGTCACGTTTGTGAAGAGCATGCGAGCGTCAACCATATATTTATCGATATCATCAAAGTCATTCAACAACATTTCCCCCCAATAGAGGAACTCGTCGAATGTTTCAGAAGAACCGCTATGGTTCAAATAGATATCATACAGCTTAAACAACATGCTGATCCGGTCTGCAGTCTGCTTTCCACTCAACTGTACAAACAGGTCGTTGATGGTCAGAATCGTCGGAGAGAAAAGCGGCTTCTCCGACACTTCCGACAAATATTTCTGAAAGAACAATCCCGTACGACGGTTCGGGAAAACAAAAGCCAGACGGCTGACTTCCGCCCCATATTTAGAATAAAAAAGAGATGCAACCTGATATAAGAATGGTTTCATTAATTGTTCGAATTAGTAATCTGTTACTTTTCTCTTGAAAGAAAAGTAACCAAAAGTTCAAGGCTTAACCGTCTGGGCTACTCCGGGCAAAGACTACGCTGTCGCCTGCGAAACTCGCTTCGCTCAGACAGCGCAGGCTCCTGCCGCTCCGTCTTTGCCCTCCGCTTGACGCCCATCCGCTTAGGCCTTTCCAAGAAAGCTACACTTTCTCTTGGGGTGGCCGATACCGACCGTTCTTCTGCGGCCCCGTGCGGGGTACGGGGACAAGCGACAAGGGCAAGAACAAACCCGTTCCCGCACTTGATGCGGGATCGCAAAGAGGCAGGCGGTATCGGCCATCCCCAAAGAGCCGTCAGGCTCTATTTCCGGCCTAAGCTGGTGAGCGTTAAGCGCAGTGACCGCAGTAAGCGTCCGGAGCGTCTGCTGTCTGAGCGAAGCGAGTTTCAGACGCGACAGCGAACGAAGGGAACGGAGTAGCGAAGCAGCTTAAGCCTTGATCTTTTGGTTACTTTTGGATCAAGCCAAAAGTAACAGACAAATTATTATTTTATTGTAATATACTCTCTATTGCCTGTAACTCTTCCGTTGAAAAAACATTGTTTTGTAACGCCTTCAAATTATCCGTCAACTGTGCAACCGAACTGGCCCCCACTAAGACACTTGTTACCCGTTCGTCCTTCAACAACCAGGCGAGTGCCATTTCTGCAAGCGTTTGTCCACGTCGTTTTGCAAGTTTATTCAATTGGCGAACTCTACTTATCTTTTCTTCCGTTACCTGCTCGCGTTGCAGATGGCCTGTAGATTTGGCTGCGCGTGAATTTTCAGGGATACCGTTCAGATATTTGTCCGTCAGCATACCCTGTGCCAAGGGCGAAAAAGCGATCATTCCCACCCCTTCCTGCTTCAGTAGAGGCAAGAGGTCCGGTTCGGTCCAGCGATCCAACATCGAATAGCGCGCTTGATGAATCAGACAAGGCACACGATGTTCCCCCAGGACAGCAAGCGCCTTTTCTGTCTGTTCGGCATTATAGTTCGAAATTCCGATATACAAAGCTTTTCCCTGTCGAACGATATCTGCCAACGCCCCCATCGTTTCTTCAATCGGTGTCTGCGGGTCCGGACGATGCGAATAGAAGATATCAACATATTCCAGACCCATCCGTTTCAAGCTCTGATCCAAGCTTGCCATCAGATACTTGCGACTTCCCCAGTTACCATACGGACCGGGCCACATATCATATCCGGCTTTTGTAGAAATAACAAGCTCATCCCTGTACAGCCCCAAACCTTTCTTCAAGATACGACCGAAGTTTTCCTCTGCCGATCCATATACAGGACCGTAGTTATTGGCAAGATCAAAATGTGTAATCCCATTGTCGAAAGCAGCATGCGCAATCTGAATAAAGTTACTGAACGCATCCACACTACCAAAATTATGCCACAATCCTAAAGAGATGGCCGGCAACAACAACCCGCTCCGTCCGCAACGCCTGTACGCCATATCGGCATACCGGTTATCATTTGCTTTGTACATTTCCATACTATGATATTTTAGTTACAATGAATCCTTTTCAGAGATACAAATATAATCAAGAATACCAAAAGAATGGATGATCCGGATAAAAACAAAAAAAGGCTATCCATCACGGACAGCCAATCTTCATTGTTAACCTTAAATCTAATACCATGAAAAACACAGTGCAAATATAGGCATTTTATGTTATGAAGCATACATTTTCACTTGGAAATCTCATTTATTTAAATCTATTTAACGAAAACATGCTATATAACATAATTAATCGGCATCATTTACAGTAAATCGGAACCCATTTTGCCACCATCCACACCTATTCTCACCTCCAAAAAACAACAGTATCCCCCTTAAAAGTCAAATATCACATAAAAATCTGATATACAATAATATGCTAAAATAGATGTTTGTTAAAAAAGATTACCCTTGCATGTAATTTGATTTAAACGGGGTAGAAAACTAAAATAGATGCGGTAATAGTTTCGATTTGAACCAATGCATTTTTGAAAGATATTACAATAAGGGATTGAAAAAAGACAAGACGTGTTTTAGAATTAACTGGAAAGAATCGGGACTGGCATAAAATAAAAAAGGCCATCCATCACGGACAGCCAATCTTCATTGTTAACCTTAAATCTAATACCATGAAAAACACGATGCAAATATAGGGAGTTTATGTTATACAGCATAATATTTCACCGAAAAAGTACTTTTTCTTAACCTGATTTAACTATTTCATGTTTTACAACATAATTTTTCATGCACTTTTAACTTAATCGTTTCCTACACAAGAAACAGTCACATTGTTATTGAAACTGCCTACAATACTGAATAAAAACGATACAAACAAAAAGGCGACGATCCGGATGGACAGTCGCCTTTTTCCTATTGATCAGTTAATGACCGGGGAATTAATTCTTATTTGTTGAAACGTTCTTTCAATTTTGCCAACATATCCTGAGTCATGGCATCCAGGTCGAATTCCGGTTTCCAGCCCCATTCCTGACGGGCACACGTGTCGTCCAGAGAGTTCGGCCACGATTCTGCGATAGCCTGACGCAACGGATCTACATCATATTCCATCTGGAAGTCAGGAACATACTTTTTGATATTGTTGTAGATAATTTCAGGATCAAAGCTCATAGAGGCAATGTTGAAAGAGTTACGATGAACGAATTTCGTCGAATCGGCTTCCATAATTTCAATAGCTGCACGCAGACCGTCCGGCATATACATCATATCCATGAATGTACCCTGCTTGATCGGACATACGAACTTCTCGCCTTTGGCAGCCGAATAATAGATATCAACTGCGTAGTCGGTCGTACCACCACCCGGAGGTGTTACATAAGAGATAAGACCCGGAAAACGTACGGAACGAGTGTCGACACCGAAACGGATATTATAGTAGTCACTCAACAACTCGCCTGAAACTTTCGTAACACCGTACATGGTACGCGGGTTACGGATTGTATCCTGCGGGGTCTTGTCTTTCGGTGTGTTATTGCCGAATACACCAATGGAACTCGGAGTGAATACTGCACAATTCATTTCACGTGCCACTTCCAATACATTAAACAAACCGCCCATACCGATTTTCCAAGCCAGCTGCGGTTTTGCTTCTGCAACAGCCGACAGCAAGGCTGCCAGGTTATAAATCGTATCTACTTTATATTTAGATACAGTTTCAGCAATCTGCTGTTCGTTTGTAATGTCGACAATTGCAGAAGGTCCTGATTCCAACAGTTCACCTTTAGGTTCCTGTCCGGGGATGTAACCTGCTACAATGTTTCCACCGTAGATACCTCTCAACTTCATGGTTAACTCTGATCCAATCTGACCGGTAGAACCAATTACTAATACATTCTTCATTGCGTTTGATGTTCTTTTAAGTTTTTCTGCGGCAAAGGTATAGAGAATAAAAACATTCCGGTATGAATTTCTTGTATTTTTTTAGCCTATATATTCAAAAAAAATATGACCTTTGCCGCATCGGCAGACAAATCAGAGACAAAGAAAAAGGTTTCGAAAAGATATTTTGCCACTTGTCTGCGATAAAAGAGATATAATTGTCAACTTAATTAGAAATACTAACAAAAAACAAAGTTATGTACGGTAAACTGAAAGATTTCCTTACTCAGGAATTGGCAAACATCAAAGCTGCCGGATTGTATAAGAACGAGCGTATCATCACCACTCCTCAAAGAGCCGACATCAAAGTAAACGCAGGAAGCGACGTTTTGAACTTCTGCGCAAACAACTACCTGGGCCTGTCCGACAACCAACGTCTGATCAAGGCAGCCAAAGAAGCTATGGACACACACGGATACGGCATGTCATCCGTCCGTTTCATCTGCGGGACACAGGATCTTCACAAACAACTGGAAGCTGCTATCTCCGATTATTTCAAAACCGAAGATACAATCCTGTACGCTGCTTGTTTCGATGCCAACGGTGGTCTGTTCGAACCGCTGTTCACTGAAGAGGATGCGATCATCTCCGACGCTTTGAACCATGCCTCCATCATCGACGGCGTACGTCTTTGCAAGGCAAAACGCTACCGTTATGCCAATGCAGACATGGCCGACCTGGAACGTTGCCTGCAAGAAGCCCAGGCACAACGTCACCGCATCATCGCAACAGACGGTGTGTTCTCTATGGACGGAAACGTGGCTCCGATGGACAAGATCTGCGAACTGGCAGAAAAATACGACGCATTGGTAATGGTCGACGAATCCCACTCTGCCGGTGTCGTAGGCCCGACAGGACACGGTGTGGCTGAACAATATAATGTATACGGAAGAGTCGATATCTTCACAGGTACATTAGGTAAAGCATTCGGTGGCGCTATGGGCGGATTCACAACCGGAAAGAAAGAGATCATCGACATGCTGCGTCAGCGCTCCCGTCCTTATCTGTTCTCCAACTCTGTCGCTCCCGCTATCGTAGGTGCCAGCCTGGAAATGTTCAAGATGCTGAAAGAAAGCGACGCATTGCATACGAAACTGATGAACAATGTCAGCTATTTCCGCGAAAAGATGTTAGCTGCCGGTTTCGATATCAAGCCGACTCAGTCCGCTATCTGCGCCGTTATGCTGTATGATGCCAAATTATCTCAGGATTTCGCAGCTAAGATGCAAGAAGAAGGCATTTATGTAACCGGTTTCTATTATCCGGTAGTGCCGAAAGACCAGGCCCGTATCCGCGTACAGTTGTCCGCTGGCCACGAAACAGAACATCTGGATAAAGCTATCGAAGCATTTATCAAGGTGGGTAAAGAACTGAATGTAATAAAATAAAACATACAATTTTTTCATCCTTTAAGTGTTTTCAAGGCTTGATTCCGCCGCTAATCCCTCGGCAGCAATCAAGCCTTTTTTTATCAAACAGGTTGTCTTTCGAGATAAAAAAATTATCTTTGTCTTCTTACAAGTAAAATTTTATGCAACTCAGTAACTACCATAGCCATTGTACATTTTGTGACGGGCGGAGTACGCCGGAAGACTTCGTTAAATTCGCTGTTGCGCACGGGTTCCGCGCCTACGGTTTTTCATCCCATTCACCATTGCCGTTCGAAACATTCTGGAACATGTCGAAAGATGATATGCCCGAATATCTGACAGAAATAGAACGGCTGAAAAAGAAATACAACGACCGGTTGGAAATATACGTGGGACTGGAAATCGATTTCTTAGACAAGAGCTACAACGCATCCATCCCCTACTTCCGTAACTTGCCGCTCGATTACCGCATCGGCTCCATCCACTTTCTGCCGATCGCACAGCCGCTTGCAGAAGAGAATATGGTGTGCATCGACGGCTCTTTCCGGGAATACCAGAAGTCTGTCGACACCTACTACGACGGAGATATCCGCAAGTTGGTCGCCCATTATTTCAGCTCCACACAGCAAATGATCGAGGCAGGCGGAATCGACATTGTCGGCCACATGGACAAGATATACATGAACGGCCACAAATGCGAAGGCTTCGACCTGCAAGCAGACTGGTATCAAAAACCGCTCAACGACTGCCTGCACCTGATCGCAGAAAAGGGCCTGATGGTCGAAGTCAACACAAAAAACCTCGTGAAAAAACAGGAGGTCTATCCGCATACCGACTATCTGCACCGCCTCCGCGAGTTGAATATTCCGGTGATGGTAAACTCCGACTGCCACTACCCGGACCTGGTGAACGACGGACGTGCGGAAGCATTCGAGCTGCTGAAAAAAAACGGGTTCAAATCCACCCGCGAACTGATCGGCGGGCAATGGCAGGATGTGCCGATCTGACGCATTTGTAATAAGAATGTAATATGTATTTCATTCCATCGAAATACATAAATACGTCCTTTGCAGAAATAAATTGTATTTGTAATAAAAAAGAGACAAAGATTATGGATATGCCAAAAATTCTTGTAGTGGACGATGAAGAGGATTTATGCGAGATCCTCAAGTTCAATCTTGAGATAGAAGGGTATGAGGTAGACACGGCTTTCAGCGCCGAGGAAGCGTTGAAGATGGACATAGCCTCCTACCAACTGCTGCTTTTAGATGTCATGATGGGTGAAATATCCGGATTCAAGATGGCCAGCATCCTCAGGAAAGAAGAAAAGACGGCCGATATCCCCATCATCTTCCTGACAGCCAAGGATACCGAAAACGATATGCTGACAGGCTTCAACCTGGGAGCCGACGACTATATATCCAAGCCCTTCTCCATCCGCCAGGTGGTGGCACGCGTGAAAGCCGTGTTGCGCCGTACATCAGACAAGGAGAAAGTACAGGAAAACGAATGCCTCAAATACGAAACCCTATCACTCGACACGAAGCGTATCAAAGCCTCTGTCGATGGGCAGGAAGTCCCGCTCACCAAAAAGGAATTCGAGATACTGAAACTCCTCCTCGAAAACAAAGGAAATGTGTTCTCACGCGAGGAAATCCTTTCCCGGATATGGAAAGACGAAGTATATGTGCTTGACCGCACCATCGATGTAAATATCACTCGCCTACGCAAAAAGATCGGGCCGTATGGCAAGAACATTGTAACGCGCCTCGGTTTCGGATACTGCTTTGAGAGTTGAAAGTGGAAAGTGGAGGGCACACAGACCTCTACTCTCAACTTTCAGTTCCCAACTCTCAACTTTCAACTCTCAACTCATATTATGGTCAAGATAGAATCAACAACAAACAGCAGAATACCGTTTAGCCAGCGACTTTTCTGGTCGATATTCGCCATGTTTCTGGGGTTCACAGCTTGCTTCCTGCTATTCCAGTATCAGCGGGAACGAGAGTTTGCCCAGGAAAAGTTGAATAACGTGTTGGGGAATTACAATTACCAGTTGTTCCGCCGCACACAACAGGTAGAAGATATCAACCAGGTGGTCCACCAGTTTATCGACGACATCCCCCAAAAAGATCTTCGCGTGACCATTATTGACCCCGCAGGGAAAGTGCTGTTCGATAATAGTGGCGCCGAGGAGTTCAACAACCATAACGACCGCAGCGAGGTGCGCAAGGCACGCCTCTACAATGAAGGATTCGCCATCCGTTCGTCTAATTCGACCGGTAAACGTTATTTCTACACGGCGACGAATATCGGCGGGTATATCTACCGTTCCGCTCTTCCCTGGGATCCTTACACGCAACGCGTACTGACAATCGACAAGGATTTCATCTACTTTATGGCGCTGATGACGCTGATATTCTTCTTCGTCCTCTCCCGTTTCACGTTCAGCATCGGACGGACGATCTCGAAACTGCGCGATTTCGCCCTGAATGTGGAGAAAGACCGCATACCGGAGAATGAATATGTCTTTCCTAACGACGAGCTTGGAGACATATCGAAGAACATCGTCGGGCTTTACCACCGCCAGCAGAAGGCTAAAGACGAGCTTTCGATGGAACGCGAGAAGCTGATCAAGCATTTCCAATATGCAAAAGAAGGTTTCGCCATGTTCACGCCGGAAGGCAGGGAGATATTGTCCAACATCCTGTTCGTACAGTTTGCAAACCTGATTTCCGACATGCAGATACGGCAATCGGAAGACGCAGTCGACATCCCGGAACTGGAACCGATCCATCTGTTCCTTTTCAAAAACATCCCGAACACGAACCGCAAACGGAAAGTACTACGCGAATCGGTCACGGTGGACAAAAATGGGAAGATTTTCCTGATCGAATGTATCCTGTTCCTCGACAACAGCTACGAGATATCTATCAACGATATATCCCGTCAGGAGGAAGAAAGCCGGATGAAACGACAGCTGACACAGAACGTGGCGCACGAGCTGAAAACTCCCGTCAGCAGTATCCAAGGCTACCTCGAAACAATCATCAGCAACCCGGAATTGCCGGACGACAAACGCCGCTTCTTCCTCGAACGCTGCTACTCGCAGAGTACAAGGCTAACGGGACTACTGCGCGACATCTCGGTATTGAACCGGCTGGACGAAGCTTCCGAAATGTTCGAGTTATCGGAAGTAAACATCCGGAAATTAGTCGGCGAGATCGAGAAGGAATGTTCGAAGGAGATGGAGGAAAAAAAGATCACGACAGAGGTGCCCCTTCCGGGCAATCCCACGATCTATGGCAATTATTCGCTGCTCTACTCGATCTTCCGCAACCTCTACGACAATGCGATCGCGTATGCGGGCGAAGGCATCCGGATCACGGTAAGTTGCTACAAGGAGGACCCGAAGTTCTACTATTTCAGCTTCTCGGACAATGGCGTCGGCGTCTCAGAAGAACACGTGAATCGTATCTTCGAACGCTTCTACCGTGTCGACAAGGGCCGCAGCCGCAAGGTGGGCGGGACCGGTCTGGGACTCTCCATCGTCAAGAACGGCGTGAACTTCCACAAAGGACAGATATCCGCCAAGAGTGGGCTGGGCAAGGGGATGACGTTCTTCTTTACACTCAAGAAAAAGATTTGATTCTGTTACTTTTCTCTTGAAAGAAAAGTAACCAAAAGTTCAAGGCTTAACCGTCTGGGCTACTCCGGGCAAAGACTACGCTGTCGCCTGCGAAACTCGCTTCGCTCAGACAGCGCTGGCTCCGGACGCTCCGTCTTTGCCCTTCGCTTGACGCCCATCCGCTTAGGCCTTTCCAAGAAAGCTACGCTTTCTCTTAGGATGGCCGATACCGACAGTTCTTTTTGCGGCCCCGTGTCAAGCACGGGGACAAGCCTGTTCCCGCACTTGATGCGGGATCGCAAAGAAGCAGGCAGTATCGGCCATCCCCAAAGAGCCGTCAAGCTCTATTTCCGGCCTAAGCTGGTGAGCGTTAAGCGCAGTGACCGAAGTGAGCGCCCGGAGCGTCTGCTGTCTGAGCGAAGCGAGTTTCAGACGCGACAGCGAACGAAGGGAACGAAGTAGCTCGCCAGGTTCGGCCTTGAACTTTTGGTTACTTTTCTTTCAAGAGAAAAGTAACTATTCCTTCACACTATCCACCGGATTCTCATTCGCCGTCCGCCAGTTCTGGAACGAGACGGTCAGGAAAGTGACCAGGAAAATGATGCCGAAAGCCAATGCGAACACCCACCAATAGACAGGCGTACGATAGGCAAAATTTTCGAGCCAGCCGGCGGCAAACAGGTAAGCGACCGGTGTGGCAAGAACGAAGCAGACCACGACTATAGAAAGATATTTGCGATTAAACATCAGCAGGATATCCGTCACCGTCGCCCCGTAGACTTTGCGGATGCCGATCTCCCGACGGCGGTATTCCGTCTCAAAGATCACCAGGCCGAAGACACCCACGACCGAGATCAGGATTGCTAACAAGCTCGCCCCCGTCACCATCTTCTTTACAAACTCCTCGCGATGATAAAGCTGGTTATAAAGCGAGTCGTAAAACTCTACTTCCAACGGATAAGAAGCATCCAGCCCCGACACCACCTCGCGAAGACGGTCGACCGCCTTGGTTACATCCGCCCCTGCTCTAAGGCGGATATAAGCATAACTCAACCACTGGAACTTATTGTCGGGCGAGACACAAAAAGCAATGTTCTGTTCCTCCTCCCGGAGCGAAGTCAGCGCCACATCACCTATAAAACCGGTGATCCGTCCCGGTCCCCACCCCATATCGACCATCTCTCCGACTTCAAGCCCGTTTGCCCGGCGAGCCGTCTCATTGAATATAAAATGAAAATTGCCATCCTTATCGTCCGACGGCGAGAAACAATTTCCGTCCGTCACCTCGATCCCCATCACATCCAAGAACGAAGGGGAGACACTTAAAAAGAAACCGGGAAAAGCCTCTTCCTTATGCGTAAACTCGTAAGTCGAATACGCATCCTCGCCCCCTACCTTTTGGGCGGAAAAAGCGACACCTTCTATATCGGGATATTTCATCAACTGGCCGGTAAAAGCATCCTTATGCTTGATACATAGATCCCGGCTAAGCTCAGTAATCATGATCTGGTCCTGGTCGAAACCAAGCGCATAATGACGCATGAAATAGTTCTGCAACTGAATGATGCACGCCCCAACGATCAGTGCGACAGAGACGATATACTGGAAGCCGATCAACACCGTGCGCAACCTGCGTCCGTTCAGCGACAGCCCGAAACTCCCTTTCAGCACTAATGCTGGCGGGAAAGAGGTGATATAATAAGCCGGATAAACACCCGACAGGCTCCCCACCAACAAAGCGATTCCCCCCGTCACCAGCACAATCGGCAGGTTCGGCAGCAAACTAATATCCGCCTCTACGAAAGACAGGTATTGTCCTCTATCCAACAAATAGACCCAAACGAGTGCCAACAGGTAAGCCATCAAGCAAATAGCCGCCGCCTCCACCAACAACGACAGGCGGAGCGCACTCGCCGGGCTTCCCAACACTTTCTGTGTGTTGATGCTCCGGATACGCATCGGAGTGAGGGCGGTACTGAAATTCATATAATTGACCGCCGCGATCAACAGGATCAGCCAAGCGATTAGAAAAAGCAGGCGTACTGTTTCGGGGCTTTGTGTCCTGAGCGAGTTGCTTCCCCATATGTCCTGCATATTCATATAATGAAGTTCTTCAAGTGGCAGCAATCGGAGATGGAGATTTTCACATCCCCAGATTTGCGAGAAATCGAACGTCCGGTTGAAATTATCCTCCACCACTTTGGCTGATTCGGGGCTATCAAGGAGCAGGTAACAAAGCCAGTTCGATCCGCCCCACTCGGTAGGTTTCCGGAAAGAAGCATCTATCGCAGAGTAGATCGTGTTACCCAATTGCGTGTTATCCGGAAAATCGCGGTAGACACCCCCTACTGTCAGGTCGCGGCCGGCCTTTGTCCAAACGGCCTCCTTAAAATGGATCTGCCGCCCTACAGCCGGTTCGCTACCGAACATTCGGTGTGCCATGCTCTCCGGGATAATCGCTTTTTCGGGATCGGAGAGGCAATCCTTGTCCCCTTCGACAAATGAGAATCCGAATATATCCACGATTGCAGGATGGCAGGTCGTCACCTTTTCGCGAAAACCTTCTGCATCACTTCCCTCGCCGACCGAGAGATAGTTCCGTTTGTCATAAGGAGTAATCATCGTCCCAGCCTCGATATGGGGAGAGGAGGCGATCAGCACGTCGGAAAAAGCACCGGGATAAATCACGCGGCCATTCGCCATCACACTGTCGCAGAGTTCGGCAAGGAAGATGCGTCCCGCCTTCGGATGGCAACGGTCGAAACTATGGTCATGGCTCACCTGCATCATAATGACCAAGAATGCCGTAAAGGCAACAGACAAGCCTATGATATTCAGACCGACTGCCATCTGAAAACGCCTGAGGACGCTCAGAAAATTGCGCAAAAGTGTTTTCATTATTTTTCATTTTTAATTTCAATTGTTCTTCACGCTCTCCACCGGATTCGCATTCGCCGCATTCCAGCTCTGGAAGAATACCGCCAGGAAGGAGATCAGAAGGCAAAACAGGCCAGCCGCAATGAAGATCAGCGGGCTAAGTGTGATCCGGTAGTTGTAGTCCTCCAACCATTGCTTCATAAAAAACCAGCTCAGTGGCGTCGCGATCACGAACGCAATCCCAACATACATCAGGAACGTACCGACGAGGCGAATCAAGATTCCCCGGTTGTCCGAACCGAACACCTTGCGGATCGCCACCTCCTGCGAACGTTGCAGGATGAAATAGGTCGACATCGCCAGTAACCCCAACAGAGAAATCAGGATCGCAATGCAGGCAAAGATCACCACGATCTTGGCCAAACGGATCTGCGACTCAAAATGTGCTCGGATGCCCTGGTCAATAAACCGCCCCTCGAAAGGAATACCCGACACCTCCTCGAAGACCTTGCGCACAGACTCATATGCTTCGACTGGATCACCCTGTACCTCGATCACATAATCCCACGGCCACCAGCCGGATTCCGTATTCCGGAAACGGAACATCACCGGTGAATTTTCCCGCGTGATGTCCCTCAACTGGAAATCACGGATCACCCCTAAGATCGGGACCGTATTTTCATACATCTTGAAAGAAGGGGCATCTTCCGTCAGTTCCATCTGTTTAAAAGCCAGCTCGTTCAAATACCAGCCTCCATCGGCATTAGCCACCCGGTTGTCCGACTTGATTTCGAAACCGAAGATGTGGAAAGCCGCACTGTCAACCTGCACTTGCTGGAAGCTGAGCGATTTGCCTTCATAAGTTCCGCTCATATTGTTCGTCCCACTCGAAGGTGTCCCGTTGCTGTGACCGACGGCCTTGACCATCGGAAGCTGGCGCAACAGATCTTCCGCCCGCTCCATCTCGCTCTTCGAACGGAAAACATTATTCGATTCGATGATGTTCGTCGTATTATAGCCCAACGGAGCATGTATCAGATGGTCGATCTGGAGATACATCGTCAGCGAGGCAGCGATCATGGCGATCGTAATTACATTCTGGAACGTAATAAAGACCTTGCTGAACACCATCTTCGTCTGCCGGCGGAACGTCCCGCGCACTACGTCGATCGGCTTAGCCGACGAGATCATCAAGGCCGGAAGGAGTCCCGACAAAGCTCCCGTCAGCACAATAAATGCAACGATCGCCCCTATCCAAAGTGGTGTCGCCAGCACATCGAACGTCAAACGCACCTGCAACAAATCATTGGCATACGGCAATGCCGCCTTGGCACACATCAGCCCGATAATAAACGAAACGACTGTCAGGAAAGTAGCCTCCAGCATCAACCGCAGGAACAGTTCCACACGCGAAGAACCTAAAAGGCGACGTGTCGCCATCTCCTTCGCCCGCTGGCCGGCCTGTGCAACCGTCAGGTTGATATAGTTGATGATCGCGAAAATCAGGATCAGGATACCGACAGACATCAGGACCAATGAAAAGCGCTTATCCCCTCGGTTCAAACTATGCACCCCTGTATTTCCGAAATAGATCTCCGAAAGGGGAACAATGCGCACCTCTTTCATGAAATCATTCTTGTAAAGCCAATACCGCTCTTTGAAAAAGCTCAATATCTCATCCGCCCGTCCCTGCAAGTCCATTCCCGGCTTCAGCAACAGGAACGAGACACAGGAGCCGGCATTACCCGGATTTGTCTTCGACAATGACTGGTTGAATTCCGTCACCCGCTCGATACGCACCAACAGGTCCATATTCGGAATCACCGAACGGTTGATGTCCTCCATGACACCGGTTACCATGACACTGGTCGAGTCGCTGATGCGCAAACTCTTCCCGATCGGATTATCATTACCGAATACTTTCCGGGCAAAGCTTTCCGAAACTACCACGCTGTAGGGATCTTCCAGAAGCCGATCACGGTCACCATCGAGTACCTTGAACGAAAAAAGGTCGAAAAACGTTGAATCCGCATACACAAGATCAGCCGTCAACTTCTTGTCGCCATAAAAAATCTGTTTGCCCTTCCCCTGATCCGTGATGACCGGACAGACTTTTTCGATTTCCGGATAACGTTCTTCCAACCAATAAGAAACCGGAACAGCCGATTCCAAAAACTCTTCATTGCCGATGGCAACGATCCGGTCGTAATTCGCCTGCTGCTTGTCGATATTCAATTCCCGTTCCACATATACCGCAATCAGGATCACGAACATCAGCGAAACGGACAGTCCGAAGACATCTATCGCCGTGTACCCTTTATTCCGGCTCAGGAATTTCAGAAAAGATTTTATATCCAATAGATTGCTCATAATGTTACTTTTAATTAAGCGATATATCCGACTTTCCCAAGCCGGATATATCTACAAAAAACAATTTGAATGTGTCTATGCGTTTTTGCAAAAAAATCAAATGAATTCGCTTATGGATGAAACGATACTACCGTCGAACAGGTTGATCACGCGGTGGGCGAAACTCGCATCGTGTTTAGAGTGGGTCACCATGACGATAGTGGTTCCTTCTTTGTTTAGTTCAGTCAGGAGTTGCATCACTTCAGCACCGTTTTTGGAGTCGAGGTTACCGGTCGGCTCATCGGCGAGAATGATTTTCGGATTCGAAACGACGGCACGGGCGATGGCTACACGCTGCTGCTGACCTCCGGAAAGCTGCTGCGGGAAGTGACTGGCCCGGTGGCTGATGTTCATGCGTTTCAGGATATCACTCACCATCTGCTTGCGCTCGCTTGCTTTCACTTTCAGGTAGGTAAGCGGCAACTCTACGTTTTCAAATACATTCAGTTCATCGATCAGGTTAAAACTCTGGAACACGAAACCGATATTGCCTTTACGCACCTGTGTACGTTCTTTTTCTTTCAGGTGTCCGACTTCTTTGCCCGCCAGGTAATAGTCGCCCGACGTCGGATTGTCCAGCAAACCTAAGATATTCAGCAAGGTGGACTTTCCACAGCCGGAAGGGCCCATGATTGCCACAAACTCACCATCCTTCACTTCCATCGACACTCCGTTCAATGCTATCGTTTCCACTTCTTCCGTACGGAAAAACTTACTTAATCCTTCAATTTTAATCATGACTGTATCTGTTTTTATTGTTATTACTTCTTCTTGCTTACTTATAGGCAAACAGCGTGCCAAAGTATATAAACTATTTATTTACAACATTATAAAGATTTCGATATTTCTGGGGAGTGTCTAATTTTTGGACAGTAGTGTAAAGATATTAGACACTCACCGAAAAATGAAGGGTGTTCAACTTATTCTGATTTTATACTTTCCACCGGATTCGAACCAGCAACCTTCCAAGTACGATAAACCACACAAATGGCAACTATCACCCAGACCAAGAGAGCACCTATGATAAAGACCATTGGATGCAAACTAACCTTTTCCTGGAACTGTTCTTGCCAATAGTCCGAGATAAAATAGGAACCGACACATCCTATCAAAACAGCCGGAACGGCGATCTGCATAATATCTTTCAAGAAAATCCGGATGATGTCGAATGATTCCGCCCCATTCACTTTGCGGATAGCCAACTCTTTGCGACGACGGTTGATCTCATCATTTGTATATCCGACAAGACCGATCAAGGAAATAATTAGCGTGATGATCCCTCCAACCAGCACTTGATCGCGGAATTTCCGGGAATCCCGATATAAATTGACGACATCTACCGAATAGATCGACAATGTCTCATTGCGGTCCGGCATCACTTCCAATAAACGATTGTTGACTTTATCAACCGCCTCGGCTGTCAAAGTGTTGAACTTAACCAATTGGATCGATAAAGGAGTACTACTGTAAAACAAGACCGAAGGGCGGTCATCCAAGCGAGCCAAAGAGCCGATCCGATAATTTTCATATACACCGCAAATGGTGTAGTAACCTCCCGACATGGCATTGACATTCTCACCCTGGTCATGTCCGGTAATAAAAATCTGCTTTCCTACCGGTCCATCCGGCCAATTGGCATACATCTGTATCTTTTCGGCAAAGGCGCGATTCACCATAATTTCATAAGAAACAGCAACGTTTTCCGTAAATGAACGCCCTTCGATCACGGGGATTTCCATCAATTCCAGATAGCCATTTCCTACCCAATATTGGTCTGCCACATTAAACAACTGTTCTTCCGATCCGGGCAACGAGATATTGTTTCCCGACATACCACTAAGAGGCAATGCATAGGCTGTTGAAACCATTTCTACCTCCGGCATACGCATCAATTCCTGTGAAACCTTCGACCGATTCGTCGAATCGAGTCCTGCGATGTTGCAATAAGCCAAATGGTCGTAAGCATAGCCTGGATCATCATGTATCATAAACTGATGCTGCCGAATCACATTCATCAACAAGGTGACCAACAATCCCGCCGCAATGAATTGCAAGAATAACAACCCTAATTTCCACACCCGCTTGCTCTCACGAAAATTACGAAACGCAGAAGCTACCGGAATGCGAGCAAACAGGAAACCCGGCACATACCCTGTCAACAAAAAGACAACTGCACATATCATCAACAGTAGCCATGCCCCCTTTGAAAGCAGCAAGTTCGCTACCGAAACGCCTAACAAATCCTCGATCACATCTTGGCATAAGAAGATGATAAAAATAGCTAACAGTAAGGAAATCATCATGTGTACAAATGTTTCGGACATTATCATACTATAGATATTTCCTTCCGAAGCACCATAAGACTTGTGTACTGCCACCTCTTTCGTCCGGTTGACGATCGAAGAGATTGCAATCAAAATATAATTCATGACTGCCGTAAACAACAAAGCGAAAGCCAAAACGGCAAGCATCATCATCATGTTTTCGACATCACTGCTGCCACTATGCATCTCCAACATTGGCTTCATGAAAAAATCTAATTCAACTCCAGCCTTCTGCATTTCTTCCTGGTCGATATGGCGCAGTGTCATTTCATGTATGGCCGGTTTCAAGCTTTCAGGGGAAACACCCGGAGAAAGGCGCACGTAACTCAAATAACGATCGTTGCCCACCCAATTGGTACGACTCCATTCATTCATACCGTTCATAGAAACCAACATATCAAACCGCAGATGCGAGTTCTCCGGAATATCTTCAAATACGCCCCCGATCGTCAGCTTCATTCCCGGCATATCGTCCGGAGTGATCTGAATCCCGTTTACCGCATCGATGCCCCCCATCTTCTCAGCCAATGAGCGAGAGATCATGGCGTACCAGGGACGAGCCAACACCTCTCTCGGGTTACCCAGCAGAATCGGCCGCTGCAAAACATCGAACACATTGCTATCTGCCATCAAGATATAATCAGCAAAATAGCGTTCTTTTTCCGGCGTCTTGAATGTCGTTCCTTCACCGGCAATATATGTCAAGCGAGTTGCCTCCTCGATACCAGGAACTTCAGCCTTCATCCCGCTTGCCACGGCCCCAGGAACTTGAGGAAAGTCGCCACTTCCATCTGCCGTAACAAAACTTTCAGTCAATCGATAGATACGATCAGCATCCGGATAGAACGTATCATACGACTGTTCAAAATAGATTTTCGCAATCAAGACCAAAGCGACCGATAACCCTACGCTCAGGGAAACAATTTTCATTCCGTTGTGTCGCCCTTTCTTAAAAAGGGAACGAACTGCGATGTTTAAGTTTTTCATATCGTCATGTAATTTATTATATTCTGCCTTTATAGGATCAAAAAACGTGCCAAAACACATAATACACTAAGGTTCAAACAAATAAATACAACGATATTTTTTCAAAGTGTCCAATTATTTGACAATGGTGTACAATAATTAGACACTATTGGTTTATTATCCGGCATAGAAAAGACGCTACTACCGAATACAGAAAAAACTAATACAGTTCGACCTCCACCAACACTGGATTGTCCTCTTCGTCCAGTGTTTCCGTTATCTCCAACAGTTTGCCGCTCAACTTATGATTCTCTTTTGCCTCCAACAGAACATGGGGATACAGGATAAAATATAATTTGTTATCCGAAACAACCGGATATTGATTATTGTATCCTTCAAATTCAACATTAACCAAACTGCCGACGGCAGGACTCTTCTTATTTATATCATAGACATAGAGTTGACGTTTCAACTGATTCATTCCTTCATCTTTCAAAAAGACGGCATCCACAAGCATAATCCGGGAAGTTGCCGCCATTAAGGCACAGCCGATCTTACCATCTTTTTCTTTAGTTAATGGCAAACGGGCAAACATCGGAACCAGTTCACGGGATGGGGAAATAGCATAGAGTGTATCGGCTGCCGGCTGGCTCAACAGGTATTTCCCGCTAGCCGGAAAGAAATGCTGTTGGCGTCCCACAAGGATAAAAGGCTTACCTTCCCGCATGGTCCATACAAGATTCTGAAAACGCCCTTCAGACCTTACCGGCACAGCTTCGATCTTACCGGTTTCCTTATCCATCAAAAGGAAGGGATAAGGATTGGGATCCGGAAGCTCTTCAGCATATTTTTTCAGTTCGCCATCTTGGATAAAAGGGGTATTTCTCATTTCGGACAATAACAGGAACCGGCCATTTAAAGAGATAATATCGTCTATCAAAATGGAATCTGGGATCGGTAGCGAGCGCTTATATCTGCCATCCATCCCGTAAACCTGTATTCTTTTAGGGGCACAGATAAAAACCTCCGCTTTCTCTTGGTCGAAGGCAAAATAATAAATACCTGTATACTCGTCGGCTCCCTGCCCTTTATGGTTAAAGCGGCTTAAACTATTGCCATCCTTATCAAACCCTAAAACATCACCGCCTCCCCGATCATAGAAAAAGAGTTTATCACCACAGGGGAGTAAGCGCATATGGTCTCCCAACAAAATACTGTCGGATGTGTGAAAACGGATGTACCTGACATTCCCTATATCCTGCAAAGTCACTTCTTTTTCAGGTATATCCTGACGAAAATCCAGCACCGGCAAGGCTTCCTCCACCCCAGAATTTTTCTTACATGCTCCCAATGTGCACAATAGCAAAATAGTCGGTAACAAAATAAAAATGTTTCTCATAATATGATTTTTTAAGTTGATCCTATCAATATACGAAAGCAAATAAAACAATTTAATTCAAAACAGACAAACACATTACGAATATTTCGTTCATTTACGTTCAAAACGTAAAATGAGTACGACGCATATCATTTTCCAAAAGGAAGAAAAGCCATTTCATATATTTTGTACTTTTGCAGGCATGAAACGGAACATACTTGCTCTTTATCTGATCAAACTATCCAAATGGTTCACACTGGTTATGCCTATCATCGTGCTTTTTTACGAAAAACACGGGCTAGGATTGCAGGACGTGTTTATCCTGAAGAGTGTTTACTCGGTAGCTGCCGTAGCTTTGGAGATTCCTTCGGGTTATCTGGCTGATGTTTGGGGACGCCGAAAATGCCTGATACTGGGGTGTATCCTTTTCTTTCTCGGATACCTGTGCTATTCGTTCACTTCAACATTCACAGCTTTCCTTTTCGCCGAAATCTTGTTAGGCACAGGGCAAACACTGGTGAACGGTGCAGATTCCGCTCTATTATACGACACTACCGCCCAATACCAAAAAGAGAATTTATACTTACGATATGAGGGACGGATCACAATGATCGGTAATTTCGCCGAAGCACTGGCGGGTATCTTTGGCGGTTTATTGGCAGCTTATTCCCTTCGTCTTCCTTTTTATGCGCAAGCTGTGATTGCATTTACAGGCATTCCGGCAGCATTCGTACTTAAGGAGGTCAGCCGTTCCAATAAAATACAGAATCCGGTAAACGAGATTGTCCGGATCATTAAATATTCGCTGGTAACGAACAAGCAACTTTGCTACAATATCATGTATTCAGGTATCATTGGGGCAGCCACTCTCACGATGGCTTGGTTCGTACAACCGGTTTTAATGTATCTGAAAACTCCCGTTTCCTGGTATGGCGTTATTTGGACAGTGCTGAACCTGACGGTCGGCTTCGCCGCTCTCTGGTCCGACCGGGTGGACAACTACTTCGGTCCGCGTAAGATGGGAATCCTGATCCTCGTCTTTATCGTCGGCGGATATATCTCCTTAGCTTTCAACCTTACATATGCCGGCCTTGCCATATTGTTCGTCTTTTACATTTTCCGAGGCTTTGCCACACCCATCCTCAAAGGCTACATCAACCAAATGACATTTTCCGACATGAGGGCGACAGTGCTTTCCATCCGTAACTTCATTATCCGCCTGATGTTCGCCGCTATCGCCCCCTTCATCGGTTGGCTGAATGACATGTATTCCCTCCAGATAGCCTTGCTCGTTTCAGCCGGGATCATATTGATACCGGGAGGGGTATTATTAGGGTTGCAGTTCAGAAAAAATAATCACTAAAATTCATCTCTGTCCGGAATAATCATCAAACGCACCGGCCCCAATAACCCAGAGGGTCTCAATGTATCTTGTCTCGTATACTTGGATATATTTGTCTGAGTATACCTTTCAGCCTCAGGAAGAAATTGATCTCCAATTAACCGATTAGGCCACAAATTTGTTACTTTGATTTCTATCTTATTTCTTCCCTGTTTTACATATTCCGAAATCTCCTTTTGAAATGGCCTCAGCCAACAAGTTCCCAGATTATGTCCATTAAGAACAATTTCAGCCACATTATACAATTCTCCTAAATCAAGAAAAACTTTTGCTCCCTCAATCTCGCCTTTTATTATAAATGTATTTTGATAAGAAGCTGTCCCCGAATAATATTTTATACCTAAATTCTCTGATTCAGGCCAAGATATCAAATTCTTAAATTCAACAGATCCGGGTCCTCCCATTTCCGTTGAAAAAGAGACATTCCAAGATGTATTTATCGTTAAATATCGTGCAGAAGCAATTGTAATATTCTTACTTTCACCATTACTATAAGTCAATTGATAATTTCCACTTTTCTCCAAAAAGCAACTTCTATTACCATCCGGCCCTGTAACAGAAATTATAGAAGGTTTCGCATTCTCCTTTTTTTCAAAAATAATGAAATAAGAGCCATACGGATCAAATGAACAAGGAATATGAGTCCTTTTCCCATCATCAACATATACCCTTTGCTCTATTACTGTACCATCCACTGGATTCCAAATATAAGGTACCTTTCCAGAAGTCCTGAAAGATAAAGTTGCATAATCTATTGCCTCCTCTCTCAAATTGGCCAAATAATAAATGTCATACTCCTTATTTCGACGATGGATAAAGTCCAATGAGAAATTCGAATCTCTATTTTCTATTTTCAAATCCGGCTCTATTTTTTTCTCAGACAAAATCTGATCGATATTTTTCCCATAGACTATTTTTCCATTTCCAACAGTTCTATCTATCAGTGGTTTATCAAGTTCTCCCCACAATAAATTCGTGATACTTTTTATCTGGCGATCTATCTCTGTACTTTTATATAAACCAATAGAACAAATAGGTCTGGGACCAACAATCGTTGCACCGTCATACACCATCTCCCTTATTTTTTCCAATACCTCTATAGAAATTCCACTTTCTTCCGGTAAAACCAATAATTCATATGAAATTCCATTTGGCAAGCATATCTTCCCATCTTGAACCGACATTTGATTTAATATGACATCAGAATTAACATAATCGTATTGATAACCAAGATCCATAAGAGCAGAATCTTGCTTATATTGAATCCTTTTTTCAATGCCGGTACCATAATAAATACAAACATCTACAACAGGAGTTCCCTGTTGCAGCACATATTGATTACGGGCCAGATAAGTATTCCAATCCAAAGAATAATTCCACCAAGTAGTATTCCTGTTTATATAGGTCCCTGCATAATAGACAAAACCAGGTTTCGCTGTTAGAGACGGAGAATGAGGATATGTATGAAAATACAATTTATTGATTCCTTCACAGAAAGCACGATCCGCAGTCGGTTTTAAAAAATAAGGATCTTCCTCCCATTGAGGTCCGACCGATGTAAAAGATTCTGCAGAAATAACATTTTTACCATAAATATGCCCGGCAGAGACAGCTTCTTTCGTCAAAAAACGCTGCTTTAAGGATATACGATGTGTTTTGGAACGAACCCAAAACTCCCCCATAGGAACATCCGAATACTTTTGACATAATAATGCATCCGACTGATTCTGATGGGGGCCCGAAGCCTCACACATCGTCAATAATCCATCTTTGTGAGCAACTTCTTGTTGGTAACGATAATGTTCCGCAATCAGGTCTGAAACCGTTTGTTTGTAATCATTCATAAACCTTTGAGAAACATCATGACTTTCTATAATCTCATTTGCAAAAACCGGTAGATACGGAATCGGATCATATCCTCTCCTTTTTACAAATTCTTTTGCAAATTTTTGATTCCACCCAGCAACACCGGCTTCCCAACTATCTGAAACAATATATTTGACCACTGCTCTTTCTTCAGTCGACATACTGCTTAATAAACGACCTATATATTTCTGATAATACGCATCAAAAATATCAGTTCTCAAATGATCAAGATACTTGAACTCGTTCATTGTCCGAAATGTCGGAGTAAAACCAAAACGAAATATCTTCCAATTACCAACGGGAGCATCCCAGTTGACAAATCCTTTATCTGTCATATAATTTGAGATATCGATCACTTCTGACCTCGATATCCCTTCGTTATCAGGAACAGCTAACAAAGAAATATCTTTATAATAAACAGGCACTCCTTTGGCATTCATTTTTACATCAGCAGAATAAGGCATTTCCAGCTTTACAGATTTTCCTCCTTGTACCTTTACCATGGAATAGACCAGCTTTTGTTGGGAATCTTCTGGTTTCACCCAAGGGGCCGCACAACCTGATGTTGCTATACATACCCCAAATTCTAATCCTAAACGTTTACATTCAAGGATAGAATGTCGCACAAGTTCATTCCATTCTGGAGAAGCCAGTTCCAAATATTCCGGCATCCTTTTCTGCCCTCCACCAGTGCCAAAATCCAATAATTGCACACTATGGATTTTCTTCGCCTTCATTTCTTCCAAATCAAGCGTTATTGCTTCTTTCGTAGTCGGACAACGTAACCACCACCACCAAACTCCCGGATAATAAGTTGAGTCTGGAGAAAAAAAAGACTCTTTACTAAGCGAACTTGTCTGGGACTGCAAAGGATAGAATCCCAATAAACCTAATATAGAAACTATTATAAAAACAATATGTTCTTTCATTTTTTTATTCTACACTATAAAATAGAGGATGTACCATCTATGTTTGGTTATATATATTTGGCACATCCTCTTATTGAATCTTTATATACAAAAATTATTTCCAGCCAGGATTCTGTTCCAAAACCGCATCCAAATTACTATCGATAACAGATTGGGGTATTGGCAATAGAAAGTCAGCTCCAATAGTCCCACTCCACGCTTTATAAGTGACAATCCAAAGCGCATTATTCACTATACGGTCATTTGGTACATTTCCTCCTATGCGCAAAAGCGTGTTCCAGCGACGCTCCTCCCCATACAATTCACGAGCCCGTTCATCCAAGATATAATCCAAGTCTACATCTGCGGCAGATATTAAAGGAGCATGAGCACGTTCACGTACTTCATTGATGTCATCAGCAGCACCTTGTCTATCTCCTTTCTGAAATTTAGCTTCTGCCCTTAACAAATATGTTTCAGCTAAACGAGCAAAATAAAAATCGACATAAGTATGTGAACGGTTATTTTTCCCTGATTCCAAACCATCATAACCCCAATCATCAATCGGGATAACTTTTGTATGGATTGGATAAAAAGCCGGGATCGTGACTTCTGCAACATATTGGGCTATATTGTCTTCATTTATAACTGTTCCATATAAAGAATGTTTCGGATCCATCACCTTAAAATCTCTTCTGATATTTGTCGCAGAATTACGAATATCATTACCACAATTCTCCCAAATCGTATATTTGGCAAAATAGGTAGGCTCAATACGCCCTTGCGCACGTCCTCCAACGTAAGCAGAAATATTTCCATTCAAGTTAAAGGCATCATTTCCAATACCTCCACCAGTCCACGGTCCTGCTCCAGCACCCTCTTCTATCAATTCCGTTCGCCAATATACATTTCGAAAAACCGGACCAAATGCTTGTGGGAACTGTAAACAAGCATTCTGCTTATTATACTCTTCATGATAACGAATATCATTCTGATCTACCCATAAGGATTCCGTATTTCCTTCCTCATAATCTAAATTACCTCTCTGGAAAAGATCAAAAAAGACATCTCCTTCCGGATAATAAGCCGGAACACCATTATGCGTATCCGTAGACATAGGATTAGCTCGTGTACCAAAACGTTCTTTCATTAAAGAATGATACTTCATTACCTCTGTCGCAGCAGCAATCGATTTATCCAAATAAGAGATATCCTCGTCTTGATCATACGCCAATGCTAAATAACATTCGGATAAATAGTGATAAGCAGCACCTTTCCCTACACGTCCAGCCTCCGGATGCTCCGGTAAAACAGAAGCTGCTGCTTCTAACTCGCCAATAGCATACAAATAGGTATCTTTACGTGAAGATCTCTGAAAATTAAAATTAGGTACTTCAAAAAAAGTATCCGTAATAGGAACCCCTCCAAACAGTTCTGCCAGATTCATGTAGGAGTATCCTCTAAAAAAACGAGCTTGTGCAACAGCAAACTCCTTATCTGATAGATCCGACCAACTAACCTGCTCTGCTCCGTGCACAACTAGATTGGCTCGCGCTATTAAAGAATAAAATTCGTTATAAATCGTTTCTGTTTTTCCATATGTCGTACTCCAATTACTAAATACAGATACAGCAGCTCCTTCTCCATTTGTCGATTTTCCAAAATCACAAATATCAGTTCCTTGTCCCACCATAAACCACCGGTCATTACTATTGGGTATAAGTATCTGTTTATGTCGATGATATAAATCTGTCACACAATCATTTACCTGGGATGAAACATTAAATGCATTCACATAAGTATAAGAAGATTCTGTTTTTTCTCTCAAAAAGTCATTATCATTACAACTTACCAAAAGGCCTATAGCCAATACCCAAAAGGTAATTCTATTCAAATTATTTATTTTCATAAAACACATTTTTATTTATTGTTAGAATGACAGATTAACACCTATAGAAAATGATCTTTGTAAAGGATATGTATCTGTTGCAGAAAGAGTCTCAAAGCGTTGACGTATTTCCGGATCACCTCCTACCCAATTGGTAATAGTAAATAAATTACGAGCAGCCAAATAGACGCGTAAATTATTAATACCTATATTACGAATCAGTGCTTGCTTAAATGTATAAGAAATATTTAAATCCTGTAAACGAACAAAAGTATACCCCATTACAGGCGTATAATTACTCCCGTTAAATTTGGGACGAGGATAAATATTATTCCGGTTTTCAGGAGTCCACCACGGATGATCCAGATTGTTTATAAAGCTATTATTTGTAAGATAAGCTTGGGGATTAGATTCAAGACCATATCCATTTCCACTAAAAACACCTGTAAACAAAGCATATAATTCAAAATTTTTATATGTAAATGTATGTGACATATTCATTCTGAAATTTTCTTTACGATATCCTAAAATAGTTCTGTCATCTGCAGTTATACGACCATCTTCACTTCCATTGACATTTGCGTATTTAGGATCACCCGGAACCGCATTATTGGCTTCAATATATTCTTTATCATCTTCTTGAATAATTCCAATCACTTTATATCCATAAATAGCACCTAAAGATTTGCCTATAAAAAGACTGTTGCTTAAGTCATCTTTTCCGTCCCCATATAGATCGACCAATTTATTCCGATTCAAATAAAAATTAAGCATCGAAGACCATTGAAAATCTTTATGATTCACATTCAAAGTATTTAGAGTAAATTCTACTCCCCAATTATTCACTTGCCCCATCGTTGCTTTCATCTTAGTAAAACCATTATTCATAACAGGAATCATACGTTCAAATATTTGGTCTGTAGTCTTTGATTTATAACCATTCATTTCCAGCTGAATCCGATCATTCAAAAAATGAGCATCCATCCCTATATTGATTGCCGTAGTAGTCTCCCAACCTAATTCCGAATTACCAATTGCAGCCACATACTGTCCCCAGCTTGGTTTACCTGTATTACCAAAAAGGTAAGGATGATCTCCAGTTTGCCCTAAATTGATAGTAGAAAGTGTTCCATATGCACCCAATGACTGATTTCCATTCTTACCCCATGAAGCATTTAATTTCAAGTAATTAAGAAAATCGACTGAATCCATAAAGCTCTCCCGTGAAAGAGTCCAAGCTCCACCTACAGCAGGAAATACCCCCCATTTATTATCTATACCAAACACAGAACTTCCATCACGTCTTACAGAAACCGACAGATGATAGCGATCATCAAAATTATAGTTTAGACGTCCTAAATAGCCGATATTCGTCTTTTTAGTTTTTGAGACTTCAACAGTCTGTACCTCTGCAAATGCCAAACCATTATATCCTAATATGGAATTACCTACCGCGTCATAGTTCGAGCCATTTAACTTTCGCAAATCACTAATATACTGATCTCTTGTATAAACTGCTGTCAAATCAATAAAATGTTTGTCAAATTGAGTGGTATAATTCAATATATTATCAATTACATAATATGTATTTGTCCTTAATTGGTTATAGCCCGTTGCATTTGATAGATAGCTCGCAATCGTTTCTTCAGAATAACGAGCCTCATCTGTAGGAGCCCCTTCCGTCACAAAATATCCTTCATGATTAAAACGATCATGACGATAATTTTCCATTGAATAAACCCCATTAAAACGATAGCTTAAACCTTTCAACCAAGGGCATTTTAACAACACATGTCCTTTTAGATAAGTCGTAGCATAACGCTCCAGATCATCAACTGTCCCACCTTTGGAAGTCTCCCATAAGGGATTTACTGCAAATGCACCTTCTTCCATCACATATTTCTCCAACGATCCATTTGAACGTGTCGCCTGTCCAAAAGGTGATAAGTAGGGTTGCAACTTTGCAGAAACACCATCATAATTATTATATGTGTAATTAACTTGAGCACCAACTTGCAACCAATCTGTAATATCATTTTGCAAACGGATCATAATCGCTTCCCTTGAATAATCATCTCCTATTAAAATTCCCTTTTGATCTGTATGAGACAAAGACAAATAATAATTCAGCTTTTCCGTAGCTCCAGAAACAGAAAGTGCATATTTCTGCAACAAGCCAGTTTGTGTCACATAGTCGATCCAATCTATAGTTTTTCCTGCTAAGTAATTTTCGTAGCCACTCGGTTTCATCCAACTTTGAGGATTACCATTTGCCGCATCTAATGCTATATTAGTTTTATTCACAAAATCTTCAGGACTTAAGTAACGAGGCATTTGCGCCATATTTGAAAAAGAGACAGAACCATCAAAATTGATCATAGGTTTCCCTATTTTTCCTTTTTTGGTTGTAACCATAATAACTCCATTGGCTGCCTGTGAACCATAAGCAGCTAAAGACGTAGCATCCTTCAGCACAGATACGCTTTCAATCGTAGATGGATCTAAATCTCGCCATCCCCCCATATATATCACTCCATCTAAAACGATCAAAGGATTGGCACTCGAACTCTTAATTGATTTCTGGCCATGTACTTCAATAGTGGGAGTACTACCAGCAGCCATTTCTCTGGATGTATTAACTCCAGTAACCGTTCCGCGCAAAGCATCCATCACATTTGTTCGAGAAGAAATAGCAACAGGAGAGTTAGCCATGTTGACAGTAGACACTGAACCTGTAAAATTTTTTCTTTGCATAGTCCCATAACCGACAACCACAACCTCTTCCAACAATTCGGAATCTTCTTCCAAAATAATCGATAATTCAGTCTTATCCCCAACAGGTATTTCCTTTGACATAAAACCGATATAAGAGATAACCAAAACAGTACCCGGATCAACATTTAGTGTAAAATTTCCATCCAAATCAGAAACAATACCGTTTGTTGTACCTTTTTGTACAATATTTGCCCCTATAATAGGATTTCCCTCTTTGTCAGATATCACACCTGATATTTTTCGAATATTTTTTTGCTGCAGTTTATGATATAAGGCTACATGACGCTCTTTAATAACAAATTCTATCGGTTGACCTGCAAAAATATTATCCAACACTTCTTTTATGAAAGCATCTTGTGCAGAAATACTGACTTTTCTATTCAAATCTACTTCATCCACATTATATACAAACGTATATTTTGATTGCTGCTCAATTTTTTCTATTACCTGTGCAATCGGTTCATTTTTTACCTCAAGTGTTAGTTTTGTAGACTGAGCATATGATGAGGCAACGGCTCCCCACACGCTTACAAAAAAGAATAATAGGGTAAATTTCATAATAATTACAGCCTTTCTTAAATTCGTTTGAAAGAAAAAAATATTTTCAGGATGCTTTTTTTCTTCCGAGAGCATCCCCTTACAATGATTATTCATACATTTGTAATGTCTAATTGATTATTTACTGGGTAGTTGGTAGCTACCTTTTATTAAAAATGATCTCTAATTTAGATCTGGATTGGGAATGTTGGTAGCATTCCCAATTCTTTTATAACTATTTTTTATGTTGAATTCATATATCCATTATTTTTAAGGTTAAACAACAAGTCATCTTTTAGTTATGTATATTTCTCCCTTTTCTTTTTTATATTTATATTGAGCTGAAATCTGAAGTACAGACAAAATTTCATCTAACGTCTCTTGATGAGTAAATCTAGCCGTTAACCGTTCTTTAAGTAATTCCTCATCTTGTATGTGTATTTTTACATTAAATGCACGTTCCAAAGAGGAAGCTATTTCTTGTAATGTATTTTTTTCAAAAATAAAATTACCATTTGTCCAAGAAGCATAAGATGACGCACACACATTCAAGACGTCAATATGTCCATTCTTCTTATTGTATAAAGCTTGTTGATTGGGCGACAAAACAATATCAGCTACAGCTGTATGATTCTGAGAACTGAATAAGGCAATAGAGCCATCTAATAAAGTCGTTTCCACAATCCCCTTTTCCTTGGAAGAAAAAACATTGAAGCTTGTTCCCAATACCTTAATTTTTAAATCCTCAGCATTAACAACAAATGGTCTTTTTTCATCATGCCTCACTTGAAATAAAGCTTCTCCCATAAATTCAACAGAACGGATATTCTCTGAGAATTGTTGAGGATAACGTATCATCGCATTACTATTTAACCAAACTGTAGAGCTATCTGGTAAAACGACTTTCACTTTTGTACCAGGAACAGCAGAAACCTCTAAATAAGACAATGGTTCATTTTTAGTATAAACAGAAACCAAAATCGTTGAAACAATCAATAATACTAACGAAGCTGCAACAGAAACATATTTCCAAACAGGAGAAATTCCTACTGGAATACTATTTTCATACCGCAACTTATGCCATATTTTAGCGTAAACTGCATCTGCGTCTGTCGATACCGGACGGAAATATATTCTTCCTTGCCAATCAAAAGAAGATTTATAATCTTTGCTATCAATGTCGTTTTTATTCATATTAGAAGGTCTTTATAATAGTAAGATGACAGTACACCTCAAAAACCCTAATAAGAATATGCATTTTTTTTATATTTCTTGAAAACTTCTTTTTTTATCCTATATTTGCAAAGTTGAATTATATAGGAAAGTGAGATCTGCCTCTGATACATATAGTGAAATAGCCCGTCTTTTATACAAAATTTCCGAAAATGACGAAGTTGCCTTTCGGACACTTTTTGATATTTACTATCAAAAGTTGTTCCACTTAGCATTACATTTTTTAAAATCTAAAGAGCTTGCAGAAGAAGCTGTATCCGATGTCTTTCTTATCATATGGAAGAAACGAGAAACATTAAACGAAATAGAAGATATCCAAAGATATTTATATACATCTGTCAAAAACCAAGCTCTACATTATATAAGGCGAAGATACATTACTAATCAAGATTATATCGATTTGTATACAATAGAATTACTTCCTGATGGGAATAATCCGGAAATATCCCTTTTAGATCAGGAATATCAAAAATTAATACAAGAGGCTATTCTTTCTTTACCTGAAAAGTGTCGTGAAGTATTTCGTCTTGTTCTTTCCGACAGGCTAAAACATAAAGAAATTGCACAACTACTTAACATATCCGAAAAAACAGTTGAAGCCCATATAACTAACGCTTATAAACGAATTGCACAATATGTCAATAAAAAATACAGTAGCAATCGAATGACTAATAATATGATATCCTTATTTTTTTAAAGGGGGTGAATTCTAAGTCCTCTCCAAACAATATCTCTCAAATCTTACCCAAGTTTACGAA
>ENA-ORTL01000329-ORTL01000329.1-human-gut-metagenome-genome-assembly--contig:-NODE-329-length-55163-cov-5.8032_pt1 | contig 55163 bp, 61 predicted proteins | sample MGYA00241916_ERZ509196 | MGnify/ENA primary metagenome ERZ509196 (study PRJEB26280, sample SAMEA2338844) | human gut metagenome | biome: human gut; feature: human-associated habitat; material: faeces...
GCCATGACCCGTGAGCAGGCCGCCCAGATGGCGTTCCAGACCCTGACCGCCGACACTGTGTACTACACCAACAAGGGCACCACTGTCATCGGCTCCGACGGCATGCAGGTTATCGTGGGTGCTTCCGCCCCCGTGAAGGTCGCCAACAGCACGACCGATGATTACCGCACCGTGAAGGGCGACAAGGACGAGGTGCAGCAGTTCTGCGAGAAGTACTTCTCTGACCTGACCCTGAACAGCAATAACCACGACGATTTCGGCCGTCCCTCCGACCAGTGGAAGAACGGCACCAAGGAGATCGGCACCTATGCTTCCACCGCCGATGCCTCTTACTCCGAGAAGGTCAGCTCCAAGACCCTGTACTCCGACCTGGGCCTGGATAAGACCACTACTGTGGATGTGACCGAGGACGGCAAGGCCAATGGCACCTTCACCATCGAAAAGGGCAACAGCGACGACGAGCTCGGCGGCAACGGCGTTCTGGTCGAGGCTTTTGTGGACAACGACGACAACGTGACCCTGGTGGTCATCAACACCTACGTGGGCGAGATCTCCAAGGTTACCGCCGCGAAGGACGGCGATGACCGCTATGTCACCGTGGACGGCAAGAAGTTTGAGACTGAGTCCTTCGAGAAGGACGACGTGGTTCTCTACACCATGGCTGATGGTGAGATCCAGACCATGACCCTGGCCGAGGTGGTTGAGGGCGTCGAGGTCACCAAGACCACCGGCGATTCCAGCTTCGTGGCTGACGGCGAGACCTACAAGTACAGCGCGAAGATGTCCAATAAGGGTGATGTCAAGGTCGACAGCGTGCTGGACCTGTACCTGGATTCCTATGGCTATGTCATTAAGGTCGACGTATCCAAGGCCTCCAGCGACTACGCCTACGTCGTGAACACCGGTGCCGATGAGGGCCGCTATGACGACGAGAGCTCCTACTATGCCAAGCTTCTGCTGGCCGACGGCACCGTGGTCGAGGCCGAGGTCGATGAGGACTGTCTGAGCGGCAGTAACTTTAGTGCAAAGGAAACCGCTCTGAAAAACATGCGGAGCTACATCGTAGAGTACAGCAAGAACTCCAAGGACATCTACACCATCAAGGGCGTCAGCACTTCTGGTCTGGCCGAGAACAAGAAGGTCGAGATCAACAAGGGCGAGTCCGCCATGACTCTGGACACTAAGACTGTCTACGCCAACAGCAAGACCGTCTTCCTGGTGCAGACCGGCACCGGCAGCAAGGCCACCTATAAGTCCTACACCGGCTATGCCAATGTTCCCGACCTGAAGGACAACAGCGGCAACTTTGTTTACTACTGCAAGAGCGGTAGCACTGTGGCTACCATGGTCTTCATCTCCGATGTGTCCGCGAGCTCTGACGACATCGTGTATGTCCTCAGCTCCAAGGCCGGCACCAAGGTGAAGGACAGCGACAACACCTACTACGAGTACAAGGCTGTTGTCAACGGCGAGATCACCACTGTCAAGATGGATGAGGAGCTGAAGGACAGCTATCCCAGCGGCAATGTCCTGAAGACCGATATTCTGCTGAACGTTATCGCCTATGCGGATGCTGAGAACGAGATTCTGGATGCCTCTGCCTGCGAGGAGTACAGCAAGAAGGATACTGACGACACCTATCAGCTTCCCGGCGTGGAGGTCAAGGCTGAGGCCGAGGATGGTATCATCGACCTGGGCGGCAAGAGCTACGCTGTTTCCGACGATGTAGAGGTCTATGCCGTCACCAAGGGCAAGAAGATTGAGACTGGCTCTCTGAGTGATGTGGAGAAGGGCATGACGGTTACCGCCATCGTGAAGAACGGCGAGATCGTCACCATCTTCTACGGCTCCACCACCTCCTCCGGCAGCGACAAGGCTGAGATTTCCGGCAGCGGTGTAAATACTGCTACCGTTGTTAACGCCTCTGATCTGAGCAGCGAAGCCAATGGTGCCTATGTTCTGACCAAGATGCCTGAGGATAAGAAGGATGACATCGGCGGTGAAATCACCGACAACATGTTCTTCACCTTCCGCATTACTGACAAGGATGCTCAGGATGTTGCTCTGTCCATCAAGAACAGCAAGGGTAATCTGATGTACAAGGAAGATGCCAAAGGTGTGACCACTGGTTTCCATTACTTCTATGTGCAGGTCATTGGTGAAGGCATCAATAATTCCTCCAAGGGCTATGAGATGAGCGATAAGGCGCTTGTCGATGGCACTTATACTTGGACGATTGTCAATACGACCACCGGCGATGAGCTGATTGGCGGTACCTTCACTATCCGCTGAGTTCTGATCACCAAATCCCAAGAAGCAAGGAGGCCCCGGGTATTTCCCGGGGCCTCCTTGCTTTCTTGGTATAGCGCCGCGTAATAATAGGTGGTTCCCTTTTCATTGAGCTGCTGGTAGTCGTGATTGTAAAGTCCTCCCCCCAGCTTCCAGCTCAGGCCGTCTTGAGTCCACTCCACCTCAAGCAGCTCTCCATCGCTGGTGCTGAAATTAACCGCCTGCGTGTTCCCCCTCAGAAAGACAGCGTGGCGTGAACCGCAGCTTACCCAAAGCGCCTTGGCTGGAATCCCCAGTGTAAGTACGGTAGGCTCGGACGGGCCGCAAGTTCCCGTACCCACATAAGAGCCGAACAGAAGGCTGCAATCTCCCCGTCCGGCGAGGCCCGCGTCAATTTTCTGAAAATCCTCGTTGAAGTCTCTCCGTAAAAAGCTGTCCTCCGGTTCCCACTGGTGCAGGTGATAGTGCGCTGTATAGTTTGCCATCTATATTACCCCCTCCGCAGGCAAGGCCATCCCCGCGTCCGGTAGACAGCCGGACGCGGGGTTCCTTTCCCGCAGGGGCCGCGTTTTCCAGTACAGCAAAGGCGCTGCCCGGCCCCCCTGCGGGAGGAATGAAAATGGCAGCTTATACCGAACACTATCACCTGCACCAGTGGGAGCCGGAGGACAATTTCCTGCGTACGGATTTCAACGAGGATTTCCGTGTGCTGGATAAAGCACTGGCCTTAAAGCCTGAGATTCTAAGTGGAAGCTATACAGGGGATGACGCCCGAAGCCGGGATATTTCGCTGGGGGTATCGCCCCGGGCAGTCTTTGTGGTAAGGCAGGACGGCGCAATGCAGTCCGACATGTATACCTATGGCGGCCTGGCGCTGCAAGGAGCGCCGGTCACCATGCGGGACGGAAACCTGGTGGAGATCACCAGCAGCGGAATACGGGTGGCCCGCGGCGACCTGATAGAGGGCAGATTCTACGCGGACGCAAACCAATCCGGAATGAGCTACCACTATATAGCTTTCCACTAACAAAAAGAGCCGCCCCCAATCGGGGGCGGCCCTCTTCGTTTGATTTGCCTGTGTCTAGCAGACTATATTACTGCTGAACCCAGCCAGTCGCAGTAGTACCGCTCGTATCGGTGTAGTAAGAACCCCAAACAAAGGTCTTATTCTGAAGATCGCTGGCACCACTGCAGGCAGTGGAGGCGGTAGACGCATTGCCATCATTCTTAAAGAAGGAACCATAGGGCATAGCGGTCATCGTGGTAGCAGTGTCGAAGTTGACAGTCACACCAGTCTTACCGCCGACGATCTTAGCAGCACCGGAAATATTCATGGCATCCTTAGCGCCAAACTTGGTATTGCTGTTCACGGTAATGGTGCCAGAGGTAGCCCCCAGCTCCCAGCCGCCGTTAGAAGTCTCCTTAACGGTGACGTCGGCATCAGCAGACAGGGGAGCGTCAGAACCACCAATCAGCTTACCGTTGGGGACATTCATCACACCGCCAGCCTTTACCGTAACATCCAGAGTAGCCGCAGACTCGCCGCCCTTTACATCCAGAGTAGCGCCCTTCTCAACCGTTACAGTGAGCTTGTTGGTAGCGTTAGTACCAGTAAGGGTCAGAGTCTTGCCAGCAGGCACATTTACGCTCTCAGGCTTGGAAATCTTGCTGGCATCCAGGCGGACATCAGTATACTTATTCCAAGCATCGTTCAGGTTGGAAGGGTCCGTCACAGTGATGACGCTGTCAACCGCGGGGATGTTGCCGTAGGTGTCAACCACCAGCAGCTTCACCTCGTCGCCGGCGCCCATCACATAGTAGGCGTTGGCCTGGTAGACACCGGAGGTAGCGGTCTCGATGGCGATGGTGGGCACCACGCCCTCAACGCCGGCCTTGTCGTCGCTGTTGATGCCGATGATAACGGTATCGTCGGTGATCTCAGCGTTAACATTGCTGCCCTTGTCGCTCAGAGAAGCGTCGGTGAAGCGGATATCGCCGTTCTTCTCGTTGTAGGCAATGATGGCGGTACGCAGCAGGTTGTCGACCTCGGTGACAGTGTAGCTGCCGTCCTTGTTCTCCTCGTAGGTGAAGATGTCGCCCTTGGACAGGGAAACCTTCTCGTCGGTCATGATGTCCTTGTGCTCGGTGGCGCCATCCCAGAAGGTGAAGGAAGACACGGTCTCGCCGTCCTTGTTCTTGGTGGTGGACACGGCGCTGGTCACATAGCCGTAGTTGCTGGTGATGGAGTTAACCTTCGCGTTCAGCTCTACGTAAGCCAGGACAATGCTGTTGTAACCGGTGGAGTTGTCCTTGTTAGCGTAAGCAGTGATATTCTTGTCCACCACAGAGGTAGTGCTGTACTTGGCAAAGTCGGAACCGGCCATAGTAGAGAACTTGCCCGCGCTATCCTTCACAAAGATCACGGCGTCGTCCGCGATGCTCTCGCCGCCAATCTTGCCCTTGCCAGAGTTGTTGACATACTTGCCAGTCACAATCTTGTCGAAGCCGGCCTTGTCGGCGCTGTCGGTCACGGCCTCGGTCAGGACGTACTCGCCCTTCTTGACCTCGTAGGTCACCAGGCCCATAGTATCGGTGTACTTCTTGTCGGTGGTAACCACCTTGGTGGTGCCGTCGGCGAAGAGCAGCTTGGCCTGGGGGCCGTTGATATCGGTGTCAGTCTTCACGACCACGGCGTAATCCTGCAGCTCGTGGCTGGAGGTGACAACCTCGGACTTCACGATGTAGCCGTTGAGCACAGCGGCCTTCACGGTGCTGTCCAGAGCCAGATCCTTGTCGGGAGTGGTGGTAACATAGTTGTACCAGGTACCGTCAATGCGGACGGAGTCGCTCTTGGTGGCCTCGATCTTGCCCTCGACCGTCTCAGCCAGGACATAAGTATCGGTGTCATCCACGGTGTTGGCGGCGTCGCTCTTGATGACATAGTCGTTCTTGGCCATGTCGTCGTAAGCGTTCACGTCCTCAAACTTAACATTGGTGTTAACATCGGTGTTAAAGGACTTCTCGCCCACGTAGGTCACCTTGGCGGCGGTGAAGGGGACGTAAACAACGGTGTCGATCTTGCCGTTGTCGTCATTGTCGTAAGCCTTCACAGCGGCGGCCTTGTTGCCGCCCACATTCAGGCCGTCAATCAGCTTACCGGTGTAGAGAGCGGTGGTGGTCACATTGCTGTCCACCTTGTAGGTGGTGCCGTCAATCTTGACCTCGCCGTTCTTGACAGCCTCAACCTTACCGGCAGTGCTCTCCACGATCAGGGAGCTGTCGGTGGAGGCATAGACGCCGTACACATTCTCGCTGTCCTTATACAGAACCTCGACCTTCTGGCCGATCAGGTTGCTGTAGTCACCTTCGACCTTGGTGTACTGGCCCTTGGTGGTGATGCCATTCATGTACAGGGTGTAAGTGCCCTTGCTGTCCTTCTCCACGTCGGTCAGCACAGCGTCGCCGTCGGTGATCAGGGACAGGTACTTGTGGCCCATGGTCTCGTCGGCGTACTTGGTCACGGTGTTCTCGCCGTAAACATTCTGGGTCTTCTGCTCCAGAGTGTACTTGCCAGTATCAAGAGTGGTGCCACCGTTCGCGTCCTTCAGAGTGTCGATAGCATCCTGACGGCTGTTGTAGACGGAGCCGTCCAGAGCCTTGACGGCATCGTTAACAGAGCTGTCCTTGATCTTGACAACCCACACGCGCTCGGTGCCGGTCACGACGGACTCGGTGCCGGTGTAGCTGTACTGGCTGGTGGTGTAGTTGCCAGCGGCGTTCAGCTCAACCATGTTGGCGTCCAGAGCATTGTAGATCATCTGGGCGGCATTGTCACGGGTCAGCAGGGTGTTGGCGTTCAGATTGGCCAGGTTCTTGTAAAGACCGTTCTGGTTGGCCAGCACGTTGGTGTTGATGGCCCAGTCGTTGCCCACCAGGCCGGACTTCTCGGCGTTGTAGCCCAGCACGCCCAGCAGCATCTTGGCGGCCTCGGTGGCGCTCACGGTGCCGGTAGGATCAAACTTGTTGTTGCCGCGGCCAGCGATGATGCCGTTGGCGGCGCAGTACTCAATGTAGGACTCTGCCCAGGTACCCTTGATGTCGGTAAAGGTGGGGGTGTCCTTGACGCCCAGCACGGGATCCACACCGCCGTTGATGGCGACGCAGAGCATCTTGGCCATCTCGGCACGGGTCACGTTGCCGGTGGGGTCAAAGTAGCTGCCGTCTTCCTTACCATTGATGATGCCCAGGGCAGTCATGGTAGAAACGGCGTCCTTGTTTACGATCTCATCCGCATCGGTGAAATCGCTCGCGTTCACCGCGCTGGCGCCGACACTCATCATGCCCACGAGCATGACGGAGGCCAGAGCCAGGCTGAGAGTCCGCTTGAGGTTTCTCATGTTTGGAATTCCTCCTTCTAAATTTTGAGCTTTCGGGGCATCCTACTCACGACTGCGCGTTTCAGTCAAGTATAACGCCCCTTACAAAGGAGAAATAGGTACAAATATCTGCTCGTTTTCACCTAAAAAACTCGGTGAAGGCATGGAAAGGTTTGCTTGGTAGGCATTTGGTAGACAATCCTGACAGGGAAAAAGGGCTGAGGCCCTGAAACCAGAAGGGTTTCAGGGCCTCAGGTGGTAGACATTTGGTAGACGGAATCTCCAAACACGGCTGTAGACTGTCCGGGTTTGGGCATGCGGCGGATAGTGGGGTGTCCCTACGTGGGGAGGAGATGTAAAAAATATGGCAAATTATACGGAACACTATCAACTGCACCAATGGGAGCCGTCCGACAGCTTTTTGCGGACGGACTTCAATCAGGACTTTGCCAGGATCGACACAGGCATACGGGCCGCCAAGGCCCAGGCGGAGCGGCTGGAACGGGAGAAGGCCGAGATCAGCACAGGAGCCTATACCGGCGACAATGCCGCCAGCCGCACGATTCACCTGGGATTCCGGCCCAGAGCGGTTCTGGTGGAGATGGCGCTTGGCAACCGCTATGGAAGCAACGGCGGCGAAAGCATCAGCGGCGGCTTGGCGGTAGACGGCTGGCCAGTGTTCTATCAGGACATCAACGGACCATGCACGCCCGCCATCCAGATCCAGGCCGGCGGCTTCGCCGTTACCCAGGACAGCCGGAACCGCTCCTATATGAACTACAGCGGCACCAAATACCATTATTTCGCGGTGAAATAGAACATCCCCCCGGGCATAGCCCGGGGGGATGTTTCAATATGATCAGGCGTAAGTGTAGGTAATATCACCAGGGGTCAGCGTACCGCCAGCCTCATAGGAGATAGTGATGCTAAAGGTAATGGTATTGCCCGTAGCGGCTCCGCTCAGGTCAACGCCATCGCTCGTGAAGGTGAGGGCAATCTCGTTGGAAGCAAAGGCAACGGAATTGGTGTCCTTGCCACCTCCCAGAGTCGCACCGCCAACAGTGCTGGCAGTTGCAGTCAGCTTGGTAATCTTGGCGCTGATGTCAGCAGAGATGTCAAACTTAAACTGCGCGGTGGCCAGACCGTTGGAAGCGTCCTTATCGTTAGCGCCAGCCTCCATGACGGTGGAACCGTACACAGCGGTCAGAGTAACATCGCTACCGCCAAGAGTCACAGTAGCGCCGGGCTTGTAAACCTTGCTGTTGGTGGCATCATACCAGCCCAGGAACTGGTAGCCAGTCTCAGCAGCAGGTGCCGCAGGAGCGGTCACAGAGGTAGCATCGAACTCGGCATCGGGAGCCGCAGCGCTTGTATAGGGAGCGCCGGGAACCTCATAGGTAGCCTTATACACCTGAGTGAAATTGCTGGAGCTAATCGGGGTGTCACCGTTAGAAAGATCACCCACATTTACAGTGATGCACTTGTCGGAATCCACTTCGTAGTTCTTGCCATTAAAGGCGTAGTTTTCTCCAGCATTCCAGTCAGAGTTCTGGATCGCAACGGTGGTGGCATCAGCGGGGATGGTCACCTGCTTGCCGGAACGGCTGTCCTCCTCGGTCAGAGGAGTCTGGCTGTTGCCGGCATAAACAGCAAATTTGGTGGCATCCGCAGTGCTGTAGCTGATGGTCTTGGCGGTGTAAGTACCCACGGTCACAGTGGCAAGATTGCTGACCACGACGCTCTCGATTTTGCCGGTCTCGGTGTTGGTCACCTTCACATAGAAGTAGTGGGAACCGGCAGACAGGGTGTTGGCGGCAACACTCAGAGTGTTGGTCTTGGCGCCGGTGTAGCCAGCCACATTGACCAGAGAGGTGTCGTCGTTGGGGGTGTTGGTACTGTTGTCAGCGCTCTTGAACCACTCGTAGCTCAGAGTGCCGGGAGCGGTGGCGGTCACAGACAGGGTCAGCGCCTGGTTCTCGGTAATATTGGAGTTCGCGGCAGGCTGAACAGTAATGTTGGCATTGGCGGCATACACGCCGTCCAGGGTGCTCAGAATGTAGGCGGCGCGGACAATGTTCTTGTCGCTGTCGATGACCATGACAACCTCGCGGCCCACGTTCTCGGAGAAGGAGCCGACAGGAGCCTTCTCATAGCTGTTGTCCACGTCCTCCACGTTCCAGATGTTGTTCTCGTAGGTGAAGGTGCCGTCGCCGTAAGCACCGTTAACCAGGTTGGTCATGGTCTTGTCGGTGTAGAGGGCCACGGTGCCGGTGCGCAGCTGACGGGCATAGCCGCGGACGATCTCCAGGTTGCTGGCCTGGTTGTCATCGCTGGAGAAGTTGGGCTTGGTCAGGTCGGAAACACCGTTGCCGTCAGTGGTGTAGGCATAGGGAATGCTGAAATCGTCGGAGGTGTTGAAGATACTGTTGTAGTCGTCGCGGGTGATCTTCAGGGTGGTCACAGTGCCATCCATCAGAACCACGTTCAGGGTGGCATACTTGCTGTCCACGCTGCTGCGGCTCAGAACGAAGGCATAGTCCTTCTCCACGGCCACGCCCTCGGCGTCAAACAGCACGGTGGAGGCCAGGGTGGACTTGCTGTCCAGGAAGCGGGCGGAAACAATCTTGTTGTTATCCACATGAGCCATCTCATTGTAGCCGACAGCCACGCCGTAGGTGATATCGCTGGGAGTGCTGTTGTCATAATAGAAGGCCACAGTGTTCTTGTCTACGGTGATCTGGCTGTTGTTGCTGTTGTAGCGGATACGGGCGGCGCCGGTCTCATAGGCGCTGCTCATGGCCTGCTGCTTCACGTCGGCGGGGTTGAAGACGCTGGTCACCGCGGAAACCTCGTCGTTGCTGCCCACGATGGACTTAATGGTCAGCACATTGTCATCGTTCAGGGAGTAGGCGATGACATAGCCAGCAGCGCGGCCGTCCTTGTAGTCGGCGTCGTTGATACCAGCAGTACCAGTCGTATCAATGTTCTTGTTGACAAAGGCGCCGGTATTACCAGTCTCAACAGGAGTCTTCCAGGGGGCGGTAGCGGAGTTGTCGGAGTCGGAGGTGCCCAGGAAGCCCTTCAGCTCCTGAATGCCCTGATTTTTGCTGTATTTCTCAGTATGGCTGTTAGTGGTGAGAACGTCAGCAACCTGCTCGCCCACGTTCTTGGCGGAGGCGGAGAAGTTCAGGGTGTAGACGCCCTCGGTGCCGTCGGCCAGCAGGACCTTGATCTTGCCGGAGGCATCGGAGGCAAAGGCGCCGGGCTCATAGCCGGAGTCCAGAACCAGGGCGTAGTCGTACAGGCCCTGCTCGGAGGGACGGTAGGCAATGACGTTGCCGTTGCTGTCCAGGATAAAGTCGTAGTCGGAGTCGAACTCCACGCCGCCGTTGTCGCACTTGAGCACGTCGAACTCATAGGTGTTGTCGGCGGTGTCAGCCTTGTACTGGATGTAGGAGGGGTGGTACTCGGTGCCGCCCACGGTGATGGTCTGCTCCTTCTCCTTGTTGGCAGCATAGGACTCCATCTGGCCGGTGATCACCTGGGGCTCGGAGACATAGTAGCGGCCGCCGTAGGAGACGGTCAGAACCAGGTCGCCCTCAGCCAGGTCGGCCTCAGTCACGATGTCCTCGTTGTCAATGGCCTTGTTGGAGTTGAAGGTGTTCAGAGTGGTGGTCTCCTTGGAGTCGCTCTTGGCGATGACCTGGGACAGGGTCTCCTGGAGGTACAGCACGTACTCAACCTCGCCGTCGTTATCGTTGTCGATGGCGGTCAGCTCCACGCCGTAGCCGTTGGTCTTGCCCTTCACGCTGTTGAAGCGGTCGCCGGACTCGAAGCCCATGGCCTTGGTGGCGGCAGCCTCGTCCTTCATTACGCCGTAGTTGACGTAGTAGGCGGTATCGCCGTCCACGCTCAGGCCGGTACCCTTCAGGAAGTCCTTCATGGTGTCCTGGGTGTCGGCGGTGGTCTTGACCACGTTGTTGTTGCCGTTCACATACACGCCCAGAACCTCGGAGTTGGCCAGAACGGTAGTCTTGCGCACATACATGGTCACAGTCTGACCCAGCATGTCGACGGGAGTGGACACGTTGAAGATAACGGGGTTCTTCTCCTCCTCATACTCGCCCACAACGGTGTTGCTGGTGGTGGACTTGTAGACCTTTACGTGATCCATCTTGGTCTTGCCGGTGGCCAGGGAATCCTCGCTGTCGGTATCCTCCAGCTGGGCCCACTCGTTGCCGGTGACCACGCCCTCCACCTTGTAAACGCCATACTTGGTGGACAGCAGGGTACGGTGATCCTCAAAGGCAATGGCGTAGCCGTTCTCGTACTTCTGGATCATTTCGATGTCCAGAGCGTTGTAGATCAGCAGCGCCGCGTTGTCGCGGGTCAGAGGATCAGAGGTAGCTACACTCAGGTTGTCAAAGATGCCCAGGGTAGAGGCCAGAGAGGCGGTCTTGATGGCCCAGTCGGCACCGGTCAGGCCCTCGAGCTGCGCGTCGTAGCCGGCGGCCACCAGCAGCATCTTGGCGGCCTCGTTGCCGGTAACGGTAGCGGCGGGGTCAAACTTGCCGTTGCCGCGGCCGGCGATGATGCCCAGGCTGTAGCAGTAGTTGATGTAGCTCTCAGCCCAGTGGCCCTTCACGTCGGTCAGGCCGGTGTTCATCCCGACATACAGGCCGTCCACATCGGCGCCCTGATTCAGGACGGTGGCGATCATCTTCGCCATCTCGGCACGGGTCACGTTGCCGGTGGGGTCAAAGTAAGACCCGTCTTCCTTGCCGTTGATCACGCCCAGAGTAGTGAGCATGGAAACGGCATCCTTGTTGACGACTTTGTCCTTGTCGGAAAAGTCGTCGAGGCCCGTAGCGCTGGCGGAGACAACCATCATGCCGATGAGCATGATCGCCGCCAGAGCCAGGCTGAGAGCCCGCTTGAGGTTTCTCATTTGGATTTCCTCCTTCTGAATTTTGAGCCAGAGGGGCGTATAACGCCCCTTTCAGGGGAGGAAACAATGCACATTTCGGGGGATAGAGATATAAAAGGCGGGGAAACAGAATCAAAAGGTTACTATGGTAGACGTTTGGTAGACAATACGGGAGCGGGAAAAGTGAAAACGCCTTGGAACCCAAAGGATTCCAAGGCGTTTCTGGTAGACTTTTGGTAGACAAAAAGTAAAAACACAAAAGAAAGGTGGACGGAAATGGGCCACTTTTTCGGGGATGCGGAGTGGAGGTGAGGAGGGAAACGCGTGAAGAACGAGCGGGCACGGCTGCTGCGGAGGATGGAGCGGCTGGCAGGTTGCAGAGTAAATGACGCGGTAAAGCTGGCGTTCCTGGACGGAGAACAGCTAGGAGAGATCGACGGGCTGGATCTGGGAGCGCTGAAGGAGTTCAAGCGCAGCGGAAACGGCGCGGTGGAGCTGAAGCTGGTGGATCGGGCGGCCGTGCTGGAGCGGCTGGTGGAGCTGTCCGGCGGCCGGGAGGACGGGGCGGAGGAGTTTTTCCGGGCGCTGCGGGAGAGCGCCGATGCGGTTTAGGGCCTTTTCCCGGCAGCAGAGGCGTGTGCTCACCTGGTGGTGTTCCGCCGAGGGGCAAAGCCGGGAGGCGGTTATTTGCGACGGAGCGGTACGCAGCGGAAAGACCCTGTGCATGGGGCTGGCCTTCTTCCTGTGGGCCACGGCCTGCTTCGACGGCATGGCCTTCGGGCTGTGCGGCAAAACCATCACGGCGCTGCGGCGCAACCTGCTGCGGGAGGTGCTGCCTACGCTGGGGGCGCTGGGGTTCCAGTGGAGGGAGCAGGCATCCCAAAACCGGCTGACGGTACGGCTGGGCGGGAAGGAGAACACCTTCTACCTCTTTGGCGGCAGAGACGAGGGAAGCGCGGCCCTGATTCAGGGCATCACGCTGGCGGGGGTTCTGCTGGATGAGGCGGCCCTCATGCCCCGCTCCTTCGTGGAGCAGGCCTGCGCCCGGTGCTCCGTGCCGGGGAGCCGGATGTGGTTCTCCTGCAACCCGGAGCACCCGGAGCACTGGTTTTACAAGGAGTGGATTTTAAAGGCGGAGGAGCGGCGGGCGCTCTACCTCCACTTCACCATGGAGGATAACCCGGCGCTGACGCCTCAGGTGCGGGAGCGGTACGCGCGCAGCTTCAGCGGCGCCTTCTACCGGCGGTTTGTGTTGGGGGAGTGGGTGGCCGCCCAGGGGCGGGTATACGATTTCTTCGACGAGAGCTGGGCGAGGCCCGTCCCGGTGGGCGGCATGGAGCGGTGGTGCATCTCCTGCGATTACGGTACGGTAAACCCCACGTCCCTGGGGCTGTGGGGGCTGCGGGACGGAGTGTGGTACCGGGTGTCGGAGTCCTACTATGACGCCCGGGCCGAGGGGCGGCAGAGAACCGACGGAGAGCACGCCGACGCCCTGGAGCGGCTGGCGGGGGGACGGCCCATCTGGAAGGTGGTGGCCGACCCGTCGGCGGCCAGCTTTATCGAGACCCTGCGCCGGCGGGGATGGCGGGTGGAAAAGGCCGACAACGACGTGTTGGCCGGTATCCGAACCACCGCCGAACTGCTGCGGCGGGGGAGGCTGGTGATCTGCCAGGGCTGCGCCGACGCCCTCCGGGAGTTTACCCTCTACTGCTGGGATGAGAAGGCCGGGGGCGACCGGGTAAAAAAAGTCCACGACCACGCCATGGACGACATCCGCTATTTTGCCGCCAGTGTTGCGGCGGGAGAGCGGGGGTACGTTGGAGGCCTGTGTGTGGAGCGGGGGCGGTTTTAGCGCGGAGCGCGCCGCGGCAGAGGATGGGAGGAGAGCATGGGTATATTTGCAAGGAAAAGAGAGAATGGGGCCGGGGCGGCGGTGCAGCTCCGGGAGGGGGGACGGCACCCCTTCGGCGTGCTGGACGGGTATGTGCCGCTGAGCCAGGGGGAGATGGAGCTCTACCGGAGCATCCGGGAGGCCGTCCCCATTGTGGACGCCGCCCTGCGCAAGCTGGTGCGGCTGGCGGGCGGGGTCAAGGTGTCCTGCCGGGAGAGCGCTGCCCAGGAGGGGCTGGACTGGTTCCTCCAGCATGTGAACACCGGGCGCGGACAGAGGGGTATCCAGTCCTTCCTGGACGGCTATCTGGACTCCATGCTCACCTTCGGCCGGGCGGTGGGGGAGATCGTCCCTGACCGGCGGGGCCGGGAGATCGCGGCGGTGCTGTGCGGCAACCCGGCGGACGTGGAGATTCGGGAGGGGGAGTCGCCGCTGGAGTTTACCCTGTGGGGAAGGAGTGGGGACGGGCAGCTCCGGGAGCTGCCCCGGCAGGAGCTGCTGCTCTTCACCCCCTTTCAGCCGGAGGTGGGCAGCCCCTACGGCGTGAGTCTGCTGCGGTCCATGCCCTTCCTGACCGGAATCCTGCTGAACATCTACCAGGCGATGGGGATGAACTGGGAGCGGATGGGCAACGTGCGCTTCGCGGTGGTCTACAAGCCGGGGGACGCGCCCCTGGAGCAGTCCATGGCCCAGGAGCGCAGCCGCCAGATCGCCCGGGAGTGGTCCGCAGCCATGGAGGCGGGGCGGGACGGCCGGGTGCGCGATTTTGTCGCCGTGGGCGACGTGGACATCAAGGTGATCGGAGCGGACAACCAGGTGCTGGACAGCGAGGTGCCGGTGCGGCAGATTCTGGAACAGCTCGTGGCCCGGACGGGCATACCGCCCTTCCTGTTGGGATTGAGCTGGTCGTCCACCGAGCGGATGAGCACCCAGCAGGCCGACATGATGACCAGCGAGCTCACCGCCATCCGGCGGGGGCTGGAGCCTGTGGTGGAGCGTATCTGCGAGCTGTGGCTGGCCCTCCACGGGTACGACCGGAGGGTGACGGTGGATTGGGAGGACATCAACCTCCAGGATCTGGTCGAGGAGGCCCGGGCGGAACTGTACCGTGAGCAGGCGGAGGAGCTGCGATTGGCGCGAGAGGGCAAAGAGGGCTGAAGAGTGTCGGCGCGGGCAGAGGAGACCAGATCGGGGGCACCGGGAAAGTGCGGAGCACTTTTCTGGGGAGAGGAGACGCAGCGGAAGGAGAGAGCCGCGCCGCAAGCGGCGCGGCGAGGGATCTGGAGCGTGTGGCGACGAGGTCGAGGAGGCCCGGGCGGAACTGTACCGTGAGCAGGCGGAGGAGCTGCGATTGGCGCGAGAGGGCAAAGAGGGCTGAAGGGTGCCGGCGCGGGCAGAGGAGACCAGATCGGGGGCACCGGGAAAGAGCGGCGCGTCAGGGATGCCGCGCCCTACGGAGGGAGAGGGGCGGCTCGTCGGGGTATAGGGCGCAGAGTAAGATGAGGGGAGCGATGGGATGAACGTAAACAAGGAGGCGGGCGTGGACTGCGGGCTGGAGCTCAGCCCGGAGGAGATGGAGCGCATCAACGCTATGAGCAAAAAGAAGCTGGAGCCCGGGGAGGTATACGCCTTCGCGGTGCGGCTGTGCGACAACGAGATCGACCGGGACAACGAGCGGTTCCCGGCCGCTACCCTGGAGGAGCTGGCCCCCCTGTTTGTGGGCAGGAGCGGTCTGTTTGACCACCAGTGGAGCACCCGGAACCAGGCGGCCCGCATCTACCGAACCGAGGTGGTGCGGGAGAGCTGGATGACGGAGGCGGGCGAGCCCTACTGCTATCTGAAGGGCTGCGCCTACCTCCTGCGCACCGAGGGAAACCGGGAGCTGATCGCCGCCATCGAGGGGGGCATCAAGAAGGAGGTCAGCGTGGGCTGCGCGGTGGAGCGGTCGGTGTGCTCCATCTGCGGCGAGGAGCTCCGCACCTGCCCCCACGAGAAGGGGGCGGAGTACGGTGGCAGGCGCTGCTGGGCCGAGCTGGTGAGGGCCACCGACGCCTATGAGTGGTCCTTCGTGGCAGTGCCCGCCCAGAGAAACGCGGGGGTGATGAAGCACATGCGGATGGAGCAGGAGGCCGCCCTGGGGCGGAAATACCTGGAGAGCCTGCGCGGGGAGGTGGCCCGTCTGGGCGGCCTGGCCGGGCTGGGACTGGAGCACGCCGTGCTCCGGGGCATCGCGGACAAGCTGGGCTATGACGAGCTGCTGGCCCTCAAGGGCGCGCTGGAGCGGCAGGCCGAGCGGGTGTTCCCGGTGGAGACCCAACTGCGGTATGGCGGCGGGCGGGAGAACGACGGAGAGCGGGACGGGGCATTTTTGATCTGAGCGGCCCCGTGCGCAGAGAGGACAGAGGAGAAAGGAGAAGGCAGCATGAGCAGGATTTCGTTTGAGGGAATTGGAGAGGTGGCGGCCACCTTTGCCTGCGGCGAAGGGGTGAAGGCGGGACAGGTGGTGAAGCTCACCGGGGACGGCACCGTCGGCCCCTGCGGCGACGGCGAGCGCTTTTGCGGCGTGGCTCTGAGCGCCGGGGAGGGCTTCGCGGCGGTACAGCTGGGCGGGCTGATCCGGGTGGCCGCCAGCGGCGGCGCGCTCACCGAGGGGTGGAACCGGCTGCTGGCCGACGGCTCCGGCGGCGTCCGGCCGGACAGCGCCGAGACGCCCACCGGCGGCGAATATCTGGTGGTGCGGGCGGAGAGCGGCGGCGCCGTCATCCGCCTGTGAGAAAGGGAGGCATGGAACTATGGGATATCGTTTTGACAACCTGAGACTGGAAAAGGGCATGTATAACGAGGCGGGCCGCTCCTTCACCCAGGTGCTGGAGCGGGAGGACCCCTCGGAGCAGTATAAGGGCACGGCGCTGGAGGGGCTGGACGCCTATCAGCGGCAGCTCAAGCGCTTTGACATCAAAGTGAAGGGCGCGGGCAGCGACGCGGTGGAGAAGTTCTTCGCCACCAGCCAGTCCGCCGTGCTCTTCCCCGAGTACATCGCCCGCTCCGTGCGGCAGGGCATGGAGGAGGCCAACCTCCTGCCCCACATCACCGCCGCCGTCACCCGGTTTGACGGCATGGACTACCGCTCCATTGCCTCGGTGCCGGACGACGACCAGAAGGCCCTGCGCTGGGTGGAGGAGGGCGCCTCCATCCCACAGACCCAGGTGAAAACCCAGGAGAATCTGGTGAAGCTCCACAAGCGGGGGCGGATGCTGGTGGCCTCCTACGAGGCCATCCGCTATCAGAAGCTGGATCTGTTCTCGGTCACCCTGCGGCAGATCGGCGCTCACATCAACCGGATGCACCTGGAGGACGCCATCGAGGTGCTCCTCAACGGCGACGGCAACGACAACCCCGCCGAGGCCTTCACCGTGGGTACCGATCCCATCGGCGGCACCGCGGGCACCCTCACCTACGATGAGTTGGTGGACTTCTGGGGCCAGTTTGAGCCCTATGAGATGAACACCCTCCTGGTCAGCGGCGACATGATGCGCCAGATGCTCAAGCTGGAGGAGTTCCAGAACCCCCTGACCGGCCTCAACTTCCAGGGCACCGGCAGGCTGGACACCCCTTTGGGCGCAGCTCTGCTGCGCACCTCCGCCCTGGGCGGCGGCACCCTCATCGGCCTGGACCGCCGCTACGCCCTGGAGATGGTGCAGGGCTCCGACGTGCTGGTGGAGTACGACAAGCTCATCGACCGGCAGCTGGAGCGGGCCGCCATCACCAGCATCTCCGGCTTCGCCAAGCTGTTCACCGGCGCGGCCAAGGTGCTGAAGCTGAAATGACGGAGCAGATTATGGACATGGCCCGCAGCCTGGGGCACGTCGACGGGGGACAGGAGGAGGCGCTGGAGGCCCTGTGCCGTGCGGCTCAGGCGGAGCTGGCCGGGCGGCTGCGGCCAGAGGTGCGGCCGGAGGACTGCGAAGACGCTTTTATCCTGGCCTGCGCCTGGCTGGCCCTGGCGGGGCTGGCCGCCGGGGAGACCGGCGGCGGGCGGTTCACCGCCGGGGAGGTCACTATCCAGGAGGGAGACGGGGCGGCCCGGGCGGCCGCCCTCCGCCTCCAGGCCGAGACGGTGCTGGGGCCCTGGCTGGCTGACCGTGGCTTCGCCTTTCAGGGGGTGCCGGGATGACCGGGACCTGGGGGCGGATTCTGGCGCGGTACGGACAGAGCGTCACCCTGCAGCGGGGGGAAGAAGAACAGGCCTACCGGGCGTTTCTCCAGCCGGTGCGGGAGCGACGGGAGGACTGGTACCAGGAGATGCCCACCCCGCTGGGGACGGTGCGGCGGGATCAGTGGCTCTACCTGGGGCCGCCAGAGCTCTCACTGGAGGAAACGAACGGCCTGTGCGTGGAGTGGAACGGGCTGCGCTTTGTGGTGCGGGCGGCCCAGCCCGTCTGCGTGGGGGAGGAGACGCTGTACTGGTGGGCCCTGCTGGCGGTGGAGGACGGAGAGGCGCAGACAGAGCAGACGTGAGGGGGAAAACACTTGGATTTTCAGGCGGTGCGGGAGCAGATGGCGGCGTTCCTGAGACAGCAGGGGGTGGACGCGGTATGCGCCTACCCGGAGGAGCGGCGGCGGCAACGGAGCGGGCCGGTGGCCGCTGTGTCCCTGCGGGCCTGCCAGGGCGGGCCGGGCGGCTTTCGGGATTACCTGGGAGAGCGGTACGACGAGAGCACCGGCCAGTGGCAGGAGCTGTACGGCCGCCGGGTGACCCTCACCTTCGGGCTGGACCTCTATGGAGAGAGCGCTGGGGAGCTCCAGACGGCCTACGACCGGATGGCGGAGGCCTTTCAGTGGGAGGGACCCGCCGGGTTGGCGCTGCGGGAGCTCTCCTGCGGGGAGACGGAATTTGACCGGGCGGCCGGCCTCTACCGCAGGGCGGTGACGGCGGTGTGTCAGGGATACCTGTACGCCGTAGCCGACGAGGGCGGCACTTTCCTGGACTTTGTTGTGAGAGGAGAGGGACATCTATGAGCGTGACAAACCATGAGCGGCCGGGGGTATACTCCCGGTACGACGCATCCACGGTGGTGAAAGGCCGCGGCGGCGGCGGGTGCGTGGGACTGGCGGCCCTGTGCGGCACAGGAACGGCGGGAACGCTCTACACCTTTAACCGCTATGAGGAGGCGGTGACCGCCTTCGGCGGAGAGGAAACGCTGACGGAGCTGGTGCGGCTGCTGTTCCTCAATGGCGCGGCCCAGGTCAAGGCGGTGCCGGTGGCCGAAGAGGCGGGCTACAAGGCGGCCTTTTCGGTGCTGGAAGCGGCGGAGGACATCGCAGTGGTGGTGTGCGACAGCGGCGAGCTGACCGTGCAGCAGGCCCTGCGGGACAGTGTGAAGGCCGCCTCTGAGGCGCGGCGGGAGCGCATCGCCGTGGTGGGCGGCAAGGCGGGGGAGAATGCCACAGCCCTGGTTCAGCGGGCCGAGGGGCTCAACAGCGAGCGGGTGGTGCTCACCGCCCCGGTGGGAGAAGGCGGCGGCGCGGCGGTGGCCGCGGCAGTGGCGGGAGCCATCGCCGGGGAGAGCGACCCGGCCATTCCCCTGGGCGGCGCGGAGCTGAAAGGCGTGGACGGGCTGGAGGCCCGGTATGGGGATACGGAGATCGACACCCTGGTGCGGGGCGGGGTCACCCCGGTGGAGCAGGCGGCCGGGGTGGTCAGCGTGGTGCGGGGCGTGACCACCCGCACCAAGACCGGAGAGGCGGCGGACGCCACCTGGCGGGAGCTGACCACCATCCGCATCGTGGACGACGTGATCCCCACCGTGCGCGACGCCCTGCGTGCCCGGTTCCGCCGGGCCAAGAACACCGAGCAGAGCCGGGGAGCCATCCGCTCCCAGGTGGTGCTGGAGCTGGAAAACAAGCTGGCGCGGGAGATCATTACCGGATACGGCGAGGTCTCCGTAGAGGCCGATGCGGACAACCCCACGGTGTGTCTGGTGGATTTTTCCTTTACCGTGGCCCATGGGCTCAACCAGATCTGGCTGAGCGCGCATATCACTGTGTGAGAATGGGGGAGGAAGGAACATGAAGGTTGCGGGATTTCCAACCAGCAGCGACATCTATCTGGAGGTGGACGGCAAAAAGGTGGCGGTGGTGCAGAGCTATACCGCCAAGTCCAGCCGTACCAGCCAGACCGTGGAGGCCTTCGGCGAGGACGAGCCGGTGGCCACCATACCGGGCCAACGTACCCACGTCATCGAACTGACCCGGCTGTACGCCACCGATGAGGCCATCCGGGATGGGCTGAACTTCCATGCGCTGGAGGACTTCAGCCTGGTCATCTGCAAGCCGGACCGGAAGATCATCTACTCCGGCTGCCAGTGGAGCTCCATCGGCGAGACAGGCGCGCTGGGGGCCATGGTGGTGGAGAAGATCACCATCGTAGCGGCCAGGCGGATTGAAACGGCGGTGTGATATGCTGGAGAGACGGGAACGGCTGAAGCTGGAGGACGGGAGGGAGCTGCGGCTTCTCTCCGCCCTGGAGGTGCTGGAGGCCCGCCGGGAGGCGGAGGGGCTGGCCCGGGGGGAGGCGGAGGCCGCCCTGTGCGCCAACGCCTGCCTGCTGGCCCGGGCGCTGGAGCGGGGCGGACAGCCGGTGTTCGCGGACGGCGGGGCGGCTCTGGCGGGGCTGAGCGCCCGGGAGATCGGGGCGCTGGCGAGCCGGTGGGCCGCCTTTGACCGGGCGGAAAACCCCTCCCCCGAGGACGGGGAGGAGCGGCTGGAAGGGTTAAAAAAAGCCTGGAGCACGCGCCCTATGAGCGCCTTCGCTGGCGCGTGCTCCAACGCTTTGGTGCGCTTCCGACGGAGGAGCGGGCCAAACAGATGAAGGCGCGGGACTATCTCTGGTGCGCCCTCCACCTGGCGCTGGACCGGGAGGAGGAGCTGGCGCGGCTGTGTCCCGCCTGCCGAAGCGAGGCGGCGGAGGAGCGGTGCCCGGCCTGCGGCGCGCTCCAGACAGAGACAGCGGCGGGGCAGAACGCCGCCTTTGATGAGGCGCGGTTCGAACGGCTGAAACGGGGGGAGAGCGGTTGACGGACTATATCGCGGTATTGCTGGCACAGCAGGAGGAGCAGGAACAGGGCGAGGCCCCGGAGCTGGAGACCGGTCCCCTGACGGTATGGCTGGAGGAGAATACGCGGCCCGCAGAGGCCGCGGCAGCGCGGCGCGGAGTAGAGCAGGACGAGGCCGGCGCGTGTGCCGGACCGGGTGCGGTGATAGGGAACCGATATGCGCCGGAGGCCCCGGTCGGGGGCTCCAGCGGACAGCCATCGGACCGGGGAGCGAAGCAGTGGGTAGACGGCCTCCAGACCGCCGGTACGTTGGAGACGGCGGGAAAAACGGGGGAGCGGATGGCTCAACCGGCCCGGCCGGAGCGCGCCGCAGAATACCGGAGCGGGTCAGGGGCGGCCTGGCTCGACGGTCTGGTGCGCCGGAGCATGGAGCGGGAGTGGAGCGGCGGAACGGAGAGGCGGGTGGTGACGGTGGAGCAGTACGGCGGAGCGGCGGGCGCTCCGGCGGAGGCCGAGGCGCTGGACCGGCTGTTTCGCCGGGACGCCCGGCGGTACGATGGGGGGTTCCGGCTGCTGTGAGATTGGCTTCCATGCGGTACAAGGACTATGTATGGCCACACAACCCGCGGGTTTACACCATTGAGTATAAACGGACCATGGGTGCGCGGAAGGTGCCCTTCGGGCGCTACCACCTCCAGGATCTGGGCCCCGCCCAGCGGGTCATGCGGGGCGAGGGAGAATTCGTGGGCGAAGGGGCCTACGGGGAGTTTAAGAAGTTGGCTACCGTATTCTACGCCGGGGGACCGGGGCTGCTGGTTCACCCGGTTTGGCAGACCTCCAACGCCTACTTTGTGGAGCTCTCACTCCGGCAGGAGCCCAGGGCGGACTATGTGGGGTATTCCTTTGCTTTCTGGGAGGGATACGACGGACACAGCACCGGCGTACAGGTGACCGGGGGCGGAGGAGAACCGGAGACAGGCCCGGCCGCCAGTACGGCGGGGGAGCGGCGGCACACGGTGCGCCAGGGGGAGACCCTGTGGGGGATCGCCCGGGATTACGGACTCAGCCTGACCGAGCTCATCGCCCTCAATCCCCAGATTAAAAATCCAAACCTGATTCTGGCAGGGGAGGAGGTGCGCCTGGCGTGATGCGGGGAGAACTGCTGTGCTGGGATGGACGGCGCATCCGCCTGCCCGACGCGGTGGAGTGGCGGTTTCAATACGGCTGCGGCACGCCCTGCGACAGCTTTCAGCTCACCTGCCTGTGGGAGCCGGACAGCGGGAACGACCTGGCCGAGGCGGTGAGCTTTACGGCGGAGGAGAACGGGGAACGGCTCTTCACCGGCGTGGTGGACGAGTGCGAGCGGGGCTGGGACACCGCAGGGGGCACCCTTACCGTGGCGGGCCGGGGAATGGCCGCCCGCCTGCTGGACAACGAGGCGCTGGGGGCAGACTACCAGGTGGCCACTGTTGAGGATATCCTGCGGGACCACGTGGCCCCCTACGGCATTGAGACCGTGCGGGGGGCGGAGCTGCCGCCGGTGCCGGGCTTCTCGGTGGACGCGGGGAGCAGCGAGTGGCAGGTGGTCTATGAATTCTGCCGCTATTACGGGGGAATTGCCCCCCGGTTTGACCGGCTGGGGCGGCTGGTACTGGCCCCCTGGGAGGAGGGGCGGCGGCTGGTGCTGGGGGCGGACGCGGCGGTGACGAGCTTCCGCCTGCGGGAGCAGCGCTACGGGGTGCTCTCCGAGGTGCTGGTGCGGGACCGCACCACAGAGGAGGTTCAGCGGGTGGCGGACGAGGACTTCCTGCGCCGGGGCGGCCGGTGCCGCCGTGTGCTCACCATGCCGGGAAAGAGCAGCTATCAGGCCATGCGCTATTCCGGGGCGTATCAACTGGCCCGCGCCCGGGAAGAGCTGCGGCAGGCAGAGTTGGAGCTGCCGGAGGCCTTTGCCGCGTGGCCGGGGGAACTGGTGGAGCTCAACCTGGCCAAGGGGACGGGACGGGGCCTCTGGCGGGTACGGGAGAGCGTATGCGGCCTGACGGCGGCGGGAACCTACACCCGGCTGACGCTGGGGGAGCCATAGCGGAGGAGTGGTTTTATGTGGATTTCGGAGCAGGGGCGGAGAAGGACAGAGCCGGACGGAACAGCACTGGTGGGCCGGGTCACCTTGCCCGGCGACCCGGCCGGGGTGTATCTGGCCGGAGAGCGGCGGGAGCTGCCCGTGTTTGGCCCGGGCGGCTATGTGTGGCGGCCGGAGGAGGGCGAGCAGGTGCTGGTGCTCAAGACCGGTCAGGCGGGAGAGGCCCCCTGTGTGGCCGGCCAGGCCTGCGGGCAGGACTGGAACCTGGCGGCGGGCGAGGTGCTCATCTACAGCGGTTCGGCCTCCATTCGCATCGGCGGCGGGGGTATCCGGCTGACCGGAGATGTGCTGGTCAACGGCAAGCCGGTGCTTACAGGGGAGGGCTGAGCGTGGAACTAATGGTGCGGAACGGCGACTACGTCAGCGACGGCGCGGGTGGCTTCCTGCGGGCGGAAGGGACGGACGAGCTGCTGCAGCGGGTGTTGTGGAAGCTGTCCATCCCGCGGGGGAGCTTTCCGCTGCTGCCTGCGCTGGGCAGTGAGCTCCACCGGCTCGGCCGGGCCAAGCCCGCTGAGCGGGCCGGACTGGCCCGGCAGTATGTGGCCCAGGCACTTTCCGATGAGGCGGAGCTGTCGGTGGCCGGGGTGGAGCTGTCAGCAGAGGGAGAACTGACGGTCGAGCTGGACTGGCGGGGCGAGGCGCTCCGCCTGATACTTGGGACGGGAGGCGTATGACGGGATGACGGTGGAGGAGCTCTACGGGCAGATGGTGGACACCTTTCAGCGGGAGACAGGGATGGCGCTGGCCGGGGACGGAGACATGGCGGTGCGACTTTACGCCGTGGCGGCCCAGCTCTACGCCCTGTATGTGCAGGCCGACTGGGTGGGGCGGCAGTGCTTCCCCCAGACGGCCCAGGGGGACTACCTGGACAAGCATGCTCAACTGCGGGGGCTGGAGCGCCGGGCGGCCACAGCGGCGGTCGGGGTGCTCTCCTTTGAGACGGACCATCCGCCGGAGGCCGATCTGAGCATCCCGGAGGGGACGGTATGCATGACGGCGGCCCAGGTGCGCTTTGAGACCACCGAGGCGGGCGTTTTAAAGGCGGGGCAGACCTCCGCCCAGGTGCGGGCCAGAGCGGTGGAGCCGGGCGCGGCGGGAAATGCGGCGGCCGGGACGGTGCGGGCCATGGCGGTGGCGCCGGTGGGGGTGAGCCGGTGCACCAACCCCGAGGCCTTTTCCGGAGGACTGGATGCCGAGGGGGACGAGAGCCTGCGGGAGCGGGTGCTGGAGACCTTTCGGCGGATGCCCAACGGGGCCAACGCCGCCTTTTACCAGCAGGAGGCCCTCTCCTTTCCGGAGGTGGCGGCGGCTACCGTGGTGGCGCGGCCCCGGGGCGTGGGGACGGTGGACGTGTTTCTTGCTACGGCGGCGGGGCTGCCCGACAGCGGACTGCTGGAACAGGTGGCGGCCCATCTGGAGGAACGCCGCGAAATCGCCGTGGATGTTCAGGTGAAGGCGCCGGAGGTAAGGACGGTGGATGTGTCGGTTCAGGTGGCGGCCCGGCCGGGGGCGGACTTTGACACCGTCCGGCAGGCGGTGGAGTCCGCCGTGCGAGGCTGGTTTGACGGGCGGCTCTTGGGGCAGAGTGTCCTGCGGGCCCAGCTGGGGGCGCTGATCTTCGGGGTGGAGGGCGTGGAGAACTACGCCCTCACCGCCCCGGCGGCCGATGTGGCGGCAGCGGTGGACGAGCTGCCACAACTGGGCACACTGACGGTAGCGGCACTGGAGGGGACGGCATGAGCTACGGGGCATACCTCAGGGAGCTGCTCCGGCCCCTGCGTATCTATGGGCTGGAGGGCACCGCCAATGGCGGTGAGCTGGAGGCCCAGGGGAAGGCGCTGGATGGGGTGGAGGCCGCCATGGAGGAGGTACAGCGGGAGATGCTGATCTGCACCGCAGAGGGATGGGGGCTGGAGGCCGTCGAGGCACTGCTGGCCCGAAAGCCGGTAGCTGCCAGCCTGGAGCGGCGGCGGGCGGCGCTGGCCGCCCTGCTGCGCATCGGCGGGGACAGCTTTACCCTGACGGCGATCAACGATAATCTAAAAGGCTGCGGCCTCAACGCCGTGGCCAGCGAGACGGAAACGCCCGGCGTTGTGGAGGTGCGGTTCCCCGATGTACCAGGCATCCCGGACGGGTTTGAATCAATGAGGGCCATCCTGGAGGATATTCTGCCCTGCCATCTGGACATACGGTATGTCTACTGGTACATCACCTGGGCCCTCATGGAGGAACGCTTTGCCACCTGGGGAGACATTGAGAAGCTGGGGCCCACCTGGGAGGAGCTGGAGAAGATGGTGCGGGACTAGCCTGCCTGTCGCGTAAAAATGCCTGGAACCATGCGGTTCCAAGAAGGCGAAAATCAAAAAGCTAGAAATATCAAGGCCCGCAGCCGGTTTTTTGCCGAGCTGCGGGCCTGTTTTCCCTTATGTTTTCCCTTACGCACCAAAATTGGCCTTTATGAAATCCTCCATGCGGGCGGCGCTGTCCTGCCTCATGCGCTCCGTGAAGTGGCCGTATCTATCCAGAGTAAAGGCTGCGCTGGCGTGTCCGAGGTTGCCCTGGATGGTCTTGATATCATCACCGGCCCGAATGGCGTTGACTGCATAGGTGTGCCGGAGGTCGTGGAAACGGACACCAACCAATCCGGCAGATTTTAAAGCGGCACGAAATTGAACACCGATCGTTGACAAGCAAAGGGGGCAACCGATATCATTGGTAAACACAAATTGGTGGGGGTTATCCCATAAGGGCCCAGCCAATAACTGCCGTTCAGCTTGCTTCCTTCGCTGCTCCTTCAGAGTGCTGAGCACTGAAGGCGCAGGCGTGATTGTCCGGCTTTTCCCACTCTTTGGAGAGATAAAAAGGCCGCTCTTTTCTCGGTGCTCGGGCCGTACAAGCTGCTTATTTATCAGCAAAGTTCCATGCGTAAAGTCCACGCAGTCCCAGGTCAGGCCCAGCAGCTCCGAGAGGCGACAGCCGGTGAACAGGGCCACGGAGACCAGTAGCTCTAAACGACTGCCCTTGACGGCCTGGAGCAACGCTGCGGCCTGTTCGTCGCTGAGTGGGTGAATCTCCGTGCGCTCTGCTCTGGGGAGTTCACAGTCCGTGGCCGGATTGCGGGATATGTACTCCAGCTTGACCGCCTTCTCCAGCGCCTGGTGCAGAACCTTATAGGCCAGCCGGACGGAGGCCGGGGAGAGTGAGCCCAGACTGTTGACAAACTGCTGGATCATGTGAGGGCGGAGCTCAGGGAGAGACACCGCACCGAGGGCCGGCTTGATGTGCTTTTTTATGAGGCTTCTGTATTTGGTAGCGGTGGCGGGCTTCACGCTGCCGAGATACTCCGCCGCCCACACATCGAGCCAGGAGCCAACCGTCATTTTGGCCGGGGTGATATAGGTGCCCGTGTCGATGGCTGTCGTGGCGGCCTTGAGCTTTTGGGCAACCTCCTTCTGCGTCTTGCCGGTGATGCTCCGCTGTACCTGCTTTCCGGTGCCAGGGTCTCGTCCGACTGTGTACCGCGCCTCCCAGTAGGTATACTGCTTCCCGCCGCGGGTCACGGTCTTTTTACGAATGGTGCCGCTTCCGGCGGCTGACTTTCTCGCCATTGACTTTTCCTCCTATTCTGTTAAAATAGAAGGGCAGAGCGCCCGCAAAGCAATCTGCCCCCTCTATGTAAGCCGCTCCCTGGTGTTGGTAGCACCGGGGGCGGTTTTTTATTGCGCTTTTTTTAGTTCGGCGATTTCCTGATTCATGGTACGGATTGCCAGCTTGAGCAGGGATACTTCGCTCCGTAGCTCCTCAATTTCGTTTTTTGGCGTAATGGCTTTCATGATAGCCTGCTGACCTTCGGCCAGCAGGTCAAACTTCGGCATGACATCCGTATCAAAATAGGCAATCATACGATTTTCAGATGCCCGTATGGATGCGTCAATCATGGTCTGGATGGACTGTAAGTCTTTTTCGTCTAACATGTGTAAAACCTCCTGAAAGTCATTGGGTGACACTGGTGGTCATTGGGGAGTCACCTGGGCCCCTTTCATCCGGTTATATTCCAGCATCCAGGCTTGGTATTTTTCGGAGTTAGTTTTCTTGTGTTTCTCGAAGGTCTGAAAGGTTTTAGGAAACTTATTTATCCCGGCTCTCCCCATAGCTAAGAATAGATCATACGTTTCAAGCCAACGTCGCCTTGCTGTGATGATGTGTTCTGGGGTACCCGGGTAAAATCCAAGATCGTACTCACCGATGGGGAATATTTGAGGGCTGTTCAGGCCAAGAAGCCCGTTTTTCTGGGCGGCCTCATAATAAATCTTTGCAGAAACATTTCTCTTTTTGGTGTCAGTGTAAATGAGTTCTCTGTTTACACATTCGAACGCCCAGTCGTGTTCGGCCAAAAATTGCTCTAGCAGGTTAGAGTGGAACGGCTCACTAATCAAGGTGGACTGCTTTATTACGCCCCAACAATCTCTGAAATCAAATAGATAGTCAATAAAGATGCCAGCCTTCATGGCAGAAATCTTTTCACACGAATTATCAGAATCGGAAAAGTTCTCTATTTCCAGAAAATACACATACCGAGAATCTTTTTTCCATATCGCCCTCCAGTTTCCCCAATCAACACCGATAGAGCCCGGAGGATCTAAAGCGTATGCACGTTGCCTTATTCGAGCGGCAAATTTGAAGTCGCCAGCAAGAGCGGCTGGTAATGCCTCTTCTGCAATCGCTCTCTTTTGCTTGGTTAACACAGCGACACCCTCTTCTTTATTCCGCCCCGGGCAGTTGGGTCACTCCGCAAAACTTATTTCGCAACCACTGCAATATCCGTGGTGGTGTCCATTCGATTTTACCATATAGACATGTGCCTCTCCGCCGCAGTTCGGGCAGGTGAATGTATAATCTTTTCCCGCCTCTTCGCAGGCCGAAATAGCTGCTTCAAAAAAAGGAATTGCTTTTTTAATAAAATCATCCGAAGAAATGTTCATCACTGTACCCCTTCCAATTTGGATTTTATAAAAATTACAGAGTATGCCTTACTTCTAGTGCGATACCAATGATTTCTGCATCTCCAGTTTCAAAATCCTTTATAGGAACAATTCGCGGCTCAAAGTCCGGATTTTCTGGAAGTAACAACACACTAGATCCCTGACGCTTATATCGTTTTAGGGTGGCCTCGTCCCCGTTGACTCGGGCAGCGACTACTTGTCCATCATCTGCGCATTTTTGCCGCCTGATAAGGACTAAGTCTCCAGTATGGATACCAGCATTTTTCATACTCTCCCCGTTGACTCGGAGAAAGAAATAATTCTCTTCATCGGAGTACGGTATATCTGCATATCCCTCGATATCCTCAAAGGCCAGTACCGGATACCCAGCAGGGATGGAGCCAATTATGGGGGCCTTGTGGGATGCGCTGAATGGAATAATATTTTGCGGGATATCGGCCTTATCCTCAATCAGATCCGATTTCAAAACACCAAAATAGTCTGCGAGCATTTCAATTTTATCAATCCGCGGGTATTTATTTCCGTTATACCAGTCAGTAAAAGTCGTATATTTGAACCCCAAATCTGCGCAAACTTGTTTCCTGTCTTTTCCTATTTTCTCCATAAGGGATCTTAGGTTTTTAGAAAATACGATCTTATTTCCTATGCTGCTCATGCTATCACCCTCTTGCTACTTTAATTGTATTGTACGCTATTGACGTAAAAAAATCAATAGAGAAGTAAAAAAATTACGGCAAAAGCGTTGACAATACGCTTAAAGCGTGGTAATATAGGCTCGCAAGATATTGTTAGGAGGTGCAGGAATTGCAAATCACGTTAAAAGCTGCGAGGATGAATGTGGGCTTAACCCAGCAAGAAGCCGCGGCCAAAATCGGTGTAACCGTTGACACCATTGGGAATTGGGAGCGAGCTAAAAGCTTTCCGAATGCCTTGCAAATCAGGCGTATTGAGGAGGTCTACGGGATACCCTATAATGACCTTATTTTTTTGCCCGATAAAACGCTTAAAGCGTAATTTGGGAGGATAGGAAAGGAGACCAAAATGGAAAACAAATTAGTACCTATCGAGCATAACGGAGTTCGCGTCATCACCACGGAACTGCTGGCACAGGTCTATGAAACCAGCACCGACAGAATTAAGCAGAACTTCAACCGAAACAAAGAAAATTTCAAAGAAGGCGTACATTACTTCCTTCTGCAAGGGGACGCCTTGAGAGCGTTTAAGGACGAGGTATCTTTTAGCGACCTCGTTGGAAAGAACGCATCTCAGCTCTATCTTTGGACAGAGCGCGGTGCAAACCGTCACTGCAAAATCCTGGACACGCCCAAAGCGTGGGAGCAGTTCGACAACCTAGAAGAAACCTACTTCATGGTGAAGGAGCAGAGAAAGGCCGCTATCGGCGGAAAGACCGCAAAGAGCGGTAAGACCCCGGAGGAGCTGGCCGCCGCCGACAAACGGGCCACGGCGATGCTGCTCAACGCCAAGAACCGGGCGGCGAGTTTCCTTCAAAAGCTCTACGACCGGGCGGGCACCAAGCCGGAGTATCAGGCGATGGCTCTCAGCGATTTCTATTCCGAGGATGGGATTCACCTCCCCCGCATGGCCTTCCAAAATATGAAACACACCTATGACAAGGGCACCATCGCGGAAAAGCTGGGCGTCTACTCCAAGGCATCCGGCGGCAAGGTGCCCCATGCCCAGGCCATTGGTGCGATTATCTCCGTGCTGGACATCTCGGAGGACGAGCGCGAACGGCTTCCCTACTGCAACAACGGGCACGACGGCGTAGATTACCAGTATACCGAGAGCGTGGTTGAGAAGGTGCGGACGTGGATTGAGGAGCACGGCAGGCCCAGCACGATCACGGTCAACGGGAAGAACTACGCGGTGGTCTACAGAGGAGGGCAGAACTGATGGAAAAAATCGCGTACAACGTCCAGGAGGCCGCCGCTGCGCTCGGCCTGTGTGCAGGCGCCGTATATGACTTAACGCACCGGCCGGACTTCCCGGCGGTACGGGTTGGGAATCGGATTTTGATCCCCTGTGAGAGCCTGGCCCGGTGGCTGGAGGCCCAGGAAGGGAAGCAGCTATGAAGCGGGCCACCCTGGAGCGATTGGCCGCTGTGCTTGTTCTGGCGGCCTGTATCTGCGCCGAGTGTATTCCCCTGCTGCTGGTGCTGGTGGCCGCGGCGGGCCTGTGTGTGGGGCTCGCAAATTCCCAACCGCTTGCGAATTTTTCAAGAAAAAAGACCGCCGGTGTAGCAGCACCAGACGGTCAAAGAAAGGTGGAAAGAAGTAAGCATCAATCCACTGCTATTGTAGCAGTTTAGAAGGAGTTTTGCAAGTATGGAAGATCAAAAAGAGCAGATGAAAGGTGAAATTCTCTGCATCCTGAATAGGAACAATACAGAGAAATTTATACGGCATATTCTGACGGTTGCACTGGTACATGAAAAGATTCTGGCAGGTAAATGTGAACGAAGTTGAGAATGGAGGAGAGCGAATAATGGAAAAAAGGGATTTATCCTTAATGGCCAGTATTATGAACGGAATTGATCAGACAGACGAATGGATGGATATTCAATTGAACGACCCCGGCCTTAAGGCGGCTGCTAGTCAATTGAGACGGGCAATGGAACGTGCAAAAGCATATCTTCCAAAGGAGCTTTACAATGAACTATCTGACGCACAGAGCGGCGAATTGGCGGCGCATAGTGACCTTGCAATTCTGTACGGTATGCACGTGGCGGCAGTTATCCAAGCAGTAGCCGCAAATCCGTCAGAGCTGACCCGTTTCTGGGAGGAAAGAAAAGAGGTGCAAGCATGAACCGCCCTTTGAACAAGGAGCAGGTCAAGGGCCTGTTTGAGCAGGAGGCCGTACTGATGGGGACGGAAAACTGCGTACCAGATTTCCGGGCCGCGGCGCTGTTTGGTGGGGACGCCGTAGAGCACGCCCGCAAGATGAACACCGGCAGACCTGGATTCTTCTTTAATGGGTACGGTGTTGGAGACTACACGATGGGGGCCCTGACACTGCGAGGCTTCCAGGCCGCCGCCAGTTTCTACAATGTTCAACTGCTGAGAAAGGAAGCATCATGAATCCTGTAACAGAACCAGTCAAAATCACCAGCTTGGAGCTGGAGAATGTGAAGCGCATCCGGGCATGCGCTATCACCCCCACACAGAACGGGCTTACGGTGATCGGCGGCCGGAACAACCAGGGGAAGACCTCTGTCCTGGACGCGATCGCCTGGGCGCTGGGCGGGGACCGCCACCGCCCATCCCGGGCGGTACGGGAAGGCTCAGCCATTCCGCCCCGTCTTTGCGTCAAGCTATCCAACGGTCTTGTCGTGGAGCGCACAGGGAAGAACAGCGACCTAAAGGTCACGGACACGGAAGGGCGGCGTGCCGGCCAGCAGCTGCTCAATGAATTTGTGGAACAGCTCGCGCTCGATCTGCCTAAATTCATGCAGGCAAGTGCGAAGGAAAAGGCCGGAATCTTGCTGGAAGTTATCGGTGTAGAGGATCAGCTCATAGAGTTGGAGCGGAAAGAGAACTCCCTTTACAACGACCGTCTGGCGATTGGCCGGATTGCCGACCAAAAAGCCAAGCACGCCAAAGAGATCACCGGATACCCGGAGGCCCCAATGGAGCCGGTTTCCGCCTATGACCTGATTCAACGGCAGCAGGACATCCTTGCCAGGAACGGCGAGAACCAGCGGAAGCGGCAGCGGGCCGCGCAGATGGAGGCTCAGAGAGACAGCCTGCGCCGGCAGCTGGATGACCTGCAGGCGAAGTATGAAGCCGTTTGTGGCGACTGTGAAATTGCGCGCCGTGATGCTCTGGATCTTCTGGATGAATCTACGGAGGAGCTGGAGGCCGATATCCGCAATGTGGAGGCAATCAACATCAAGGTCCGCGCCAACCAGGAAAAGGCCCGCGCTGAAGAGGAAGCCAGAGACTACCAAAACCAGTATGATACCCTGACTTCCGAAATTGAGGACATCCGCCAGAAGAAGCGCGACCTTCTTCTGGGGGCAAACCTCCCCCTTCCCGGGCTGAGCGTGGAGGACGGGGAGCTTGTCTACATGGGCAAGCCCTGGGACTGCATGAGCGGCAGCGACCAGCTGAAGGTATCCGCCGCCATCGTGCGGGCCATCAAGCCACAGTGCGGCTTCGTCCTCCTGGACAAGCTGGAACAGATGGACCCTGATACCCTTCGGGAGTTCGGGGCCTGGATGGAGGCAGAGGGCCTGCAGGGGATTGCCACGAGAGTCTCCACGGATGGGACGTGCAGCATCCTCATCGAGGATGGATATGCGAAGGAGGGGGATGGGCCAGCCCCAGCCCCCGCGGCATGGAAAGCGGGTGAGTTTTAAATGAGGCAGTTAAAGATTATACCGGGTAAGCTGGGCGGAGCCATGAAGGTTGTGATTTACGGCCCGGAAGGGATCGGGAAATCTACCCTTGCCGCCAAGTTCCCCCGGCCCCTGTTCATCGACACGGAGGGAAGCACCCGGCACATGGACGTGCAGAGGACAGAGCGCCCCACCAGCTGGGCCATGCTCCTGGAGCTGGTCCGCTGCATCAAAGCAGACCCTGGCTTGTGCTCCACACTGGTAATTGATACGGCGGACTGGGCGGAGCAGCTGTGCATCACCAGTATCTGTGACAGCAAGCGCATCTCCGGGATTGAAGACATGGGATACGGCAAGGGCTACGTCTATGTGGCCGAGGAGTTCGGGCGGCTCCTGAACCTCCTGGAGGAGGCCGTGGACAACGGCATCCACGTGGTGCTGACGGCCCACGCTATGATGCGGAAATTTGAACAGCCGGACGAGATGGGCGCGTATGACCGGTGGGAGCTGAAGCTGCAAAAGAAGACGGCCGCCCTGGTCAAGGAGTGGGCCGACCTGCTCCTGTTCGCCAACTATAAGACCTTGTCCGTAGCGGTCGACGACAAGGGGAAGAAGTTCAAGCCCCAGGGCGGCCGGCGCGTCATGTTCACAACCCATCATCCCTGCTGGGACGCAAAGAACCGGCTGGGCCTTCCGGAGGAGCTGCCTTTGGAGTTCGCTCCATTGGCTCCATATTTTGACGCGGCCGCTGTCTCCGCCCACACCACTGCCCCGGCTCCCGCACCCGCTCCGCCTGCGGAAGCTGCGCCCAACCCCGCGGACACCTCTCCCACGGCACCGGAACAGCCAGCGCCCCAAACGGACAACGCACAGGAGCTCAAGGCGAAAACGTCAACCCTGAAAGCCTTACAGGATTTGATGGAACAGGGAGGTGTATTGGACTATGAGGTCAAGGCCGCGGTCGCCGCGAAGGGGTATTTCCCCGAGGATATGCCCATAGAGGATTATCCCGATGATTTTATCAAGGGGGTGCTGATCGGGGCCTGGAGGCAGGTGCACGAGTGGATCGAAAAGAACCGGGCGCCCCTGCCGTTTTAACTTCACGTTGCAGGGGGACTGCCGGAGCCGGCAGCTCCCCTTACTTATCAAATCAAAAAGGAGCTTGAGAAAATGAGCGAATATGACTCTTCTTTCCGTGAATTTGGCTGGGATGACGAAATCCAAAATGACAGCACCCCATTTGAGGTCTTGCCGGAGGGTGACTACCGCTTCCGTGTGGAGAAGTTTGAGCGGGGCCGGCATAGCGGCAGTGAAAAGATCCCGCCCTGCAACAAGGCGATCCTGACGCTCTCAGTGAATGACGGCGCTCACAGCGGAACCGTCCAAACGAACCTGTTCCTGTTCAGCCGCTTCGAGTGGAAGCTGTGCCAGTTCTTCACCGCGATTGGCCAGCGCCGCCACGGTGAGGCGATCCGGATGAACTGGAGCCTTGTGCCGGGCGCCATCGGCACCTGCCATGTGGGGACACGCAAATGGATGGGCAACGACGGCAAGGAACATGAAGGGAATGAGATCACAGAATTTTATGACCCGGAGGAGGCCCCGGACATCTCGGAAAAGCAGGTGGACAGCCAGCCGGCGCCTGGGCAGGGCGCGGGGGCGGCCGCCTCCTGGGATGCCGGTAGGTTCTGATGGAACTCCGGCCATACCAACAGGAGGCCAGGGCGGCAGTCGAGCAGGACTGGTCGGACGGCTTTCATAAAACGCTCCTGGTTCTGCCCACCGGGTGCGGGAAGACAATCGTGTTCTGCAAGATTGTGGAGGACATGGTGCGCCAGGGCGGGCGGTGCCTGATCCTGGCGCACCGGGGCGAACTGCTGGAACAGGCGGCAGACAAGCTGCTGACCGCCACAGGGCTGCGCTGCGCGGTGGAAAAGGCGGAGGAGTCCTGCCTGGACAGCTGGTACCGGGTGACCGTCGGATCCGTGCAAACCCTCATGCGGGAGAAGCGCCTCCAGCAGTTCCCCACCGATTTTTTCAACGCGATAGTGGTGGATGAAGCCCACCATGTCCTGGCTGACAGCTACCAGAGAGTCTTAGAGCATTTCCCCGCGGCAAAGGTCCTGGGGGTAACCGCAACCCCCGACCGTGGGGATATGCGTAATCTGGGCCAGTATTTTGAGCATCTGGCTTATGAATACTCCCTGCCGCGCGCCATCAAAGAGGGCTATTTGAGCCCCATCAAGGCGGTAACTATCCCGCTGAAACTGGATCTGACCGGCGTGGGGGTTCAGGCAGGGGACTTTAAAAACAGCGACCTAGACACCGCGCTCGACCCCTATCTCCACCAGATCGCCAGGGAAATGCGTACCTATTGCGCCCAGCGCAAGACCGTGGTGTTCCTCCCCCTGGTGCGGACTTCTCAAAAGTTCCGGGACATCCTGGAGCAGGAGGGGTTCCGGGCCGCCGAGGTCAACGGCAGCAGTGAAGACCGTGCGGAAGTGCTTCGGGACTTCAACGACGGGAAGTATAACGTGCTCTGCAACTCCATGCTGCTGACAGAGGGATGGGACTGCCCTTCCGTTGACTGCGTGGTTGTCCTGCGGCCCACCAAAATACGCTCCCTGTACTGCCAGATGGTGGGGCGGGGGACCAGGATAGCCCCGGGGAAGGACCACCTGGTCTTGCTGGATTTCCTGTGGCACACGGAGCGCCATGAGCTGTGCCACCCGGCGAGCCTGATCTGCGAGAGCCCGGAGGTCGCACAGCGGATGACGGAGGCCCTGGAGGACGCCGCCGGCTGCCCCGTAGACATTGAGGAGGCCGAGGAGAGGGCCGAGTCCGACGTGGTGGCCCAGCGGGAAGAGGCCCTTGCGAAGCAGCTGGCGGAGATGAGGAGCCGCAAGCGGAAGCTGGTGGATCCCCTGCAATTTGAGATGAGTATCCAGGCCGAAGACCTCGCCGGATATGTCCCGTCGTTTGGATGGGAGATGTCCCCGCCGTCTGATAAGCAGGTGCAGAGCCTGGAAAAGTGGGGGATCCGTCCGGACGAAATCGAGTGCGCCGGGAAAGCGTCCCTGCTCCTGGATCGCCTGGCGAAGCGGCGCTCGGAGGGGCTTACAACTCCGAAGCAGATCCGCTGCCTGGAGCAGAGAGGCTTCCGCCATGTGGGGCAATGGCGATTTGAAGAGGCCAGCCATATGATTGACCGCATCGCGTCCCAGGGGTGGAAGATCCCAGCCGGCGTAACCCCGTCGGCCTATGTCCCGGTGAGCATGGGAGGATAGTATGGATAGTATCGGCAAGGGGCTGGATCCCCTGGAGGCATTGGAACATATTGACCCGGCCGGCCTGAATTACCAGGAGTGGCTGACTGTGGGTATGGGGCTGAAGGAGGCGGGGTGTCCCGCCTCCTCCTGGGAAGATTGGAGCCGCCGCGACCCGGCGCGCTATCATGCGGGCGAGTGCCTGCGGAAGTGGGAAACCTTTCACGGCGCGTCCGGCGGTACACCTGTGGCCGCCGGCACGGTATTCAAGATGGCCCTGGACCGCGGCTGGCGGCCCACTCAGGAGAGCGCCCCCGGCCACATGTTGGATTGGGAGGACACCATCAACACCAGGGACGACGGCGGCACCATCGTGGACCGCGCATGGCTGGAGGGCAAAGAGGTTCAAGAGCCCACAGACTGGCACCCAGCGAAAGACCTCATTACTTACCTGACAGTCCTCTTCGACCCGTCTGAATACGTTGGATACGTGACTGAGACCTTCAAAGGGGAAGACGGACGGCAGGTGCCATCCAGGGGAAACTATGACCGGACCGCCGGCCAGCTGATTGACGCCCTGCGCACCTGCAAAGACGACATCGGGGCAGTGTTGGGCGACAGTGACCCTGACGTGGGAGCGTGGATTCGCTTTAACCCTCTGGATGGCAAGGGCGTAAAAAACGAGAATGTGACCGCTTTTCGCTATGCCCTGGTAGAGTCTGACGAGATGAACCTGGAGGAGCAGCACGCCATGATCCGGGAGCTGGAGTTGCCGGTGGCTGCCCTGGTCTCCTCCGGTGGCAAGAGCCTTCATGCTATTGTGCGGATTGAGGCCGGCTCCTTTGAGGAATACCGCTCCCGCGTGGACTACCTCTATGCGGTGTGTGAGAAGAACGGCCTGAAGGTAGACCGGCAGAACCGCAACCCCTCCCGGCTGTCCCGGCTCCCCGGCGTTATGCGAAGGGGCAAAAAGCAGTTCCTTTTGGCCTCCAACATCGGGAAAGCATCCTGGAGCGAGTGGCGGGACTGGATGGACAGCGTCACCGATGATATGCCAGACCCTGAGAGCATGGCAGCAGTTTGGGACAACCTGCCCGAGCTGGCGCCGCCCCTGATTGCCGGCGTCCTCCGGCAGGGCCACAAAATGCTCCTGGCCGGGCCGAGCAAGGCCGGCAAAAGCTACTCCCTCATTGAGCTGTGCTGCGCCATCGCCGAGGGAGGTCCGTGGCTGGGCTTCTCCTGTACCCAGGGGCGGGTGCTCTACGTCAACCTGGAACTGGACCGGCCCTCCTGCCTCCACCGCTTCAAGGATGTGTATGCGGCCCTGGGGCGCACGCCCCAGAACCTGGACAAGATTGATGTCTGGAACCTCCGGGGCCGCTCTGTGCCAATGGACAAGCTGGCGCCAAAGCTGATCCGCCGGGCGAAGAAAAAGGATTACATTGCCATTGTCATTGACCCCATCTATAAGGTCATCACCGGCGACGAGAACAGCGCCGACCAGATGGCGAACTTCTGCAACCAGTTCGACAAGGTGTGTACTGAGCTGGGCTGCGCCGTGATCTACTGCCACCACCATTCCAAGGGCAGCCAGGGAGGCAAGCGTTCCATGGACCGGGCCAGCGGCTCCGGGGTGTTCGCCCGTGACCCCGACGCCCTTCTGGATCTGATTGAACTGCCGGTCAGCGAAGAGCTCCGCAAGCAGGAGGTCAACAAAGCGGTCGGCCACGCCGTTGCTGCCACCCTCCAGCGGGCGGGTAAGCTAGAGGAGGCGTCCCAGGATGACCTTTGCACCGAGAAGGGGGCGCTGGAGGCGGCCAGGAGCCTTTTAAGCGACCGGCAATATGAAGGCGCGGCAAAGGCCGCGGACGCTGCAAGGCGGGCCGCTGAAAGCCTGACAGCGTGGCGCATTGAGGGAACCCTGCGGGAGTTCCCCAAGTTTCCCCCGGTCAACCTCTGGTTCGATTACCCCATTCACCGCGGCGATGACAGCGGCGTCCTGGCCGACATCGACCCGGAGGGGGAGGTAAAGCCTTATCAGCGGGGAATGGACGCCAGGAAGAAACAGGCCGAGAAGCAGCGCAAAACCAAGCAGCATAAGTACAGCCTCGCTATTGAGAGCTTCCGCTTTTCCCATGATGATGTTTACCCTACCGTGAAGGAGCTTTTTGAGGAGATCAAGCAGAACGCGGAAGCCGTTGGTGAAGATTACCCGGCAGAGAAAACGGTGCGAAATTCCCTGAAGAGTATTGGCTATGTCATTGATAAAAATTCAGGGAGAGTTTGCCCGGCACCTGAAAAAGATTGATGGGCGGGCAAATGCCCATTACCTAGAATTTAAGATGGCGGGAATTTGCCCGTTACCTTAAAAAATGACCTGGGCGGGCACCTTCCCGCCACCCTTATACTACGTATAAACATACTACGTCGGGCAAGCCCTCTGTACGGGTGCCCACCCTTACGTGTGGGGGGCATAAAGCACCCCCCACACACGGGAGGGGACACCCGCCCAGTACAGCCGCGCGAGAATAAAAAACAGGACTTTAGTGAGGTGAAGTTATGAGGATTGAATTTTTTATGCCGATGAAGCCGCCCACGGTGACGCACCAGGAAAAGAAATGGCGGGTGGTCAAGGGCAAGCCGGTACCCTACGAGCCGCCGGAGGTGCGGGCGGCACGGTCGAAGCTGACAGCGCACCTGGCTGGACACAGGCCCGTGGAGCCCCTGGCCGGCGCGGTGCGGCTGCTGGTGAAGTGGTGCTTCCCCCGTGGGCAGCATGAAGACGGTGAGTACCGGACCACTAGGCCGGACACGGACAACCTCCAAAAGCTTCTGAAGGACTGCATGACCGCTGTGGGGTTTTGGAGGGATGACGCCCAGGTTTCCAGCGAGATTGTGGAAAAGTTTTGGGCTGAGGTGCCGGGGATATACGTCTGCATGGAACAGATCAATGCAAGGGAAAATTGCCAAGCGATTGCGAATTTGGAGGTGCTGATATGCGCGGGGTGCGCAGAAGACGGGAAATGGGAGTGGGAGTACCAACGCCCGCCGGAGGTATCGCCATGAGACGCCAATACACACGCCAAGAGCTGGAATCCATCACCCAGGAGACCGCAATCTACATTGAGGGGGCAGGCATAGCTCAGCTCCAATGGGGCGGCCTGGAGATTGCAGAAGGGTGCAGGGATGGATACCTGTACTGCAAGCACATCAAGCCGTTTGCAATGGAGCTGTACGGCAAATACTGGACGGCCTGGGATGGGCCGCCGGAGGAGTTTTCATACCGACGCCTGGATGCGACTGGGGACTATACCGCCGTGGCCAGGTACATGATACGCAACGCCGGGTACGGAGGAGCGCGGGCCTGGTCCCACTCTCAGGGTATCCGACAACCCCAGTATTCCACGCCCATCCCTGTGGCCAGAGCGGGCACGGTGCGGGTGCCGCCGGAGGCCCGCGTGGTTGAGCGGGAGATCCGGGAGGACGGGGAAACCGGTTTTTCAGCCGCTTACATACGCTGGGTAATGCCGCTGGAGGATAATGCTACACGACACGGGAGGAGGAAACGACACGATGAATGAGACCTTTGCCGTCCGCTTGCAGAAGCTGCGGGAGCGTCGAGGAATCAGCCGCCGCGTCCTGTCTGAGCGGTGTGGCCTGAGCAAAAACATGATTGCGGTCTATGAACGAGGAGAGGCGGACCCTTCCACCGACACTATCTGCCTGCTGGCGGATATTTTCGGTGTGACAGCGGACTATCTGCTAGGCCGGAAAGAAAATTTTTAGCGTGCCCGATCTTTTGGGCATCTTGCGGCAGGGGCATGGTAGCATAAATCTGTGAAGGAATGCAGGCAGGAGAGGTGGCAAGATGATATCCGGCAGACGGTTGGCCCAACTGCGGGAGCTGATTGCCGAGGGCCGAGAGGCGGAGTTTTACAGTTGGGGCGAATGGAAAGCCCTGCGGCCTGATGTGCTTCGGCTGGATAACCGCGAGTGCCAGCGGTGCAAGCAGCGGGGGCGGTACCGGCGGGCGCGCATCGTACACCACGTCAAGCACCTGCGGAAGCGGCCGGACCTGGCGTTGAGCATTTGGGACACGGATACGGGGGAGCGGCAGCTGATCAGCGTGTGCAAGCAGTGCCACGAAGAGCTCCACCCGGAGAGTCAGCGGCAATATCGGCGCTTCTATGCGCCGGTGACGGTTGAGCGGTGGGACTGATACCCCCGTCGAAAAAAACAGGTTTTCCGGTACAGGCCCCAATCGGGTGGGTAATGGACATTCCAGGCGGATCGCGCACCCGCGCGCGCCCCGCTGCCCAGGCCGGACGGACAGGGAGGGGACGGCATGACAAAACCGGAGAAGACAAAAGAATACAAGGCCCTCCGCAGCGCCATGCTGGAGAGCCTGGAGGCTCGGGGGATGGTGGAGGAGCCGTACACCGACAAGGTGCGGGAATACATGAACTTCTGGTGCCAGCTCAAGCGGCTGGAGGCGGACGTGGCCGAGCGGGGTGTGTCGGTCATGGACGCCAAGCGGGGGATGCCGGTGGAGAACCGCAGCGTCTCCCTGGCGGTGCAGGTATCGCGGCAAATGCTGGCCATCTATACCGCCCTGGGATTTAAGGACGAACCCTCCCAGGGGGGCGGGGACGATGAGCTGTAGCCTGCCGCCGGAGGTGCTGTGCTATCTGGAGGCGGTGGAGGCGGACACCCCCAGGGCCTGCCCGGAGCAGCACGCCCTCGCGGCCTATGTCCGCCGAGTATTTGCGGAGGAGGACATCCGGGTGGATGCGGAGCAGCTTCGGCGTTACCTGGGCCTGGTGAAGTATTTTCCCTTTGAGCGGTTGTTCCCCTGGGAGGAGTTCCTGATTGCCCTGTGGGATTGTACCTACAGGCCGGACGGGACGCCCCGCTGGAAGACCCTGCTGTGCATGGTGGGCCGGGGCGCCGGCAAGGACGGGCTGATCGCGTTTGACGGCGCCTGCTCCATCTCCCCGTATAACCCGGTAGGGCACTATAACGTGGATATCTGCGCCAACAACGAGGAGCAGGCGGTGACGCCGGTGAAGGACCTGGCCGAGGTGCTGGAATCCCCCCGTTACGAGGCCAAACTGAAAAAACACTATTACCACACCAAGGAGCTCATTCAAGGGCGGAAAAACAAGGGCGTCATGAAGGGACGCACCAACAACCCCAAGGGCCGGGACGGCATGCGCTCGGGCAAGGTGGTGTTTAACGAGGTTCACCAGTTTGAGAACTACGATAACATCAAGGTCTTTATCACCGGCCAGGGCAAGGTAGCCCAGCCGCGGGTGGGCATATTCACCTCCAACGGCGAGGTGAGCGATGGCCCGCTGGACGACTATCTGGCGCGGGGCCGCCGCATCCTGCTCGAAGGGGAGGCCGACCGGGGCTTCCTGCCCTTTATCTGCTGCCTGAGCACTAAAGAGCAGGTACACGACCCGGAGAACTGGTATATGGCCAACCCGTCCCTGGCGTACAAGCCAGAGCTGCTTCAGGAAATCCGCGACGAGTACGAGGACTGGCTGGAGCACCCGGAGCAGAACGGGGATTTTCTCACCAAGCGGATGGGACTGCGAGCGGGCTTCAAGGAGGTCTCCGTTACCGACTACGAGAAGGTGAGGGCCACTAACCGCCCTCTGCCGGAGCTGCGGGGGTGGAGCTGCATTGTGGGGCTGGACTACGCGGAGCTGTCCGACTGGGCAGCGGTCAACCTCCATTTCCGGCGAGGAGAGGCCCGCTTTGACATCAACCATGCCTGGATCTGCGCCCAGTCTAAAACCCTGCCCCGGGTGAAGGCGCCCTGGCGTGCCTGGGCGGAGCAGGGACACGCGACGGTGGTGGACGATGTGAGCATCCACCCGGATCTGCTGGCCACCTATATCCAGCAGGCGGCGCTCCTGTATAACGTCCGGCTGCTGGCCCTGGATCACCACCGATGGACGCTGGTATCGGAATCCCTGCGCAAAATTGGCTTTGACGCCGCCGATAAAAGCCGGGTGAAGCTGGTGCGGCCCTCGGACATCATGCAGGTGGAGCCGGTGATCCAGGCGTGCTTCGACCGCCAGCTCTTCGCATGGGGGGACAACCCCTGCCTGCGCTGGGCGGTGAATAACACCAAGCGGGTGCGCCGCAGGCAGGAGGGTGTGGATACGGGCAATTTTATCTACGCCAAAATAGAACCTAAAAGCCGGAAAACCGACCCGTGGATGGCGCTGGTGGCCTCCATGACAGGAGAGCCGGCGCTGGGAACCGGAACGCCGGTGGAGCTGCCCCCCATCGGGGCAATACGATTGTGAGGAGACAGGCAGATGGGAATCAAATTCTTTGAGTGGCTCCGGGGAGACCGGGGCAAGGGGAGCACGGTGGAGATGTCCTGCCGGGAGCTCTTTGAAGCGGCCCAGGAGTACCAGGTGCGGGAGCTGTGCTTCTGGATCTGCGTCAACATGGTGGCCAATGCCATCGGGCGGTGTGAGTTCCGCACCTTCCGGGATGGCGTGGAGCTCCAGGACAGGGAGTATTACCTGTGGAACGTCTCGCCCAACGTGAACCAGAACTCCACCATGTTTTTTCACAAGCTCGTGGCCAAGCTGTACCAGGATAACGAGGCCCTGGTGGTGAACACTCTGAAGCGGGAGGAAATGGACGCCCTGGTGGTGGCGGACAGATGGGAGCCGCCGGAGGAGTGGCCCTCCCGACAGAACGAGTACCGGGGCGTCGTGGTGGGAGATTATTCGTACCAGTTTCCCCTCTATGAGCCCAATGTACTCCACCTGCGGCTGAACCACACCAATATGCGTCCCATCCTCAACGGCCTGTATCAGTCCTATTGGCGCATGGTATCAGCGGCGATGCGGGCGTACACCTGGGGCAGCGGGCAGCACTGGAAGGTGCATGTGTCTCAGTTAGCCCAGGGAGCGGACGATTTCAAGGCCAAGTTTGCCGAAATGATTGAGGAGCAGATCCGCCCGTTTCTCAACAGCAACGGGGCCATCCTGCCGGAGTTCGACGGCTACGCCTACGAGAACGTGGGCGGGAGTGCCGACTCCGGGGGAAGCAAGGATACCCGGGACATCCGGGCGCTGATTGAGGATATTTTCGACTTTACCGCCCGGGGGTTCCTGATTCCGGCGGTGCTGGTCAACGGCAAGGTGGAGGGCACCGCCGACGCCAACACCCGGTTTCTGACGAACTGCATCGACCCGCTATGCGACCAGCTCCAGGAGGAGATTATTCGCAAGCGGTACGGGTATGCGCAGTGGAAGAGGGGCAGCTACCTCCGGGTGGACTCCAGCAGCATCATCCATTTTGACCTCTTTGCAAACGCGGCCAACGTGGAGAAGCTGGTGGGCTCGGGAGGCTACAGCATCAATGACGTGCGCCGGGCGGCTGGACAGGCGCCCATCCCCGAGCCGTGGGCGGACGAGCACTTTATGACGCTCAACATCTCACCCATGGGGGAGGCTGCCCGAAAGCTGGGCGCACAGAAGGGAGTGACGACATGAGAAAGACCATGTGGGAGCTGAAACAGGCGGCTACGCCGGGGACACTGGAGCTGTATATCTACGGGGACGTGGAGGGTGATGGGCGTAACTGGTGGACAGACGAGGTGATCCGCAGCGAGACCAGCGCCAACACCTTCCGGGAGGATCTGGCCGCCCACCCGGATGTCAGCCAGATCAATATCTACATCAATAGCTATGGCGGCTCGGTGTTTGAGGGCACCGCCATCTATAACCAGCTCAAGCGCCACCCGGCCCGCAAGACGGTGTATGTGGACGGCTTTGCCTGCTCTATTGCCTCGGTGATCGCCATGGCGGGGGACGAGGTGGTGATGCCCCGCAACGCCCTGATGATGGTTCATAACATGTGGATGGGCGTATGCGGCAACGCCGCTGAGCTGCGCAAGGCGGCCGACGACCTGGACAAAATCAACGAGGCTGGGCGGGCGGCTTATCTCCAGAAGGCCGGGGATAAGCTGACGGCGGAGGCCATCACCCAGCTTGAGGACGGCGAGACGTGGCTCACCGCGGAGGAGTGTATCCGGTACGGCCTGGCTGACCGCTACGCCGAGCAGGACGCGGACATGACCCAGGCCGCCGAGGTTCTGAAAAAGGCGAACCTGGATGTGGAGCAGCGCATCAAGCTCCAGCGGAGCCTGGCGGCCCAGCTCCGGCAGTTGACGGCGCCTCCGTCGGGCTGGCCTGGCAATGGGCCGGGAGGCAACGCGATTCTGAAATTGTTTGAACAGGAAGGAGACTGACTATGAGAGCGAACGACATTCTGAACCGGGAGGAGATCCGGGGCCTGATGCAGAAGGCCATCCGGGAGGGAGACACGGAGGGCTTTTACCAGGCGTTCGACCAGATGCTGGAGTGCATCCAGACAGACATCCAGCAGAAGTATGACCAGCGCATCGGGGAAATGCAGCAGGAGATGGACAGCCGTATCCTGGCCGCCCGGGGCGTCCGGCAGCTGACGAAGGAAGAGCGGGACTACTATCAGAGGCTGGGCGAGGCCATGAAGAGCGCCGACCCCCGCCAGGCGGTTACCGGCCTGGACGCAGCCCTCCCCCGGACGGTGATCAACGAGGTATTTACGGAGCTTCAGACCAGACACCCCCTGCTGAGCCGCATCAATTTCCGAGCCTCCGGCGGCGCGGTGGAGATCATGGTCAACACCAACGGCTATGAGGAGGCGGTGTGGGGCGACCTGTGCGACGAGATCGTCAAGGAGCTGACCGCCGGCCTGAAGAAGATCCCCACCACTTTGCTGAAGCTGAGCGCCTTCCTGGCGGTGTGCAAGGCCATGCTGGAGCTGGGGCCCGAGTGGCTGGACGAGTTTATGCGCCAGGCGCTTTATGAGGCGCTGAGCAACGGCATGGAGGCGGGCTTTGTAACCGGAGACGGCAACAAAAAGCCCATCGGTATGACCCGGCAGGTGGGGGACAGCGTGGTGGTATCCGGCGGCGTGTACCCGGAGAAGGAGAGGGTGAAGCTCTACGACCTGTCCCCCGCCACCGTGGGCAATCTGATTTCCATTATGGCGGCGGATCCAAACGGAAAGCCCCGGCAAGTACAGGACGTGATTTTCCTGGTCAACCCCCAGGACTACTTCCAGAAGGTCATGCCGGCTACCACTCTGATGGCGCCGGATGGAAGCTACCGCAACGACGTGATGCCCTACCCCATGACCATCATCCAGGTGCCGGCCCTAAAGAGGGGCGAGGCGGTCATGGGCATCGCCCACCGCTATCTGGCCCTGGCCGGAACCTCCCCCAACGGCCGGGTGGAGTACAGCGACCACTACCGCTTCCTGGAGGACGAGCGGGTCTATCTCATCAAGGCGTATGCCAACGGTATGCCGTTGGATAACAACGCCTTCCTGCACCTGGACATTTCCGGCCTGAAGCCCGCCGCCTGGAAGATCACGATGGTAGAGGAGCCTGCGCCGTCCACCGACGCCGCCCTGTCCTCACTGGCCATCGGCGGCCTGACGCTGACGCCTGCCTTTTCCTCTGGAACAACTACTTACACGGCGGAGACGACCAACGCCACCAACACCATCACCGCCACGCCGGCTGACGCGGGAGCGTCCATCCAGGTACTGGTGGATGACAAGGAGATCTCCAACGGAACCGCGGCCACCTGGAAGAGCGGCTCCAATACGGTGACCATCAATGTCACCGCCGCGGACGGGAAGACCAAGAAGGCGTATACCGTCACGGTCACCAAGAGCTGATTATGGGGCGGGACAGTCTGCCCGAGGGGCTGCTGTCCGACGTGAAGAACTACCTGGACATCACCTGGGACGACGAGGCCACCGACCGGAAGTATGCCGGCCTCGTCGCCTCGGGGATGGCCTACCTGGACGGAAAGCTGGGGGAGGCGGGGGACTACACGGCGGACGGGATGCCGCGCACCCTCCTGTTTGAGTTTGTGCGGCATGCCCGGGACAGCGCACTGGACGTATTTGAGAACAACTATCTGGCCTTGCTGCTGGACATGCAGCACGGGAGGGCGGTGAAGCGGTATGGCGGAGTGGAAAGCCCCGATGCGGCCCCGGACGGATAATGGGGTCAGCCAGACTTACAACGACGGCTTGGTGGCCGTCTACATGGTCACCGACGCGGCCCGGCCCGGCTACCAGCCGGTAGAGCGGCTGACAAAAAAGGCTGTGCTCCGCTATGAGGAGCGGCAGCTGGGTCTTCAAAGGGCTTACCTGGCCAAGCAGAACCAGGTGGACGTAGAGCGGGTGCTGAGGACGCCCCGGCTGCGGGGCGTCAGTACCCAGGATGTGGCCGTCACGGAGGACGGCAGGCAATACCGCATTGACCTGGTGCAGAGTGTGGCTGACGTCTGGCCGCCCTCCATGGATCTGACGCTGGCCAGGCTGGAGCAGGACTGCGGTGCGTCCGATTCGGACACACCGGGAAGGGGGATGCCGGGATGACCTGGCAGGAGAAACTTATCGCAGCGCATACCGCCGTCACCGACGCGGTGCGCCATGGGCAACGGATGAAATCCAGCCGGTATTTTGTTTGGCAGGAGGACGGGGACAACGATCTGGCGGCGGGCAACGGCCACGCCGAGCGGGCGGTCACCGGCACCACCGACCTCTTCACCACGCGGGAGTTTGACCCTTGGGCGGAGGCGCTGGGGGAGTCCCTGAGCGAATACGGCATCGCCTGGTATATCAGCTCTGTCCAGTTTGAGGAGGATACCGGCTTCTGGCACACCGAATGGGTATGGGAGGTAGCGTGATGGCGACCATCCAATTCAAGAAGGGTGACGAGTATCTGGCGAAAATCGCCAAGCTGGAGGCCAGCCTCAGAGACGAGATCTGCGGCTCGGCCATCTATGGGGCGGCGGGGATTGTGGCCGACGAAATCCGAGCCTCACTGGAGCAGATCCCGACCGATGAAGGATTTGGGACCAGCGGGAGCCCGGTACGGGGCCCCCGGAAGGTGCAGGTCAAAGGGCTGGAGGAGGGGCTGGGCATCGCCTCCATGCAGGACGACGGCACAGGTTACTTCCACGTGAAGATCGGATTTGACGGTTACAACAAGGTCGTGACCAGGCGGTGGCCAAACGGCCAGCCCAACCAGATGGTGGCCCGCTCCGTGGAGAGCGGAACCACCTGGATGCAGAAAAATCCCTTTGTCCGGCGGGCTGTTATGGCCACCCGGAAACGGGCGGTAGCCTACATGAAGGAAACGGTGGACAAAAAGATCGGAGAAATCATGAAGTGAAGGAGTGTAAGCCATGGCAACCATTGGCCTGAGTAAGCCCTACTATGCCAAATACAGCAATACCGGCAGCACGGTCAGCTATTCCAACGGGGCGCTGCTGGGCAAGTATACAGAGCTGTCTATCGAGCTGGACAGCCAGGACGCCAATATCCTCTATGGCGACAACGGTGCGGCGGAGAGCGACCAGCAGTTCACCGGCGGCACAGCGAACGTTACCACCGACGATCTGCGGGCGGATGTGATGGTTCCGGTATTCGGGGTCAAGGAGGAGGCTATCACTGACGAAGGGATCACCACCTCGGAGCCGAAGTGGATTGTGTTCGACGATGACCAGGAGGCCCCTTATGTGGGCCTAGGAGGCGTCATCAAGAAAAAGGTGGATGGGGCCGTCAAGTGGGTGGCATTCGTCCTCAATAAAATCCAGTTCGCCACCCCGGGCATCTCTGCGGTCACCCAGGGGGAAACCATTGAATGGCAGACGCAGGAGTTGACTGCCACCATCCTGCGCAGCGACGCGGCAAAGCACCCGTGGTTTCGGATATCCACTCCCATGGACACCGAGGCGGACGCGGAGGCCGCCGTCAAGAAGTATCTGAGCATCACGGAGGGGCCCTAAATGCGTACTGCGAAATTGACGGTCAACGGGAAAGAATACCTGCTCTGTTTTTCTGTCCGGGTGCTCCGGGCGGTGTCAGAACGGTATGGGGATGTGACGCACATCCCGGAGGCGTTGGACCAGGAGGATACGGTCCGGGCGATGGACGAGGCGTTCTGGATACTGTCTGCCATGATGGAGGCGGGGAGCCGCTATGCCGCCCATGAGGGAATGGAGAACCCTGCGCCGCTTACCGTGGACCAGCTCTACGATCTGTGCGATATCTCCGACTTTATGGGGCTAAAGAACAAGATCGCGGAAACCATCACAGCCGGAAGGGCTGTCACCGTGGAGGCGGAAGCGCCAAAAAACGCCGGAACCGCCCGGGGGAAACGGTCAGGCTGACCCCCGAGTGGTTTCTGTGGTATGGACTGAAGATCGGCCTGACATATGACCAGACAATGGATCTTCCGCTGGGGGAACTGCTTGATCTGGTCGCCATTGAACAGATCAAACACGAAGGCGCCAGGCTGAAGCACAGCGCCGGGGACGGAGAAGAGGAGTTCTTTGCGCTGCTGAACAGGAGGTGAAACCATGTCCGTGGATATCGGCCCAAAGATTGGGATTGACGGTGAAGCTGAGTTCCGGAAGGAACTGGGCAATATCAACCAGCAGCTCCGCACACTGGGCTCAGAAATGAAAGCGGTGACCTCCGCCTTTGCTGGCAATGAAAAAAGCCAGGAGGCCCTGTCTGCACAGGCGGGCGTGCTTACCCGGCAGATTGAGGCCCAGGAGCAGAAGCTCTCCCGGCTGGAAAAGGGGCTGGCCTCTGCCGCGCAGAAATACGGCGAGAACGACACGAAGACGCTGCGCTGGGCGCAGGCGGTTCAGGATGCCACGGCGGATCTCAATAAAATGCGCGCCCAGCTTACTCGGGTGGAGGGAGAGCTGGACGATACCGCCGACGCGGCGGACGAGCTGGCCGACTCCATGGATGACGCGGGCAGCAAGTCAAGCGGCTTTGGTGATACGCTCAAGTCCGCGTTCCTGGGCGGGGGTATTTCTGGAGCCATCCAGTCCCTGATCGGCGGGGTAAAGGATCTGGTGGAGAACACATCCGAGTACCGGAAGATCATGGCCTCCTTGGAGGTGTCCAGCCAACGGGCAGGCTACAGTGCCGAGGAGACCGCCGCCACCTACCGCACCCTGTATGGCGTCCTGGGGGACGACCAGACTGCGGCCACCACCACCGCCAATCTACAGGCCATCGGCTTGGCACAGGAGCAGTTGGAGCAGATTACCAGCGCCACCATCGGCGCATGGGCTACCTATGGAGACTCCATACCCATTGATAGTCTCTCCGAGGCCATCAATGAGACTATCCAGGTAGGGAAGGTCACGGGAACCTTCGCGGACGCGCTCAACTGGGCAGGTATATCAGAAGACGCCTTCAATGAAAAGTTGTCGGCGGCGGCCACGCCGGCCGAGCGGGCCAATCTGGTGCTTCAGCAGTTGGCCAGCCAGGGGCTGGTGCAGGCCGGGCAGGCGTGGCAGCAGAATAATGCCGATATTGTGGCCAACAACCAGGCCACGGCCGAGCTGACGGAGACAATGGCAGGCTTTGGAGCTGTCCTCTCTCCTGTGGTGGCCAGCGCGAAGCAGGGGCTTGCGGAGCTGCTAGGAGGTGTGCTGAGCGTTGTGCAGGCGTTCCAGGAGGACGGACTCGGCGGTGCCGTGCAGCAGGCCGGAACATTGGTCGGGCAATTTGTCGGCAATCTCAAGGAAAGGGCCCCGCAGATGCTCGCAGCCTCCCAAGAGATGATGGGGCAGCTTTGGCAGGGCGTGGTAGACAATATCCCGCAGGTCATAGAGGGATTTTCTCAGACGGTGAGCGGTGTGCTTAACTTTCTGTCTGAGCATCTGCCTGATATGATCCAAAAGGGCGGCGATATGCTGGGAAGCCTGGTGCAGGGAATTGTGGAGGGGATCCCGGTAATGCTCCAGAATCTGCCGAGGATTATCACATCCTTTGTCAACTTTATAGTGCAGAATTTGCCCGCCATTGTGGACGCAGGCTTTGAACTCTTGGGTGGGCTGATTACCGGAATTGTCAAGGCCATCCCGGAGCTGGTAGCCGCGCTGCCGCAGATTATTGTGGCTATCGTGGACGGCCTGGGGGCCTTGCTTGGCTCTATCGTAGAGGTCGGCACCAATATCGTGGAGGGCATCTGGGAGGGCATCAAGGGGGCCGCTGGATGGCTGCTGAACCGGGTGAAGGAATGGTGCGGTAGTATTCTGGACGGGATCATGGGTTTTTTCGGGATTCACTCGCCCTCCACGGTCTTCCGCGACCAAGTGGGCCGGTACATGGCCCAGGGAATTGGCGTTGGATTTGAGGAGGAGATGTCCAGCGTAGCGGCACGCATGCAGCGCAGTATCCCGACGCCCACCGTGGAGACCATCCAAAACGCAGCGGCGGGCATGGTCAACGGACTGAGCGCCGCGAGTGCGGGACAGGCATGCCCATCCACCATCGTGCTCCAGCTCAACAACGGCATGGAGATTGCCCGCTGGCAACTGCCCTATCTGCGCCAGGTGGGCCGCGCCAACCCGGAGGTAGTGAGCGGCGTATGACACAGTTAATCATCGCGGATAACATCTACCTGCCACAGACCAGCCGTGACAAATACAAGTGCTACCCGGCCCAGCTTGGGGAGTTGGTGGACATGATCTCTGGACGGCGCGTCCTGGAGGTGCGGGGCTGGGTGCAGATGATCGAGTACAAGTATGACTACATGGGCAACGAGCTCATGCGGAAGGTCAACGCGGTGCTCCGCTCCGGCAAGTCGTTCCAGGTGGCCTACCTGCCCGATGACGGGGACAGTCTGGTGGTATCCACCTTCCTGACGGAGAGCTTCCCGCAGCCCACCTTTGCTTTTTCGCGGGGCGGGAAGCCCTACTGGCACAATGTGGCGTTTACACTGAGGGAGGTCAAGCCCCATGCTTAGCAGCTCCGCCGCCTATGAGGCGGCCATCACCGGCGACACGCGGCGGATATATCTCAAGGCCGTCATCGACATCATCGACCCGGACATCGTTTACGGCACAGTGGACAGCTCCGGCGTGTCCAGTGTGTGCCGGCCGGAGCAGATCCACGACAAGGAGATGGAGCTGCTTCCCTACGCCACGCTGGAGCCCAACCGCTGGGCACTCAACGGGCAGTTCAAGCTGTTCCCTCTCCAGGGGGCAGACCATATCGGCTTCCTGGGGGATGTACTGTCCGGCGCGGAGGGGGTATTCTCCACAGCGGTGTGGGTGGAGGAGCATTTTTCCAATGTCTCCATCCTCCAGGCGTGCTCCATCTACTTCCCAGTAGCGGAGTGGGACGGGGTGCCCACCGACTTCACTGTAGAGGTCAGGCAGGGGGGCACGGCCTACTACACCAAGACCGTGGCTGGCAATACCGCGTCCAGCATTGCCTTGGACGGCTTCACTGTCAATAATCCGGACGCCATCCGGGTTACGGTGACCCGTTGGTCACGGCCGGGCCGCCGCCTGCGGGTGCCGGAGATTATTCCTGGTTTGTATGAGGAGTGGGACAGCTCTATCCTGGCCCGGTTCACTCTGAACCAGCAGGTCAATTTTTCCTGCCTGGCGCTGCCCTACGGCACCTGCTCCCTGTCCATGGACAACCTGGACCGGAGGTTTGAGCCCCGCAGCAAGAGCGGCGTGTTCCGCTCCATCGAGGAGCGCCAGGGCATCCCAGTATCCATTGGAGTAGCTTTGCCGGACGGCACGGTGGAGTACAAGCCCAAGGGCATCTATTACCAGTATTCCGGCGGCTGGAAGACCGGCGACAACGGCCTGACCATGCAGTGGGAGCTGGTGGACATCGTGGGCCTGGTTTCCGGCCGGCAGTACATCCCTCCCGCCCAGCTTCCCTCCACGCTGGAGGGCTGGATAGCCTCCATTGTGGCGCAGCTTGGGGACAACTTCGCGGGTCGGTACCATGTGGACCCTGAGTATGCCGGCCGCTCCGTGACGGCCCGGAGCGCGGAGGACGTGAAGGGGAAATCCTGCGGCGAGCTCCTGCGCATGGCCTGCATGGCGGCCGGGGTGTTCCCCCGGGCCGACGATGAAACCGGGGACCTTACCGCTGAACCCCTCTGGAACCAGGGGGCAAAGATGACCCTGGACAACATGGAGGAATACCCGGTCATGAAGGCCAACGACGACCTGGCCGCCCTCATTTTTACCCTGGCGGACGGGAATGGCACTGAGTATGTGGTATCGGGCAATGCCACGGCATCCGGAAACACGGTGGCGGTCAATAACCCGTTCATCCACACCCAGGCTGAGGCGCTGACGGCCGCCCGGCTGATCCTGTCCACCTATGGCGGCAACCAGTTGGAGGCCGTGGGGCGGGGCAACCCGGCATCGGAGCTGGGGGATGTGGATACGGTGTGGCTCAACGAATCCACGGCTACCACAGGGCGCAGAATGTCTCAGACGTTCGACATGTCCTCCGGCGTGCTGAAAGGCAGCCAGAGCACGATCCTCCAGGCCGACGGTATGTTTTTGTACGAGAACCGGGAGGTTATCACTGAGCCCGGTATCTGGACAGCTCCCCCCGGGGCGACCTCCCTCCGGCTCATCCTGGTGGGCAAGGGGGAGGACGGAGGCCACGGAGAGCCTGGTACCATGGGGAAAGCGGAATCCGAGGATGGCTTTGGGGAGGCCGTCACGGGCGGCTATGGAGCTGACGGAGAGGATGGGGCTGGAGGCAGGGTCTGGACAGGGAAGATTGGAATTAACCCCCAGCAGCAATTCCAGATCTCCTTCAGCGGGCCAGATACTATATTCGGCACATATTCCAGCGCCAATGGCGTGCAGTATCCCACCGGGTTCTCCGATGTGGCTAGCGGAGATGTGTATGGCAGGTCTGGCGTTGAGAAGCCGATCCCCGGCAGTGGGGATGGAGGGGCCGGAGGCAGGGGCGGAGCTCCCGGGTATGGCGTGTATAAGCACAACACTTGGCAGGGCGGCGGTTCGGTTACATTTAAGGTGCTCGTCGATCCAGAGCCGGGGAAACCCGGAGCGGCAGGGGCACAGGGCTGTGCCGTTATCTATTGGGACAAGGAGGGATGAGTATGTCCGAAACATGGACGCCGCTGGTTATTTCGGCCAGCTTTGCACCCAACCCCGTATCAGTCGGGCTACCCACCGTCCTGTCTGTCGTAGTCATCGACGCCCAGGGCGGAGAGCGGGAGGACCTCTGGCACAGTGGCGAGGTCCAGGCTGGGGAGGTGTAGTGCGTGGCGATTACCCAGGTGCGGGCGCAGTTCAATGGTCAGTGGTACATGCTGACCTACAACGAAGACGCCAGAGCCTATCAGACGACTATCACGCCGGACACATTCTCCGGCGGTCAGCCGGACGGGTATTACGACGTAACGGTAGAGGCTACCAACGACAGCGGCGTGGTGGTGACTACAGACGGGGACAATCTGCTGGGCCTTCGGTTGGTGGTGCGGGAGACCATCCAGCCCATCCTGACCCTGGTATCCCCGGAGGCGGGCTATGTGACCACCAACACGCCTGCGGTGACGTGGACCGCCCAGGACAACGACGGCGGCTCCGGTATCGACCCGGACAGCGCCATGGTGAAGCTGGACGGGAAGGCAGTTCCGGCGGAGCAGGTGTCCGTCACGGCGGGCGCAGGCGGGACGTATACCATCACCTATACGCCAGGGGCTGCTCTGGCGGAGGGGCCGCACACCGTCCAGGCGGGCATCAGCGACAACGATGGGAACACAGCTACGATGGAGGCAAACTACATTGTAGATACCGTACCGCCAGCGCTGTCCGCGTTGCTGTCCTTCGAGGAGGTAGTGGTGGATCCCTATACGGTTACCATCACGGGGCAAACCAACGATGCCACCGCTCCTCCGGTGACCATGACCGTGATGGACAACGGGGCGGTGGCGGGACACCCGACCGTTGGGCCGGATGGACGATTTTCCTTCCTCCTGAATCTTGAGGTTGGGGAGAACAACGTCACGGTCGTTGCCAAGGACGGGGCGGGGCTGACTACCACGGCCAGCTATTACATCATCCGCATGGTTACCGACCGGACACAGGCCGATGTGGACGCCCTGAACGACCGTGGGACATACAACGCCTCTGATCTCAACCGGGTCAATACGGCCATGGCTTATCTGAACGGGTGGCTTTCGGATGCGGGATACGTCACCGGATATGCCGGCCAGGGTATTGCCTGGGCTATAGATGACATTCCGCTACAGGCACAGATGGCGGACTACCTGTCCAACGTGGGGGCGATCGGTGGCACGTTCCCCCTTGCCAACGCCCCAGCAATCCCGGCCTCGATGGAGTTCCTGACCCATGAAGGGGCCAATCACATTGAGCGGGTTTTGGTGCTGACGGACCAGATCCGCGCTCGTTTGAAGCGGTCGCCATTTGTGAGCGGCGAAATATTTTGTGGTGAGGTGTAACAATGCAAGATGGAATTATTGCTGGAAACGGAAGTAGCCGGTATTTGAAAACGGTGGCGGCAGCGCTTTCCCTGTATCCTAGCTATGAGGATTTTATCACGGCGCTGATCGCCGGGACATTTCCCATTGACCTGAACGGGATCAATGAGGCAGGGTGGTCGCGGCAGGGGACACCCCTGAACAAAGGAACCCTGTTAAGCGACACCACAGAAACCAAGATATGGGGTTCAGCCGGGAACCATACAGTTGACCAGGCGCTCGGTCAGATACTTGGCTCAATCGGATATAGCCTGGTAAAGGAATACACATCGCCGGGGAGCTTTACCCATACGTTCGACCGCAAATATACAGATATTTTTGTGATTGTGGTTGGCGCTGGCGGAGGAGGCGGTGTGGGCGAGATAAGAAAAACAAACGAATATTACAACGAGTGGGAAGGTAGAGGCGGCGGTGGCGGCGGTGCTGGAGAAGTAGTTGTTGCTTATTTTTTAGACAGCACTAAAATTTCAAATAAAAATATTGTTATCGGCTCTGGTGGAAGCGGGGGGACTTCAGTGAGCCCCAACGGTGCAAACAGCGATATCGACGGCAGAAAAGGCATGAGCGGAGGCAGTAGCAGCGCTTTCGGAATTACAGCGGCGGGAGGATCTCCAGGGGATAGATTCGATGCTGGTAAAGCTGGTGGTGTGGCTTCAAATATCGCTTCTGGTCCTGGCTTTGGCGGAAGAGGACATGTTAATGATACTGTATCTGAACAGGGAGAAGATGGCTCTCTTATAATGACATTTGGAATAAGGGCCCCAGGTGGCGGCGGTGGCGGCGGTAACAGCAAAGGTTCATCGACCGGTAATTCTGATGGGAAAGGAGCACCCGGTGGAAGCAGCGGCGGCGGAAGGGGAGGCAACGGAGCCACCTCATCCGCAAACGGAACCAATGGTGCGGATGGTAGCAGAGGTGGCGGCGGTGGTGGTGCTGGCGGCGGCTGCAATTTCCTTTACCAGCAAAAATCCTCTGGAAATGGGGGGAGAGGCGGACACGGATATGTAGCGATTTACGGTAGGGGGGCGTTTTGATGAAAACGGTTTATTTGAACGAGGATAACACTGTCCGCGAAATCATCCCGGAATATGCACTCCCGCCGGAGAAGTGGTATAGCGAGGCATTTGCACGACGCTGTGTAGAGGTACAGGACGATGTAGAGCAGGGGTGGCGCTACAACCCCGAAACAGGGCAGGCCACCCCGGACAATAGACCGCCGGAGCCTGAATCGCCCTCGGCAGAGGACATCACCCTGGACATGCTGGCCGAGCACGAGGAACGACTTTGTATGTTGGAAATCACCACCAATGCTGTTTGAGGAAGGGGAAGGACATGAACACGGTATTTAATCTCTGTAAGCTGCTTATTGACCGGGGCCGCACCGACGGCCTCCAGGACAAGATGGATGTCTATCTCGCCGCCGACCGGCTCACCC
>ENA-ORTL01000341-ORTL01000341.1-human-gut-metagenome-genome-assembly--contig:-NODE-341-length-53910-cov-17.4678_pt1 | contig 53910 bp, 49 predicted proteins | sample MGYA00241916_ERZ509196 | MGnify/ENA primary metagenome ERZ509196 (study PRJEB26280, sample SAMEA2338844) | human gut metagenome | biome: human gut; feature: human-associated habitat; material: faeces...
ATTCCTGCATAAATAACACCCCTTTTTCTTTTATTTTACTAGAAAAGGGGTGTGTTCACAATTTATTTACTCATGCGTTTGTCGTGGTTTTTTCCCTCTCCAATCTCCTTTTCCGCACAGGAAAAATCCCGATTCCAGGATTCTTCTTCCTGTGCAGACACCTTCATCAGCATAAAAAATCCCCGGATCATCAGGTATATGCGCTGAATATTCCGGGGATCTGATATTAATAAAAAATGTTACTTCCTGTAACAACTCTGTTACAGAGAATTTCCTACAGGAATTTTTTGCGAAGTTCTGCTCCGTCAAGTGCACTTAAATATGCCGGTGCAACATCAAATACAGTTTTGCATCCCTTCTGTCCTTCCTGGTTCATGCGATATGCAGCTCTTGCATAAGCAACGATAACGGAAGATGTGAACTCCGGATTGGAATCCAGTTTCAGGCTGTACTCGATCACATGGCTGTTCTCATCATTCCATCCTGTTTTTCCGCTGCGGATCACAAAACCACCATGTGGGATTCCGCTGTGGTCACGGTTAAGTTCTTCCTGGGAAATAAAGTGTACCGTTGTGTCATACTCATCAAAGTAGTTCGGCATAGTCTTGATCTCTTCTTCGATACGCGCAAGATCAGCACCTTCCTCAGCAACTACGAAGCACTCTCTTGTATGTTTCTGACGTGTGGTAAGCTCTGGATTTTCTCCGTTTCTTACTGCCTCAAGTGCTGCCTCTACAGGGATTGTGTACTGTTTTGCGTCTTTTACGCCTTTGATACGGCGGACTGCATCAGAGTGTCCCTGGCTGACACCTTTACCCCAGAATGTATAATCGTTTCCGTTTGTAAGGATGGCATTTGCGTACATACGGTTCAGTGAGAACATTCCCGGATCCCAGCCTACAGAGATGATTCCTACATGACCAGTTTCCGTTGCTGCCTTGTCAACATTTGCGAAATGCTCTGGAATTCTCTTATGTGTATCAAAGCTGTCCACAACATTGAAGTATTTCACATATTCCGGTGTCTGAACAGGAAGATCTGTAGCACTTCCTCCGCAGATGATCAGGACATCGATCTCATCTTTCAGCTTCTCTGCGTCGTTTACAGAATAAACTTTAGCAGTCTCTGTAAGGATCTTTACTGTTTCCGGGTCACGTCTGGTAAATACTGCAACCAGCTCTGTATCCGGATTGTGTTTGATCGCGCACTCTACACCGCGTCCAAGATTTCCATAACCTAAGATACCAATTCTTATACTCATAACGATTTCCTCCTCTTTTTCCCGGCAGATACATTGATGCAAAACATTCTGCTCCGCTGCACGCTCATGAGCGCAGCCACTTCGCGGTTTGCCTTACAAACATGTTCTGCCCTATCTATCGCAAAACGGATCTGCAGGATCCGCCTTACAAACATACTCAAAACGGATAGTTATCCTCCGCATCAGCAGCAGAAAATACCACCCGGCCAGCACATGGCACAGGCCATAGTCCGGCAGCAGGCATCACACATATCTCCACCTGCTGTCGGCATTCCTCCAAAAGGATCCTGTTGCTGCTGGTACCAGCCACCGCCGCCCTCCATTCTCTGAAGGATCATGCGGTACTGCACATTATCAGGCTCCTGTCGGACTGCTTCCCGGATCTGATCTAGAGCCGTCACATTATTGCCAAGTCCCATATTGGCCATGGCAGCCAGATAATACCACTCGCCATTTTTCTGGCCAAGAGAATTCAGGACATTCATAGCCTCCTGATAATGGCCGCTCTGCACATAATTGGAAGCAGCACGTCTTCGCATGCTCTCTTCATCCTGATAGGTACTGGAACCTGCACTTCCATAGCCGCCAAAACCGCCGTAATTTCCATAGCTGCCATACCCATTTCCCGAAGCACTTCCGCCATACTCCCGCTCTTTCATGATCTGTTCGTACGCCTGCTGTACTTCCTTGAATTTCTCTTCTGCCTGATCTTTATTCGGATTATTGATATTGGCATCCGGATGATATTTTCGGCTGAGCTTCCGGTATGCCTTCTTTATTTCATCATCAGATGCGTTTCTGGGAACTCCCAGCACACTGTATGGATCTAACATTTCTTTTCTTTCTCCCGTTCTTCCCTGCGTTTCTGTCCGATGGCTGTGAAGCGGCACCAGACGCCGGAATATAAAATATTTCGAAGGATATCACCATATCGGATCACGGGCATTCTTTCAAATTCCCTGCAGCTTTCTGCCAGCATCATTGTAAGCATCCGGCGTATCTCTTCCTCGAACCCTTCCATCTTATATTTTTTAAGGAACGGATTGTAATTTCCGTTTTCTGCATCTTTTTCCACATCGTCATAAGCATCCAGGATATAAATAAACTTCCCGAGATAAAATCCCATCCGCCGCAGTGAAGATTCCCACACATCCTTACGGAACGCAAAGACCTCCTCCATGATCCTTCCGGAACACCCGGCAACACGGTCCACATCGGTTTCTCCCTGTTTTTCCAGACTGGAAAGTTCCATAAGAGCTTCCTTTATCCTGCGGATCTTCTCCGGATAATGAGCCATATGTTTCTCTCCGCCGGTCTTAAGAAGTCTGGCGTATGCGTAACGCAAAGGTTTATGCTCATCCTGCCAGTCATCCATGCATTTATAATATGAAAGGATCACATTCATATCCGCACAGTATTCCGTAATTGCATTCCGGCGCACAGGCTGTGGTTTCAGAGGATGGACCGCACACCTTGAAGTTCCCTTCTGTGTAGGTGGTTCATATACTCCACTCAGCAGAAGGACCACAAAGGTCATATCATAAGTCAGTGAGATCTGTCCTGGTATGCCATATCTTTCCCTCAGTTCTCTGCAAAGTCCGCAGTAAAAAGAACGGTACATATCAAAATCTTTAAATTTGATCTCCGGTTTATTAACTGTCACATATCCGAACATTTCAGCTCCTCTTTACGAATTTCGTGTGGCATTTCGGACATTCGATCTCTATCTTGCCTTTTCCCCTGGGAATACGGACCTTCTGTCCACAGCCCGGGCAACTGTAAATATGGTGCGTTTTTCTTTGTTTCATCAGATTTTTTTCTTTATTGAAACGAAGCCGGAACTTCGATGTCATCTGAAGATATTTCTGGTTCTCCGCATAACGCTGCTGAATATTTCTGGAAAAAATACGAAAATACGCATACACGATCGCCGCAATTCCCAGAAAATCAAAAATACTGCCCAGATTTCTGTTGAACATGGTGATAAACATAGTCAGAATGATCAGCACCAGTGCGGCTCCCATGGTAAACCTGGAAAGTTCATCCACTCCGTAGCGTCCCTGCATAAACTTGTTAAATTTGTCTCTCATAGAATCTGCATCTCCTTTTTACTGCCGGTATTACTGTTTCCGCCTCTTCAAAAAGAATGCGCCGAAGCTGTTACCGGTCATTACATACCTGGAAAATGTAGAATTTAAGATAATAGGACTCATCTGCCGACCAGAGGATCGGATGATCCGGTGCCTGTGTACGATACTCTACCTGGCGAAGTCTCTTGTGTACATTCTTCGCAGCCTGACCGATCGTCTGTGTAAACAGCTCATAGGTCATGAAGTGAGAGCAGGAACAGGTTGCAAGAAAACCGCCATCTTTTACAAGACGCATAGCTCTTAAGTTGATCTCACGATAACCTTTTACTGCATTTTTTACGGAACTTCTGGATTTCGTAAATGCCGGAGGATCCAGGATCACCACATCAAATTTCTCTCCCTTCTCCTCAAGTTCCGGGAGAAGTTCAAATACATCTTCACAGAGAAACTTCACAGTTCCGTCCAGTCCGTTAAGTTCTGCATTGCGTCTTGCCTGATTTACCGCAGTTTCAGATGCATCCACACCCAGAACACTCTGTGCTCCTGCAATTCCCGCATTCAGTGCAAATGATCCGGTATGTGTAAAGCAGTCCAGCACTTTCGCATTTTTGCAAAGTCGCTGGATTGCCAGACGGTTGTATTTCTGATCCAGGAAAAATCCGGTCTTCTGTCCGTCCTTGATGTCCACTTCATATTTTACACCATTCTCTTCAATCTGAACGATCGTCGGAAATTCTTCTCCGATAAATCCCTTGGTAAGTTCCATTCCTTCCTGGCGGCGGACCTTTGCATCACTTCTCTCATAGACACCCCGGATCTGGATCCCGTCCTCTGCAAGAATATCCTTCAGCGCCTCAATGATCGTTCCCTTAAGGCGGTCGATCCCAAGTGCCAGAGACTGTACTACCAGCACGTCAGAAAACTTATCCACAACAAGGCCAGGAAGAAAATCTGCCTCCCCGAAGATCACGCGGCAGCTTCCGGTGTCTACGACTTTTTTGCGGTATTCCCAGGCATCACGGACACGTTGCCTCAAAAAGTCCTCATTGATCTCTCTGTGCTCATCTCTGGTGAGCATACGCACAGCAATCTTGGAATTGGTGTTGATAAACCCTCTTCCCATCGGATAACCGTCAAAATCGTGGACCAGCACAATATCTCCGTTCACGAAGCTTCCCATGATCGTTGCGATCTCATTATCATATACCCAGAGGCCTCCTGATTTCAGGAATCTGCCTTCGCCTTTTTTCAATGTTACTACTGCCAGGCTCATAAATTCTACCTTTTCCCTTTCTCATTTCCCTGTAACGGTTTCCAGTGTATGAATTCCATAAAACCGATTTATGGTCAATTTTAGCACAGAAGAAAATATTTTTCCAGTGCTTCCCCAAATCCTTCATATAAAACACACAAAAAGCCGCCGCAGAAACTGAAATTCCAGTCTCTGCGGCGGCAGGCTTTATTTCCTGATCATGGAAACTGTTCAAAAATCTCTTTACTGTGCTGACTCTTCCTCAGAAGTATCGGTATTCTCACCGTAAAGTCCTGCAAGATATTTCATCGTCTCCTTATAAAGAGTCTGTTTATCTTCTTCTGTTACATCTGCAAGAAGAGCAGCAGCCTCATCTGTAGTATCTGAATTTTCTTCCGTGATCTCAATTCCAAAAAGTTTCTTGAGGTTCTGATCCATCATGTTCAGCTCCGGTGTGAGATATGTCTCAGTTCCGTCTGCCACATAAGATCCTGTACCGTCTTTCAGGATATCATAATACTGCTTCTCAACAGTCTCGGCAACGCTCTTCGCTGTCTGCTGGTCCAGAGTTACTGTTGCCACAGCTTCCGTATTCTCAGTTGCTGCCAGAAGGGCATCCGCATCACCTTCATACTCTCCTTTTACAAAGAGTTCAAACTTGTCGTAGTATGTCTTATTCTCTTCGCTGAGTACGGAAGTGTCAATCTGGGAAGCATCCGCTTCTGCACCTGAAGTCTCTGACTGATCAGAGGACTCCTCAGAAGAATCCGTATTCTCCTCTGTTGCCTCCGGGATTCCCGTTTCATCTGCTGAAGTTCCCTCTGCTGTATCCTCTGTGGAATCTTCCTCTGTGTAAGTTCCGTCCTCGGTCGCATCCGGGATTTCTGTCTCACTGCTATCTGCAGAATCCTCCGCCGGCGCTTCTTCCTGATCGTTCTCCTCTGTGGAGCTTTCGATCACATTATCTCCCAGCACATCGGAATTTACGTTATTCATAATATCGTCATCATCTTCGGTACTCTGATCCACGTCTACGGTATCATCCGGGTTCTCTTCATCCATGGAATCCCCTGTCTCTGCCGCAGAAGTTGTACTTGCGCCTGTTGTATTGGCATCTACCTGTTCCAGTGTCTGTTTCACGTCATCATAGTTATAACCCTGCTGAGCGATCTGCTGAAGCAGAGAAACAATTTTATCAATGTCATCCTGGCTTACTGAAATATTATTCTGGTTCGCCACATTGATAACAATATTCTGGATCTCATCCGCATTCTGCACATCGTTCTGGATCACATCCATCTTGGACTGGTTCACTACTGTTGTCGCCTGGTCTTTACCAACCTTATCCGCAAGCTCTCCGGTTGTCACGATCTCCTGGTTGGCAAGTTTGGTCTTGGTCGCATCCAGTTTCTCTCCACTGGCTTTCTCATAGGCCATCTGAATACCTGTCAGTGCACCGGTTCCGGATACTTCCATCGGGCATGCGGCAATGACTTCACAGTTCTTGACACCGGATGTGGAAAGAGAAGTGGCGATCATATTACCGGTTACCCAGTTAAGGTTGGCAGTACGGACTTTAATTCCGCCGGACTGGGTTGGTTTTACATAAGCACAGCTTAATGTATGGGAACCGATCTGCTCCTGTGGTGCAATATTATCCAGATGATTGTGCTCATCCTGGTTGGTAACAGTTAAAATCTGAACCTGATCTGCACTTACATTAAAATATTTCATCATTGTCTGTTTCTGGGCATCGGAAAGATCTGCTCCAAGTGTTACAACCTTGGTTGCATCCGCAAATACAGGATTTACGCTTCCTGCCACAAGGCATGCGCTGCAAAACAGGGCTGCGATCATATTTCTTTTTTTCATTGAACTTTCCCTCCTGATATATTTCTTATAAATTGGCTGTATCTGTTTACATTTTTACAGTGTAAAGCGAACATTCACCTTCTGCTTTACCATGTGTTCATGAACATGACCGTTTCATGATTTGTCGTTCATATTATATCACAGATACGATTATATTTGTAATTTATATTATATGAAAAAGCCGCTTTTGACAGCGGCTTTCTGTTTAGATCTGTTTTAATTTTCCGGATTTTTCTGCTTTTTTAAATAATTCCAGATTTTTTTTATTCATGGTCCCGAAATCTTTCAGCGGGCAGTAAACTTCTCTGCATTTTTCCATGATTTCCAATGCTCCCTGAAAAGACTCCTGGGAAATGCATTCAAATGGTTTCTCCGTGATCACTCTGGCGGCCAGTTCTTTTGCCACCTGATAATCTGCGTCGTTGGTATGGAGAACTCCCGTTGCAAAAGGAATTCCCTGGCGCTGCAGTTTCCGGTACACCGGAATTCCGCTTCCGTTTCCACCGATCACAAACACCCGAGGTTCTCCTGCCGGCGGTTCCATTTCCACGCAGCCAAATTCCGCGTTATAACTTCCCCGGGTAATTCCATAAAGCTTTCGAATATAATCAGAGGTAAAAATCTCCTCCGGTGCACCGTATTTTTCGATGTGATCTCCGTGAACACAGATTACCTGGTCAGAAATTTTCTGTGCAAGATCCAGCTCATGAAGGGACATGATCACAGTCATCTGTTTTTCCAGCACCATTTTTTTCAGAATGGCAAGCAGTTCCAGTTTATGACGGATATCCAGAAAAGATGTCGGTTCATCCAGGATGATAATCTCCGGTTCCTGGCAGATGGCGCGCGCCAGAAGAATCCGCTGGCGCTGTCCGTCACTGATTGCTGTGAAATCCCGGTCTTTCAGATCCCAGGCATGTACCATCTCCATGGCATTTTTAACTTTTTCCTTATCCTCCGCAGAAAGAATTCCGAGAGTTCCGGTATATGGATAACGTCCGGTAGACACCACATCCTCACAGGTCATAAGTTCCGGACGCATACGCTCGGTGAGCACTACGGCCAGTTTCCTGGAAACCTCTTTGTTCGTCATGCGGCTCATCTGTTCCTGTTCCAGATATACAGTTCCTCCAATCAGGGAAAGCTGCCTTGTGATACTCTTCAGAATGGTAGATTTGCCGGCACCGTTGGGACCGATCAGAGTCAGGATCTCTCCTTTGTTCAGCTGAATATTAATCTCTTTGATCAGCGGTTTTCCGTCATAGCCTACGGTCAGCTGATCCGTATAAAAAAAATATGATTTCATCGTTTATATCCTCTGCTGTCTGCGAATCATGATATAGATAACTACCGGTGCTCCGAAAACTGCCGTCACAGAACTGATGCTCAGCTCCGTCGGTGCAAATACGGTTCTTGCGATCAGGTCACAGAACAGGCAGAACACCGCACCACCCAGGAAGCAGGCCGGGATCACAAGCAGCGGCTTTGCGGTCTTTAAGAGACTTTTTGCAATGTGAGGTACGGCAATTCCCACGAAGGAGATCGGTCCGGCAAATGCAGTGACACAGGCAGAAAGAATACTGGAAAGCAGGATCAAAAGTATGCGGAATACTTTGATATTGACGCCCATATTCTGTGCGTAAGTCTCACCCAGCTGATAGGCACTGATGGGTTTTGACATAAAAAATACGATCACCATGGTAAGTAATACCACCACAGCCATAGTCCGCACATTCCCCCAGGTCATACCGGAGAAACTTCCCAGTGACCAGTTGTGAAGATTCACAATATTGGAATCATCTGCAAAAGTTACCACAAAGTCTGTGATGGCCGAACAGATATAGCCGATCATAACTCCACTGATGACCAGCATGGACATGTTGTGGACTTTTTTTGCCACAAGAAGCACAAAGCCCATGGAGATCATGGAACCGGCAAAAGCAGCCAGGATCATGGCTCCGGAACCGATGGATACCGATCTGCTCAAAAGAAAGATCATCAGAAAAGCCACAATCAGCTTGGCTCCGGAAGAAATTCCCAGCACAAAGGGGCCGGCGATAGGGTTATTAAAAAAGGTCTGAAGCAGAAATCCGGAAACGGAAAGTGCTCCGCCGAGGATGATAACAGAAAGAATCCTCGGAAGACGGATCTCCCAGACAATATTATAAGAAATCTCATCTCCCTGATGCCGGAATATGATATTCAGGATCTCCTGCACAGAGAGGTGGATACTTCCGGAATTTACATTCCATATAAATAAAAAGATCAAAAGTACCGCAAGGATCACAAAAGAGATCCCATATCGGACCGCGCGTTTTCTGTCATTCATTTTTTCTGGTACACTCCTCTTCTGTGGTGTAATTCGTGTAAAGTCGTATTTTCGTTTATTTCAGTTTGTGCATGTAAGTCAGGTTATCCAGGGAATCATCATCCGTGGTCAGCATGGTATGGATATCCTCGATCATGGTTCCAAGCCCTGTGGTCTCCTGGAAAAGATTTTTGCCTGTGCACCAGACATTTCCGTTCTTCACTGCCTTGAAATCCGCAAGGAGCTCGCTTTTGGAAAGAAGTTCATCGATGGTCTGAAGCTCTCCGTCAATGGTACTGTTGTAGATGATATAATCCGCATCTTTTGCCTTGGCATAGAATTCTTCCATCTGCATGTTCATGGTGGAAAGGGCATTGTCACTCTCTCCCGTATCTTCCGGAACGTAATTTCCACCTGCAAGGGAGATCATCTCTGAAACATAGTCGCCGCTTTTTCTTACATTTACCGCGCCTACGGAGTTGATATAAAAGAACGCTACGGTCTTATCTGTTTTATCTGCTGTAAGCACGTTATCCAGTTTGTCTGTCTGCTCTTTGAAAACTTTTTCTGCCACATCTTCTTTTCCAAGAAGGACTGCGTAAAGTTTCATCCACTCAGTTCTTCCAAGGGGATGGCTTTCATAGCTGGAACGTTCCACCATTACAGGGATCCCGAACTGTTCCAGTTTCTCCTGGACTTCCGGATTGTGATGGATCATGGTGGATTCAATGGCAAGGTCACAGCCTTCGTTCAGAATCAGCTCATAATCCGGCGCACTGTACTTGCCGGCATAGATCATCTTTTTCTGCTCCATGGCGTCTTTGGCTTCCTGGATATACCATCCATCTTCCTTGGTTCCGGAAAGTTTGATACTGTCGATCCCGTCAATGGCCCGGAAAAGATCCATGGCTGAGGTTGCAACCAGATAAATGTTATTTAACGGCTGTTTTAAGACCACAATATCAGAGTCCAGCCCTTCCGGAGCTTCTTTTCCCTCGGGGACTACAAGAAACTGTCCCTCCTGATCGATGGTGATCAGCGCATAGCCATCGTTGTAATAATCCACATTGAATTCCTTCGCATAGGATAGTTCCATGCTGTGGTCGAAAGTAAGGCCCGGAATATCCGCAGGCTTATGTTCTGTCTCCGCTGCCTGCACGGCAAACGCGCAGCCCAGAACAAGCGTCAATGTCAGAAATATGTATGAAATTATTTTTTTCATTTTTCTGCCTTTTTCATGCTTGAAGAATCAAAATTTAATGTGTAGTCGATCTCGTGAGGAGTACTCATGGCTACAGTATCTGCAGTCACTTCCATCTCTGTGTCAAAAACAGTCACCGGAATCTCAAATGTGGAATTTCCGTCTTTGTTCACCGGCTCATATTTTTCGCCATCCACGATCATGTAATCGTAATTCGGGCTGCTCCAGATGATGGTTGCTGTAGCTTCTTTGTCTTTGATCTCTACTTTGGCCGGAGATTCTACCGTTGCTCTTCCGGTTCCGCCTGTGAGGGTTACATCGAACTCATAAGTTCCGTCTTCCAGTTTCAGATCTTCCAGCTTTTTTCCCTCAGATTTCTTGTCATCGGAAGTTTTCTCATCTTTGGAAGCATCTGCTTTTTCTGCGTTCTCCTTGTCGGAGGAGTCTTCTTTTTTGTCTGTATCATCAGTTGTTTCTTCCACATCACCTGTCTTTACAGGATCTTTGACGCTGACTTTATGGTCATACCATTTACCTTTTTCTCCCAGAAGTGCCACATCAAATTCCTCACCAATGGCAGGTACCGGGATATCAAACCCGTAAACTTCCTCTGTATAACCGTCGCTGTATTTTACTGTATCTGTGGTAGGTTCAATGATCTCGGCGCCATCCTTCTGTGCATCTTCTGCAGTTCCTGCAAACAGATTTACGATCTTCTTGGAAACCAGGCTTACATGGATGGTCATCTTGCCATCTTTGACCGTAAGCTCTCCTTTTTCGTCATTGGCCTCATTTACATGGAACATACTGCTGTCTGTGTCAAACTCTGCTGTATAAACACCATCTTCTAGGGTATCTGTCTTGGCTGCGTCTGCCTCTTTCTCATTGGAAGCTTCTGCATCCTCTTTGGAATCGTTTTTGGCAGATTCGGTTTTTGCGGAATCTGTTGCAGCCATTGCAGGCACAGAGCCAAGGGCCATGGCTGATGCACTTACCATTGCAAGGATTAAGTTTACATAACGTTTTTTCATAATAATCTTCTCCCTTCCATAGATACAGCAATCTGCCCGGAAGACAGTCTTCCTGATCTTTCCGGGCAGTTACATGGATTTCTTATAGGTATCTGAGCTCACTCAGATCGTTTCATATTTATTATTCTGCGGAATCCTCAGCGGAATCAGCCTCTGTATCTGCTGCTGCGTCAGAATCTGCGGACTCATCTGTGCTTCCGATGGAGTCGATAGCTGCTTTTGTATGATCTACATAAAGCTGCTCAACAGCCTCGATACGTCCAAGACCTGCAATCTGTGTATCAACATTCTCGAAGTTTCCGGATGCTACAAACTGACTCTTCCAGGAATCCTCATCATCACCGGCCATATCGTTGTTTGCATGGTCTCCGGCAACAACCATCAACGGACGAAGAACAACGTTCTTGTATCCTGCCTCTTTTACCTTCTCGATAACCTTGTCGCAGGCTGTATCTTCCGGTTTACCCTCTACAGTACCGATGAATGCGTTCTTGAATCCAAGGTTTTCCATCTGTGTCTGCATCTGATCGTATGTAATGTTAGCTGTATGAGATGTTCCATGTCCCATGAATACGAATGCTGTGCCAGCCTCAGCTGCTGCATCCATGCTGTCAAATCCGGCTTCTTTGCAAGCCTCATCTGTGATTGCCTGAGCAACGGCTTTCTTGTCATCGTTGATCACGGTTGCATCGTCTCCAACCTCACCGAGCATTGGCTCTGCGATAGCTACAGACTCGAATTTATCTTTATAGCCATTGATCGCTTCTGTCATCTCATCGTACTCAGCACCATGCATCAGATGAGTAGGCTGTACAACCAGATTCTTAACACCATTCTCTACTGCACGGTCAAGAGCCTGCTGCATGTTATCGATCACTTCATCATCTCTTGCTTCTACATGGTTGATGATGATCTGTGCTGTAAATGCTCTTCTTACAGACCAGTCCGGATAAGCTTCTGCAAGAGCATCCTCGATTCCTTTGACATCCTCTGCACGGCTGTCATTGAAGGAAGTACCAAAGCTTACTACCAGAAGCTCGTTCTCACCGATCTCATCCTGGTTACGTGGATCGTCTTTGGAAGCGTCTCCTGTGTCACGTCCGAAGTAATCCGGATCAGCGTTCTCGCCCTCTACCAGTTCTTTCTGAGCGTCTGTCAGAGCATCCCATGCTTCTTTGGCTGCCTTGCAGTCCTCATCTGTTGTGTCAGTTCTCTCCTGAACATAGATCTTGTCGATCAGAGCTGCTACATTGTCAGCTGCTTTCTGGTCTTCATCAGAAGCCTCTGTGGTATCAGCTGCCTCAGTACTCTCATCTGCGCTCTCTTCTGTAGCGGAATCATCTGCTGCCATTGCTGTTGTAGCTGCACCCATAGAGCATGTCATGGAAACTGCGAGCATCAGAGCTAACATTGTTTTTCTTTTCATTTCTTATCGTCCTCTTTTCATGTATTTCCAGAATACTGATATGTACAAAAAAACGGCTGCTTTCTGCGGCCGCCTGCTCACACACGATTCTCTCGCAATACACATAAAAAGAAGTTCTGTATTGTTATTGAGAATACAGATTCGTAGACCGCGAATCCTGGATCTCACAATAAGGCAGTTCTCCTGACTTGGTTCCACACTGCTTTCCCTTCCCGGTTTCCCAGTGGTATTTAAAAACAGCTCCCCGTTCACAGTGACGGTATCGTTCCGGATTCTCACCGGATTCTCTTTTGCACATCCGACTGGACGCAACCTTATTGCCATAACATTTGTACATATTCGATTTTACCTGGTTACTTATTCTTTTACCACAAAATCACAAAATTGTCAAGATTGCTGTCGGACGAATCATGGTGCTTCCCCTGCATCTGTCAGTTATTTTCAACATACTCCTTTCAATATTCATGCACATTATGCATGGTTTTATATGATTTATGTTTTTTATTTATGGTACAGTGATTTCCTACAACATAAAAGCAGCCCCTTTCCGCCATCACTGTGACAGCAGAAAAGGGCCGCTCATATTATTTACTGAAGTACTCCTGCTCAAGGTATCTGGCTACATAGATACCGCTGGCGGATGCATGGGAAAGAGAATGTGTCACACCGCTGCAGTCTCCGATAACAAAGAGACCTTTGTGGCAGGTTTCCAGATTCTCATCGATCTCAACTTCCATGTTGTAGAATTTAACCTCAACACCATAAAGCAGAGTATCGTCATCTGCTGTTCCAGGTGCGATCTTATCCAGAGCATAGATCATCTCGATGATTCCATCCAGGATACGCTTCGGCATAACAAGGCTTAAGTCTCCCGGTGTTGCGGAAAGAGTCGGTGTTACGAAGCTCTCCTCAATACGTGCTTTTGTGCTTCGTCTTCCACGGATCAGATCTCCGAAACGCTGTACCATAACACCACCGCCAAGCATGTTGGAAAGTCTTGCGATGCTCTCACCATATCCGTTGCTGTCATGGAACGGCTCTGAGAAATGTTTGGATACCAGAAGCGCAAAATTTGTATTGTTGGTGTGTTTTGCAGGATCTTCATAGCTGTGGCCGTTTACTGTGATGATTCCATTGGTGTTCTCATTAACCACAACACCTCTCGGGTTCATACAGAAAGTACGGACCATATCCTCAAACTTCTCGGTTCTGTAAACGATCTTGCTCTCGTAAAGCTCATCGGTCAGACGGCTGAACACCTCTGCCGGAAGCTCCACACGGACACCGATATCCACACGGTTGGAAAGTGTGGGGATCTTAAGATCTGTACATACAGTCTCCATCCATTTACTTCCGCTTCGTCCCGCGGAGATGATGCAGTAAGTTCCCTCGTAACGCTCATCACCTACAACAACTGCATAGCCGTCTTCTGTTTTCTCCACTTTGTCAACGGACGCGTCAAAATAGAAATCTACATGGGCTTTCATCTTGTCATAGAGATTCTGAAGTACTACATAGTTGATATCCGTTCCCAGGTGGCGGACAGATGCATCCAGAAGATGCAGGCCGTTCTGAAGACAAAGCTTACGGATCTCACTGTTTGTGGTGGAATAAAGCTTGGTTCCCTCTCCACCATGCATCAGATTCAGTTTATCTACATATTCCATCAGTTCTGTGGCTGTATCCTTGCCAATATGCTGATACAGCGTTCCGCCAAACTGATTGGTGATATTATATTTTCCATCGGAGAAAGCGCCTGCACCGCCAAATCCTTTCATGATCGCACATGTTTTACAGTGGATACAAGATTTTACTTTCTTTCCGTCAATAGGACATTTTCTTTTTTCCAGAGGATGGCCGGCTTCAAAAACCGCGATCTTTTTCTCCGGATCATTATTCATCAGCTCATAGGCTGCAAAGATTCCTCCAGGACCTGCTCCTACGATCAGTACGTCATATTTCATAAATAAAAACTCCTTATCTTGTGTTGCCTGTTTTCAATGTTTCGTTTTCGCACAAACCCTGACTATTCTACAACAAGTGTGTACAAAAGTCACCTGTTTTTTCCGGTTTTTGAAAAAATTTTTCAGTCCCTCCGAAACCTATATATCTTAAGCTTTTTTCCATCGGTTTCCACAGTAATGGCACCGTTTTTCATGGTATATTCCACCTGGCTTCCGGCCGCTTCCAGACGCTCTACGGTTTCCGGCGACGGATGCCCGTAAGTGTTGGTGGAAGAACAGGAAATGATCGCCAGTTCCGGCTTTATTTTTTCAAGAAACGCTTCCGTGGTAGAATAACGGGAACCATGATGTCCCACTTTCAGACAGTCCACATCCTTTAATATCCCGGACGCCAGAAGCTTTTTCTCCGTGTCTGCTCCGATATCCCCGGTAAAAAGCATCTGAAATTCTCCAAACGAGAGTTCCATCACCATTGCCTCCTCATTCACATCTTTTCCTGTGGCGTTTTTCTCCGGCCACAAGATGGAAAAAGATACCAGACCACAATGCAGCTCATCTCCCTTTTTTCCTGTCACAATTTTTATTCCGGCTTTTTGTGCCGCATCCGAGAGTTCCTCCCAGGCCTCCGGCTTTTCCGCCCATGAAGGAAGCACCAGATATCCTGCCCGGATGGTCGTGAGTCCATTTCCCATATATTCCAGAAGTTCCTTCGCCCCGCTGATATGATCCTTGTCTGTATGGGAAATAAAAAGCCCGTCCAAATAAGAAATCCCCTGACTTTTCAGAGCCGGCAGAAGGCAGTATCTTCCAAGGTCCGACTGGCTGCTGCTTCCTCCGTCAATAAGAAAATGGTGATTATCCGGAGTCTCTACAAGGATGCCATCTCCCTGCCCCACATCCAGGCAGGTCACTTTCAGGTCTCCTGCCGGATGAAACCCGAGGATCAGAATTCCTGTTATCATCAATGCGCCGGCTGCTGCCCGGACTGTCCGGAGTTTCCTTTGGATCTTTCCCGGGATTCTTTTATCCCGGCTGGATAACTCTGATTTCATACCCGCTTCCTGTTCCCGCCTCATCGGTTCTTTTATATACTGTCCCATAAACAGGATTGTAATCAAAAAAACATAATATACCAGAATCTGCCAGATTTCCGGTTCCCCTCCGATCCAGGTGCTCCACCTTAATTTTCCTGCAAGGCTACATAGATATTCATAAAAAAGCAGCAATCCTCTTGCCGGCAAAATTGCCAGTTTTGCAGCAGGAATACAGAAAATCCCAAGCAACAGTGCCGCCATTCCTCCTGTCAACACAAAGCCCACGCTGGGAAGCACCAGAAGATTCAGAAAAAATCCGGCAAGGGATACTTCTCCAAAAAATTTCAACATCACGGGCAGTGTCACCAGCTGAAGGGCTATGGAACTTACCAGTGCCTTCGTCCATTTTTTCTCCGCACCTGCAAGAGCACAGATTTTTTCCGCTGCAACACCGATCCCAAGAACACAGCCAAAGGACAGAAGAAAACCGCTGTCCAGAAGATACGCCGGGGATTCCAGAAGAATCATCATAGCTGTTACCGAAAGCGCAGTCATCATGTCATAAATCCGTCCAGTGATCCTGGCGCCCATGGCAATGAGAAACATGGTCACCGCCCGCATGGTGGAAATACTCCCTCCGGTCATGATCCCGTACTGCAGCATTACCCCCAGCGAAAAAATTCCCGCAGGCCAGATTCCAAGACCGATTTTTTTCAGAAGGTTATAAAGCCCCATTCCCAGAATGCTGATGTGAAGCCCGCTGATGGCAAGAATATGTACAATCCCGGCCAGCTGATATCGCATCCGCATTTCCGGATCCAGATCCTGTTTGTCCCCAAGCACCATCGCGCAGAAAAGTGGCGCGTCTTCTCCTGCCGATGCCGTAAGAATCTGCCTGCATTTTTCTTTTACCTTAAAAAACTGCTGTCTGTATCCGGAATAGGATTCTGTTTTCTTCCGGACCACAGCGTTCTTCATGAAATAATAGATATGACGGCAGGCATAGTAATGCTGACTGTCAAAGCCACCGGGATTTGAGGGTTCCTCCACTCTTTTTAAAGTTCCTTTTACCAGAATTTTCATTCCCGGTTTCAGGTCTTCTTCTTTTTTCAAAAATACTCTTACATTTTCAATGGAAAATTTTTTTGACTGATAAATCAGATATGTTTTTTTCAGATAAACAGACTGGGAGAATTCTGTGTTTTCATACTGCTCCACCTCCCCGCAGATCACAGAGCCAGGATGTGCTTCGATCCAGTCCTGTACGGTTACAGGAAGGGGATTCCCCCCAAGAAGAGGAATCCCCGCAAAATTCATAATACCTAAACCAAGCACCATGAGAAAACACAGAAAACATAATGGCCGTTTTGTCATACATGTTCTCCCGTTTATGTAGATATTTTATTATGATTCAGTTTTGTTCTTTTTTGGCTTTTGTGCTGGCCAACAGACTGTCATTCCATTCATAGAACTTATAAAGCTGCATATTCTGGCCAAAAGTGACTTCTTTGTTTCCCTCAATGGAAATCTCCACTTTATCCACATCCGTTGCCGCAATCAGTGTATTTACAACAGAATAAATCGGAATCTGTTCGGAAACATTTAACGCATAGTCCTGAAATACAGAATTGTAATCTACATAGCAGATTCCGTTGGCTTTTGTCAGAGAAAGCACTTCGGAATTTTCCGGAATGGTCGGATAATGATCTTTTTCCAGAGGTCCCCTTGCCAGCTGTTCCAGTACTACGGTTGCCTTTGGAAGATTCCGCCTGTAACGGACACTTCTCTGTTCTTCTACCAGCTTGTCACCGTTCTTATTTGTAAAATACAGGGTAAAAGTGTCATAGCTGTAGACGTCCCCGTCAGATCCGGAAAACTCCACAAAAGTATCACTGTTCATGGCTCCGACTTCTTCTCCTTTGGAATTCGTGAGAGGCTTTTTTCCCACATAGATTTCCACAGAATCAATTCCCGGAATCTGGATGAAAATCTTCACCACGCCGGTACGGACCAGAAGTTCCCTGGTGCGGGACATCTTACTGTAGGCCTCGTTAAATTCCAGACGCAGAATTCCATCCTTTATAGAATAGGAAGAAATTTTTACGCCTTCCGGAAACAGTGAAATTCCATCTTCCCTTGTCTCGCAGTTGTTCAGGCTCTCCGAAAAATCCCGGAGCATCACCTCTGCAGTTTCTTTTTCCGGTGTATACTTCTCTTCTTTCAGTTTTGTTTCTTCACTGTTGATATAATAAAAGCTGTACTTCTGTTCTGTATTTTTCTCTTTTCTTCCCGCAAAACTGATGTAGGCAATCAGCCCAAGAAAGATACAGGCAGCAGTCACGCAGATAATCTTTATCGTTTTTTTCATGCTGTACCTCCTAGGACGGAATATAGGACAGAGGAATCTTCACGGTAAATGTGGTTCCCTCTCCTTCTTTGCTGGATACTTTGATAATTCCGTGATGCATGGCTATGGAACTTCTGGTAATGGCAAGTCCGAGACCGGTTCCTCCAATTTCCCTGGAATGAGATTTGTCCACACGGTAAAAACGCTCAAAAATCCTTTCTATGGATTCTTCAGGAATTCCAAGGCCGGAATCTTCAACGGTTACAAAGAAATCTTTATGATCCGCATCCAGTGTTACACGGACCCATCCTTCATCTACATTATATTTAATTCCATTCTCTACCAGATTGCTGATGGCAAGCGTAAACTTCACTTCGTCCACATCTGCATTGACCGGGCGGAATGAATCCAGAATCAGGGAAATGCTTCTCTGATCTGCAATCGGCCGAAGCCGTTTCAGGATATTTTCCAGCAGTTCATTGATATTCATATTGGTAATATTCATATCTGCCGCTTTTTTGTCCATCTTTACAAGGGAAAGAAGATCTGTGATAATCTTGTTCTCTCTGTCGATCTCTTCTGTAATATCCGAAAGGAATTCCTGATACAGTTCCTCCGGAACTCCCTGCTGTCCTACAAGGGAATCTGCCAGAACTTTCATGGAAGTCATCGGTGTTTTCAGCTCATGAGACACGTTGGATACAAACTCCTGTCTGGATTCATCCAAGGTTTTCATTCTGGAAAGCATCTTATTAAATGCATCCGTAATCAGCGCTGTCTCTGTATAATCCGGTACGGAAATTTCTTCGTTCTGATATCCGTCTGTCAGATCTTCGATGGCTTTTGTTACCCTGGCAAAAGGTTTTACCAGTACTGTGGAAAGAATATATCCCAGGAATATGGCCAGAACCACAATAATTCCAATGATCAGAATTCCCTTCTGTTCCAGTTCCCGGATGGTTGACGTCACTTCACTGGAAGAAGCCATAATCATCATGGCACCCTGCACCTGATTTACTTCCGGGCTTTTTACCGGAACAGCCAGGATCAGCTTCTGGCTGTCGGAATCATAACGGTAGGCATCTTCCCCTTTAAAACAGTTTACTACTTTCTGGGATACCAGAGTTTTTCCCTCATCCACGCCATAGGTATCCTTAATAATCCTGAAATCCCTGTCTACAATGAGAATTCTTCCTCCATAGATATTAGACAACAACTCCAGCTTGCTGTTTACTGTCTGCGAGCTGGAGTCATTCAGATAATTCTCTTTGATAAGCAGGTCGCACATGATGTCACAGATATTTTCCATGCTCTGCACACGGTTGGCAATGGCACGGTCTTCATAGTTGGCAATGACCATTTCCGTTACAATGACACTTGGTACGATTCCCAGTATGATCAGGATGATCAGAATACGAAAGCGGAGACTTTTAAAAAACTTGCCGCTTTTTTTGATCTTCACAGCTTATGCCTGGAAATAGTAGCCCACACCCCATTTGGTGTGTACATATTTCGGCTCACTGGGATTGGCCTCAATTTTTTCTCTTAAACGACGGATATGTACGTCTACTGTACGGACATCTCCCGGATACTCATATCCCCATACGATATTCAGAAGATTTTCTCTGCTGTATACCTTGTTCGGATTGAATACCAGAAGTTCCAGTACATCAAACTCCTTGGCTGTAAGGTTAATCTCTTTTCCGGAAATAAATACACGGCGTCCTTCGCAGTCCAGCTTCAGTTCTCCGACTTCCACGGTCTTGGCTTTCTCCTGTTTGTTCTGGTTGCTGCCTGCACGGCGGATGATCGCCTTGATACGGGCCTTGACTTCCAGAATATTAAACGGTTTGGTCACATAATCGTCTGCTCCGTATTCCAGGCCCAGAATCTTATCCATATCCTCACCTTTTGCTGTAAGCATGATAATCGGGACATTGGAAAATTCACGGATCTGCTGGCATACCTCAAGACCATCCATCTTTGGAAGCATCAGGTCCAGAAGAATTATATCGTACTCTCCTGCCTTGGCTTTTTCCAGAGCTTCCTCTCCGTCATAGGCACAGTCCACTTCCATTCCATCCTGCTCTAGACTGAAACGAAGTCCCTTGACAATCAGTTTCTCATCATCTACTACCAATACTTTCCTGCTCATTTAACGCTCCTTACTTTATTGCTATTTTATCCTTTATCTTCTCATAGGTTCCTTCCTTGATACCAGGCACGCTCATAATGTCTTCTGTGGAAGTAAAAGGGCCGTTTTCTTCCCTGTAAGCGATGATCGCCAGGGCTTTGGACTCCCCTACACCTGTGAGAGTGGTAAGCTGGGATACATCAGCGGTGTTCAGATTGATTTTCTGGTCTGTACTGGTATTTTCTCCGGCAGATTCCTCTCCGTTGTTATTTCCGGGGACGGTTTCTGATGTGGCTTCCTGTCCATTCTCAGTAACCTGGATCATCTGGCTGTCCACTTCTGCCTGGGTGGGCACATAGATCTGCTGTCCGTCGGAAAGTCCCTTCGCACGGTTGAGATAACTTGCCGCAGCTTCCGGAAGATATCCGCCGGCTTTCTCAATAGCTTGGAAAACACGGCTGCCGGATGGAAGTTCATAGACTCCGGGGCTGGTTACCGCTCCGCAGATGTCTACGTAGATTGTTTCTGGAATCTCTGAGGTCTCCGGCTGCTGTTTCGCAGCTGCCGTTTCCTGTACTGTATCCACTTGCTTCTCCTCAGACTTCTTCTCAGATACTCCACTTTCCGCGTCCGTAGGATCTTCTTGTTCCAAATCCACTCCGGATGTTTCTGTACTTTCTTCCTGCACCAGTTCTTTTTCCAGAAACTCTGCTCCATCATCCTTACAGCCTGTCAGTCCTGCAAAGATCAGGAATATAAATATGGAAAAAATAAGCTGAACACTTCTGATATGTGATTTTATTTTCATGGGTCAGGGGTTCACTCCTTTTTGCCGATGTGATGGCAGGTGCCCCGTTACTCATACAAAACCATACCTTATTTTAACGAAGTATTACAAATATTACAATACTTTTATTTCTATTTCCATTTGAAAATGACCACGCCTGCAATGCAGATCAGCATTCCAAACAGCTTTCTCCACTGAAAATCCGCTCTTTCCACTCCAAAAAGTCCCATCAGTTCTATGAGATAAGCCACTGCAAGCTGGGAGATCACAATGAGCATAACTGACCGCGCTGGCCCCAAACTGCCCATACTCTGGATCACGGTAATGGTAATGAACGCACCGATCACGCCTCCAAGCAGCGTATATTTATTCTCCACCTGCCACAGTGCACCGATACTTTCCCTACCTGTAAAAAGCCATGCAGCCACACAGACCAGAAATGCGGAAAACTGCACCCATCCGGTGGAAACCCACAGACTTGTCTGTTTTGTTATATTTGTGTTAAATACTCCCTGAATGCTCATCAGTGCGCCCGAGATCAGCGCCGACAGAAATCCCCACATAAAAATCCCTCCATATAAGATCCGTTCACCAGTTTTACCGCCATAAAAAGGCGCTGCATATTTCTGCAACGCCTTTCCGGTTTCTTATAGTTTATGTGGTTTTTCTGAAATTATACAAATTTTTGAGATAGATTCTTCCGGAGAATGCAATATGCGGCATCTCATAAAAAGTGGCACTTTCCGGGCAGATTGGGCGGTAGAGGGGATCTGCCACGATGATTCTGGCAGTTTTCAGTTTTTCTTCCATGGCTTCTTCACCGCGGATGACTTCATCTTCCTGGCGGAGGAGTCCCTCTGTGATCTCCAGAGAGCAGAGAAGCTGAACTTTTTTTCTATATTTCTGCTCTATGACAGCTGCCAGAGAGCCCATGGTAACCGGTTCACCGATGAGGGTGATGTCCGGAGTGGGGATAAATCCTGACAATGGGCTGTCTTTTTTTCTCAGATAGATCACCTGATCCGGAATTACTTTCCACAACTCTTCCTGTTCACCGGAAATCTGCGCTCCACTTTTTTCCGTGGAGTTTTCTTTTTTATCCTCAAACGCTTCGCAAGGGCTCTCCGCTGCCTTCTCAAGTGCGTCCGAAATCTCTCCCTCATAGCCTTCCACCGGAGTTCCCACAAGAAATGGTGTCCCGAATTTCTCTCTCAGAACATTGGCAGCCGGGATTCCCACGGAAGATACCACAAGGTTTACCTCCGCCTCACCGGCATGGGACAGATCTTCCAGCGTATCGCCCATAGCCCAGGTGGAAAGGATCTCCCACCCATATTTTTCCAGACGTCTTTTCATGGCATCTACCATCGGCTGGGGGCCAAAATCCAGGGGTGTTACTCCAAGAAGATTTAATTTCCGTTTTCTCTTCTCTGCAGCGCCGGTAAAATGTCTGGCAATCTCAGAGAGTGCCAGCCCTGCTCCATACACATAATCATGCATACCACTGGTTGAAACCGAAAACGCCGGAATCCCTGTCTCGGCCGTAAGTGCACGGGCAAGTCCAGGAAAATCTGTTCCGTTCATAAAGGGAATCGGGGAACTTGCAAGAGCAATAAATTTCGGTTTCAGTTCCTCCGCCACATCTTCGATATCCCGGAGAAATTTCTCATCATTTCCCATGATCGCATCGATATCCGTAAGGCCTGAGATAAAAATCAGGCTGTCCTGGTCATACCAACGGATCTCATCGTGGGTATTATAGGTAGAATTACAGCCAGAAGGATCATGCATCACCGTCATTCCTCCAAGCTCATACAAAGCGGAACAGACACCGGACACGTCTGCCGTATAAATCGGTATAATTCGATATGCCTGTCTCATATGCAGCTTTCGCACCCCCATCCTTTTCGAACGATCAGATCTTCCGGATCTTTTTCTTCATGAAATGCTTCCACCATCAGCTGCGCGGTATGTCTGATTCCGTCGAATCCCCAGAGCCCGCCGCCCTGTACCATATTGACAAAATTTCGGCTTCCGGTAAACCAGGCTGCTTTCTGGCCGATAGCAAGGATTTTTTCGGACTGCTGCCGTGTCCGCACCCTCATCTCCGGACGGATGGTAGAGATCAGTTTCAGCTCCGGATAATTTTCCTTCAGCCAGAAAAATACCTCTTTTTCTTCCGGACTGATACTGTCCAGAAAAACGGACTGTACCTGAAATTTATGAGTAAGAAGAAGCTTTGTAAGTCCCAGTGGCCTTGGATGAAAAAGATAATCCACTGCTATGGGCGTGTCACCGATGATCTGGTGTGCATGGGAAAGAGCCTCCTCACATTCCCGGATCTCTTTTTCGATATCCAGGCCCTTGATTTCCCCTGTTTTCCTGTTGTTTTGCTGTTCCAACATTCCCAGCAGCTTCTCTTCCTGTTCCTGTATCTCCTCATAATCAAAACTTCCCGGCAGATACAAAAAAGGCCTTCCAAGTCTCCTGGCCTGTTTTTCTGTCCCGAATTTTCCGGCCGGATAACCGTTCAGGATCAGGCTTCCTTCTCCCAGTTTCTGATAATCTTCCCAGGTTTCACAGGCCGGTGTTTCACGGAGGCAGATTCCGTTTTTCTTCAGGAGCCGACAGATATCCGCACCTTCATCCAGCGCAAAGTCACTGCCCAGAACTGTGACACAGCGAGGATCTGCCTCTCTCTCCGGCACGGCATCATACATGGCCAAGCGCAGTTTCTGATCTGGCGTGGGGCCTGTTTTCTGCATGATAGGATCCATGAAACACCGCATAAAAAAGATCTCCGGAAATCTTTTTTCCAATTCTCCGTAGATCCGGTCCAGATCGCTTCCCAGAAAATGGTGAAGACATACCGTAAAAAGCAGCACTGCTTTTGGTTTCTTATCCAGGCGGTTCAGAACGTCCGTTACCCCTTCGATGGTCACATCCTCCAGGTTTCCTCCAAGAAGATCTTTTTCCTCCACGATCACAAAGGAAAAACGGTCTGCCGCATTCATTTCCGCCGCAGTCAGAACAACACCACGCATGCAATTGTCCGCACAGACATATATCTGATGTGCTTCCGGGACCAGCATTCCCGTATGTACGATATTCCAGTTTCCGTGGGCCGGGGAATTAAATTCCAGCCCCGGCTGAAAGGGCACCGGAAAAGAAGCTTCTTTTATAAATACTTCTGTTTTTCCCGGAAACTCCCGATCGCCAACTCTTTTTAACATGTGCCATCCTCCCTGCATGCATTCAGGATCTGCTCTGCCAGTGCCCGGTATTCTCCTGCCATCTCACTTTCCGGGTAAGCTTCCAGAAGCGTTTTTCCCTGTTCCTCTGCCGCAAGAACCAGGTTACTTCTGGAAAGAGTTCCTACTACCTGGGTGTGAAAATCCTCTGCCAGCTCCCGGACTTTTTCTTCTTCTCTTGGCACATTCCGCCGGTTCAGGATCAGACCTCCCAGAGATGCGTAGCCTCTGCTTCTGAAGTTTTCCACCGCCATGGCAATGTTCGCTCCTGCATGGATGGCCATGTTTTCCCCGGAAGTGATGATAAATACTTTATCTGCATACCCTTTTCGCATGGGCATGGAAAAACCGCCGCAGACAACATCTCCCAGTACATCGTAGAGAACAATGTCCGGTTTATAGGTCTCATAGGCTCCGGTTTCTTTCAGTTTTTCCAGTGCAGTGATGATACCTCTTCCCGCACATCCAAGTCCAGGTGTAGGGCCGCCGGCTTCTACACAGACTACACCGCCGTATCCGATCTGCACCATATCTGCAAGTTTCAGGTCCTGGCGCTTTTCGTTGTAAAGATCCAGCACTGTGGGGACTTTTTTTCCATGCCGGAGAAGAATGGTGGAATCCGCCTTGGGGTCACAGCCGATCTGCATCACTTTCATTCCTTTTTCCGCAAGGGCAGCTGCCACATTGGAAACTGTGGTGGATTTTCCGATGCCGCCCTTTCCGTATACCGCAACTCTTATCATTTTCTGTCCTCCACTTTTGTGATCACATTGGAATATGCCGTTTTTGCGGAAACTCCCTTGAGGCGGCCTATCTTTCCGGATAAGGAGCTGATCACATCCTGTGGCGCATCAATGGCAATACTGATAATGTTAATTCCTTTTTCCCGGTAGGGGATTCCCATTCTCCCGATAATATATTTTCCCGCTTCGTGAAGAAAACGGTTGATGTCATCGATCACGTCATTGTTTTCCACAATGATCGAGATCAGTGCCACTCTTGTATCCATAACGTCAGACTCTCCTTTCCGGTATGATTCATTGCTGTCAGCAGATTCTCGGCAAAAGTTCCCCGCCTGGCTGCGGAAGTAATGCCTGAGTTCCAATTTCCGTAGTCATGACAACTTTTCCTGGCTGGTCTTCGGTCACTTCGCCGATAATGGCAGCGTCTTTGGAGTACGGACATTTACGCAGTGCTTCCACGATCTTTTCCGCCTCTTCCTTCGGTGCCATGATGACCATACGGCCCTCACATGCCAGATAAAGCGGCTCCAGTCCAAGCATGCCGCAGACACCTTTTACTTCCGGCGCTACCGGAACAGATGGTGCATCCAGACGGATTCCCACGTTACTCTGGCCTGCAATCTCATAGAGAACCGTTCCAACGCCGCCTCTTGTTGCATCACGGATCACATGAATGTTATGAGTTGCATCCATCACTTCTTTTACAGTTCCCCACAGTGGCGCACAGTCGCTTGTCACATCTGCGTCAATGCCAAAATCCTCTCTTGCCAGAAGAATGGTGCATCCATGTCTTCCCACATCACCGGTCACAATGATGGCATCTCCCGGTTTTGCCAGCTCGCCGCCTACCTTCACGCCATCCTGGATCTCGCCCATTCCGGTTGTTGTGATGAACACGCCGTCAACCTGGCCTTTTCCTGCTACCTTGGTATCGCCGGAAACAATACGCACACCGACTTCTTTCGCTGTTTTTTCCATGGCTGCGGCGATTTCTTCCAGCTTCTCCATGGGAAAACCTTCCTCGATCACAAAAGCACAGGTGAGATACATCGGTTTCGCTCCCATGCAGGCAAGGTCATTAACTGTTCCACAGATGGAAAGCTTGCCGATATTTCCTCCCGGGAAAAATGCCGGAGAAACAATAAATCCATCGGTGGATACGGCCATTTTTCCTGCCGGCGGGACCAGCACTGCCGCATCATCGGCTGTAAGATCCGGGTTTGCAAAATGTGCTTTAAATACTTCATCGATCAGTTCTGAGGTCTGGCGGCCTCCGGCACCGTGTGCCATGGTTACTGTTTTATTATCCATAATATTCATCTTCTTTCTGTTAATTACAGTCCATTAAACCGGACAGTTAATTTCCATACATAAAATATGCGGAACAGGCTCCTTCATTGGATACCATACAGGCTCCTACCGGATGCTGCGGGGTACAGACTTTTCCAAATACCCTGCAGTCCGACGGTTTGCATTTTCCCTGAAGCACATCGCCACAGCGACAGGCCGGATTTGGTTTGCCTTTGATCGGCGGCACCGCATATTTTTTTCTGGCATCAAAAGCTTCCCATTCTTTCCGGAGCACCAGGCCGGATCCCGGGATCACACCCAGTCCACGCCATTCGGAATCGCAGGGTTCCATCAGTTCCTCGATCAGTGTCTGTGCCTCCGGGCTTCCTTCGCTTTTTACCACGCGCGGATAACAGTTTACAAAGAACGGCTTTCCCTCCTGGAAACGTACCAGTGCAACTGCCAGTGCGGTAAGCAGCTCCTTCGCTGTAAATCCTGCCACCACACCACTGACACCTTCCTCTGCCAGATGTTCACAGAGCGCCGTTCCTGTGATGGCATTGACATGGCCAGGGTAAAGGAACACATCCGCGCTGCCTTTTAATGCCTGATAAGCCTGCGGCATGGTCTTGTTCGCCACGAGAAGGGAATAGTTTAAAAGGCCGTCCTCTCTGGCTTTTTTTACAGAAAGGCATCCTGCAGGTGTGGTGGTCTCAAAACCAACGGAAAGGAATACCACCTGTTCCTCCGGATGTTCTTTCGCATATTTTTCCGCATCTGCCGGTGAATAGACGATACGTATCCTGGCTCCTTCTGCCCTGGCATCTGCAAGGCTTTTCTTTGTCCCCGGTACACGGACAAGGTCACCGAAGGTACAGATGGTCGCCTGTTTTTCCAGAGCCAGATAAACCGCCTCGTCAATAAAGCCTACCGGTGTTACACAGACCGGGCAGCCCGGGCCTGAAATCAGCTCCACCTGCGGTGGCAGAAGCTTGCGGATCCCCAGACGGAAAATCTCGTGAGTATGGGTTCCGCAGACTTCCATGATCCGCACCGGCGGCCCCTGATATCCTTCTATGATCTCTCTTGCTGTTTTTTTCTTCTCTTCCATCACAGCAGTTCCTCCATCAGCTGGTCTGTCTCTTCCTCGTCATCGTCAGTGATCTTTGCAATGGCAACACCAGCATGTACCATCACATAATCTCCCGGCTCCAGATCTTCCAGAAGCTGGGCAGAAACTTCTCTCTTTGCGCCGCCTGCGTCTACCACTGCGGTTCCGTCACTGATCTTTACTACTTTTGCTGATAATCCTACACACATACTCTATTTCCTCCTGTTCACATAAGCCATTCCATAGGCCGCCTGTCCAAGTGCGATTCCTCCGTCATTTGGCGGGATCAGGCTGTGTTTCAGAACTTCAAAACCTCTTTCTGCAAGTCCGTCATCTACCAGTTCCAGAAGCAGCCGGTTCTGGAATACGCCACCGCTTAATGCCACTTTTTTAATTCCGGTCTCCTGCTCTGCTGCCTCACAGGCTGCAAGGATCTGTTCTGCCAGTGCCCGATGGAATTCATAAGCCAGCTTCCCGGAATCTTCCCCTGCCAGTTTTTCCTGAACCAGATGTGCAACGATGTCACCTGTATTTAAAACAAATTTCCGTTCCTCTGTGGATGATGCTGAGGTGCCTGGATTTTCCGGAATATCTTTTTTTTCTGTCATCCACATTTTCAGGCTTTTCACTCTTATATCCACATTTTTCTTCTGTATCTCCTGCGCTCTCCACGCTTCCGCAGCAAACTCCAGCGCCGTGGAAGCTTCCCCTTCAAAAGTAGACGCCCTTCGGATTCCCAGGATCGCACTGACTCCGTCAAAAAGCCGTCCAGCACTGGTGGAAGTCACTGCATTAAGCTTTCTCTGAGCCATGGTCACCAGCACTTTTGCTTCCTGCTCTGTGCAAAGTCCCAGTTTTTGGACAGTATCAAGAGTTTTCTCCAAATCTCCTGTATTCTGCCAGATCAGGGAAACGGCGATCCGCCAGCCTTCTTTTGCGGAAACATCTCCTCCCACCTGTACAAAAGGTTGGATACTTCCAAGCCTTGTAAATCCCTGATAATCTGCGATCAGGATCTCACCGCCCCAGATCGTCCCGTCTGTTCCATATCCGGTTCCGTCAAAGGAAACACCGATCACTTTTTCCTCGCAGTCATTTTCTGCCATGCAGGATAAAATATGTGCGTAATGATGCTGCACTTTCAGAACGGGAAGCCCCAGTTCCTGGGCCACCACTGTGGAATTATATTTTGGATGAAGGTCACAGACCACCACTTCCGGCTGTACTTCCAGAAGTGTTTCCAGCCGGCCTATGGTTTCCTTCAGGGCTTTTACCGTTCGAAGATCCTCCAGATCACCCACATAAGGGGACGGATAAAAACGGTTATCCACACCAATGCAGAATGTATTCTTAAGCTCTCCACCTGCCGCGATCACCTGTCCCTTCCAGGGTGTGGAAACCATAAACGGAAGAGGTGCATATCCACGGGAGCGCCGGATCATATATGGCTCTCCCTTATAAAAATCCATCACCGAATCATCGGCCCGGATGCGGATCTTCCTGTCATGGGAAAGAATGCAGTCACATAAATAAGAAAGTTCTTCCACAGCTTCATGATCGTCTCTGCAGATCGGTGCGCCGGATGTGTTTCCACTGGTCATCACCAGAAGCTTCGGCATCTCAATTCCATCGTCATAATGAAAAAGAAGAAGCTGCACCGGTGCGTAGGGAAGCATCACACCGACTTTTGGATTCCCGGGAGCGATACTCTCACAGAGTTCCGCTGGTTTTCCGCATTCTGCCTCTGATCTGCCCTGGTCTTTCCCGATGTTCTTTCCATATTTTATGAGTTTCGCATCTGTTTTCTGTCCACAGGACATCTCAGTAAGCTTATCCAGCAGCAGGATCGGTTTCTGATGCCCGGTAAGGATCTTCTCCTGCTCCTCACTGACCTGACAGACTTCTTTCACGGTTTCCAGATCCTGTGCCATCACCGCAAAAGGCTTCACCGGACGCCGTTTCAGTTTCCGGATCCGCTGTACGGCCTCCTCACTGGTGGCATTACAACAGAGATGAAAACCACCGATTCCCTTGATGGCCACTATCCCGCCGGAAGCAATGGTCTTCCTCGTATAAGTGATCGCCTCCCGGCCACGTTCCTCTCTTCCAATGAGATAGACCTCCGGCCCGCAGTCATTGCAGCACACCGGCTGGGCGTCATAACGTCTGGTGTCCGGATTATGGTACTCATCCGCACAGGACGGACACATGGGAAATTCTTTCATGCTGGTACGCTCCCGGTCATAGGGAAGGGAATCGAGGATCGTCAGCCTCGGGCCACAACAGGTACAGTTGATAAACGGATGCAGATACCGCCTGTTTTTCGGATCAAACATCTCTTCCTTACATTCGTCGCAGATGGCAATATCCGGAGAAACAAAGATCTCACCCTTTGTCTTCTCGCTTTCAATGATATCAAACTGCGTAAATTCCTCCGGCTCCTCCACCGGTTCCACCAGAAGCTTCAGGATGGCCGCACGCTTCGGCGGCCTGTTCTCGATATCTCCGATAAAACCGTCCACATCCTGCTGCCTGCCCTGGGCAAAAATCTCCACATAGGGTCCTTTATTGGACACACTGCCACGGATTCCCCTTGCCATGGCATGACGGCTGACCGTAGGGCGGAAGCCCACACCCTGGACGATTCCGTAAACACGGATCATTTTTGTAATTTCGCACTCCATATGTTCTCCATTCCCTGTAACCAGCTCCCCTGATCCGGTTACAGTATGTATGTAACTTTATGCCCTGCTCTTAAGTCTACCTGCACTTTCCGGATACCGCAAAATGCACCGCATCCACAAACACGCCTGAAAAATCTTTCGTCATCCGCCTCATACAGGAATCTGCAAAGATCACATCATATCTGCCTTTTTCCACCAGCTCCATGTAATCTTCCTCATCTTTTAATGACACATCCCCCTCTTCCAGGAGATCTTTTTCCATGGAAAACCAGCTTGCCACTGTGATCTTTCCGTCACCGCCACGTTTCCGAAGTTCCGCTCTTATGGAACCTGCCATCACCTGCTGCTGCACAATGAGGATTTTTTTCCCCGCATACTCCATATCCGGCACCAGTTCCTCCACCAGCGGATATCCCACCTCATAAGGCGTTCCGAAAGTTTTCTCAAGATATCTGGCACATTCCAGTGCCGCTGGAGAAACCACGATATTTTTTTCCACAGAGGAGGCTTTTTTTACTTCATCAAGCCCATCTCCCATTCCGTAGCAGACTGCCTGGTGCCCCTGAGACTTAAATTTTTCCCGGAGCTTATCTGCCGCCTTCAGGTCACTGACATCCTGTGGCGTCATTCCAAGGATGCCCACCCTGCCCGTCTCCACCGGCAGTTTTTCCCGGGCAAAAACTTTAAAAAGTTCCAGATAAGCCTTCCGTTCTCCCCCGTCATAAAGCTCCATTCCATCGGTATTTACCGCAAGTACCGGAAGGTCTGTTTTTTTCTCGCACATCCGCTTCAGTGCCTGATAATCCGTTCCGATCACGGCGGGCACCGGCGTTCCGATCACTGCCGCAAAGCCTGCCTCCACCTTTTCTGCCGCATCCACAAGTTTGGCAACCAGGCGGTCATCCCGTCCCAGGATGGCATCCATGTCCCGAAGTCCCGCACTGAACACGGCACTTTTGCGCTCAAACCATCTTGGCTCATCAAAGCCGCAGACATTTCCCGTACAGCCTCCGGCATCACAGATCACGATGATCCCGCCCAGCTCATACAGAACCGACACTGCTCCTGACTGATCCGGGGCAAAGGGTGTCAGATATTTCCGAAGTCCTCTCATGCTCTCTCCCCCTTCCTCTTATCCTGCTCCGCCGCAGTCTCAAGGAGTGCCTCAAATAATCTACGTACCCCTGCATACCCATAAGGCTGACGGTCCTGATTCCAGACTACATTAGGCTGATCCGGATGATAATATCCCGCATCCTTACCAATCGTAAGATTTACGCCACTCTCTGCTGGATCATAATACAGCATGGTAGGTTCCATATTGGAAAAAATCTTCGTGCCCGGGCTCAACTTAGCCAAATGTCGTATGTATACAAAATTCTCAGCTGTAATAGTTCCATAGATCTCCGGCACCTGAAATCCATAGCGCACCAGCGCAAGTGCCAGCTCAAAAGGATCTCCGTTCATGCACTCCCCTACTGCAAAGGAGGCATCCGGACAGACTTTTCGGAACTGTTCCACCGCCCTGGAAGCCTCATCCTTATACTGCTCCTGGTCAAAAGCCACCACAAGGACCTGTCCCAGAGCCCGATACTGATTTTCGATCTTATCCATCTGATAGAGCCTTCGAAGCTCAATAAACGGGATCTTCAGCCGGTTATGAAAATCCTCTGCCGCAAACCTTGCTTCCGGATGAAGCACCAGATTGAAATTAGCCTGGGACATGGTCCGGTATTCCTCATAATCCTTACATCTGGAAATCTCATGGATGGTTTTTACACCAGCCTGATGTAGCAGATCATAAAGCTCACAGTCATCCACCAGCGGCGAAAAAAATCCCAGGAGATTGACCACATTTCCTTTTTTCTTCTGTGGTTCCAGAAGAGAATATAAGGACTGGCGCACATGGACCATGGGCGGCTTCCTGCCCTCACGTGTCAGCGCATACATGTAACAGGGACGCACCGGAATGTCCACTTTTTCCTCTGCTTTCCGACAGACACGTTCCATATCCGTTCCCAGAAGCGCATCCACACAGGTGATGCAGATCATCACCACCGACGGCTTCTTCTCACAGCAGTCGCAGATCTCTTTTACCGCTTTGGGGATCTTTTTCAGATGACGGCCTGTGACAATATCTGTCTCGTCCATCATCAGGTAAAAAAAACGGTCATTATACTCCGGCATGGAACTGATAAGAGAAGTATTTCTTCCACAGCATCCGGGCGCCACGATCAGCATAATGGAATCCGGCACTGCAAGCCCCGCACGTTTTACCCCGAAGCCTTCCGCTCCCGGAGAATTAAATGCCAGCGTTGCCGGAGAACTGTAGATCAGATGTTTCCCGGAGATCATCTGCGGCGGGATCGCTTCCGGTCCAAGCCGTTCCAGTTCTTCTGCTGTTGCAAAATATGCTTTCTTTTTCATACGTCCTCCTTCTCCTGCACAGTCCCTTCACTCTCCAGCAGCTTCCGCGCCAGCGCAAAAAATTTCTCACTGATCTCAGAATTCTCATCACCCTCGATCACCGTTTTTCCCTGGTCTTCCCAGCGGATGATCTCATCACTCCTGGGAATCTCACCAACAATAGGAATATTACTTTTTTCTGCAAAAGCCTGCACCTTCTCGGTCTCATTCTCCACATTCCTGTGGTTCAGCACGATTCCAAAGATCCTCGCATAGCTGCGGTCCTCAAAATTCCGAACAGCACTGGAAATATTGTTGGCTGCATAGAGTGCCATCTTCTCCCCGGATGTGACAATGAGGACTTTTTCCGCATAGCCCTCCCGGATCGGCGCCGCAAAACCACCGCACACCACATCTCCAAGCACATCGTAAAGTACCACATCCGGCTTCCAGGTCTCAAAAAGCTTCAGATCCTCCAAAAGCTGAAACGTTGCGATAATTCCTCTTCCCGCACAGCCAAGTCCCGGTGTGGGACCTCCGGTCTCAATACAGAGGACGCCGCCAAAGCCCTCCTTCGATATATCTTCCAGTTTCTCCGGCTCCTCATCTTCTTCCCTCATATAATTCATCACCGGCCGGAGAGGTTCTCCACCAAGAAGATTGATGGTGGAATCCGCTTTTGGATCGCACCCGATCTGGATCACTCTTTTTCCCATGGCCGCAAACGCCGCCGCCAGGTTGGAAGTCACTGTGGACTTTCCGATACCGCCCTTTCCATATACTGCTACCTTCAGCATAAAATCCTCCCTTACTGAATGCGCCTGCTCCTGCAGGCATTTTACATAAAAAAAGCTCCTTCACCACACAAGGTGAAAGAGTCCCGTATTCCGCTCACAAAGCAGCTAAAGCCACGCTAAATGAACAACAATTCCCGCTCGGATCATACCTTGCTGTCAAAGTCTGTTACCTCTCTATTTGGCTTTCATGACACATCATTCGGATAGAAAGAAAATTTGTAATAATATTTTTCATTCCGTCTGATTTTTCTGTTTTTATTATACAATAGCAGCTATTAGTGAGTCAATTGCAACTCTGACTTCTTACACAAAAAAAGACTTCTTATCGAAATATTTTTAAGCATTTCGACGAGAAGTCTTTTCTCTGCTCTGCCGGATGGGAAGCTCCGGCAAACGTATTATTCTGATGGATCCTTACTGAATAGAAACTACGTGATATCCACGATCTTCAACAACTTTTTTCAGTTCTTCGTTGGAAATCTCTCTGTCATAGGAAACCACTGCCTCACCTTTTTTCAGGCTGACTTTGGCTGCCGCTCCGTCAATACGGTTGATGGCTCTAGTGACGCTGGCTACACAGTTCTCACAGTGCATTCCTGTGATCTTCATAGTTTTCTCACCAAGCTTCGTTCCGTCCAGTTTCTTCTTCGGGATTTCCGGTTTGCTGCCGCCTCCACAGCAGGCACCCTCACCTTTCAGATGTTTATATGCGCCTTTTCCGGCAAACAACATAATGATGATAACAACGATGACAACGATTGCATTTGCCATAATGATCTACCTCCTGGTTACTTCTGCATTCCGCTGCAGCCTGAGCATCCGGAGCAATGACCGGAGCATCCGCCGCCACAGCCGTTGGTACGTGTATTACCGGCACAGCCAACACAGCTGAGCCCCTGTTTCTTTCTTGAATAAAGATAACTGATCACAAATATACCATATGCGATCACAAGCGCCAGTACAATAATATCCGCTACTATACTCATATCTGTCACCCTTTCTTTTGCTGTACAGCCTATGAGACGCTGCCAGCTATTGATAAATACTACCAGGTTCATTATAGCACAGAAGACCAGGTATTTACATACCCGGCCTCCTTATGTTTCTTATCATTTCCGCTGTTTTCACAGCATCATTTCAAAGTTATCATATGTACCGGATCTTAACTGTATGACCGGTTTACGATTACTCTGCTGCCTGAACAGATCTCTTTGTAACATCGTTCTGGTTCTTGTACGGATCTGGTCTGAACAGAAGGAAGAGAATGATCGCCACAAGGATCAGAGCAACGATCGTTCCAATTCCGAAGGATCCGGCACCTGTAACAACAAGACCAATCTGGTATACACAAAGTGTTACAACATAAGCAAAGATGTTCTGGAAGAGAATTGCAAACCAGAACCATTTTCTGGACTGCATCTCATGTGCCATTGTAGAAATAGCTGCAAGACACGGAGAGTCAAGCAGGTTGAACAGCAGGAAGGAGAATGCTGCTACTGCTGACGGGAACCATGCTTTGATCGCTGCACCAACGATCATGGTATCTTCTGCATCATCACCAGCTACGTTTGCAAGAACACCCATTGTACTAACGATGGACTCTTTTGCGGAGAATCCGGAGATGGATGCTGCAACCGGCTGCCATTTACCGAATCCAAGAGGAGCAAAGATCGGAGCAAGGATACCACCAAGGATAGCCATGATACTGTCGTTGCTGTCCTCAACAAATCCGATTCCGCTTCCTGTGCTGCCAATGCTGGAAAGAACCCACATGATAACAGTTGCAAGGAAAAGAATTGTTCCGGCTTTGATGATGAAGCCTTTCAGTCTCTCCCAAACGTGAAGCAGAACTGTCTTTGCAGACGGAATATGGTACTGTGGAAGCTCCATTACAAACGGAGCAGGTTTACCGGAGAACGGTTTTGTTTTCTTCAGGATGATGGCAGATACAAGAACTGCTACAACACCGATGAAGTACATCAGTGGTGTGATGAAACCAGCTGCTACATAGTCACCAGTTACATATGCTGTCATGATACCACCCATAAGAGCGATAACAGGAAGCTTAGCACCACAAGGAATAAATGTTGCTGTCATGATTGTTAATCGACGGTCGTTATCAGCCTCGATTGTTTTGGAAGCCATGATTCCAGGGATTCCACAACCAGAGGAGATAAGGAGCGGGATAAAGCTCTTTCCGGAAAGTCCGAAATGACGGAATACACGGTCCATGACGAATGCGATACGAACCATGTAACCGCAGTCCTCAAGGATGGACAGGAACAGGAACAGGATCGCCATCTGCGGAACGAATCCAAGTACTGCACCAAGACCACCGATGATACCATCAGATACAAGGCTTACCAGCCAGTCAGCAACGCCGACACCGCTGAGGCCATCAGCTACAACACCCTGGATAGTTCCGACGAAGCTGTCGTTTGTCCAGTCTGTTACCATGGTACCAACTGTTGTTACAGATACATAATAAACGATGAACATGGTAAGGATAAAGATCGGAAGACCGAGGATACGGTTTGTTACGATACGGTCGATCTTATCGGAAACAGTCATCTTATTTCCGCTTCTCTTAACGTTTGCGGAAACAACTTTCTGGATGTACTGATATCTTCCATCTGTTACGATACTCTCTGTATCATCATCTTCTGCCTTCTCAAGGTTGGAAGCGATCTCCTCAATCTTGGACTGAGCAGAAGCCGGAAGGTTAAGACCTTCTTTTACCTTGCTGTCTCTCTCGAGAAGTTTTACTGCATACCATCTCTTGTTCTCCTCAGAGATGTTTGCAGGAACAAGGCTCTCGATCTCGTTTACAGCTTTCTCAACTGCCTTCGGGAACTCCATCTGTTTGGATGGTACTCTGTGCTGGTTTGCACATTTGATTGCCTCATCAACAACCTCTTTAAGTCCTGTTCCCTTAAGCGCGGATGTCTCAACGATCGGGCATCCAAGTGCGGAGCTTAAACCTTTTACATTGATGTGGATGTTGTTCTTCTTCAGAAGATCCACCATGTTAAGAGCGATAACAACCGGGATACCGATCTCAAGAAGCTGTGTTGCAAGATACAGGTTTCTCTCGATGTTTGTTGCATCCACAAGGTCGATAATCACATCCGGTTTTTCTTTCAGAAGGTAATCACGGCTGACAACCTCCTCAAGTGTATACGGGGAAAGTGAATAGATACCTGGAAGGTCTGTTACAGTTACATCCTTCTGGTTTTTCAGTTTACCCTCTTTTTTCTCTACAGTAACACCTGGCCAGTTACCAACGTACTGATTAGCGCCTGTAAGAGCATTGAACATTGTAGTCTTACCACAGTTCGGGTTTCCGGCAAGAGCTATTGTTACAGACATTTTTCATCCTCCTTTTTTCAGATCAGAGCATGATGCTCTGTCATTTTTCGAAGTTTATTTCTGTTTTACTTCTACACATGCTGCATCATGCTTACGCAGGGAAAGCTCATAACCTCTGATGGTGATCTCAACCGGATCTCCAAGAGGAGCTACCTTGCGGATATAAACCTCGCTGCCTTTTGTGATTCCCATGTCCATGATACGGCGCTTGTAAGCCGGGTCGCCGGTGATCTTGGAAACAACTACTGTAGAACCTACTGCTGCATCACGTAAAGTCATTTCTCTTTTCCTCCCTGTTTATATTCCAAATCCATATGATGATCTCCGTCTGCTTTCGCTTCCAGAGACCATAAAAACTGCTCATCTCCCGGAGCAGTTACAGTAAAACAGGCCCTTACGGTCTGTCTGCTGTTCATTTCAGTGAACGTAAATCATCCTTCATAAAGAACCTTACGTCCATAATCTATCCTCAACTGCACTTCACACAGTCTTGGGCAAATTCACTAGCGGTCACTGCCGCACAATCCGGTTACACCATAATGTGTCTGGCCATTTCCTTATTGACTGCTACTCTGGAATCCTTGATGTTTACGATCAGGTTACCGTCAAACTGGGAAACGACTGTCACTTCCGCATTCTCAACAAAACCAAGGCCTGCAAGAAATCTTCTTGTGTCTTCTGCTCCGGAAATACGCTTAATTGTGCCAGTATCACCTGACTGCAAAAATAAAATCGGCTGCATAGAAGTTCCTCCGTTTCTTCCTATTAATTAACTTCGTCTAATTAGTTAATTCTAACTCATAGGTTAGTGTATACTAAGTTTTTTCGAATGTCAATCCCCAAAATGAAAAAAGTTAATCAAGATTAAATTTTTTATAAAAAAAGCATAAAAAGAATTCCTGTATTTTGAGATATTTCTACCTGCCGGACAGGCACTTCTCTTTTTACAGGAATTCTTTTATAATTTTCTGATATTATCTTTTAATGGATCTGATCATCCAGCAATTTCAGAATCAGATTTTCTGTCTCATTGATTCCATAACTTGCACTGTTGATGCACAGGTCATAGTTATCCGGCTTGCCCCAGTGGGCTCCACCATAGAAGTTATAATACTTTCTGTGCTGGCTGTCCATCTTCTTCAGGAAGCGGACAGCCTGCTTCATATTCATCTTTCTTACATCCATGACATGCTGGACACGGATGGCAAAAGGCGCCGTGATAAACAGGCTGATATGTGGAATGTGATTGTTCTTCAGGATCGCATCCGCACATCGTCCCATGATGATGCAGTCCTCTTTTGATGCCAGGTCACAGATCAGGTCACTCATGTTAAAAAATACTGCGTCCTGTTTCGGAAGTCCGTGATATCTGTTAAATTCCCGGAACCATTCCCGTGGATCAAACTTATGTTTCTTCTCATATTTATTGAAATCCGCAAAATATTCCGCATCATTGACCGCACCTTTTTCCGCCTCAAGACGTCTTAATACCTGGTCAAAGATCTCCACGTCATAATAGTTGATCCGAAGTTTATCTGCCAGACCGAAACCGATATCATTGCCGGCGCTTCCCTGTGTACGGCTGATACAGATGACCAGATGATCGTCCTCGGAAATTTTTTCCCTGCGCTTGATCATATGATTCAGCGCCACACGTTCCTTATCCATGATATCCGTAGCAACAAAGGTCTCCGGCAGCGTAAGGATCTCCTGAAAGATCTCATCATATTTCTTCATCAGACGGCTTTTTTCGTCTTTATCCTTGATGGTTCTGGCCATGTTACTGATCAGGGCCATCTCGCTTCGAAGAAGATGCCCGTCCGGTTTGGTATACATCAGGGCACTTAAGTTACGGATGGTACCTTCTCTGTCACCGGTAAAGGTACGTCCAAGGGAAGATCCTACGCTTTTATAAACCTCGCCATCCAGTTCATAAAGTCTGGTAGCAAGTTCTCTGCATTTCTCTCGAATGTTATTATCCTGCATATTGATCCTCCTCCCTTATAAAAAGAATACCAGCATATCGATGATGAACACCGGTACCAGGAAACAAATGGACCATCCCATGTATCCAAAGAAGGACGGCATGTTGATACCATTTTCGTCAGAAAGTGTCTTGACCATAAAGTTCGGAGCATTGCCGATATATGTATTGGCACCCATAAATACGGCACCACAGGAAATCGCGGAAAGAAGTTTTACAGGAACCGTTCCCAGTGTGGTTGCGATTCCACTTGTAAATCCAAGGGTTCCCGCTGTAGTCAGAAATACCAGATAGGTCGGTGTATTATCCAGGAAACTGGACAGTGCTCCTGTCGCCCAGAACATCTGGTACGGCTCGGTAATTCCAAGATTCGGTCCCACTGCTTTCAGAAGCATCAGGGCAGGCTGCATGGTGATAAAGATTCCGATAAAAAGTACCGCAACTTCTTTGATCGCACCCCAGGTAAAATGGTTTCGCACACGGATCTTTTTGTCCGTTGTCTTAAAGGACAGAAATGCTGCTGCCAGGATCAGGATGATCTCAATGATTGACGGGAAGCTTAATGTAACCTCACCGAAAATATGGATTCCTCTTACATTGCCTGCTGCATCCTGAAATGCCGGCATACTCGGAAGCATACCACTTAAGATAACGCCTACAACGATCATTACAAGGAAAATGATGTTGTGAAGTCCATCGATCTTGAACTCTGTTCCCGGTTTGCTGATGTCCGGTTTACGTCCCTCTGCGATATCGCTCTTATAAGAACGCATATCCAGATGATAGAACACAAACAGAAGGATCACCATATTAAAGAGCAGTACCGGAAGAAGGTGCAGGCTCCAGAAGAAAGGAACTCCCCGCATGAATCCCATCAGAAGGGGCGGGTCACCGATCGGTGTCAGGCAGCCACCCATGTTTGACACCATAAAAATGAAAAAGATCATAATGTGGCCTTTTCTCTTTCTCCAGGAATTCATTTTGATCACCGGACGCACCATCAGCATACTGGCTCCGGTGGTTCCAATACAGCTGGAAAGCAGAGTTCCCAGTGCAAGAAGTCCTACATTTACTCTTGGCGAACCCGCAAAATCGCCCTCAACCGTAATGTTACCGGATACACAGAACAATCCGAATAACAGGATGATAAATGTAAGATAGTCATTAATTACGCACTCAAGTACTGTTTCCGCAGTTTTTCCGGCGCCGTATACAAATGCGAACGGAATGACCATAAGAACGATCCAGAACGCAACCACGATCGGCTGATGTGACTCCCACCACTCACCTTTTACCAGCGGCATCACTGCAACACACAGAAGAAGGCCCGCAAACGGAATACAAAGCCACACCACACCGGCACGCTTGATACTGTCTCACCGTTTCCAGCCGCCCATACACCCACCGGGCATGCCAGAATTACTGTCAGAAAAGTACACATGACGGTTAATAATTTCTTCAAAATATTCACCCCTCACATAAATTTTTTAACCAGTGAAATTATAACATATGACGTTCTAAAATCAACTGTGTGGATGTGCAATTTATACTCAGATCTGCTCACTTTTTTGTGCATTTTGTTGGTGCACCGTGACTGGTTTTGTTTATTTTTTAACACACGCTCAGATTTTTGGGTACTGTTTGATATGTCTGTTATATATTTTATATATATTGATGCTGTGATGTGTTTACGTTTCGGCAGGCATGACTCCTCATATCCGAAATCCTGTTTTTACTGCAGGACACCATTTTCTGTGGAACAAAAAAACAGCAGTATCTTTCCCTGGCCGGTTATCTGCCAACCAAAAAATACTGCTGTCCTGTATCAGGATTTCCCTGAACTATGATCTTTCGTTTTTCTGCTCCTGAAGCCTGCTTTGGGCTTCCCTCGCCAGAAGATCTCTGTTATTTATTCCATGCACTCGTCAAGGATCTCGGCCATTTTGTCAATATCCTCTTTTGTGATCACAAGGGGAGGAACAAGACGGAGAACGTCGCTTCCTGCTGAGATCACAAGGAGACCTTTTGCAAGAGCTTTTTTCACTACATCTCCTACCGGGCGTCCTTTGATCACGATACCCTGCATGAAGCCTTTGCCTCTTCTTACTTCCGCACATTCATGTTTTGCAACCAGTTCGTCCAGTTTTTCCTCCAGATACGGGGTCAGACCCTGTACATGAGAAAGGATCTGGTCTTTTTCGAAGATATCAAATACCTTGCTGACCGCCGCGCATACAAACGGATTTCCACCGTAAGTGGTTCCATGATCGCCTGGCTTCAGGGATGCTGCCGCTGCTTTCTTATTCAGAACAAAAGCACCTACCGGAACACCGCAGCCAAGAGCTTTGGCACAGGTCATGATATCTGGCTGTACGCCGTATGCCTGCCATGCGAAATAATGTCCTGTACGTCCCATACCACACTGGATCTCGTCCAGGATCAGGATGATATCTTTCTCATCACAGAGCTTACGCAAGCCTTCCAGGAACTCTTTGGTAGCCGGGTAAATACCTCCCTCGCCCTGTACAGTCTCGGCGATGATGGCACAGGTCTTGTCTGTAACCTGAGCTTTTACGCTCTCAAGGTCATTGAAATCCGCAAATTTTACGCCACCCATCAAAGGCTCAAAAGGCTCTCTGTAGTGTGCAGTACCTGTCACGGAAAGTGCACCGATGCTGCGGCCGTGGAAAGAATGGTTCATGGCAATGATCTCATGATCTGCATGGCCATCTCTCTCGTAGGCATATTTCTTGGCAGCTTTCAGAGCACCCTCGATAGCCTCTGTACCACTGTTTGTGAAGAATGCTTTTTCCATATGACTTGCCTGTACAAGTTTGGCACCTGCATCAATGATCGGCTCATTGTAATACAGGTTGGAAATGTGCATCAGTTTGTCGATCTGGGCTTTCAATGCTTCGTCATAGCCCGGGTAATGATACCCCAGTGCATTTACAGCGATACCTGCTGCAAAATCCAGATATTCCTTTCCTTCGGAATCATAGAGGTGGCAGCCCTCGCCTTTTTCAAAAACTACCGGAAAACGGTTATATGTATGAAGAATACTGGCTTCTGATTCTTCCATCAGTTCATTCATGCTCATTGTAATATTTCTCCCCATCATCTTTTAAAATTGCGGTACCAATACCTTTGTTTGTAAAGATCTCAAGCAGTAAGCTGTGCGGGATCCTTCCATCCAGGATATGGACTCTGTTTACACCATGCTCGATGGCATCGATGCAGTTTTTCAGTTTCGGGATCATTCCGCCGCCGACAGTACCATCGGAGATCAGGTTCTCAGCCTCATCTACACGAAGTTCGGAGATCAGAGTGGACGGATCGGAAGCGTCTCTGTATACACCTTCAATATCGGAAAGGAAGGCAAGTTTCTCTGCATTGACCGCCTCTGCAATAGCGCAGGCTGCATCATCTGCGTTAATGTTGTAGGAATCAAAATTCTCGTCAAAACCGATTGGGAATACGATCGGAAGGAAGTCTCTTTCCAGAAGGTCCTGGAGGATCTTTGGATTGACTTTTGTGACTTCACCTACGTAGCCGATGTCCTCGCCTTTGGAAAGTTTCTTTTTGCACTGGAGAAGACCACCGTCTTTACCGCTGACACCTACAGCCTGAACGCCGAGAGATTCTACAAGCGTAACAAGTTCTTTGTTTACTTTGGCAAGAACCATCTCTGCGATCTCCATGGTGTCTTTGTCTGTTACACGGAGACCGTTTACGAAACGAGGCTCCATGCCGACTTTACCGACCCAGCGGCTGATCTCCTTGCCACCGCCGTGAACGATGATCGGTTTGAATCCGACCAGCTTCAGGAGGACTGCGTCCTTGATGACGTTACGTTTTAATTCTTCATCAAGCATGGCACTTCCGCCGTATTTGATGACTACAATTTTGCGGTTAAACCGCTGAATGTATGGCAGGGCTTCTATGAGAACCTCTGCTTTGTCAAGATATTTCTGATTCACCATATGGGTATCTCCTTTTTTTGAAAAATGATATGGGTTGAAAAAGGTTTTTTTGTTGTATGTTGGACGTTTTTTCTTTATAAATTATAGTTTTGTCTCAGCTGATAGCTGTGGGATTTGCGAGGAGGGGAAGCACTCGGAGTTCCGAAGGCCGTTTCCCCTCCTCGCGCTCCTCCCCTCCGGCCACGGAGAACGGGCTGTTGCCGAAGGCGAACAGCCCGTCAGTCTGCCTTTGGCGACTGACGGGCAAACTGTCACGATTTTCCAAGGCTTCCGCCCTGAAGTTCCTCACGTTCGTCACTCAGTCTTCGTCAACTAACGTTCAACACACCACAACCAAGCGTGCCCAACGGAGGGGGTTCTTAGGGGGAGCGTGCGGGCTTCGCAACTCCGAGCTCGCTCCCCCTAAGGGTTTTCTCAGCTTACAAACTGAAACAAAATTACATATAAAATCCACCATAAAAAACCATTCTACAGAGCTCTTACATCAAGAACGATAATCCGCATTGATTTTTACATAATCATAAGTAAGGTCGCATCCCCATGCGGTTGCACTGGCCTCGCCCATCTTCATATCAGCAATGGCTGTCACAGCGTCTTCAGAGAGGATCTTTGTAGCTTCCTCTTCACTGTATCCTGTAGAAACTCCATTTTCAATGATCTTTATTTTTCCTGCTTTGCTCTCAAAGTAGAGATCTACTTTCTCCGGGTCGAACTGGACTCCGGAGTAGCCGAGGGCGCAGAGGATTCTTCCCCAGTTTGCGTCGTGGCCGTAGATGGCTGCTTTTGTCAGGGAAGAGGTTACTACGGATTTACTTAAGGTTACGGCTTCTGCCTTGGTGGCTGCGCCGATAACTTTGACCTCGAAGAGTGCGGTTGCGCCTTCTCCGTCGCCTGCAATCTTTTTGGCAAGGGTTGTGTTTACATAGTTGAGCGCTTTTTTGAACTCTTCATAATCTGCATTTTTCTCTGTGATCTTTGGATTGCCGGCCTGACCGTTTGCCAGGAGGAGGACGGTGTCGTTTGTGGAGGTGTCTCCGTCAACGGATACCATGTTGTAGGTGTCCTTGATGTCCTCGCTGAGTGCTTCCTGAAGAAGTTCCTTGGAGATGTCCACATCGCTGGTGATAAATCCAAGCATTGTGCACATATTCGGGTGGATCATTCCGGAACCTTTGCACATACCGCCTACAGTTACGGTTTTTCCGCCGATCTCGATCTCTACAGCTGCCTCTTTCTTCTCGGTGTCGGTTGTCATGATGGCTTTTGCTGCCTCAAGGCCTGCCTCGCGGCTTCCCTCAAGCTTCGGAGCCATGGCTTTTACTCCGTTTGCGATACGGTCGATAGGAAGCTGCATTCCGATGACACCTGTGGATGCTACCAGCACACTGTCTTCCGGGATTCCCAGGCTTTCGGATGCTGCCTTGGCTGTTTCTCTGCAGTAACCGAATCCTTCCTCACCGGTACATGCGTTGGCGATTCCGCTGTTGCAGATCACGGCTCTTGCGCCCTGATGATTGTATACAATGTCCTGATCCCATCTTACTGGAGCTGCTTTTACCACATTGGTTGTGAATGTTCCTGCAGCCACACAGGGAACTTCACTGAATACCATGGCCATATCGGTACGGCCTTTATATTTGATCTCTGCTGCTGTTGACGCTGCCTTAAAACCTTTTGCGGCTGTTACGCCGCCGTCGATGATCTTCATATTCTATGTCTCCTCTCGTCTGAAATCCTCTGTGTTTTATGGGCACATCGGGATCTGTTTCAGTCCTTCGTTCTCGTCAAATCCAAACATCAGGTTCATGTTCTGAACAGCCTGTCCTGCGGCACCTTTTACCAAATTGTCGATGGCGCCCATCATGATGACTCTCTTTGTTCTCGGATCGATCTTGAAGTTTACATCTACAAAGTTGCTGCCTTCCACGTTTCTTGTCTGCGGGCATACATCTTTGTTCAGCACACGTACAAAGAACTCATCTTTATAATATTTGTCATAGGCTGCTTTTACTTCCTCATAGGTAACATCCCTTGTGAGGGAAGCATATGCAGTTACCAGGATTCCTCTGTTCATCGGAACAAGGTGTGGGGTAAAGTTGATCAGCACTTCCTGTCCGCATGCGTATCCAAGCTGGTCCTCGATCTCCGGTGTATGTCTGTGTGTGGCAACACCGTAAGCTTTGATGCTCTCGTTTACCTCGCAGTAAAGGTTCGGAACTTTGGCTCCTCTTCCTGCTCCGGATGTTCCGGACTTGGCATCAATGATAATGGTGTTCGGATCAATGAGTCCTTCTTTTAATAATGGATAAATGGACAGTGTGGAGCATGTTGGATAGCATCCCGGGTTGGCGATCAGTCGTGCCTTTTTGATGTCCTCACGGTTGATCTCGCAGAGACCGTAAACTGCCTCGTCGATAAACTGCGGTGCTTTGTGCTCGATCCCGTACCATTTCTCATATTTCTTTACATCTTTAATACGGAAGTCTGCGCTTAAGTCGATCACCTTACATTTGGAAAGAATTTCTTCATTAATAAGGGATGCACAAAGGCCCTGTGGAGTTGCGGTAAAGATCACATCCACCTCATCTGCAAGTGCTGCCATGTTGTCATCCATACATTTGGCATCCACCAGTTTGAAAAAGTTCTGATAAATATCTGCATACTGCTGATCTATGTAGCTTCGGGAACCGAACCATTTGATCTCAACGTCCTTGTGTCCAAGAAGAAGTCTTACAATCTCATTTCCTGCGTATCCTGTCGCACCGATAATTCCTGCTTTAATCATCTTTCACATTCCTCCTCTGCCGTATCTCTTACGGCTTAAGTAAAAAGGCGTTCCTCATATGTCCGCCTTGTCAATGGATAGATTATACATCTTCTCTGCATATTATGCAATAGTCATTTTCTTTGATTTTTCACTGTCTTTTCTGTTTTTCATGTATTTTCTTATAATATTACCCGTTTTTCGATGCATTTTTATGCAAAAAATTTTTCATATTTTTCAAATTATCTCTTGCATATTTATAAAATCTGGTGTATATTAAGCCATGTCGACAGGACAGCCGAAAATTTTGTTTTGTCACGCATGAATATTTATTCACTCTGGTAAAGTTATAAAACAGCATAATTTTTCCAGATAACGTAAAAAAATTCACCGTCCCGGAAATGTCCGGAGCGATACAAAATTTCAAAAAATCCCAGGAGGACATATATTATGAAAGAAAAAGTTGTTTTAGCGTATTCCGGTGGTCTTGATACCACAGCCCTGATCCCGTGGCTGAAAGAAACATTTGATTATGACGTTGTCTGCTGCTGTGTAAACTGCGGACAGGGAAACGAGCTGGACGGTCTTGAAGAGAGAGCAAAAATGTCCGGTGCTTCCAAATTATATATTGAAGATATCGTTGACGAGTTCTGCGATGATTTCATCATGCCATGTGTAGAGGCCGGTGCTGTATATGAGCATTCCTATCTTCTCGGAACTTCCATGGCTCGTCCGGTTATCGCCAAGAAACTGGTTGAGATCGCACGTAAAGAAGGCGCTGTTGCAATCTGCCACGGTGCTACAGGTAAAGGAAATGACCAGATCCGTTTCGAGCTTGGTATCAAAGCTCTTGCTCCGGACATCAAAATCATCGCTCCATGGCGTATGACAGATCTGTGGACCATGCAGTCCCGTGAAGATGAGATTGAGTTCTGTAAAGCTCACGGCATCACTCTTCCGTTCGATGCAAGCCACAGCTACAGCCGTGACAGAAACCTCTGGCACATCAGCCACGAGGGACTGGAACTTGAGGATCCTTCCCAGGCTCCGAACTACGATGACATGCTTGTATTAAGCGTAACACCGGAAAAAGCTCCTGATAAAGAAACAGAAGTTACCATGACATTTGAGCAGGGTGTTCCGAAAACTCTCAACGGAAAGGCAATGAAAGTTTCCGAGATCATCACTGAGCTGAACAAACTTGGCGGCGAGAACGGTATCGGTATCGTTGACATCGTTGAGAACCGTGTTGTTGGTATGAAATCCCGTGGTGTTTATGAGACTCCTGGCGGAACAATCCTGATGGCAGCTCATGACCAGCTTGAGGAGCTGATCCTTGACCGTGAGACAATGGAAGCCAAGAAGAAACTGGGCAGCCAGTTTGCACAGGTTGTTTACGAGGGAAAATGGTACACACCACTCCGTGAGGCTATCCAGGCATTTGTTGAATCCACTCAGAAATATGTTACCGGTGAAGTTAAATTCAAACTTTACAAAGGAAACATCATCAAGAATGGTACAACTTCTCCATACAGCCTTTACAATGAGTCCCTTGCTTCCTTCACAACCGGTGATATGTATGACCACCACGACGCTGACGGATTCATCACTCTGTTCGGTCTGCCGCTGAAAGTTCGTGCTATGAAGCTTGCAGAAGTTAAGAACAACCAGAATCAGAACTAATTTTGCCGGACACGGTTCCGACAGATCATAAAAATGCCCCGGGAAGCTATCTGAAGTTCCCCGGGGTCTTTTCTTATATATCGCTTTGACCACATAATACGCGAAAGGATTCTTTTATCATGAACACACAGAAAATGCCTCTGAAAAATTCTCTCTGCCTGCTTCTGGCCGCTACCATCTGGGGAATCGCCTTTGTCGCCCAGAGTGTAGGCATGGAATATGTAGGTCCTTTTACTTTTAACGGCGTCCGTTCCCTGATCGGTGCTGCTGTTCTGGTGCCGGTGATCTTTCTCTTAAACCGCTCCAAAGATACAGCTTCCACCGCAGCAGATTCCCCGGCAGCAGAATTTCCAGCAACAGGCGCCAAAAATGCGGATACCTCTTCTCCATACAACTCCCGTGACCTCTGGATTGGAGGAATCGCCTGCGGAATTGCCCTCTTTGCAGCCAGCAACTTCCAGCAGTTCGGCATCAAATATACAACGGTAGGAAAAGCCGGCTTCATCACAGCCTGCTATATTGTCATTGTCCCGATTATCGGACTCTTTCTGAAAAAGAAATGCAGTCCCTTTATCTGGACAGCTGTTGTCATGGCACTGATCGGACTTTATCTTCTCTGCATCACGGACGGTTTTTCCATTGGTCTCGGAGACGTCCTGGTGCTGGTGTGTGCGTTCCTGTTTTCTCTGCACATTCTGGTCATTGACTATTTTTCCCCGAAAGCAGACGGAGTAAAACTTTCCTGTATCCAGTTCCTGGTCTGCGGGATCCTGTCCATGATCCCGGCCCTTATCCTTGAACATCCGCAGATTTCCTCCATCCTCACCGCATGGCTTCCCATCCTATATGCCGGAATCATGTCCTGCGGCGTTGCCTACACTCTGCAGATCGTAGGCCAGAAAAATGTCAATCCAACGGTAGCTTCTCTGATTCTTTCCCTGGAATCCTGTATCTCCGTACTTGCAGGCTGGGTCATCCTTGGACAGAAGCTTTCCGCAAAAGAGCTTCTTGGATGCGTCATCATGTTCGCGGCTATCATCCTGGCACAGCTGCCGGAGAAATCTTCTGCGAAATAGGCAGATAAACAATAAAGTGCATGAAAAGTTATCACGCTTCTCATGCACTTCTTTTTTATCTTTCATTGGCTTTCACTGCCGCCCCGTGTGGATACTGGCCGGTCACTTCATTTACTCCGCTGCTGCTTCGTCTCTCTTAATAAAGTTATTATAATGCGCCTTGATCTTCTCAAAGCTCTCCTGGCTGATATCGTGCTCCATCTTGCAGGCATCTTCCAGTGCAATCTCTGCCGGAACTCCAAGTCCCTCCAGCATCTTGGCAAGTACGGTGTGTCTCTCATAGATCTGGTTGGCGATCTCTGCGCCCTTCTCCAGAAGTGTCACAGTACCGTAACGGTCCATGGCAATATATCCGTCCTCACGGAGAAGCTTCATCGCATGGCTGACACTTGGCTTGGAAACGCCAAGTCTGGTAGCAATATCAATGGAACGAACCCCGCCGCCCTTCTTCGATAAAACCAGAATTGATTCCAGGTAATCCTCTGCTGACTGTCTGATTTCCATATAAAATCCTCCCTACAAAAATTAAACTCTATATAGACCCTCTAAAGGGATCTGAATCGCATTCTCGCCCCTATTTCACAGGTGAATATTAACTTTTAATATACCGCTTAAATGATGTTATGTCAAGTATTTCACACATATTTGTCTTGACATTAAAAATATTTTACCTGATAATAGTATCTGAACAATACATCTGTTCTGTAGCAGCCCGGAACTTTTTTCCAGGGGTGCTATCTTTTTGAACAGTAAAAGAAAGGAGATTTTTTATGCTCAAAACCCTTCTGGCCCAGGTCAGGGAGTTTAAAAAGGCCTCGTTTCTCACGCCTTTTTTCATGATCCTGGAAGTTCTCTTTGAGACTCTGATCCCCCTGGCCATGGCTTCCATTATTGATAAAGGTGTGGAAGCCGGAAATATCGGCCATATCTATCGGATGGGTGGAGTTATGGTAGTTCTTGCCCTGTGCGGACTCTGGTCCGGCGTCATGGGCGGAAAATACGGAGCACTGGCCTCCACAGGCTTTGCCAGAAACCTCCGAAAAGCCATGTACACCAACATCCAGACCTTTTCTTTTTCCAACATCGACAAATACAGCACTGCCGGCCTGATCACCCGTCTTACCACAGATGTGACCAACCTGCAGAATGCCTATCAGATGATCCTGCGTATGTGTACCCGTGCACCGGCCAGCCTGATCTGTGCCATGGTCATGGCATTTCTCATCAACGCCAAACTTGCAAGCATTTATCTGATCGCGGTGATCTTCCTCGGTGCCTGTCTGATCTTTATCATGCGGAAAGCAACGAAATATTTCCAGACTGTGTTCCGCAAATACGATGACCTGAACGCAAGTGTCCAGGAAAATATCGGTGCCGTCCGTGTTGTCAAAGCCTATGTCCGTGAAGACTACGAGATCAGCAAATTTCAGAAAGCCTGTAACAAAGTATACGAAATGTTCTTAAGTGCCGAGAAGATCGTTGTTATGAACATGCCTCTGATGCAGTTTACCGTTTACGCCTGCATCCTTGGAATCAGCTGGCTTGGCGCAAAAATGATCGTGGGCAGCACGCTTACTACCGGTGAGCTTATGAGCCTTCTCACTTACTGCATGAACATTCTCATGAGCCTGATGATGCTCTCCATGGTTTTTGTTATGGTGACCATGAGTATTGCCAGTGCCGAGCGTGTTACGGAAGTCATCAACGATACTGCTGATATCACTGACCCGGAGAACCCGGTAACAAAAGTTCCGGACGGAAGCATCGTCTTCGACCACGTAAACTTCAGTTATAAGAAAGACAGCAAAGAACCGGTCTTAAAAGACATCAACCTTTCCATCCGCTCCGGCGAGACCATCGGAATCATCGGCGGTACCGGAAGTGCCAAATCCAGTCTTGTCAACCTGATCAGCCGTCTTTATGACGTAACGGACGGTTCTGTTCTGGTGGGAGGCATCGATGTCCGCAAATACCACCTGGAATCTCTCAGGAACCAGGTTTCCGTTGTCCTTCAGAAGAATGTCCTCTTCTCAGGAACCATTCTGGAAAATCTCCGCTGGGGTGACAAAAACGCCACGGAAGAAGAATGCCGCCGTGCATGCCAGCTTGCCTGCGCTGATGATTTCATCGAAAAAATGCCGGATAAATACAATACTTTCATTGAACAGGGCGGTTCCAACGTTTCCGGAGGTCAGAAACAGCGTCTCTGTATCGCCCGTGCTCTTCTGAAGAAACCGAAGATACTGATCCTGGACGATTCCACCAGTGCGGTAGATACTGCCACAGACGCAAAAATCCGCCGTGCTTTTGCAGAAGAGATCCCGGATACCACCAAGCTGATCATCGCCCAGCGTGTTTCCAGTATCCAGAATGCAGACCGCATCATCGTTATGGACAACGGCGAGATCAACGGATTTGGTACCCATGAGGAACTTCTTAAGACCAACGCCATTTATCAGGATGTATTCAATTCACAGACCGGCGGTGCCGGTGATTTTGACGAGGGAGGTGATCCGGCTTGAAAAAACAGAACATGAAAGGTCCGGGTGGTCCTGGACCGAAAGGCATGGGAACGCCGGAACAGCCAGGAAAACTTCTGGGACGCCTTTCCCGTTATATTTTTAAGAACTACAGTATCCATATCGTGATCGTGGTGATCTGCATTTTTGTCAGTGTTCTTGCCAATGTACAGGGAACCATGTTCATGAAAACCCTGATTGACCAGTATATCACGCCTCTTCTTAAGGCAGATACACCGGACTTCGGGCCTTTAACTGCTGCAATCGCACGTGTGGCATGTTTTTATGCCATCGGTGTTATTGCCACCTATACTTATAACCGTATCATGATCAATGTTTCCCAGGGAACTTTACGTAACCTCCGAAACGACATGTTTGCAAAAATGGAAACACTTCCCATCAAATATTTTGATACCCACGCACACGGTGATATCATGTCCATCTACACCAACGACATTGATACCCTGCGCCAGATGATCAGCCAGAGTTTCCCACAGCTGCTTTCCAGTGTGATCACCATTGTCAGTGTTCTTGTAAGTATGCTGATCCTCAACGTTCCGCTTACTTTCGTGACTCTGCTTATGGTTGCCATTATGCTGACTGCCAGCCGGAAACTTGCGGGCCTGAGCGGAAAATATTTTCTGGAACAGCAGACAAACCTTGGTATTGTCAACGGCTATATCGAAGAGATGATGGAAGGACAGAAAGTTGTCAAAGTCTTCTGCCATGAGGACGAAAGCATCCAGAAATTCGATGAGCTGAACGACCAGCTTTTTGCCAGCGCAGACAACGCCAACCGTTTTGCCAACATCCTGATGCCTGTAGTTGCCCAGCTTGGAAACGTCAGCTACGTGATCTGTGCCATGGTTGGCGGTATCCTTGCCATCAATGGCATCGGAAACTTCACTCTTGGCGGACTTGCCAGCTTCCTGACTTTCAACAAGAGTTTTAACATGCCCATCAACCAGGTCAGCCAGCAGTTCAACAGTATTGTTATGGCCCTTGCAGGTGCCAAACGTATCTTTGATCTTCTGGATGAGAAATCCGAAGTGGACGAAGGCTACGTTACTCTTGTCAATGCAAAAGAGGAAAACGGCGTTCTCACCGAATCCGAGAAACGTACCGGCCGCTGGGCATGGAAACATTTCCATAAAGCTGAGGGTACCACGGATTATATCGAGCTGAAAGGTGACATGGTTCTGGAGGATGTGGATTTTGGTTATAACTCCAACAAGATCGTTCTTCATGACATCAACATGTATGCACAGCCGGGCCAGAAGATCGCTTTTGTAGGATCTACCGGCGCCGGAAAAACCACCATCACCAACCTTCTGAACCGTTTTTACGACATTCAGAAAGGTAAGATCCGTTACGACGGCATCAATATCACCAAAATCAAAAAAGACGATCTTCGCCGTTCCATGGGCATCGTTCTTCAGGATACCAACCTGTTCACGGCAACCGTTATGGAAAACATCCGCTACGGAAAACTGGATGCCACAGATGAAGAGGTCATCGCCGCAGCAAAACTTGCCAACGCTGACGGTTTTATCCGCAGGCTTCCACAGGGTTATAACACCCTTCTCCGTGGAAACGGTGCAAACTTGAGCCAGGGCCAGAGACAGCTTCTCTCCATCGCCCGTGCAGCTGTTGCAGATCCGCCTGTCCTGATCCTGGACGAAGCCACCAGTTCCATTGATACCCGTACCGAAAAACTGGTACAGGATGGTATGGATAAGCTGATGGAAGGCAGGACAACCTTCGTGATCGCCCACAGACTTTCCACAGTACGCAACAGTGACTGTATCATGGTCCTGGAGCAGGGACGTATCATCGAGCGTGGTTCCCATGAGGAGCTGCTTGCTCAGAAGGGCCGGTATTATCAGCTGTATAATGGCTGATCCTGGCCTCCCGGTTATTTCCGGGCAAAAATATTTCAAGGCAGAAAAAACATGCAGGGTACATCTTTGTGGGATGGCTCTGCATGTTTTATTTTTCCGTAATCTTTCTTCCATTTTATCTCTGCACTTCTTCTGATGATTCTTTTATGATATAATTTTTTCGTTGATTTTTTAGAAAGGGGTTTCTGCTGAATTCTGAATTACAACAAAATTTCAGAACTACGGCGGATTAAATTCAAATATATGAAACAGGCTGAAGAATATTATTACGGCAGAATGCCAAAAGATAAACAGAACGTGTACCGCGCAATGCTTCACGGACTTATGGAACTTTCCGATGAGTTTCTGATCCCACAGGTTCCCACTACCGACGGAAACTGGCTCTATGATGTGTTTTTCCAGCTGAGACTGGATCATCCGGAGATCTTCTGGGCCGTGGGGTTCAAATACCGCTATTACAAAGATTCTCCAAATCTGATCCTGATCCCGGAATATATCTTTGACAAGAATAAGATCCGGGAACACCAGAAAGCTCTGGGCGCCCGCGTAGACAAGCTTGTACGCCCTGCCATGAAGCTTTCCGAGTGGGATAAGGAAAAATATGTCCACGACTTTATCTGCGAAAATATCCGCTACGACAAGCTGAAAAAGCCATACTCCCACGAGATCATCGGGCCTCTTGGACACGGCGTAGGCGTCTGTGAGGGAATCGCCAAATCTGTAAAAGTGCTCTGCGATGCCCTCGGTGTCTGGTGCATCATCGCCATCTGCGGAAACAATCCGGAAAAAGGGATCAAGTACCGCCACACCTGGAATATTGTCCGGATTAACGGACAGTACTACCATCTGGACGCCACCTTTGACAATACTCTTGGCAAAAACGAGGACGGCTCTGTCAGCATCCGCTACGATTATTTTAATCTGGATGACAAAAACATCTTTCGTGACCATGAACCACTGATCGCTCCTGCCCCCACCTGCCCGGACGGAAGCCACTTCTACTACCGCGAGAAAAAGCTGTCCTTTACCAAGCTGGAAGACGTCTACAAACGCGCCCTCCAGGCCGCCAAAAAAGGCCGAGAATTCACGTTCCACTGGAGAGGCGGTTATCTCACCCGTGAGATCCTCTCCGACCTCGTAGACCAGATCCAGGCCGCCGGAAAGACCCGGGAGAAAAAAGCCATCATCACCCTCAACTGGCCCCAGGCTGTGCTCCGTTTTCACTTTGTGGAGCAGCAAGCGGAAGGGAAAGTATTTATTGAGGAAGTGAATGAGGGAGAGAAATTGTAATTTGATTTAAAAAATTTTATAGAGCCCAAATGCCACAGATCATTACCGATACATCTGTGGCATTTTATTATGAGTATTATTCTGAAAATACAAAAGACCTTCTATAAATCAAATTTACAGAAGATCTCTTAATAAGTGCGGATAACAGGACTTGAACCTGCACGATTGCTCACTGGTACCTAAAACCAGCGCGTCTGCCAATTCCGCCATATCCGCATATTCAATTGTTGCCATCACTCTGTCTGATGGTAAAAAAATAACGGAAAGCAAATGCTTTCCGCTAATGAGGCATCGGGGATTCGAACCCCGGACAACTTGATTAAAAGTCAAGTGCTCTACCGACTGAGCTAAT
>ENA-ORTL01000342-ORTL01000342.1-human-gut-metagenome-genome-assembly--contig:-NODE-342-length-53753-cov-4.93206_pt1 | contig 53753 bp, 63 predicted proteins | sample MGYA00241916_ERZ509196 | MGnify/ENA primary metagenome ERZ509196 (study PRJEB26280, sample SAMEA2338844) | human gut metagenome | biome: human gut; feature: human-associated habitat; material: faeces...
TGCCAACCTGTGCGGTGCCGACCTGAGCGGTGCCAACCTGTGCGGTGCCGACCTGCGCGGTGCCAACCTGTGCGGTGCCGACCTGTTCGGTGCCAACCTGCGCGGTGCCAACCTGTGCGGTGCCGACCTGATCGGTGCCAACCTGCGCGGTGCCAACCTGTGCGGTGCCGACCTGAGCGGTGCCAACCTGTGCGGTGCCGACCTGAGCGGTGCCAACCTGTGCGATGCCAACCTGTGCGATGCCGACCTGCGCGGTGCCGACCTGTGCAATGCCAACCTGAGCCGTGCATCTATGGATCAAATGATATGGGATATTCATACAGCTTTTTACCCGCTGCAATGCCCAGATTCCGGTTCTTATATCGGCTATAAAAAGGCAAGTGGCCTTGTTGTGGAGTTGGAAATCCCCGCAGATGCACGCCGGTCCTCCGCTACTAGCCGAAAATGCCGCGCCAGTAAGGCCAAGGTATTGAGTATCACAGATATCAACGGAAATCCTGGGGGCGACCAAGTAAGGAGTAATTTTGATCCGAACTTTGTTTATGCCATAGGCGAAACCGTTGAGGTGACTGATTTCGACGATAACCGATGGAACGAGTGCTCCACTGGCATTCATCATTTTATTACACGGGCGGAAGCCGTTATTTACGAATAAAAGCGCCGCTCCCCGGTGTGCGAGACCGGAGGGCGGCAAGGGAAACATTTGTTTATTTACATTTTATGACGATTAGAAAGGAAAGTCAAATGAAATTGTATCAAAAGCGCAATGGAAATATGTCCAATCAGGACTGGCTTGACCTTGGTACGCTTCTTCTTAAGCTGGGCTATGTAGTTTCCATAGGAAAGGAGAAGCAAAGCGGATCTATGTACCGTTCTTATATCGAAATCCAGGGAAACGGACTGGAGAAGGAGGAGCTGTAATGCACATCCCATTGTATGACAGCCAGACGACTCCGGCATCTGCTTATTGCGAGAAGTGCCGCCAGGAGGTCTACCACGGCGAGGCCCGGTTTCAGTGGGAGGGGCGGTGGCTCTGCCCGGACTGCTTCCGGGCCGCAGTCAGCAAGGCCCTGAGCGACTGCCCGGAGCAGGTGGCGCTTGAGATGGGCCTGGAAGTGGAGCGGTACGTATGAGCCGCGATACCTGCGTGAGCTACTACACTACTGGCACGGCCACCGTGGCCGTCCATTTCCCCAATGGGCTAACGGTTTGCCAGTGGTGCCCCTACATCCAATACCGGGAGGGCCTCAAGCGCCACCAATGCGCCCTCACCGGCGAGTTCTTGCCCTATCCATTTGATAGCCGGGGCGCTGAATGCCCCGTAATATTTGACAAGGAAGAAGGTACATAAATGGGAATCCCAGTTTTGGTTTTGGGCGAATCCGGCTCCGGCAAGTCCACCGCCCTGCGCAACTTCGACCCCGCCGAGATCGGCGTGTTCAACGTGGCCTCCAAGCCGCTGCCCTTCCGCAAGGCGCTTCCTACCATCAACGGCGCGACCTATCCCACCATCATTAAGTCTCTTTCTGCTCCGAATTTGAAAACCTATGCCATCGACGACAGTCAGTATCTGCTGGCTTTCGAGTTCTTCGACCGGGCCAAGGAGACGGGCTATAACAAGTTTACCGACATCGCCCTGAACTTCCGTAACCTGATCCAGTTTGTCATCACACAGACACCGAGGGACTGCATCGTCTACTTCCTCCATCATACCGAGTCCAACCCGGACGGCACGCTGAAAGCCAAGACCATCGGTAAGATGCTGGACGAGAAACTGACGGTAGAGGGTCTGTTCTCCATCGTCCTCCTCTGCCGTTCCGAGAAAGACAAGCACTACTTCATCACCCAGTCTGAGGGGTTCAGCACCGCAAAATCTCCCATAGACATGTTTCCAGAAGAGATAGACAACGATTTGAAGCTGGTGGACACCACCATCCGTGAATACTGGGGCCTGACCCCCAAGAAGGAGGAAACCGAGCATGAATAAAATCAACTGGGACGAGGTTCAGGAGGCTTCCGAGTTTGACAACCCCAAGCCCGGCGCTTATATTGCCACAATCTGCCGCGTGGAAGACGTGGAGGAAAAGGAATACCTCTTGATTGAGTGGGACTTTGCTGAGGGGACATACAAGGGGAATAACAACGACACTTTCGCCCGTGCGGGATTCTGGCCTATCCAGCTCCGCCGCAGCTACAAGCCCTCTGCTCTGGGCTTTTTCAAGTCCTTCAAGACCGCCCTGGAAGACTCCAACCCCGGCTACCGCTTCGACGAGTTCAATCTGCGGGATATGGTAGGCTGTCGTTTCGGCGTAGTGCTAGGCGAGGAGGAGTACGCCAAGAACACCGGGGACGTAAAGACGCGGCTGTATGTGTATCAGACCCGCTCTATCCAGGCGATCCAAAAGGGAGATTTCAAGGTGCCGGAACTCAAACGCCTGTCAGAGAACCGAAAGCCCTCTCCCGCCTTTGGGGGCGCTTCTAGCGATTGGTCTCAGCCTTCTTCGTCTGGTCAATTTGGCGAGTCATTCGATGATGGCGGGAAACTGCCATTTTAAGGTGTACCTATGGACAGGGAACAGTTTACATTCTACGCTTCTTTCTTCCGGGCTGTTTCCCGCATCCGTAATAAGGCGGCCCGGTGTGACGCATACGACGCAATATGCGCCTATGCGCTCACCGGGATACTCCCGGACCTTGATAAACTGCCTGATTCCGCCGCGATTGCGTTTGAGCTGAGTAAGCCAAACCTAGACGCAAGCAGGCGGAAATCAGAGGCAGGCAAGTCCGGGGGGAGGCCAAAGCAAACGGAAAGCAAGCCGAAAGCAAATGAGAAGAAAATCGAAAGCAAAACGGAAGCAAGGGCTGAGCGAAAGCAAGTACAAGATAAAGAAAAAGAACAAGTACAAGATAAAGAACAAATGTTAATTACCCCCCATCCCCCCCTTCCGGGGGCCTCGCCTGCCCTACAGGGTGCCTTTGCCGCCTGGATCCGGTACAAGCATGAGAAGCGACAGGACTACAAGCCCACGGGCCTCCAGTCTCTGGTGACTCAGGTGCAGAAGGCGGCGGAGACCTACGGGGAACAGGCTGTGATAGACCTGATCGGGGAGTGCATGGCCAACAACTGGCAGGGCATCATCTTCGACCGGCTCAAATCCGGGCAGGCCCCGCGGAGGGGCGGAAATGTGTTTCTGGATATTGCCCGAGAGGAGGGCATCGTGTGAAACGCGAAGACGTGATTAAGCTCATGTCTGTGCTCCGTGGTGCCTACCCGCAGTTTTACCGGGACGTGGGGCGGCAGGAGGCATTGGACACTATTTCCTTGTGGACAGACATGTTTGCCGAGGATGACGCCGCAATCGTGGCCGCCGCCGTCAAGGCGCTGATCGCCACCGACAGCAAGGGCTATCCGCCCCACATCGGCGCGGTAAAGGCCAAGATAAGGCAGCTTACGGAGCGGCCAAAGATGGCCCCGCAGGAGGCTTGGGGGTTGGTATGGCGGGCCGTACAGCGGTCGGCCTACAACAGCCGGGAGGAGTTCAAGCGGCTGCCGCCCATGCTCCGCCGATTGGTGGGGACACCGGAGCAGCTCAAAGCCTGGGCACGGATGGATGCCAATACAGTGCAGAGCGTCATCGGCTCCAACTTCCAGCGCTCCTATCAGGAGCGGGCCAAGCAGGAGGCCGAGTTCCAGGCGCTGCCCGGCGACATAAAACAGATGATTGGAGGGCTGGCCGAACGGCTGGCGTTGGAGGAATCAACATGACATACATCGGAATTGATCCGGGGAAAAACGGAGCTATGGCAGTGCTTAAGGAGGACAGGACTTTCCGAATTGTCCCTTATGGCCCGCAGTCATATGCAGACGAGTTGGAGTTTTCAGAAGCGGACTGCATCGTATGCCTGGAGCATGTGGGAGCCATGACGGGACAGGGAGTCAACTCCATGTTTCACTTTGGAGAGAACTTCGGTTTTATCCAAGGGCTTCTCACAGCTTTCGGAATCCCTTATGAACTAGTACGTCCGCAGAAATGGAAAAAAGAGTTTTCCATCACCGGGGACAAAAACAGTTCCATTCAGGTGTGCAAGCGGCTGTTCCCTACCGCTAATTTGCGAAAAGAGGGCGGTCGAAAAGACAATGACGGTATGGCAGAGGCCCTATTAATGGCAGAGTATGCTCGCAGGAGGCTGTCCCGTGGATAAGCACTGTGCTGACTGCATCTACAGATGCTATATCACCGCCGGGCTGTACTGCTGCGACTACATAGGCTATACCGGGCATGCCCGCTCTTTGATCTGCCCGCCGGGCGCACGCTGCACAGAGAAAAAGACAGTTCAACGCACCCCGCCGAATCCAAACGGGAGGCCAAAGGCTGTATTTGACGAGGCAACATGTATGCAACTGTACCAGAAGGGCATGAGCGATATCAAGATTGGGAAGCACTTTGGCTTATCAAAAAATCCAATCGCCGCATGGAGGGCTCGGAATAACCTGCCATCAAACAGTAGGTCTCCGCAAGCCAGGATGGCATTTCTCAATGGCCGCTGATAAAGGAGGAACCGAACGATGGACGATAAGACGCGCGCCCTGCTGGGCGACCATGAGGCGGCCAAGCGCCTGACGGATGCGGGGGTGCTGCTGGAATGTAAACTGATATACGGAGATTGCATAGATCTCATGGCTGGATTGCCGGATGATTGCGTGGATTTCCTTTTTACCGACCTCCCATATGGAACGACAAACTGCAGATGGGACACACCCATTGATCTCAATAGGTTTTGGCATGAGGCAAAGAGAGTAGTGCGCAAAGGTGGATGTAAGGCTCTGTTCGCACAGACCCCATTTGATAAGATTTTAGGGTGCAGCAATCTGAATGAACTGCGCTATGAGTGGATTTGGGAAAAGACTCAAGCTACTGGGCATCTAAATGCTAAAAAGATGCCGATGAAAGCTCACGAAAACATCCTGATATTCTACGACCATTTGCCAACCTACAACCCACAGATAACTCACGGACACGAACGAAAAGTTTCAACTGCGGCGCATAAACGGAACTGTAGGACAGGGGAAGTGTATCATGGTTACGGGAAAACGGGATATGACAGTACAGACCGTTACCCCCGTGATGTTTTGCGAGGGCCGAGCGACAAACAAAAATCATGTCTACATGCAACGCAAAAGCCTGTTTGGTTGTGCGAACAGATGATACTTACTTACACAAACCCGGAAGACACAGTACTGGATTGTTGCATGGGAAGCGGGTCTATCGGAGTTGCTTGTTTACAGAATGCCAGAAAATACATTGGAATGGAAAACGACCTTGCGATATTCGAGGTCGCAAAGAGCAGATTGGAAGGTGCTAAATGATTGCACAGGAGCATGTGGAGAAGGTGTGGTCTGGGTGCGAATACTGTAAAAAAACATACAATTAAAATTGTTAGAATTGAAATGGACCATAACGATTCACCTGGAAGTCCCAAACGGCTGAATCCGACGAGAATACCCAAATTTTGCCCTATCTGCGGCGCGCCCATGACGGACGAGGCCGTGGAGATGGTGATGGAGAGATGGGAGGAGCTGAACGATGGTAAGGGCGATTAAACCTTGCCCGTATTGTGGAGGAGAGACCAAAGTCAGACGGGTTGGACGGTGGAGACTGCGATTCTCCGTTTGTTGCTCCCGCTGCGGTAGATCAACTATACCTGGTTCGGGCTGGAAGCTCACAAAACGTGGAGCGATAAAAGAGTGGAACAGTAGGTGGTTGCCCTACGGGAAGGAGAAAACGGATGGGATGGATACGTAGAGAAACAGAAAGGGGTACAACTCAATATATCTGCCCGAATTGCCACGATTATCATGAGTTCCGAGAGGACTTCGGGGAGCAAACGTTCAACGAAAATTTTATTTTCTGCCGCCGCTGCGGAGCAAGAAACGGAACAGGCACTGCGCCCACCCTCACCCCTCAGAACGAGTGGGTGAGCGTGGAGGAAAGGCTTCCGGAACTGCCAGAGAAGGATTGGTGCAGCAAAATGGTTATTTCTTGCGATAAAAATGGCCATGTAGCACCGATGATTTGGGAGCGTGCACAGGTTAGAGGGAAAATGATAGAACGATGGAAATATCATTGGGATAGAATCTATGACGGCGCTGGAATCACCCACTGGATGCCACTCCCCGCACCGCCTGGTGAGGGCAATAATGTCCCTAACGAAGCGCCGAACGATCCGCTGACGCTGAAGGAGCTGCGGGAGATGGATGGTGTAAATGCGCTATGGGTACACAATCTTGCATTTGGATTACACAAGCCCCGTTTCATGCTGGTTAAAAATGTTTCAGAAGATTGGTGGACGTGCTGTGATTTTGATGGATTTAAAACCTTCTGTGCGGCTGACTATGGGGAAAGATATTTATTATACCGCCGCCCGCCGGAGGTATCGCCATGAGACGCCAATACACCCGCCAGGAGCTGGAATCCATCACCCAGGAGACCGCAATATACATTGAGGGAGCAGGGATAGCCCAGCTCCAATGGGGCGGCCTGGAGATTGCAGAGGGGTGCAGGGATGGGTATCTGTACTGCAAGCACATCAAGCCGTTTTCTATGGATCTGTACGGACAATACTGGACGGCCTGGGATGGGCCGCCGGAGGAGGGAAAGTGATGGACATTGAGAAGCTGATTGAGCAGCTAAATGGATATTTTGAAGGGAAGGATTTGAAAAGATTCGTTGCGCTTGACGCTGCCACCGCCCTCTCCACGCTCCAGGAAGAAAACGAGAAGCTGCGGGCCGAGCTGGAAAACTACCGTAAAGGCCATCGCTCCGAGGGTGGATGTGCCGCGGAGAAAGACCGGGATGCTGTATTGGCCGAGCTGGAACAGGTGAAGCGGGAGAGGGATGCGGCGGTCAGTGATCTGACATTTGTGGTGAATCAATATCGGCTGGAGACAACAGGAATAGACCTTTGCGGACTTTGTGAGTATGATTTGCCACCAGTAGGGGAAAATGGACAAACCGCAGAATGCCCCGGATTTTATGTGAACGATTGCTTTAAGTGGCGCGGCCCGGAGGAGGGGTGAGCATGGGAAAGAAACCAAATTTGGTAGGACAAAAATTCGGGAGGCTAACAGTTACTGAATTATATGGAACGGCAAAAGGGCACAAGCAACGGTGGAAATGTGTTTGCGATTGTGGCGGCGAGGCAGTTGTGACAACGAACAACCTCACGAGTGGGCAAGTGAAAAGTTGCGGTTGCTACCAAAAAGAGGTCCGGTCTAAAACGAAATACAAGCACGGAATGAGCCATAGCCGAATTTATAGAATTTGGAGCAATATGAAGGCAAGGTGCGAAACAGAAACCAATAAGGCGTATGAACTATATGGTGGCCGTGGGATAAGCGTCTGCGCAGAATGGGAGGAGTTTATCCCGTTTAGGGATTGGGCTTTATCTAATGGCTATCAGGATAATCTAACGCTTGATAGGATAAATAACGACGGGAATTATGAGCCGGAAAATTGTCGTTGGGCGACACCAAAAGAGCAAGGAAACAATACCAGGTGTTGCCACTATATCACTTATAACGGAGAGACAAAAACCGTTCGTGGCTGGGAAGAAGCACTTGGGTATAGTCGCGGGATAATTTATAGTAGGCTAAAATCTGGATGGAGTGTCGAACGGGCAATCGAAGAAAAGCCCCATCAAAGAAAGGCGGGATAAGATGGATTTTTGCGGGATTTCGGAGACGAGACTCCGTGAACTGGCCCAGGCGGACAGGATGATCGGGAAAGAAGTTTGGGCGCAAGCAAAATACTTAAACATTTTCCAGACAAAGCCAAGCCTCATTCAAAGAACGACAATTCAGTATGTTTCTCTGTTAAAAGGTGGAGACATCCTGTGCCATACTCAAACCTGTGCTTTCCCATTGAATGAAATTGGCAAAACCGTGTTCCTCACCCGCGAGGAAGCCGCACTACGGAGGGAGCAGGATGGATAATTATTTCAGTTCAAAAGACATTCTCGACAAGGCCATTGGAACTGATGCCTATTTCCAAATCAAATCTATTCTTTTTAGCCTGAAAGCCGCCGACGTTGCGGAGGTGAAGCACGGGAGATGGATTACAGAAATATGCGAAAGTATAAGTAAAAGAAACCGTCTGATTGAGTATAAAGTGTATTCGTGTTCTGTGTGTGGCAGAAGTAATGGGCGCGTCAAGAAAAGGTACTGCCCAAACTGCGGCGCTTTGATGAAGGAGGACTGACATGGAACGAGCCACAATGAAGGATGAACACGGATATTATCTGGTTGGTGACGGCATTTATAGCGATTGGGGAGTCCTTGAAAAGTTTCGTGGCGATGATATTGACCGCCTCGCTGCCTACGAGGGAACCGGCCTGGAGCCGGAGGAAATAGAACTGATGGAAAAGCAGAGGGACCTTTATGTGGACGCTTGTGGAGGACTCCCCCTTAGAAGAATCCGCGAGCTGGTTCAGGCAGACAAGGAGGAGCGGTGCGACGAGCCGAAAAGAATTACGGTCGACGATGTAAAGTTGATGGTGGAAGCTACCAAGAAAACCACTAGCTGGGATGGGAAAACGGCCTATGACGTCCCGGTAGGAGAGGGGAAGTGCGTCGAAAGCTTCCCGCGGGCAGTAAGGCTCTGGTGCGATTTCTTGGGCGTAAAATTTAAATGGAGGTAGTGCAGAATGGCCGATATTATGGTGCTCATAGCCGCCGTGGAATGGATGGTACTTGGTCTGCTTGTCCTGTGGAAGCTCAAGGGGTGGAATCGAAAGATGGAAGAGTTATACGAAGACATGAAGAAACAGTGGGAGGCCGAGCATGAGACTAGTTGATGCGGATAAAGCCAGAGAGTGCTTTGGTGGTGATGGGGTGACTGGAGCCGTCATGCAGCGGATGTTTGATGAGTTGCCGACGGTTGACCCTGTTCACGCTGCCGGCGGGTGCTATTGTTGGGAATGCAAGTACAAAGATGAATGTATTCGCCGCATTGAATTTATTGGGAGAAATTTTGTGCTTGAGCAAAACACCTACGAATATCATCCATTGAGTTTCTGCTCCTACGGCCAGAGAAAGGAGGCCGACCATGAGTAGCCTGATATTTATGGACGCTGAGTGCCCCAACTGCGGCGGAAACTGCGGGAACGGAGGGCGTGGAGATACATTCTACTGCCCCTCCTGCGGCTGGAAGGGGAAAATCAAGGGCGCCGAAAATGACATGAAATTTATCGAGGAATATATTCGGTTTTGCATGGAACGGGATAGGAGGGCCGACCATGTACGGAACAACTGAAAAGAAAATCACCCACATCATCAAGGACAACCATGACAACGGACTGTGTGGGTTCTGGATAACTATCTGCGGTAAGTGGATTCATCCGCAATCTGTAACTGATGAACGACCAGAAGAGGGCCGGATGTGCAAGCAGTGCGCAAAGAAGGAGGCCGCCCATGATAAACACCCATCCGACCCCCGGCGAAACCGTCACCCTTGACGAAATCATCGGCACCATCCACGACGGGGAGGGCGGACAATGAAATGCGAGAAATGCGGAAAGGAAATCGGGCATCTGTTGGTTGATACTTTCCTCTATGATGGGAGCGACACTGATATTGAGCAGCCGGTTATTGAGTGCGAGAAAAATGCCGCTTACATTGAAACCACGCAAAACTGGACCGGATATGATCTGTCAGAGGAAGAAATGCTCGAAACGATAACCTGCCCACACTGCAAACAGTTCCCATTCAAGAGCAAAGAGATACAGGTCTATGATGTGGTGCGGGTGGTCTGCTTCAAGACGGAGGAGGGCGGACAGCATGAGTAAGTGGATTAGTGTCAAGGAGAGACTGCCGACAAGTTCAGCAAAATATATCGCGTGCGTCAGAGATAGAAACGATGCAAAATGGACGGTTTGTGCAGATTGGAGTTGCGAAATGAGATCGTGGTTTGGGGAATTTGGGGAAATCAAAAATAAAGTCACCCACTGGATGCCCCTCCCAGACCCGCCGAAGGAGGGATAGCCCTTGAACCGTGCAGAGCAGGAGGCCCTTATTATCAAATATCGCTATCTGGTACGCTCCGTGGCCTATTCTGTCTCCAATGAGGCAGCTAAAGACGAAGACGCCCTACAAAATGGTCTGATCGGTTTATGGGAAGCAACCAAAAGGTGGGACGGAAACCGTCCCTTTGAGCCTCTAGCCCGCCGCTGCATCCGCTGCAACATCATTGATTACATACGCTCAATACACCCGGATGACTCTCTAGAGGAGGACATTCCATCCGAGGAGAACATTGCAGCTCTCCAATCCTATGAGGACCAGGACTTTCTTGCTCTGGTTTATAAATTGTTCCCCCGCAGAAGCCGGGAGCGAAGGGTGCTGCTGGCTCTGATGCGCGGAGAATCCAAGCCAGTTATCGCCGCCAAGCTGGGGTGTTCTCGTCAAACCGTCTACAATATCAGTCGGGCCGCCTGGCAAAAACTACAGGTCGAAGCCGAACAAGAAGCGCAGGGGCGTTGACCCCTGCGCTTTCTTTATAGCCTGTATTGGTCGAGCATGACCCTTATGTGGGCCACATCATCCACCATTTTCTCGTGCTATCAGCCCCAGTTCGCCTTCTGGATTGCCAGCTTCATTTCTGAGGTCAGAAACGCTCCTGGAACCGCACGCGGGCCATTGACATGCCTTTACCCCATTCCAAGCCTGGCCAAGAGGAATCCAACCACTCCGGTGATGATGGCCGTGATCACTGTCTCCCAGCGCTTGTTCGGCTTCTCTTTCAGGGCGTTTATATCAGCGGACATGGTGGCAAGCTGTGCAATGATCTGGCTGTACTGGGTGGTAACAGCCGTCATACCACGCTCCAAGGCCCCAAGGCGGTTGTAGATCTTCTCGTGAGAGCGTGAGCGCTCCTTCTTCTCGTCCTCCAGCGTCCTCTCCAGTGCCTTGATGCGGACGAGGGAAGCGCAGTCCGTCCCGCTGCACTCGTGCTCCGACATCGGTCACGCCCCCTTCCCCTGTGCCCGCTCGGCCTGTGTTCCGAAGTAGAACGCAATGATAACGGTGAACACGGTAAGGAACTGGTCGATGCCCACCATCCCACTGGCGGAAAGATAAGCAAATACCACCGTCAGAATAAGGGTGACGATGGACTTCACGGTCAGCAGTCTGGACAGTCGTTCTTTCATGGTAAGTACCTTCCTTTCTAATTCTTGCTCATAAGGCTCCAGAAATAGTTTGCCTGGGCCGCAGTCATACCGGCCCTTTGCAATGCTGTCAGCTTTTCCTCCTTCTTTCCGTCTCCGGAATAGATAGCATAATATCGTTGGTAGTCCTCAACACTCAGGCCCCAGTCTCGTGCCCGCTCCCATTTCCGGCGCCCTGCATCCGATACCTGTTCCACGGCATAGAGCACATCCTTTTCCTCCTGGCTCAAGCCACTGGTTTCAATGGCGGCGATGGTCTCAGCCTGGTTCGTCCTTCCACTTCCGTCCGTATCCTTTTCCTGGACGGCCCAGTGCAGATAGTCCTGTGCCGGCATACCGGCCTGATATGCCTCCCGCACCTTCTTTCCGCTGAGGAGAGAGCCCCCATACTGCCCACGCAGCAGAAGATATTCCGATGTCGAAATGCCCAATTCTTTCTTTGCGTTCTGGGCCTCCGCTACCCAATCTTCCGGCTGATAATCACTGACCGCAGCCTTCCCCAGCATATCGGCGTAGTTATACACGCTGCTCACCGCCTGGGTCTTCTCCTCGTCTCCAAGGCTTCGGTACAGGCTGCTGTCCAGCAATTCCTCCAGAAGCTTAAACTGTGTCTGCCCTCGCTTCGTGGCATATTCCACATATTGCTCCCCGGTCAGATCCACCCGCTCGCCGTCCACCGTGATGTACTTCTGCGGCCGATCCGGCACCACGCCGCCGTCTCCGGTCTGGTTGTAGAGCCGTTGAATCTCTTTGTCTACGTCCGTCACCTGCATACTAGAGGTATAGGCCGGATTCAGGAAGTTGTCCATCGCCCGCATGGGCAGCGTCCCGCTCTTCTCCTCTCTCCCCCATGCGTCGATATAGGGCACTTGCTGGTAGTCCCAGCCTGGAATCCGGGCGCTGGCCCGCCCGATGGCGTACTGGATATCGGTGGGCAGCCGCAGGTTCTTGTCGGTGTAGGTGGTCATGCGCACGTCCTCGGCGGAGCGCTCAATCTGTCCGCCAAAGGTGGGGATTGGCTGCGTGAAGTAGCTGACCAGCGCGGAGGAGACCAACGCCCCCAGCTTGTTCTCCGAGAAGGAAACACTGTCAATTACATCGTTGAGGGACTGGAGCATGGACAGCTCCAGCATGGGGTCGGAGATGGACTTCAGGGCGGTGGAAATGCTCTCCGCCGTGTTTCCCCCCTGTCCCATGGAGTCCATCAGCTCCACGCCCATGAAGAAGGGCAGGGCCTCCGGGGCCAGCCAGTCCAGCGTGACATTCCCGCCGCCGGGCAGGTTCAGCGCGTAATTCTGTACGCCCGTCAGGTCGTTGATGGCGTCCTGCCCCTCGTCGTCCCCGCCGCCGCTGGTGACAATCCCCTGGGCGAACAGGTACGCGCCCAGCGCCATGAGCCCCGAGCCGGTGAGTCCGGAGGCGATGTGGTCGATGGCCTCCGCTCCCGTCATCCTGCCGCGCTTTACCTGTATCAGATCGTAGGTCAGGGCCTTTGCCAGCCCGGCCGGGCTGTACTCCATGCCCCGCACCAGGATATTGGCCGGGGTGCGCTTGAAGGGCAGGACGGCCTCACCGGCGGGCCCTAGGTCGCGGGCGATCTGCACCACCTTATCCGATACCATATTCCGATCCTGATAGGTGGCCTTCAGTGCCTCCCGCCCCGCGTAGTCCCGCGCCCGGCTGAGAATCTGCGCGTCCACCGTGTTGTTCCGCATCTGCTCCGCTGTCACGCCGTTGGATTGGAGATAGCCGGCCAAAGCGTCGGCGTAGGTGATACGCTTGAAAATGGCGTCCTCCGCCTCCAGGGCCCAGGAGTTTATCTTGCGGCCCGCCTCCAGAGGGGCGGTTCGGAAAATACGGCGGCGGCTGTTGATTTCCGTTCGAATGTCGTCATACTTGTTCCCGGAAAGCACGTCCTGCACGTTTGCCCAATCGGCCCACGCAGCCTTATAGAGCGCGGGATTGGCCGCGAACGACTTGGTGCGTCCCAGCCTTCCGCCACTGACCTTGGAGACCCCCGCCTCGATGGTTGCCGCCACCCGGTCTTTTGTCCAGCGCAGCGGCTGAAATCCGACGTTGCCTACGACATTTCGGATATGCGTCCTGGGGTTAAAGAGCATCGCCATGTACCGCCAGGCGTTCCATTTATCCTGCCATGTGGCGGGCACCTGGGCGGCCACGTTATCCTTGATTTTATCCAGCACTGCGTCCCGGCCCGTCTGGTCGGTCTGCTGGTTGAACTCCTCAATCAACGCCGGGTCGATGGTGATCTCCAGATCCTTGTAGTTTTTCTGGATGGCCTTTTCCAGCTCAATTACCACGCGCTGGGCGGCGTAAAGCTGGTCGCTGGGGGCCAGCTTGCGCAGGATGGAGGCCGCCTGTACTGCCTGCCCGGCGGTGGTCTCCATCTGCGCGTAGAGGGAAAGCAACTCCGCCGTGGCCTTCCCGTCTCCCGCGTTGGCTGCATTCACCAGAAGCTGCTGCCCCAGGGTGGCAATGTCCTTGGAAACTAAGCCCTTGCGCACCTGGGTGGAGAACTCCTCCAGCGCCCGCTGATATCCCTTCATCTCAATGGTTTTCACGGCCCGGTCAATGGAAGCCCTGTCACTCACTCGGTCATAGGACAGCTCCCCACGCAGCACCATGTTCTGAATGTCGCCCACCGCCTCGTCGGGAATAGCCTTTGCCCCCATGGCGGTGGAGGCGGTCTTGCGGATGGGCCGCCCCTGCGGGTCGGTGGTGGGCACGTCCACCGGTCGGGCCGCGTTGGCCCCTTCGGGGAAGAACTCGCTCTTGGTGCCCTGGAACTCCGACCAGGGGTCGAAGCCCTTCCGAGCTGCGCCGACGGAACTCTCCGGGCCTGTCTCAAAGGCAGGCCCAGGCCCCTCCCTGGGCGTATCCTGTGTTTCACCGCGATCGCCCTGCTGTAGGTTGACATCCTGCCCGGCTGGGGGTATACTGTTTCTAGCGAGGACATCATCAGCCATCGCCTGGGGCACTGGACGCCCTTTGGAAAGAAGCTGATAAATGTCCTCGTTATTTTTTGTATACAGCACATTTTCGCCATTATTACCAATGATTCTTTGGATATAATCCGCCCCAAATGCAGATGCAACATCGTTTTGAACATCAATTGCACCCTGTGCATTTAGGTGGATCGGAATAATAACAGGTTTTCCGTCCAAATCGTTCCATTCTGTAAGAACGATCTTACTCGCAAGACCTCTCGAATTGCTTTGCGGGTTCTCTATAATTGCAATGGGGTCTGCAAGTTGATAAGGGAGATTTTTAAGCGCTGATAGCCCAAGATTATGCTTTCCACCCATATATCCGGATGGATATGCAATTTTCCTTGCGACGCTTTGCCGCATGTGCAGATCAAGCGCAGGCGCTCCATACTCAGCGAGAATGGATGGCGTCTGCCCGAGCACGATATCGGCGCCAGTAGGAAGCGTGCCCATAAAAACGCCGTCGATTGCAGATTGATACCGGCGTATATTATCTATTGAAACAAGAGGTTCCACATCTGCATTTTTCTGCACAGCTCCAGGAAGTTCCGCCCGGATAACCTGCTCGCCCGGCATGCGGTTATCCGCCTGCTGATAGGCGGGGGAACCGGGCAGGAAGAGGCCACTTTTGGCCTCTTCGACCGTCGGTAAGGTAACGGCCAGCGGATTTCCGCTGGAATACCGGGCCATGTTCTGACCCGCCTGGATATTGGCGGTGGCTCTCTGGGTAATGTCCTCGTTGCTCCCGATAGCCCTCCGGGTGGTTCTGATGTCGGACGCCGCATTAGAAATCGCCCCCGGCAGCTCTAGGCCGCCCTGGAGCACTCCGGCGGCCACCGCGCCCATGATGGCACTCTGCGCAATCTCCTCCGGTGTGGCGTTGGGGGCGTCCGGGTCATAAATGGCCCGCTGCAAATAAGGGGTGAGAACGGTGGAAAGCGCCTCCTCGCCGCCCTCGCCTGCGATATCCAGGGCCCGGCTGACCAGGGGGCTGGCCTTGACTGCCTCGGCAATCTTCCCCACCTTTCCGCCGCCCAGGCCGGGGATGCCGCCCGCGATGCCCTCAATGGCGGTCTCCAGGGCCCCAGAGGCCGCGCCAAAGGCCAGCGCCCGCCCGGTGTCCGCCCCCTCCGCTTTGGCCTGGCTGGCCGCGTTGCCCGCCGCCTGAATGCCGAACAGCGCCCGGCCCACGTTCTCCCCGCGGGAAAGCGCCTGGGCCGCGTTGAGCCCCTTCCCTGCTGCGGACACGACCTTGGACGCGCCGATGCCGGGCAGCATCTGCACCACGGTCTGCCCGATACCCGTCACGTTCTGCGCGCCCTGGCTGGGGTTGTACTTCTCCGCCAGTTTCTGCTCCAGGTCTTGCGTTATACTGTTATCTAAAAAAGCATCTGCGTTTCGGCCGGCCCACTCTGATACCGGGTTGGGAGCCAGGCCACCAAGAGAACTGATCCCCTGCACTCCCTTATAGAAGCCGCTGCCGATGAAGTCTGTAACCCCTTCCGCCGCCCCTAAAAGAGCGGTACCAGCCCGTCCCCATGCGTATGGACTAATGAGTTCATCCGCAGAAGACGGCAAAATACTGAGACCTTCAAAAAATCCACTCTTGGCTGGGGTGGTCAGGGGGTTGGTTTTCTGCTTAACTGTCGGAAGTGTGACCTTCTTTCCCTTGCTCTCCGGCAAAGAGGAGGGAGCTGTGGTTTTACTGATACGTGGAGACGGGGCAGCGCTCTGTGATACACTCTGCTGCAAGGTGTTAAAAACCGTCTGCGTTGTCGGCCGCTTTTTCCCAAGCGGGTCAACATTGATTGCGCTCCCTGTTACCTTGGATTGCAGCTCTGACAGCTTCGCCATAAGGGCACCTCTAAATCAAGGACTGAATATTACCGAAACTGGGCCGGGAAGGGACTGTCGAAGTGGTTCCGCGCCGGAATTTGATCAGCCCGGTAGCAGGATCTTGATATGCTTCCACCTGTCCACTATCCACCATCTGCTCCAGGTAGGCCCTGCTGACCGGCCCATAGCCGAGCGCCGTCACGCTGGACATGTCGATTCCACTCCATTCTGAATTGTTCCCCTGCACCTGGCTGCCACCAACCGAACCTCCTGCGTTAGAGGTTGGGGCGGATACGTTCTCGACGGTGCCACTGCCGGTAGTTCCTCCAGTACCTCTCCCGGCATTTCCGCTCCGGCCTCCCGCGGCCGTGAGGGACGCCTGGAGCGAAAGCTGATTGATATACGCCTGTGCATCCGCCGCCGTAATGCCCATGGCGTCCAGCATCTCCTGAGAGGGCATAAGCCCCATCTCAAGAAAGGCGTTTCCGTACTGGGCCATCTGCTGGCGCTCGGCCAGAGCTGAACTGGCTGCATCCTGCTGCTGCTGATATTGGAGCTGCTGATTCTGGAGATCCATCTGATACTGCTGCATCAGAGCCTCCATGTTTGCCTGCTGGACACGCACCTTTTCCTGATACAAGGCCGCCGCCAGAGCGGCGTCGCCGTTGGCCTCCGCCTCCGCGATGGCGTTGTTGTACTCCACCTCGGCGTTCGCCATCTGCTGTTCCAGGTCTGCGTAGGTCTGCGCTTCCGCTGTGCTCAGTTCGTTCAGGTTATTCTGCAAGGCTACGTTGCGGGCCAGCTCGGCCTGGCCGCCCGCGCCGGAGTTCAAACCAGCCGCCGCCGCATACTCATTGAAGTTACGAGCTGCCAGCTCACTGGCCCCTGCCGCCTGGTTCCGGGCGTTCTGATACCGGGTGTCCACACCCTCCCCCGCCCGGTTGATTGCATTGACGTTCTGCTGGTAGGCGTTGTTAATCTGCGCCAAAGCGGCCCGCTTCTGCGCCGCATACATCTCCTCCAGATAGTTGGAATAGTCCTCAACTTGAGGAAGCTGCGGCGTTGTCAATCCACCCGCGCTGCCGCTCCAAGTACCTGTAACCGGGTCAAAGCTGACGTTCCCCCCGTTCTGGTTCAACAGGCCGGACAAATACTTGTTTTCCTCCTCCAGCCGCTTCTTTTCCTCGTCGCTGGCCCCCCACCAGGCATTTGAGTTTTGATTCATCTGGTCTTTAATCTGCTGCTGGATTCCGGTGTTTACTCCTACCCCGGAGGCGCTGTTCCCCTTTCCCGAGCTCCCCCCGCCTGAACTTCCTTTCCCGGAGGAAGAACTTCCCTTGGAGCCGCTGGAGCCACCCGTGGTTGTCCACTTGCCAGTACCGGGATTGAAGGTGGAGCTTCCTCCCGTCATGCTGTCAATCTGGCTTTGCAGGCGTTCGTTCTCCTTGTGCAGGCGGTCTTGCTCGGCCTTATTGGCTCCATGCCACGCCTGGGAGTTCTTGTTCATCTGGTCTTGCAAATCCTTGATGCTTGCCATTTCGTCCTCCTTTCCAGCTTGTTCAGCTCAATAGGTTTAAGCGCTCCAGTACGACGGCCAGCTCCTGCCGGGTCATATTATCGCGGGGCCGGGTGCCGTCCAGTACGCCCTTGTCCCTGGCCTTTTCCCACGCCTCAGCGGCCCAAACGTCCGGGGTGTCCTCCGCATAATCTGTCCCCGGTTCGGCCTGCCACGCGACGCCCAGGAACTCACAGATGCCCTTTGCGGTGGCCTCGGCCAGCTTGTCCCGGTACTTCGTATCTTTGAGGTACTCCACGTCGGCCTTGTTGGTATGGAAACCGTGCTCAATCAGGCAAGCCGGGGCGTCGGTCTTAGCGAGCACGGTATACATCTTGTGCTTGATAGGCTCGCTTCGGAGGCTTACGCCCGCCGCGTGGAACGCGTTGACCAGGTCAGAAGCCAGAACATTGCGCTTCGCCGTCATGGGCCCGGCGCTGGTGTAGATCTCCAGGCCGGACGCGCTCGACCATCCGCCCTCCCCGGCCGCGTTGGTGTGGATGCTTACAAAGCAATCCGGTGTTGCTTTATTACTGATGTTGGCCCGCTCCGTCAGGCTGGGGTAGTTGTCCGCCGTCTTGGTGAGCACCACGCCCACCCCTTGGGCCTCCAGAAGCGGTTTGATACGCTTGGCCATGTCCCACGTAAACTCCCACTCTTTGTAGGCGCCGTCCGGGGAACCGTTGACGTTGCCCGGCCCGTGTCCGGGGTCGAGGCATACAGTATGCTTGCGCATAGGCTTGTCCTCCTGTTCCGGCGGCTTCTGGCCGCCCTGTTTGAGCCAGACACAAATCCAGTTGTGCACCTTGCGGCTGGCGGTGATGCGCTCTCCGCCAAAGTCACACTGGCTGGAGCCGCCCCCATCCAGCATGACGGCGGAGGACCAGCCCAGCCCGGCCAGCTCGTCCCGCAGAGTTTCCGGCGTGGCTGCGTCTCCGGTCCCATCGCCAGAGCAATAGAGGGCCAGACTGCCACCCCGCAGGCCAATGGCGCTGCGCCCCCGCTTGCCTCCCTGGGCCGAGCCGTAGGAGGGCTTATCCACCGGCTTGCCGGAGGAAATGAGGGCAGTCACCGCGATAAAGTTGGCCGCTCCCCCGTACTCGGAGGTCATGTGGATGTCGGGGCCCTTATCCCAGGCGTAGCCCATCGCCCTCCAGGGCGTGCCGGAGCGCATTACCCCGCCCACCTTGAGCAGCGGGCAGGCCGAGCCGTCTGGGTTCCACATGCCGCCATTCAACACATAGTGGGCACCAGTCTCTTCCTTGACCTGGGAAAGTGTCTTGCGGCAGTTGGTGACTCTCAGCTCAATCCGCTCCACGGACGAGAGCGGGACATATGTAATGCTCTTACTCATTTGATTCACATCCTTTTATCCAGCGATCCCGCTGTTGATTACTGTTCCGGGGCCAGTAGCCCGGCCAGCTCCTGGTACTCCTCCGGGGTGAGCCGGTCGGCGGCGAGATAGACATCCATCTTGTCCTGGAGGCCGTCGGTTCGGTTCTTCTGGATGAGCAGTTTGCAAAGGTTGTATACAGTTGTCATGGCATTCTCCTTTCTCAGTTAGCGGTCAGCTCCAACATACAAAGTCGTTCCTCGTGCTCGGCCAGCATGTCCAAGGTGATGTCCTCCTCAGAGGGCGGCTGGGGCTCCGGCTCCGGCTCTGGGGGCCGCTCCGTGGGCGTGACACCCACCAGCTTGCCCTCCTCAATCTGGAGGTCACACCAGCCATAGGTCGCCCACACCGCGTCATGGAGGTGGGAGGGCACCTCTATGTAGCCATCCAGCCAGCAGGCGCGCCGCCCGCTCTGGCTCTGGATCGGGTGCTGGCCGGTTTCCAGCGGTTCAATTTGGATGATGGTCATATTTGATTCACCTCTTATTTCTAAACTATGGCGTAGTAGTGATATACAACTTGAGATAAATTAAGCTGCACAGTTGCTGCATCAGATGGAGTATAGTTATAATACCAACTGAAAGTTTTTCCATCCGCTGATTTTTTACCGTAAGAATCTCTTGAGTTGCTAGAGTAGAAAAAACCAAAGCCGCTTGTATACTCAGTAGGGATAATGCTGCCGGGAATAATGACAGAAGTTTCGCCAGTACCAGAATTGTCGATACTTCGATACGAATCTGGCCATTGCATGCCATAAATACAGAGTATTTTAAAGGGTTCGGCTAAGGTTATTTGATTAGGGTTGCTTTTACCTGTTTTTCCTGTCCCCACATAGCTCCCCGTGACAATCGTCGGCGCAGTCACGATATTTGCAAACGGGATTCCCAAGTATTGATATTCGACTCCCTCCACGATACCTGAATCGGGGTAAGCCTTGCGGTCATTGGATTGGACATACTCCCACGGACCAATCCCATCTACAAACTTTGTGGACACGGCTGAACTCTGGAGCGTGAGCTTTTTATAGTCACCGTAGTCAGTCATCTTCGCATTGGGGGCATTGGGAGCGGTATAGCGGTCGCCCAAGTCTCGTTCATAGTCACTCGGTCCAATCATCGTTCCATTCCAATACTTTCCCTTAAGGGTATTTGCTTTGGAAACTCCCGTACCCGAACGCGACAAATCATTTTCCTCTATTATCAGGTTCTTAATCGGCGCCAAAAGAGTCACCTTGCCTGAACTGCTGATTGTGATGTCCGAAGAATAATTTATATTCACCATAAAGGCGTTCACAGTATTGAGGACATCTTCTTCTGTTGCCTGTGAAATGACGGCCTCATAGTGCGATTTTGACTCCCGTCTGCGCCACCAATGCTGGTTGTATTTCCCCAGGAAGGACAACACATCGTCTGGAATGGCACTGGAGGAAAGTCCATATAGTGCCGCGGTTTCCGGTGTAAGTGTTTCCTGTTTGGTAAACGCCCCCACCTGCTCTGCCGTGACGGCGTGAGGGTTGTTCTTGTTCCCGGTGTGGGCGCTCAGGGCATTCTGCACCGCCGCCGCGCTGCCCGCCGGGTCATAGTCCATCTTTGGGAGCTGCTCACCTGGCACCTTGCCATCGGGCCCCAGCGTCGCCACGCCGCCCGGCTGGCCCTTCTCGGTGATGGGAACCGCCCCGGTATCTGCCGCCGACGGTATCCAGCTTTCCGGCCTCGCCCCTACCATTTCCGCGGTATAGTCACCTTTGGCGGGGACCACGGCTCCGCTGCGTCCGTTGAAGGTCGTCACACCGCCGCCTGCCGCGCCCTGCGCTACACCCGCCCAGTATTTGGCGTTATTGGTATTCTCACCCTCCCGGATTCCAGTGCCACCCTCGGTCCAGCTTTGAGAGAGTGTAGCGCTGGCCTCCGCCGCGTTCTTCGCCGCCAGCGCCTGGGCCGCATTGCTCTGTGCGCTCTCCGCACTGGCCGCCGCTGCCCCTGCACTCTGCGCGGCCTGGGATGCGCTGCCGGATGCCGCTCCGGCGCTCTGTGCAGACTGGGACGCACTCCCGGACGCCGCCGTCTCGCTCCCCTTCGCGTTGGTCTCGCTGGCCTTGGCCGCCTGGGCGGAGGCCGCCGCCGCGTCGGCGTTGGCCTTGCTGGTGGCGTTGTACTGCTCCAGCTTCTGTGTAACCTCCAGAGTAAAGCGATCCAGGCCGATGGAGGCGGGGCGGATGGAGGCCGTCACCGTTTTATTGTTCCCGCTCCCATCCACGGAAAAGGCCACCTCGGCGGAGTTCTGGAAGGTGTAGGTGTCGATCAGCTTGGAAACATCCGTCTTGGTCTGGCTGCCGTCCACGTTGGTGATCACCAGATAGGTGCCGCTCTCCTCGTCCACCAGGGCCATGGTGGCAGGCACCTTCTCCAGCGCCGTGTCGAAGGTCTCCTTGGAGCCGTCCTTCTTGGTGACGGTAATCACTCCGGTGGTCAGATCCACATGCACGGTCTCCACCAGGTTTTCCGTCTCCTGGCCCACGTAGCTGTTTGTCTCAGCCTTAGTATAGCGGTCGGTCAGCGCGTCGTTGAAGGCGTCCAGCACCTCCTGCACCGTCTCGCCGGGGAAGTCATCCACCGCCGCGCCAATGTTGGACGCGCCGCCGGTGCCGCCGTCCCCGGTAATGGCGGGGATCAGCGTCCCGTTGATGTACTCTTTGAGCCAGATAGCCGCCTGATCGAATCGCTTTTTCAGCTCCTCCGGGGTAAGGCCCTGTACGTCGTTGGGTTCGTCGTCCAGCTTCTGGATGATCTCAATGTCCTTTTCAAAAGGTGTGATTGCCACAAAAGCACCTCATTTCACGTTTCCGGTGTAGCGCACCTGCAAATCCACGGAAAGCACGGTCGCCGTGGCGGAGGCAGACTTGCTGCGGATAATGAGCTTGTAGTAGGTTACCTTCTTCACCTTCAGCTTGGAGCGAATGAGCTGCGGCTTCCGGTTGGTGCCGAAACTCCAGTGCTCAAAGCTCATGTTCAGGAAGGTCGCCAGACCGGCGGAGACAATCTTGTCCGGGTACTCCGACTTGACGTTGGACTCCGCCGTCAGCGTCACAATGGCCTGGCTCTCCGGCTTCATGGCTGTCCAGACGGTGGAGGAGTATTTACGCCTCCAATCCAGGTCAAAATCCATGGAACCGCTCTCCCAGTATGCGTTGATGTCCTCAAGGTTGTCATTCCGGTACTCCCTGGAGAACTCCATGATCCGGCCATCTAGCGTCCCGAAATAGAGCGTGCCCTCCACGGCCACCACGGCGTTTACCGGAAGATTGTCGTAAAAGTACCAGGAATTATTTTGGTAGTTGTTGACGATGGCCTGCCCGCCGTAGAAAATGTAATATTCCTGGTTCCACTCGTCGTCAAAGCAAATGGCCTGCGTCAGATCAAACGCTCCCAGGGTGGCGGCCACCTTATCAGAGACCCGCTTGGCATTGCGCTCGTCGCGGACGGAGTTGGCCGCCAGTGACCACTCGTAGACCGAACGCCCGTAGACTGTGCGGGCGTTGTTGTCCACCAGCTTTGCCTGGCCCGGTGCCGCGTTTCCGATGGAGCGGTTCAGCGACGAAGTGTAGAACGCCGCCGACACACTGCCGTCCCCCAGGGTAAGGGTGGAGTACGAACAGGAGTAGGCCGAGTCTGTTTTGAAGATCAGTAGGCGGTCATAGTGGCGGATCATAGCGGTAATGGGTGTATTGGCGCTGTCCACCGCCACCGTGTTGTACTGCGGGAAATACTCTGCCGACGCCTGCCCGTTCTCGTCCAGGCCGGAGAAAATCGCCTCGTTGGTGCCGTCTCCATACAAGAATGCCCGGCTGTCCGATTCGCCGTTGTAGAGCTCTGCAAACCGCATTCCGGTTACCTTGGCCCGCTCTCCCGTGCCCTTCCGCCATGTAAAGGTAATTGTGTTAACACCCTTTGGCGGCGCAGAGTCGAAGGTCACTTTTCCTTTTTCCAGGTCTGCCGTATACTTGATCTCGGTGCCCTCCACCGAGATGACCTCGTCCAGCTTGTTCTCAGGGAGCTGGAACTCCTTGGCCTCGCCATCCGGGGAATACTCCGCCCTCTTCTTCCCTGTCAGCAGATTCATCGGCTCCAGAAGCGTGCCGCCGCCAGTGGGCGGGGCCGCAGTAGTGACAATGGGTATGTATCCCTCCACCGCCGCCGGGGCCCCCTCACCGTCCCAGGAATAGTATTCCGTGCCGGTGAGGATGTAGAGCTTATCGGAAAAGCCAAACATGGAGGTCTGGCTGTCGTGGATGGCCCCCTTGTCCGCCGCCGTGCGCTCCTCCAGATCCAAGTCCCACAGGTGTCCGCCGCAGGCCGCCAGAACATGGTGCTTCCCCGCGATGTAGCCGCTCCACATCCCTCGGACCGGGTTCCCGGAGGACAGTTCCGCCAAGAGGCCGTAGCCGGGCCTGATTTGCAGATGGTTTTCGGCGGTAATGCGGAAATTGCGCATCTCGGCGGCCTCTCCCATTTTCATGTGTGTGTCGCCGTCGGGAGACTCGTTCAGGCCAAGCCACTTCTTAATTTGATAGATTTTGGTCTCACTGGTGCTGACAATGTTCGCCACGTCACCACCTCCCGAAGCATCCGTACTCAATCCCGCCGTACATGGTCTCGATGTCCTCCGCCTGCGCCGGAATCGCACTGCGGTACTCCTCCAGCAGCTCGTCATACCTCTGGTTGAAGTAGGCGGCCACGTCCGGGTTTTCATCCAGCAGCAGATGGGCCGCCAGCCCATAGGGAAGAACGCCCTGGCAAATACCGTCGTCCAGCCCGATCGGGGTGTCAAAGTCCGCAATCTCCGGGCAGATAGGCCGCTTGCCCGGCTCCGTCACCCGGTAGGTGTCCGAGGCCGGAAAACACTCCACCCGCAGTATGTTGAGAATGGGGATTGTGCGGTTTTTATACTCGCGGGTATCCGCCGTGTCGGTGGCACCAGTGGACTCGTTCACCTCGTCCATCAGGTTCATGGCCTTTTCAAAAATCCATTGGGCGGTCGTTGCCACGCCGTTCTTCCTCCTCTCTGTTGGCAGTCGGGCGGGGCTGAAGCCCCCCCCGGGCCGTTTCTGCTTAACCTCCGGCGCCTACTACGGTGTAGCTGGCCACCGCGGAGGGGAACTTGCCGCTCTCCACGTCCACGGCCTTGACCACAACGCCCTTCTCCGCGCTGAAGGTGTTGGAGTACACCTGGGCCGTGGCAGAATAGCGGGGGTCGGTGCCATCCACGGTGTACTTGCAGGTGCCCTTCTTGGTGATGGTCACCGTGCCGGTGGTGTCCTTGATGGTGGGGGCCGCCGTCACACTGCCAGATGCTCCGGCCACATACAGTCCGTCGGCCTTGGTGCCCAGCACGAAGGAGTCGTGATAGATGCGCCCCTCCAGCAGATTGCCGCCGATGCCGGGCGGATCCTGGTGGATCTTCATGTCGTTCAGCTTCACCGGGTCTACCGTGGAGCCCTTGTACTTCACCAGGAAGTACACCCCGGCGGGCAGATAGGAGGCGGGCACCCGCTTGACTACCATATTGTCAATCTCTCCCACCTCGCCCTTGCTGACGGACTTCTTGCCCAGGGCCTCGATGGAGATGAACTGGTCGGACAGGGCCAGCAGCTTGAAATACTCGTTGGGGATGTAGAGGGTGCGGTTGCTCCAGGGAACCAGCCGGTCGGACATGGCCGCGCCAGCGTCGAAGATCGCGTCCACAATGTCGCCCTTGGTCGGCGCAGCAGACAGGCCCTCAATAATACCCGCATTGGTGCACCACTCGCGGAAGCGGTACTTGTCCACATAGGGAATGACCTGCTGCTCAATCTGCCGCTTGGCGGCGCGGGTGGCCCCCTTGATGTTGTACTGGTCGGACTGGTTGCCCTTGTCGATGGTGAACGTCCAGGACTTCTCGTCCCGCATGGTCATCTCCTGGACGGTATCACCCAGCTCCACGGGGGTGCCGTACCGGTTGGAACCGGTGCGCTGGTAGTCCACCAGGGGCACTGTGTCCACGCTCCACACCCGCACCGTGCGGGTGCCGGAGAAGGAGTAGTCGTGGCCGGTGGCGCTGTCGGTCAGAGAGTCCTGCTTGAATGCCTCGGCTACCTTCTTGGAGAAGGCTTCCGCTAAATTGATTGCCATAATACTTCCTTTCCGCCCTCACCGAACCGGGCGGAGGGATGGGCCTCACCGTCTCCGGTTCGGCCTCTTGGGCTCTTTTCATTAATCTACCTCGTCCCAGTATTTGGAGATTAGGCCGGCGTTGTCGTCTGCGGTGTCCCCGCCCAGGCTGCCGGGGGTCTTGTCCCGGTTGGCCTTGTTCTGCCGCTCAGCGGCCAGCTCGGCCTGGAGGCGCTTGTTCTCCCAGCGGGTGTACGCATTTGTGAGCGTGTCGCCCCCGCGCACCGCGCCCCACACCTCGGGCGGAATGCTCTTGGGATCTACGCCGGGGTATGACTGATAGAACGCCTCAATGTCCTGCTTCCGGGCCTGGGCCTGCTGCTGAGCATGCTTCAGAACGCTGTTTTGCTGGTCTTGATACGCCTGGATTTCGGCCCGCTGCCGCGCAAGGTCGGCCCGTTCCTTTTCCATGCTCACCCTGGCTGCCGCGTCCTGCTCGTTCATGCCGGTTGCGATGAGCTCCTGCTTTCTGCAATAGTCCAGGTAATCGCCAACCGACATACCGTTGCGCTGGGCGTAGGATTTCACCAGCTCCAGGGCGGGATCCGCTTCCTGTCGGTACTGCCGGAGCTGGTCTCGCTCCTGCCGCACATGGTCGTAGTCCCACCCCTTCTGCGCCATGGCGACCAGCTCGTCACGGGTCACCTGGCGGGTCTCGTCCCGGTTCTTGAGGGTAAACAGCTCCGGCTGCGCTACCGGCGCATCCGGCGCTTTTGGTTCCGCAGGAGGGGTTTCCTCGCCGCCCTTCGGCTGGTCTGCCGCAGCCGCCGCCTCCGTCCCCTCTGCTTCGCCCGCCGGGTCCTCCGCGCTCCAGGCGGATTCAATGTCGCCCTGCACGGTCTCCATGGTCTCGTCCATATTGCTTCGCTCCTTCCCGCCCTGGTCTGGGCGGCTTTTATTTGGTCACGGCTGGTCCGCCGCTATACCCGTATCTGGGAGAGGTCCATTCCCTCCATGCCGGTCTGATTGATGGCCCTCTGTAGGTTCCCGTAGCCGGAACCCGCCGCCAGGTCGATTGTGTTACCCTGCCCAGCCTGTACGGCTCCCGTCTGCCCCTGCATGGCTGGCTGAACCATCCCCATCCGCTCCCGCAGGGTCTGAATCAGCTCCTGCTGGTTGGAGATGTAGCCGTTGGGCACCCGCTCCAGGTAGTCCACCACGTTAATCTGGCCGTTCATCAGGAGATTGTCCAGGGTCTGCATCTGCGCAATCTCACTCCAGTAGGCCGAGCCGCCCACGTCCAGCTTAATGGACAACGGCACCTGGTTGAGCAGGGAGAAGTCAAACTCCGTGGGCCGCGGCTTGTCGTCCGGCACCTGCCCCAGGTAGAGCATCTCCTGCTTCTCTTCCTCGGTTGGTTTCAAGTCCACATAGCGAACCCCATAGTAGGACCGCATCTGATCCAGCCAGATACGCCCCAAATCCTCGACGCACTGGAAGAAATTCTGCTTGGTTAGCTCCATGGGCACCGAGGAGGCTTTCTGCAAGGCGATGATGGCGGAGGTGTTGTCCGGCCTGGTATCGCCCAGGGCCGCGTCTGTGGCCCCCATAAACTCCTTGGTGAGGGAGATGGCAAGCTCGATAAACTGGCTCACCTGGGGCGAGATGGCCGCCGGGTCGATGGCACGGGCCACGTTGGTCACGTCTCCGCCGTTGACCGGGATGGCCTTCCCCACCCCGGAGTCCCACCGGGAAATCCGGGTCTTGTCGTACACAATCTTCGGATAGGCGGTGGTCATGAGGGAGATCATCGTCATGGCAAACATCTTGTTCACGAAGATCTGGTTGGGAATCAGCCCGGTCACCGCCGCCTGGCCGTGATAACAGTTCTGCACGTAGTCCCAATTCATCCAAACAATGGGATAGAGCTGCATCCCCGTGTCCCACTGGCTGCGCACCACCGCGTCCTTGGTGGTCTTGATGGCGCGGACGGTTCCCCCATCTTTCCAGAAGCGGGTGATGGTGGTCACCTTTCCGTCGGTCATAGCGTCAAAGCGGTCGCCGGTCTCGTCGCAGTCCGATAAGATGTCCTCCGCCGCGCCGCCCTGCGCCCTGGCCTGCTCCTTTACCTCGTCCAGCAGCTCCCGGCGGGAGATCAGAAGATAGGGCTGGCTCTGCACATCCCGGTTTGTGGGGTTACCGAAGGACACGCGGGTATTTTCCAAAATTTCTGTGCGGATGGTGCCCTTCGCCGTCTGCCCGGTCTCCGCATCGGGGTCAAACCAAACGTAAATGCAGGCGTCTCCGTCTACTGCGGCGTTGCGCATGAATTCGCGGGTCTGTTTCCCTAGCTTATTCTGCTCAAACAGGGCCTCAAACTGGGCGTTGACCACATCCGTCAGCCGTTCCAGATCCCCCAGGGCCGCCATGCCGGAGGAGGACAGAGGCGACGCCGCCATTTTGAGATTGTCCGTGGCTGTAGAGGCCACCACATAGAGGATGATCCGCTTGATGAAGTTGAACACTGGGGTAGGAAGGCCGTTGGACTGCACTCCCTCCCACTGCTTCCCGATGTAAAAGTTCTCGTTGGCCCGCACATTGTCATACAGATTGAGCCCGGCCTTGAAGTTGCAGGCCGTCTCGTACTCGTTCCACACGGACTCGGGGGTGATTTCCTTCTTTGCCATCACTCACCCTCCCGCCGGGGCGGCCACTGATAGCCCATGATATTGTCAATGCCCTCCTGCAACAGCCGCTCCGCCTGGCGTGCGTCCTCCTCCGCCTTCGGGTCGGCCCCCGTGGCCGCATGTCCCAGCTCCACGTGCACCTCCGGCGCGGGCGGTTCCCACTCCAGCCGTTTCTCCAGAGCCTCCAGGCGGGCCTCCAGCCGCCCCACGTGCAGGGCAAGCGAAATCAGCTTGTTCATGTCCTTATCCTCCGTAGCTCAGATATCCGTCGGCGGCCTCTCCGCCGGTCATGTAGTCGTCGTACTCCTCCACATAGTCCACATCGTCCCGCTCCGGCCGCACCGGCTCCAGCCGTGCCCCCATCATCCGGTAGATCAGCCCATAGCGCAGGGCGTCGGGACTGTGGGTAATCTCGTGGGGCTCTTTGGCGCAGTCCGAGGGGTTCTTTTCGTCGTGCTGGAGGGCGGGCAAATCCCGGATCATCCGAGGGCAGTCCTCGGTGAAGAGCATCCCCGGGCGTCCGTCCGGTCGCTCCTTCAGGAACTCCTTCACCACCATCCAGCCCTGCACCCGCTGGCTGGAGGCCCGGACAATCCCGATGCCGTTCTCCATGAAAATCTCGGCCATGGTGCGCCCCGTGTCCTTCTGGGTGCTCCACATGTCCGGCGGGGCGACGGTGAACTGAATCTGCTCCTCCGGCGGGGTCAGCCGCCGCATGGCGGCCGCCGCTTCAGACACAATCAGGCCGCTCTCGCAATACTCCCGGTACACCCACACCCGGTCGTCAAAGTCAATGGCGAACCAGTAGCAGGCGAACATATCAAGTCCGTAGTCAAACGCCCGGTAGCGGGGCCACTCCGTCGGCACAATAAAGGGCTTCACTACGTGCCGCTCCCGCCGGAACTCGCTGAAATACTGTCCGGCCATGGCATCCCAGTCGCCGTAGCGGTGTGCTGCCCGGATGTCCTCGGGAAGCGTGTCTAGCATCTGGATGTACTCCGGGGACGCTTTCAGCAGCTCCTTGTTGTCCTCCACCGTGGCTGGGATGAAGGAGTAATCCCGTCCGCTCTCGACGCCCTCATACTCTCGTGTGACGAACAGCCGCTTCACCCACTGATGCCCGACGCCGCCGGGGTTACAGGTCAGATAGAAGTGCTTCGGAATCTCGTTGACGCCGCGGAGCGTCGCGCCCATGGTGCGGAACTCATATTCGGTGAAGTGGGTGGCCTCGTCCATGAAAATCCAGTCGTATTCCTGGCCCTGGTACTCCGTGATAGCCGCTGCGCTCTGCAAGTGGCCGAACTTCACGGTGGAACCGTTGGCGAAGAACAGCATTCGCATGGTGCCGTTGTAGGTGGCAATCAGGTCGCCGCAGGGCCGCCCGTCCATCGTAGCGGAGTTAACCAGTTTGTTCATGGGCTGGATGATAGTCTGCTCCAGCTCCGGGTAGGTACGCCGCAGAATCAGAATCTTGATGCCCGGATACTGCAAGGCCCCCCGGATGCAGGCCCGGATCAGCACGTGGGTCTTGCCGCCGCCCCGCGCGCCGCCATAGGCCGTGTACCGGGTCTTGCTCTCTATGAACTGCCACTGCTTGGGATACAGCTCCCCCAGCTCCAGCTTGATTTCCCCCGTGGGCTGATTCGGTTTCCGCCTTGCCACAACCTACCTCCAGACAAACGAAAAGAGGCCAACCGCCGAGTTTTCCTCGGTAGTTGGCCTCTAGGGCTCTTTCAATATCACCGGATGGGATGCCTTGCACTTGGGGCAGTAGGGAGCCACCCCGCTCCCGTGGGCACCCTTCTCCAGCGCCCCGATCTTGGCCCAGGTCACCGGACACAATACCCATCCGCCCTGAACCACAGCTCTCTGTTTTGAAATTTTCGGGTCTGCCATGAAAACATCCCCACCCCCTGTTTTGTAGTACCCCCGCCCCCGTCTCCTGCAACTGCGGGGCGGCAAATTTGAGCGGGTGAGGATTTGCACCTCACATATGGGCCTCACCAAAGCTCTACGCCCACGACTTCGCCGCTGTTGCTTTGTTCTTCACAGACGGTTACTCTTCTTCACTGTCGGCGTCTACTATTGCTGGTAATCGCACCAGTTTTACCACAATTAGTGTCTATTCCGCCACCGCTCAATGGTACAACGCCCGGTGCCACTGCCGAGTATCTAAATCGTTTCTCTGGGCGGTCACTCACCCCTGGCATACTCCGGCACGCTGTTGGTGCCACCGCCCGCCTCATGCGGCGAGGAGCGGCATATCATCGCCCTGCTGCGTTGCAAGCCGCCATCTCCCATTCGGGAGACGGGCCAAGACCATTGCCATACAGGGCCCTGGAGCCGAGAGGCGGTAATGAGCCGCCACACGTCCACGGCGTTGTCCATGGCCGCCGCTTCCGCTTCTGCTACTGCACTCGGCATATGTGCGCTTCCCGCTTAATTGTCACACCCTGGTCTTGGCGGCGACATCATGATTAGCCACTCGCAGGGTAATTTTCAGCGGGATAGCGCGTTTTTGACTCTCAAAGGCTGCCATTATACCCGGAGTCGGCCAGCTATGGCTACTGGCAGGCCGCTGGTGATTTCACTGGCAAGATACGCGACCCCGATTCGCCAGTATAGTGTCTCTCCACAGTCATTTGCCGCATGGAGGGCGCGACCCTCCGCCCAGTTTATGGGGTGGTTTTCAGCCGTGCAGCGTAGGGGCCCGATATTACCCGCCTCGGTGCCGGGCGGTAGAAAAGGAGGATGCGGGAAAAGTCCGGCTCACGCCGGTGGCAGGGGATGCAGGAATCGAACCTGCGATATGAGGGCCAAAACCTCATGCCTTACCGCTTGGCGAATCCCCTGTGTAATGCTTTGGAGGCGTTTAGTGAAAGCGGTGATACCCCTATACCCTCCCTGGAAAGGCACCCCCGATTTTCCGCTACCCCCGTACCGGGTGGGGGTGGGGCGTGGGGTAGGGGCCTCCCCCTCCCCCCTGCTCTCTCGCTCACCTGCACGCCCTGGGGCGCTGGTTATCCATGCAGAGCAGCCCGCGCAGACACCCCTATATATTGTGGCCTTGAGACTGCATATTGCGAATGCAGTATGCAAAGCCTCTTACTCATTGCACCGCAATGGTTTGCCGCCTCGTTCAACTCAATAGAATCACTATTTTGTTGAGTTGGGCTTATCCTTGCCGAATGAAACGTGGATCTTTATTCCGCCTACACTATCCGGCTCTGGCCGGTCTGTATAGCCTCCATACGGCTTTTGCTTGAGTAGGAATATAGCCGCCGTGTCCTTGCGCTGCTCCAGTCGGTCGCGCATTTCCAGCAACGCTTTTTGGCAGATCGCCGGGTGTCTGGTATATCCAGGCTCCCCCGCCTCCCAAACTTTCCACTCCTTCTCCGTCACCCCAAGATGGAGAAGGAGTCCAGGCTTGGTAGGCTGCCGGCCATTGGCGTCGCAGTCCTCAAAGTAGGCGGCACAAGCTGCGTCCAGCTCCGGGGCGGTGTAGTATGATGGTTTCCCCTCCGCCGCTCTCTGCTTATCTGTTTTATACATGTGGCTGGTGCGCCTCCTTTCGCCCTTAACCTGTGAGCCTCTGCTCCTATCCAGGAGATCGATCGAAAATCGCGTTTTGTAAAATACATTACGCTAAAGTAAATCCGCTATCTATTGTACTGCAACAGATAGCGGATTCAAAAATTTTTTATTTTTGGTCATTTAAGACTTAGTGTTATGTGACAGTTAGGCAGACTAATTTCCTCAAAAAGTTATGACTTTCGCTCTTCGTGCTCTTCTAAATACTTATCCAGTGCGTCCCGTAATAAGGCGTTAACAGTGTCCCCGTGAGCGGCGCAGACTGCCCGCACACGGTCGGCGTAGTCCTTGCGCACCTTACACCCTAGTACCGTCATATTGGCCTTGTCCCATGCGTTATTGCTCTTGCGTTTTGCCGAGGTTACCATGTGATCACCTCCCGAAATCTTTATTATATTGTATCATGTCTTTTCACGGTTTAACAGTGTATAGTTTCCACAAAACCGCCCAAAGAACCTTGTGCAACAAGTCTAATTGACAGCACTGTATAACCGTGCTATCATGAAATCACCGCAAGGGACAACAGCCAAGCGGAATCCACCTGGCAGGAGGTAAACGAAATGGAGATTGATAGCATGACCCAGACCGAGTTAGCATCCTATCTTGAAACCCTGGCGAAGCTGGTAGAGGCCACGGCTAAGGACGCGCAGGACGCGGCCCGCATTATCCGGGAAGCCATTCCCAAGCAGTAAAAAAAGATAGCCGCCCAGCCCTGAACAAGCAAGCGACTATCTAAGACCCAGCGGAGGCGGTTAGAGCCTGCCATCTGGCCGCCTCCACTATAACACAACCGGCAGGGAAAAGCAATAGACCGGAGGGGAGCGCACCATGAAATACTTTTCCAACGTCAAGACCCTGGACGAGCTGAAGAGGGCTTACCGGCTACTCTGCATGAAACACCACCCGGACGTGGGCGGCGACACAGCCACCATGCAGGCCATCAACGCGGAGCACGACGAGCTCTTCGAGCAGCTGAAGCGGGCCCATAACGCCACCGCCGACGAGCACCACCAGACCACCGAGACGCCAGAGGAGTTCCGGGACATCATCGCGGCGCTGCTCCGTCTGGACGGCCTGGAGGTGGAGCTGTGCGGCTCCTGGCTCTGGATCGGCGGCAACACCAGGGAGCACAAAGAGGCGTTGAAGGCGGCCGGGTGCCGCTGGAGCAGCACGAAGAAGCTTTGGTACTGGCACCACGCCGAGGACGGCCACCGCTGGCATCGCGGCAAGAGCTCCATGAGCCAGATCCGCGCGAAGTACGGCAGCCAGACCTACCGCAGCAGCGGCGCCATCCGGTTGGACGAGGCGACAGCATGAGTTGGCAGGACCTGTTTTGGCGGGGTCGTGAGGCCGAGGTCCGGGTGTCTGGATACTTCCAGCACCCGGACCAGCTGACCGCCCCGGAGCGCGTGGCCTACTATGACCGGAGCGCGGCGGAGACCATCAAGCGGCTGCGTGAGACCGCCGAGGCCCTGGAGGGCTACCGGCAGGCGCTTGCGGCCCGATATGCTACCCTGGCGGCCATGCCCTACGAGTACCGGCTGGACCTTGTGCGCCATCGCGGCTGGTATGACAAGCACGTCACCTATACTGCCGCTCTGGTCCGCGTGTACCAAGATGGGCACGAGGAGGCGGAGGAGAGCACCACCTACCCCGGCACGCAGCGCCGTGAGGCCTTGAAGGCGTTTGAGGCGCTGCAAAGGTCCCGCCCCGGCATCAAGCTCAACGTGGATATTGAGCGCAAGGCGTGGGAGAGATAACTTCCCCCCCCTTGCCAGACGCGCCATGGGATGCTACAATCAACACAGATGCTACAATCAACACAATGGAGGCCCCGCGCAGGGGAGAGGGGAGAACAAACCATGAAAAAACTGACTGCAAGAAGAGAGAGCTTACTAAGTAGGCTCTCTTTTCTCTTCCGGTGGAGGCATCCGCCGCGCCGGATGCTAACTTAGATACTACCCGCCCCGCTATGGGGCGGGTTTTCTGCGTTCATATCCAGCACGGTATTCCGCGTGTGTAATCCGTGTGTAATTTCTGCTCACGGAAGCGGTTTCCGGCCTTCTAGATCGGAATCAAAATCTTTGTTTTTGGAATCCTCAATCCATTGGGAAAGTAAGAGAAAACCCCGCAGCCATTACAGCTACGGGGTTTTCATTCTGGCGCAGAAGGAGGGATTTGAACCCTCGCGACGGTTTCCCGCCCTACTCCCTTAGCAGGGGAGCCCCTTCGGCCACTTGGGTACTTCTGCATGCCAAATACAGGATACATTTGGAAAAAATGTGGCGGAGAGAGTGGGATTCGAACCCACGGATGCTTCCACATCGCCGGTTTTCAAGACCGGTTCCTTCAACCACTCGGACATCTCTCCACGTCCGGTCTCCAGCCAAATGCAAAAAAGATGATACCACACTTTTCGCACATTGTCAACTGCCGCCTGCAATATTTTTCTGCTTTTTTTCCAAACTCAGCCTTGACTTGGAGCGGAGTCCAGGTGATAAAATCGAACAAACAGCGGGAGCCAGCCCGCCGGAAGGAGCAGATGACCTTATGACCATTGCCGAAGTCAGCCGTAAATACAACCTCTCAGCCGATACCCTGCGGTATTACGAGCGCATCGGCCTGATTCCCACCGTTCACCGCAGCAAGAGCGGCATCCGGGATTATACCGTGGAGGACTGCGCCTGGGTGGAGTTTGCCAAGTGTATGCGGGGAGCCGGTATCCAGGTGGAGGCTCTGATCGAGTATGTTTCCCTGTTTCAGCAGGGGGAGGATACCACCGAGGCCCGCAAACAGATCCTCATTGAGCAGAGGGAGCTGCTGCTGGAGCGGATGGAGGAGATGCGGCAGACGCTGGAGCGCCTTAACTCCAAAATTGACCGCTACGAGCAGACGGTCGCTGTCGCCGAACAGAAGCTGCGCCGCGAGTAAGGGAGGCACACCGCTCCCTTCTTTTTATCCGCTGCACGGGGAGCAGAAACGTAAAGCCCCGGTAAAGGTTCGGGAAAGCTTTGGAAAGGTGCCTTGTAGCTTGGCGCGGCGGGTGCTATACTGCCCCCTGGTTCCATGGAACCAAAACCAAACTGCAAAGGAAGTAGGAAAGCATGCAGAAACGCAACAAGGTCCTGGCCGGCGTCCTCACCGGCGCGCTGGTCCTGAGCGCCGGCCCCATGGCCCTGGCCGCCACGGCCAATTATAACGACAGCAGCGTCACCGGCGGCTCTGCCGCCTGGCAGGACTGGGTCAAGGAGTGGGAGACCGTAGCCGCCGACTACACCAAGGTATCCCTCACCCCCGGCGCAGACGAGACCCAGCTCAACTTCGCCTGGTACAGCAAGACGGAGAGCGGCAAGGCCGCCACGCCGGTGGTTCACTTCGGCACCGACAAGGACCACCTGACCGCCTTCACCGGCAAGGCCGCCCAGGTGGACGACAGCCTGACCGACGGCGTGGCCTACGACTATAACCATGTCACCGTCACCGGGCTGGAGGCCAACACCACCTATTACTATACCGTGGAGAAGAACGGCGTACAGAGCGAGGTACAGGAATACAAGACCGGCAGCTTCGACTCCGTAAAGATGCTCTATGTAGGCGACCCCCAGATCGGCGCCTCCAAGGGTCAGCCCCAGAACGGCGAGGCCCTGACGGCCGGCTCCGGCGCGGCCAATACCGCCGCCCGCAACGACGCCTTCGCCTGGAACCGCACCCTGGAGATCGCCACTGCCCAGAATCCGGGCGTCAACTTCATCATCTCCGCCGGCGACCAGGTCAATAAGACCGGCCAGGCCAAGGAGGAGGAGTACGCGGGCTACCTCTCCCCCGCCGTGCTGGCCGGGCTGCCCGTGGCCACCACCATCGGCAACCACGACTCCCTGAATCCCGACTACACCTACCACTTCAACAACCCCAACGCCACCGAGAACGGCAAGACCCAGGCCGGCGGCGACTACTACTACTCTTACGGCGCCGGTCTGTTTATCGTGCTCAACACCAACAATTACAATGTAGCCGAGCACGAGAAGACCATCCAGGAGGCCATCGCCTCTGCTCCCGACGCCGCCTGGCGCGTGGTCACCATCCACCAGGATATCTACGGCACCGGTCTGGATCACTCCGACACCGACGGCATGATCCTCCGCACACAGCTCACCCCCATCTTTGACAAGTACGACATCGATGTGGTGCTCCAGGGCCACGACCACACCTACAGCCGCTCCAAGCTCCTTTACGGTGACGGCCAGACCCACGGCACCTATGAGTTCCGTCTGAATGCGGACGGCAGCGACTACGACTGGGACAACGCCTTCAACACCCAGACCGACGAGAAAATCCCCCTGTACCCCGAGGAGGGCGACACCGCCAGCACGGCCCTCCACGACGCCTTCCAGGCGGACAACGGCTGCTACACCATCGAGGACACCACCGGAAACACCGTGGTCAATCCCAAGGGCACCCTTTACATGACCGCCAACTCGGCCTCCGGCTCCAAATTCTACGAGCTGATCCCCACCCAGCAGGACTATATCGCCGAGCGCAGCCAGAACTGGCTGCCCAGCTACTCAGTCATCGACATGGACAGCGACAGCTTCTCCATCACCACCTACCAGATCACTGCCGAAGGCAAGGTGGAGGCGATTGACGACACCTTCACCATCCAGAAGACCGACGGCGCCGCCACCCTGACTGAGGGCGGCGAGACCTACTACCGCCTGCGGGACGTGGCCGCCGCGGTCTCCGGCCAGGACAACCAGTTCAATGTGAGCTGGGACAACGGCGTGGTGATTACCACCGGCGCGGCCTACGCCGACGCCGTGCCCGCCGGCACCCCTGCCAGCGGCAGCGCCGTGACCCTCACCCTGACCGTGGACGGCAAGAGCGTCACCACCCCCGCCGTTCTGGCCAACGGGAGCTACTACCTGCCCGCCTCCTTCTATGGCACTCTGGGCGTGACTCCGGCCGCCTGAGCGGCCCCATCCGGCACCGATACTGCGAGGCTCCCGGCGGCATAGCTGCCGGGAGCCTCCATTCTGAGAGAAAGGCTGACTGCTGTTGAATATCAAATCCTGCTTTCTGCGCTGGGGCATTCCGCTGTTGCTGCTGGCTGCATTTCTCGCCGCTGTTTTCGCCCTCAACCGGGTGGACAAGGTGGCCCTGGTCAACCGGGAAGGACAGACCTTCGAGAAGGGCGTGGTCGTGGACATTCTCCAGGACAACCTCATGCCCGACGGCTCCCGGGTGGGCGAACAGCGGGTACTGGTACGCATGACCACCGGCGTCCGGGCCGGTCAGGAGCTGGAGACCACCAGCGCCTCCGGCTTCCTCTTCGGCGCGGGCTGCACCGTGGGCATGAAGGTGGTGGTCATGCAGAGCGTGGCGGGGGACTCCACCATCACCAGCATCTATTCCCAGGATCGGGAGTGGGTGATCTACGCCTTCGCCGCAGCCTATCTGCTGGTGCTCTGCCTGGTGGGCGGAAAGCAGGGCCTCAAGGGCGCCCTTGGCCTGGTGTTCACCTTCTTCTGCATTCTATTTGTCTATCTGCCCCTGGTCTACCGCGGTTGGTCGCCCTTCTGGGTGGCGGTGCTCATCTGTATCGTCACCACGCTGGTCACGATGTACCTCATCGGCGGCCCCACCCGGAAAACCGTGGTGGCCGCCGGCGGCACGGTGGCGGGCGTGGTGATTGCCGGACTGGCGGCCACCCTGTTCAGCCTGGCCACCGGCATCACGGGCTGGAACGTGTCGGACATCGAGAGCCTGCTCACCCTGGCCAGCACCAGCGGGATTCAGGTGGGCGGCCTGCTCTTCTCCGGCCTGCTGATCTCCAGCCTGGGCGCGGTGATGGATGTGGCCATGTCCATCGCCAGCGCCATCGCTGAAATTCACGTTCAGAACCCCGCCCTCTCCCGCCGGGCGCTGTTCCGGGCCGGGATGCACGTGGGACGGGACATGATGGGCACCGACTCCAACACCCTGATTCTCGCCTTTGCCGGCGGCAGTATCTCCATGCTGGTGCTGGATTACGCCTATAACCTCCCCTACCGGCAGATCATCAACTCCAACAACATCGGCATTGCCATCATGCAGGGCCTGTCCGGCAGCTTCGGCATCGTCCTGGCCGTCCCTGTCACCGTGGCCTTGGCCGTTCTGCTCTATACCTGGCGCAAAGCTGCGCCCGCGGCATAAAGCGACTGGATGCGACACGCTCCCCGCCCTATACTGGGCCGGGGAGCGTGATTTTTATGCAGTCCTTTTTCCGGCGGCTGGCGGCCTGCGCCGCCCTATTCTGTGCCAACCCGCTGGCCTTTCTTCGGGGGCTGTCCGACCCCGACAGCCCCGTGCGCCGCCTGCTGCGGCGCAAATAGCAGGGAGGGCGCGCCGCAGCGCGCCCTCCCTGTATTACCGCTCATAGGTCAGCCATGTTTCGCCCCCGCCGCTCTTGCGGTAGGTGTGGGAGACCGCCGCCTCCCGGATCTCATCGCAGGCCCAGTGGCCCTTCTCCACGTCGGTGAAGGGCAGGGCCGCGGCCCGCTCCCCGGCCCGGCGGTCCAGGGCGTGGTTGAGGATCTTGACCGCCTCTGCACGGCTCACCGGCGCGTCGGGCCGGAAGGTGCCGTCCGGATAACCCGACACCCAGCCCTCCTCCGCCGCAAAGGAGACCACCTCTGCCGCCCAGTGGCCGTCCGGCACATCGGGGAACGGGGACGTACCGCCCTCCACCGTAAAATAGGAGGCAATCAGCTTGACCAGCTCGGCCCGGCTCACCGGCTGCTCCGGCCGGAAGGTGCCGTCCAGATAGCCATTTGCGATGCCGTAGCGCTTGGCAAAGGCCACATAGGGGGCGTACCAGTCCCCCCGCTTCACATCGGAAAAGCCGCCGGTACCAGGCGCTCCACTGTAAAGCAGATTCCCTTGCTCGTCTACACTGAGGCGGGCCAGCATGGCCACCGCCTCAGCCCGGCTCAGGGAGTCCTCCGGGCGGAACCGGCCGTCATTTCCCTGGATGTAGGCGTCGTGCTCCCTGGTGTTCAGATAGGCCGGCTCCGCCGGCTCCTGCGCCTCCTCCCCATAGGCCTCCGCATAGAGCGCCAGCAGCTCCGGGTTCTCCGCCATCAGCCGGTAGCGGAAGTGCACCTCCCCCGCGACCTGGGGCAGGGTGTCGTTGAGGGCCAGTTGTCGCTCGATGGCTGTCGTGCCGTACCAGGGGCTCTTGGGATCGCTGTTGCCGGCCAGATAGTCGGCCATTCCTATGTAAAGGGAAACACCTGTACCCTTTACCGTATCCGCCCACCAGCGGGCCACCGCGGCGTAGTCCATGCTCTTGTGGCCGATGTACCAGTAGATCTGGGGGCAGATGTAGTCGATCCACCCCTCCTTGACCCATTTCCGGCTGTCGGCGTAGGAGGCGTAGTAGCTCTCATAGCCGCCGGTGGTGTTGGAGCCTTGGGGCAGGCTGCTCTTGTCCGCCCACACGCCGGAGGGGCTGATGCCGTAGGACAGCCCCGGATCAATGGCGTGGATGCGCTCCCCCAGCGTCTTGACCAGCTGGTTGACATTGTCCCGGCGCCAGTCGCCGATGTTGGAAAAGCCCTTGCCGTACTTGGCATAGGCGGCCCCGTCGTCAAAGCCGCTGCCGGGGTAGAAGTAGTCGTCCAGGTGGATGCCGTCGATGTCATACTTGCGGGCCAGCTCCTCCGCCCCCCGCACGATGTACTCCCGCACCTCGGGCAGGCCGGGATTGAAGTAGTAGTCGCCCTCGTACTCCACCACCCAGTCGGGGTGGAGCTTTGCGGGGTGGTCGGCGGTCAGGGCCTGGAACTCCGCCGCGCCCCCCTTGGTGATGCGGAAGGGATTGATCCAGGCGTGGAGCTCCAGCCCCAGGGCGTGGGCCCGCTCCACCCAGTAGGCCAGCGGATCAAATCCGTTTTTCGGGGCGGTTCCCTGGGTGCCGGTCAGGTATTTGCTCCACGGGTACAGCTCGGAGGGATAGAGGGCGTCGGCGGAGGGCCGCACCTGGAGAATCACGGCGTTCATGCCCATGTCCACGCACCCCTGTAAAATCGCGTCGGCGTCCCGCTTGAGAACCGCCGGGTCTGTGGTGGCCCGGCTGGGGTAGTCCAGGCGGTACACCGTGGCTACCCAAACAGCCCGGAACTCGTCCGCCCGCTCCGCCTGGGCCGCCGCCGCGGGAGACTGCGCCGCCAGTCCCAGCCCCGCCAGCGCCAGCGCGCAGATGAGTGCAATTGCCAACAGGGGTTTCCAGAATTTTGTCATGAGGTCGCTCCTTTGAATTTGGTCTCGTGAATTTGCTCTCGGAATGGCGGGCGCGCCCTGCGCCCCTTACTGATTGGAAATCTGCTCCGCCAGGTCGTTCAGGTAGATCCAGCGCTCCATTTTCTCCTCCAGGGCCGCCTCCAGCTCAGCCTGCCGCTCCTGGAGGGACTGGAGGGCCACATAGTCGGTGGCCTTCTCCTCCTGCTCGGCCTGCACCCGGGCCAGCTCGGCCTCCAGGGCGGCGATGTCGGCGTCAATGGTCTCAAATTCCCGCTGCTCCTTGTAGCTGAATTTCAGCTTTTTGGCCCCCTGGGGGCGCGCTGCCTTGGGTTCGGCGGGCTTGGGTGATCTGGCCGGCTGTCCGGCGGCCCGCCGGGCCTCCAGATACTCCGTATACCCGCCGGGATAGCCCCGGACGCTTCCGTCCCCCTCCACGGCGAACACCCGCCGCACCACCCGATCCAGGAAATAGCGGTCGTGGGATACCGCCACCACCGCCCCCGGAAAGGAGTCCAGATAGTCCTCCAGCACACTGAGGGTCTGAATATCCAGATCGTTGGTCGGCTCGTCCAGCAGCACGTTGGGGGCGGCGGCCAGGACGGACAGCAGGAAGAGCCGCCGCTTCTCGCCGCCGGACAGCTTGCGGATGGGGCTCCACTGCGCCTCTGCCGGAAAGAGGAACTGCTCCAGCAACTGGGAGGCGGTGAGCATTCCCTCCCCCGTCTCGATGCGGTTGCCGATCTCCTTCACATAGTCGATCACCCGGGTATCCCCGTCCATATCGGGCACCTCCTGGCGGAAGTAGCCGATGCGGACGGTCTCCCCCGTCTCGACCGCCCCGGCGTCGGGGGCCAGCTCCCCGGCCAGCAGGTTGAGGAGGGTGGACTTGCCGCTGCCGTTGGCCCCCACGATGCCGATGCGGTCGTCCCGCAGGAGCATGCAGTCGAAGTCCCGCACCACGGTGCGTCCGCCGAAGCCCTTGGTCACGCCTCTGCACTCGATGGTCTTCTTACCTAGACGGCTGGCCCGCGCGTTTAGTTCCAAGGTACTTTTTTCCGCCGGGCCGCTCTGGGCCTTCAGGGCCTCGTAGCGCTCCAGCCGCTCCCGGCTCTTGGTCCCCCGGGCGGTAGGCCCCTGCATCACCCACTGGTACTCCCGCCGCAGGATGGCCTGCCGCTTGCGCTCGCTGGCCCGCTCGCTCTCCAGCCGGGCGGCCTTGCGCTCCAGATACTTGTCGTAGTTGCCCTCGTGGGTGAACAGACGGCCGTCCTCCACCTCTGCCATGCGGCCCACGATGCGCTCCAGGAAATACCGGTCGTGGGTCACCATGACCAGCGCCCCCTTCCAGGCGCGCAGATAGTCCTCCAGCCAGAGCACCATGTCGTTGTCCAGGTGGTTGGTTGGCTCGTCCAGAATCAGCACGTCGCAGGGGCGGGCCAGCACCGCCGCCAGGGCCACCCGGCGGCGCTCCCCGCCGGAGAGGTTTCCCACGCTCTGCTCGAACCGGGATACTCCCAGACGGTTGAGGATGGTTCTGGCCTCATACTCCGCCAGAGAGCGGTCGGCGTCATTCAGCCCCAGCAGCACCTGCTCCAGTACGGTGCGCTCCCCCTGAAACACCGGGTTCTGGGGCAGGTACTCCATCCGCACGCCGGGGTCCAGGCGTACCGTCCCCCCGTCCGGCTCCTCCGCCCCCGCCAGCAGGCGGAGAAGGGTGGACTTGCCGGCGCCGTTGACGCCGATGATCCCCACCTTGTCCCCCCGCTCCAGATAAAAGGACACCCCGTCCAGCAGGACACGGTCGCCGTAGCTCTTGGTCAGTTGTTCCGCAGAAAGCAGCATGAACGTCCCTCGCTTTTGTCAAGTTATCTCCCAGTATAGCGGAATCTGCGAAAAAAAGAAAGCCCCCTCCGGCCGGGGCCTGTTTCCGAATTGCTTCCGAAATGTCCCGCGGGGATTGCCAACCGCTCGGGGATGCCGTATACTGGGGGCACAACTGAATCGAGATGTCTTCAGGGCAGGGTGAAATTCCCGATTGGCGGTACAGTCCGCGCGCGTGATACGCATGATTTGGTGCAATTCCAAAACCAACAGTGACAGTCTGGATGAAAGAAGATACCATCGGTTTCCGCAGGACGGCCCCGCCGTTCTGCGGCCGATTCCTCTTTTTCGCACCGGAAAGGCATCCCCTTTTCGGTGTGATTTTTTAGGAGGGAACGGAAGTATGAATGTCAAAGCAAAGAGGATTACCACCATCGCCATGCTGTGCGCGCTCGCCTATGTGGTCATGGCCGTCGGCCGCGTGCCGGTCGTGCTCTTTTTGAAGTACGACCCGAAGGATGTGGTCATCACCCTCGGCGGCCTGATCTGGGGGCCGATGACCGCCTGCCTTGTCTCGGTTCTCGTCTCCGTTCTGGAGATGTTCACTGTCAGCGACACGGGCATTCTGGGCTGTATCATGAACATTCTGTCCACCTGCGCCTTTGCCTGCACCGCCTCCGCCATCTACCGGAAAAAGCGCACGCTGGCCGGGGCTGTCGCCGGGTTGGCCGCCGGATGCGCGGTGATGGTCAGCGCCATGCTGCTGTGGAATTACCTCATTACGCCCCTCTACATGGGATACCCCCGGGAGGCGGTTGCGGAGCTGCTGCTCCCCGCCTTTCTCCCCTTCAATCTGCTCAAGAGCGGACTCAATTCGGGCATCACCTTCCTGCTCTACAAGCCAGTGGTCTCCTCTCTGCGGAAAAGCGGACTGATTGACGCGCCGTCCGGACCGGCGGCGCGCAGGCCCGTCGGGCTGCTGCTTCTGGCCGCCGTTCTGGTGGCCACCTGCGTCCTCATTCTCCTGGCCAGAAACGGACTTCTCTGAGGCGGCCCATGGACAAGGCAAACGGGGACGCCCCCTTCATCCCCCTGTACGGAACCGCCGTGCCCGGCGCCGGGCTGGGACGGCTGGCGGGGCTGCCCGCCGCGGGCCTGCGCCTGCACCGGGGACAGGCGGCGCCGGAACCCGGCGTCTACGCCGCGGAGATCCTTCTGGGCGGCCGTCGCCTCTGCGGGCTGGCGCATATCGCGCCCGGCGGCGGCGCGCCCTCCATTGAGCTTCTCTTCTTTCACGGTGGGGAAGCGCCCTGCGGGGAGGCGGTGGAGCTGCGCCTCCGCCAAAGGCTCCGCCGCTGTCAGCCCTTTGACAACCTGCCCCTGCTGTCGGCACAGCTCCGGCTGAATTGCCTCTCCGCCCAGTCCTTTTGGGGGATTTCCCCCGGCTCCCCCCGGCTGTCCATGGAGTCCGCAGGGCGGCGGGCGGTGGTAGGGATGCAGGCAATCCCCCTGTCTGAAAAGGAGTTTGGTGTCCTCTACCTGCTCTATACCCACCCGGACGTTCCGATCACAAAAGAGCAGATCTATGAGGCCGTTTGGCGCGCGCCGTCCAACCACTGCCTCCACGCCGTGGAGAACACCGTGTTTCAGATCCGGAGGCGGCTCCGCCCCCATGCGGGCGGGCACGACTTTATCCGCACCGTTGTCGGGCTCGGCTATCAGTTCAATCCCGGCTGAGCCGCCTCTCTGTGCAGCCGCTGGGACAAAAGCTCTTGGCAAATGGGAAAAAATATGGTATCCTAAGGCGCTATCTCATTTTGAAGGAGCCTTTATGAAACAGCGCACATTCCCGATCCTCGCCGTCCTTCTCCTGGCCGCCGCCCTGTCCGGCTGCCAAAGCACAGCCGCCGGAGACAGCGCCGGACTGTCCATCCACTTCATCGACCCGGGGCAGACCAGCTCAGCCCTGCTCCTGTGCGGCGGACAGGCCATGCTCATTGACGGCGGCAGCGCCGAGCGGGGCAGCCAGGTGGCCGGTTACCTGAGCCAGCAGGGGATCACCTACCTCGACTATGTGGTGTGTACGTCTGCGGATGAGACCCATATAGGCGGCCTTTCCGGCCCCCTTTACACCTGCGCCGTGGGGCAGGTACTCTCCCCGGTGGAGGATGCCGGCAGCCCGGTATTTGCGGATTTCCGGCGCTACACCGAGGCCCAGGGCCTCTCCCCCGCCGTCCCGGAGGCCGGTTCGGTATTCCCCCTGGGAGATGCCCAGGTGACGGTAGTGGAGACCGACGCCGCCGCACAGACCCTCTCCCTCCAGGTGGACTACGGCGACACCTCCCTCCAGTTCACCAGCGATCTGGAAGATGCGGTGGCGGCGGTGGCCAGTGAGGCCGAAGGGGAGCTCCCCCTGGGCGCTCTGGTGGCCGGAAGCGACGGTACCCAGTTTTTCCTCCTCGACCCAGTACAGACCGCGCCTTAACCCAGAGCGCCTCCGCCCGATGGGCGGAGGCGCTCTCTTTTGGCCATAGCCGGTGCCCTCATCCAAGAGGATGTCGTCCACACCAGCCACGACAGAAAACAGAGTGGGCACCGCGGCCCGGCGTATTCCGCCCGCGGTATTGCTTTTTCGTCTGCCACAGCGGAAGCCCCGGCAGAAGACGCAGTTCCATCTTGACTTACATCCGTATTACTTGTATAATACAGTTATAAACTGTATTAGTTCTATAATACAGTATACAAAAAGGGGGGTGTCCGGCCATGCTTTCCTTCTCCGGCTTCCGCCTGGAGGACGGAAGCCCCATCTACCAGCAGATCATCCGCTATCTAGAGCAGGGCATCGCGGCCGGAACCATCCGGGACGGAGACGGGCTTCCCTCCCGACGGGTGCTCTCCGCCCAACTGGGGGTCAACCCCAACACCGTGCAGAAGGCCTGCCGTATGCTGGAGGAGGCGGGGCTCATCACCTCCCGCTCGGGGGCCAAGAGCGAATTTACCCTGGACGAGGCGGCTGTGGCCGCCGTCCGCACCCGCCTGATGGAGCGGGAGGCCGCCGCCCTGGTCCGCTCCCTGCGGCAGATGGGCCTCACCCGGCCAGAGGCGGAGGCGCTCATCGACCGGCTGTGGGACAGCCCGGAACTGGAGGAGGAGAAGCCATGAAGCGTATCGCATCCCTGCTCATGCTGGCCACACGGAGCACCCTCTGGAAAGCTGCGGGGATTACTCTGGCCTCCTGTCTGGCGGAGGCGGGGCTCTTCCTGGCTGCCCTGTCCGGCTGGCAGGACACCGTCCGCACCGCTTACTACGAATACTCCAACCCCATGGGCCTGGAGGGCCTGCTGATGCAATATCCCCTGTCCTGGTGCTTCCGTATCGGGCTGGTGCTGGTGTGCGCCGTGCTGGCCTTTCTGGGGTGGGAGGGCTCCTCCCGGGTGAGCTATACCCTGCGGCGGCTGTCGGTGGGGCACAGGGCCCTCACCCTGCTGTGGGCCGGCTACGGCTTCTTCTGCCTGCTGTTCTTCTGGGCGGCCCACCTGGGCACCCTACTGGCCCTCTGCGCTGCCGCCCTCCCCCGTCTGGCACCGGAGTTCTCCGGCCCCCAGGCCCTGTTCCTGGCCTGCTACCGCGACCCCTATCTCCACAGCCTCCTGCCCCTGGACGACTGTCTCCTCTGGGTGCGCAACCTGTCCATGTGCGCCGCCCTGGGGACGGCGGCGGCCAGCTTCTCCTTCCAGCGGCGCATGGGCCGCCGGGCCTTCGCCATTCTGCCCCTGGCGGCGCTCTCCGCCCTCTGCTTTCCCCTGCCCATGGGCTCCTTTGAATTCGGCGGGCCGGCGGAGTTCCTCCGCCCCTATCTCTACGACGGCATTTTCTACTCCGCGGACGGTCTGCCCTCTGTCCTGGGGCCCGTCCTGCTCTTTGTCAGCCTGTGTGTCCTGGCCGCCTCCCTCTGCCAGATTTTGAGGAGGGATCCCTATGAAGAATGAGTCCTGGTTTCCCCTCGGCATCCCCTGGAAGCAGGAGCGGTTTCTGCTTTGGACGGGCCTGCTCCTATCCGCCGGCGCCGGACTGGTGCTCTTCCTGTGCCAGTACCTCCCGGCCCGCCGGGCCCTCTACGGCTACAACGGCACCATGGGGCCGGACGGCGCGATGGTGCGGGTGCTCCTGCCCGGCACCCTGATGCCCCCCTTCCCCCACCTGCTCTATGGGCTGCTGCTCTGTTTTCTGGCGCTGGCCCTCTCCCTGGCCGGGGTGGCCGTCTACCACTTTCTCTGCCACTACCAGGGCGGCCGGAGCATCTACCGGATGCGGCTGCTCCCCCAGTTCGGAGAGCTGTGGAGGCGCTGCCTGTCCGCCCCCGCCCTGGCCCTGCTGCTGGGCGCGGCACTGACGGCCGCCGTCATCCTGCTGTGCGCACTGTGCTATTACCACCTGACGCCTGCGGGCCACCTGCCCCCGGAGCCCTGGGGCGGCCTGCCGCTGGGCTGGATTGGAGGCAACCATGCTTGAAGTGAGCCATGTATCCAAAAAGTACCGGGGCTGTCAGCAGGCCCTGGAGGATGTGAGCCTGTCCGTGGGGCCCGGGGAGATCGTGGGTATCTTCGGCCCCAACGGCGCGGGCAAAACCACCCTGCTCAAGTGCATTCTGGGCCTGCTCCGGTACGGGTTCGGGTCGGTTACTCTGGACGGGCAGCCCATCACCCCCAAAAACATCGCCCGCCTCTCCTTCGCCACCTGTGAGCATTCCTTCTTCCCCGGCTTCACTGCCGCCGGGCACCGGGACTTCTGCGCCGAACACTTCCCCGCCTTCCGGGCCGGCCGCTTCCAGATGCTGATGGACTTCTTCCGCCTGCCGGAAAAGCGGGCCCTGCGCGGCTTCTCCACCGGACAGAAGAACCAGTTTGAGGTGATTCTGGCCCTGTGCCAGGGGGCGGACTACATTCTTATGGACGAGCCCTTTGCCGGCAACGACGTGTTCAACCGCGAGGATTTCTACAAGGTGCTGCTGGGCATCCTGGAGCCCACCGAGACCATCCTCCTGTCCACCCATCTGCTGGAGGAGGTGCAGCACTTCATCAGCCGGGCGGTGCTCCTCCGGTCGGGGCGGATTGCCGGGGACGTGACCACCGCCGCGCTGGAGGAGCGGAGCCAGAGCCTGATGGACTATGTCCGGTCGGCCTGCGGCTATGAGCCCGGCCGGGTGCTCCAGGCGCTGGAGCGGATGGACGGCAGAGGGGAGGAATAGCCATGCGGAAATCTCTGCTGCTCTTTCTCCTCCTGGTCGCTCTGTCCGCCGGCCTGCTGGCGGGGGCCTGCGCCGCCGTGCAGGGCCGCCGGGAGACGGTATCCTACCGGACGGAGCCACTGGCCGGAGATCCCACGGCCGCCGACGGTGTGGAGCTCACCTGGGTGTCCACCTGCGGCTATCACCTGTTCTGGCACAGCACCTTTCCCGCCGCCGCGCCGGAGGAGGCCGAAACCCGCTTTTCCTACTCCGGCCAGAAGCAGAGCTGGATCATTGAGCTGGACGAGGATGTGCTGGAGCTCTCTCCCGGCCTGAATTTCCTGGATATTGCGCCGGACAGTCCCTCCGCCGGGCTGCGGGCGCTGTGGGCGGAGCTCTCCGCCCAGACCTCTCCCCTGCCCGGAGACGAGACCTATACCGAACACAATGGTCTCATCAGTATTAAACGTGAGATCCAACTGGCTGATTATCTGACCGATTTCCCCCTCTCTGTGAATCGTCTCGTGTACACAGCCTGGGCGGCTGACCGTGAGTTTGGAACTTCCCAGTACGATACCTCCATCAACGCGGAGGAGCTGACCCGCCGTTTTCGCGCCTATTTTCCCATTCCGATGCCCGAAGGGCTTGCCATGGAGATCAGCATGACCCCGGACGCCTCCGGCCAGTTGCTGAGCGCCTGCTTTCTCACATTGGACAGCAGCCTGCTCACCCTTCAGGCGGACTGCGTGAGCACCGGGGAAGGCGTCCTGTTTGCCCTCTGCGCCGGCGGCTCCATGGCCAAGGCTCTGGACGGCAGTGGAATTCCCGGCGGCTGGGGGATCTACCGGCTCTCCCCCGGCGGCGACCTGGAGACCGTCTACTCCATCCCCAACGGAGGCCGGGCCATGGCCTTCTGGTCGGATGGGGACGGTACCCTCTTTCTTCTCACCGAGGAGAAGGGCGCGGTTCTTCTCACCCTGCTGGATGCAGCCACGCTCACCCCTGTTGCCACCCAGGAGCTCTTTCCCGCGGCGGAGGGCGCGCCCCACCCACAGGTGTTCCCACAGTCTGACGGCTCTTTCTGCCTCCTGTCCGCGGGCGACTTTCTGGCCGTGCTCAACCGTCGGAGCGGCGCATGGGTGGTGGACTTTACGGCGGACACCTCCCTCCAGTCCTCCCTGGGCTGTCCCTTGAGCACCCCCTCCTCCAGGCTCAGCCTGTGCTATGACGGAACCCGGCTGGCCATCACTGGCCCTTGTCCGAGCACGAAATCGGAATATTTCCTGGCAGTCTACACCGCCGACGGCCTGGAGTACCTGGGGGGCTACACCTCCAGCCTGTACGGCAACCACCCCCCGGACAGCTATCCCTGGGGCTCCTGGCAGGACGGAAGCTGCCGCTCCATCGCGCTGGAGCCCTTCCTCCCCGGCAGGGAAACTGCCTCTTGACAAATTCCCTTTCCCCGGCTAAAATAAGTGCAATTACATCCCAAACAGGCAATGATGGGAAGAAGGCGCGTCCCGTCCCGCTCAGAGAACCGGTGGTCGGTGCGAACCGGCGCGGGGAAGCGCGCGGATACTGAGCCCGGAGCCGCCCGTCCGAACCCCAGGCAGTAGGGCGGGCCGTCACGGCCACGTTATCGGCCGCGGCCTTGTTGGAGGCCATGAGCGCCCTTTGGCGACAACGGGCGGAAGCAGGGTGGTACCGCGTAAATTTTACGCCCCTGACCAGGAATTTGGTCAGGGGCGTTTTTTCGTACCCTGGCCCCAGTAAACAGGAGGAATTGTTATGAAGCCCGCACACGAGAAGTACATCCCCTTCGTCCCCCTCAAGATGACCCGCCGCGCCTGGCCCGACAGAGAGCTGAAGGCGCCCCCCGTCTGGTGCTCGGTGGATCTGCGGGACGGCAACCAGGCCCTCATCGACCCCATGAACGTCCGGGAGAAGCTGGAGCTGTTCCACACCCTGGTGGACATCGGCGTCAAGGAGATCGAGGTGGGGTTCCCCTCCGCCTCCGAGACCGAGTACGAGTTCATCCGCACCCTGATCGAGGGGGGACACATCCCCGACGATGTGACCATCCAGGTGCTGGTACAGGCCAGAGAGCACCTCATCCGCCGCACCTTCGAGGCCATCGACGGCGCCAAGCACGTGATCTTCCACTTCTACAACTCCACCTCCACCCTCCAGCGGAAGGTGGTCTTCCACACCGACGTGGAGGGCGTAAAAAAGATCGCCGTGGACGCCGCCCGGCTCATCCGGGAGCTGAGCCAGCCCGCCCTCGACGCAGGGATGGATCTGCGGTACGAGTACTCCCCGGAGTCCTTCATGGGCACCGAGATGGACGCCGCCGTGGAGATCTGCCAGGCGGTAATCGAGGCCATCGGCGCCACACCGGAACACAAGGTGATCCTCAACCTGCCCACCACCGTGGAAAACTGCATGCCCAACTACTTCGCTGACGAAATTGAGTACTTTATCTCCAGGCTGCCCGGCCGGGACCGCGCCATTATCTCCCTGCACCCCCACAACGACCGGGGCGAGGGCGTGGCTACCGCTGAACTGGGCCTGCTGGCCGGGGCCGAGCGGGTGGAGGCCACCCTGTTCGGCAACGGCGAGCGCACCGGCAACGTGGACATGGTGACCCTGGCCCTCAACCTCTACACCCAGGGCGTGGACCCCAAGCTGGACTTCTCCGACATCAATAAAATCCGCGACGTGTACGAGCGGGTCACCAAGATGAAGATCGGCGAGCGGCAGCCCTATGTGGGCGAGCTGGTGTTCACCGCCTTCTCCGGCTCCCACCAGGACGCCATCAATAAGGGTACCCGCTACATGGAGGAGAGCGGCACCGAGTACTGGGAGGTGCCCTATCTGCCCATCGATCCCGCCGACGTGGGCCGCCAGTACGAGCCCATCATCCGCATCAACTCCCAGTCGGGCAAGGGCGGCTCCGCCTTCGTCATGCAGCACTCCTTCGGCTTCGATCTCCCCAAGGCCATGCACCCCGAGTTCGGCCACATCGTCCAGGTGGAGACCGACCGGGTGGGCAAGGAGCTGAAGCCCGACGCCATTTACGACCTGTTCAAGGCCCATTACATCGACGCGGTAAAGCCCTATCAGCTGGTGCAGCACTCCTTCGCCGAGTTTACCGACGAGGAGGGCCACTCCCACGTCACCTTCGCCGGCACCATCCGCCACACCGACACCGTGTTCCAGGTTCAGGGCTCCGGCAACGGCCCCATTGACGCCTTCTTCAACGCCATCCACGGCCAGAAGATGGACCGCTTCACCTTCATCGACTACAAGGAGCACGCCGTCAAGCAGGGCTCTGACTCCCAGGCTGTGGCCTACATCCACCTCCAGGACGAGAACGGCAGGGACTGGTTCGGCGTAGGCATGAGCCATAACATCAACCTGGCCCCCCTCAAGGGCATCCTCTCCGCCATCAACCGGGCCGTCAGCCACGACGGCAAATGAACGCCCGTCCCGTCTTGCATCCCCGGCCTAAACCAGCTATAATAGGAACAGTTTGACAGAAAAGAGGACGCGGACAATGGAACAGCAGCGGGAGGCCCTGCTCGGGCAAATCTGGGCGGCCCAGGACGAGGCCTATGACCTGATGTATGAATACGACTCCCTTCCCCACCGTTACGGGGCTCACATTCTCTATCAGTCGGAGGCCCATATCATCGACCTCATCGGTGAGCACCCGGAGATTACCGTCACCGAGCTGGCCGCCATTCTGAAAAAGACTCCCAGCGCCTGCTCCCAGATCGTGCGCAAGCTGCGGGCCAAGGGCTGGGTGGAGCAGGTACGCAACGCAGAGAACAACCGGATTTATAATCTATACCTGACCGAGAGCGGCAAACAGGTCTACCAGGCGCACACAGCTTTCAACCAGTCCTGTCAGGAGGCCACCTTTCAATTGTTGAGCAATTTTTCTCCCGAGGAGTTGGAACACCATCTGATGGTACAGCGGAAACTGAACGAGGCATATCAGGATGATGTGAGGCGGAGCCGGGATTATTTAGGATAGACACAAAAGAAGCCGGGGGTATGACCGCCCGGCTTCTTTGTTGAGGATAATCCACAAAACAAAAGCCAAATATTTATTCACTATAAAGAAGTATCTAAAATATATAAAAATTTTCTTGACTTATTTCTTATTTGTCATATTATAAAGATGCTTAATTATTAAGAAATTAGCAAATCACCAAGAGAGGGAGATGTCAAATGGAAGCTGAAAAAAAGTACGCAGAAACCTATGGAGGGAAGGTCGGCGGGATACTTCCACTGCTGGGAATGATCGCAGCAATCGTTGTCCTCTGCTTTACCGGAATGAGTTCCCTACGAAACTTCTGGGGAGCAGGCTTCATGGCCATGGTCATTGGTCTGCTCGTGTTTAAGGATAAAAACCGCTATGCGAAAGCAGTTATGAAAGGCTTTGCTAATCCGTCCTTCACCATGCTATTTCCCATTTTCATTGCGGCCGGTATCCTGTCACAGATCCTAACGGCCGCCCACCTGGTGGATGGCCTGGTCTATCTTGTGAGTCTGGTCAATATCCCACCTGCCATTATCCCCTGCGTGACCTTCGTACTGTGTGCGGTAATGTCCACTGTGACGGGCAGCTCGGCGGCCGCCCTCTTGGCCACGATGCCCATGCTGTTCCCAATGGGTGTGCAGATGGGCTGTCCCGCCGGCCTAGTCCTGGGTGCCATCTGTTCCGGCTCCGAGTTCGGTAATAACCTCTCCCCCATTTCCGACGTGACCATCACCTCCTCCATCGGACAGGAGGTGGATATCATCGCCGCGGTGCGCACCCGTGTCTGGTACAGTCTGGCCGCAGGGATACCCGCCCTCATCCTGTTCTTTGTATTTGGTCTTGCAACAACCAAGGGGGTTGATCTGGCCTCCCTAAGTGTGGACAGTTCCTCCTCCCTGGGCCTTATCTTTATCATCATTCCCATCCTGGTGGCCGTACTCATCCTGCGCAAGACAAACTTCTTGGTAGCCCTTGTGGTAGGCGATCTGCTGGGCATCATCCTGTTGCTGATCCTGGGCTATTCGGACGTGGCGAGCATCTTTGCCGCTGACGGCCTATTGGCCTCCGGTACCCTCAGCCTGATGGATGTTTTAGTCTTTATGGCCCTGATCTTCGTAGTACTCGCACTGACTGAGGAGGTGGGCGTGCTGGACAGTTTCCAGACCTTTATGGTCAGACACGCCAAGACCCCCAGAATGGCGGAAACGGTTTCCGGGGTGTTCACCTGTATTTTCTGTGCGATCATTGGCAGCGGTATGTCCACGATCGCCTTTATCAGCCCCATCGTCCGCAACATCATGAAGCCCTTCCATATTGCCCGAACCCGCGCCGCCAACTATATCGCGGGCTTTGCCAGCGGCATCTCCTGGATGGTTCCCCACGGCGTCAACACCTTGACCGCACTGGCGGTTGCAATGGGAACCGGTGTTGTGGGCGATGACTTTACCATGTTGAATTTTATTCCCTACAACTTTTTCTGTATTGGCCTGATTGTAGTATACTGGGCCGCAATTTTGACTGGCATCGGTCGTAAAAAAGACGAAGGAGGATTACAAAATGAAGTATGATTTCACCAGCATATTGGACCGCCGCGGAAAGGATGCAGCGGCCTATGACAATGTGGGTGCCCATGTCATTGCGCCCGCAAGGCCAAAGGAAGGCTTTGATATAATCCCCATGTGGGTGGCAGATATGAACTTCCCTGTGGTCCCCACCATCACAGAGGCGATTATCGCCCGGGCTCAGCACCCTTCCTTCGGGTACTTCTTTCCCACCGACAAATACTATGATTCCATCGTCCAGTGGCACGAGAAGCGCAACGGTGTCACTGGCCTAACCAAGGAGCACATCGGCTATGAAAACGGCGTGCTGGGTGGTGTGGTCAGCGCACTCAATGTACTCTGCTCCAGGGGTGACAACGTGCTGGTTCACTCCCCCACCTACAGCGGCTTTACATCCTGTCTGACCAATGCCGGGTATTCCATCGTCCTCTCTCCACTGGTTCAGGACGAGCAAGGCATTTGGCGCATGGACTTCGAGGACATGGAGAAGAAGATCGTGGCCAACCACATTCACACCGCACTATTCTGCTCCCCCCACAACCCCACAGGCCGGGTCTGGGAGCGTTGGGAGCTGGAGAAGGCCATGGAGATCTTCCAGCGGCATGGTGTCTATGTTATCTCGGACGAGATCTGGTCTGATATCATCCGCCCCGGTCAGAAGCACATCCCCACACAGATGGTCAACAGCTACGCCAAGGAGCACACAGTGGCCCTCTATGCTCCCTCCAAGACGTTCAATCTGGCGGGCCTGATCGGGTCTTACCACATCATCTACAGCAAGTGGCTCCGAGATCGGGTGGATAAGGAGAGCTCCTTGTGCCACTACAACGAGATAAACGTACTTTCCATGCACGCCCTGATCGGCGCCTACAAGCCGGAGGGCTACGAGTGGGTGGATGAGTTGAACCAGGTACTCGCGAATAATGTGGACTTCGCCTGCGAACACATTTGGGAGCAATACAAAGGTATTCAGGTCACCAAGCCTCAGGGCACTTATATGCTTTTCCTCGACTGCACCAAATGGTGTGAAGCACATGGGAAGACCATTGAAGAGCTGCAAAAGGCTGGCTCTGATGTAGGGGTAGCTTGGCAGGATGGCCGCCGTTTTCACGGCCCCTGCCACATCCGCATGAATCTTGCCCTCCCCCTCTCCCGTGTTCAGGAGGCCTTTGCCCGCCTGGACAAGTATGTATTCAACGCCTGATAGATGCAAGAGGCGGCGCCGGTTCCCGTATGGAACCGGTGCCGCTCAGCCTGTCGAAAAGACCTTTTCGACAGGCTGTTGAACTTTTGAAACTTCAGAAAAGTTTCAAAAGTTGTTTGATCCAACGCGAAAGGGAACCCTGACGGTTCCCTTTCACACTATCCTTCCCTCCGAA
>ENA-ORTL01000383-ORTL01000383.1-human-gut-metagenome-genome-assembly--contig:-NODE-383-length-49230-cov-5.04352_pt1 | contig 49230 bp, 41 predicted proteins | sample MGYA00241916_ERZ509196 | MGnify/ENA primary metagenome ERZ509196 (study PRJEB26280, sample SAMEA2338844) | human gut metagenome | biome: human gut; feature: human-associated habitat; material: faeces...
AATTAAATGTGTTATACTTTGCATGATGAAATATCCTTTCGTTAGATTTTGGTTGGCGCTTACAAAATAAGAGAACATGGTTCCCCATATTCTCCCTTTTTACTACTATTTTATCATATTTTTTAGCTAGAAAAAATTTACTCTTCACAGCTGTTTTTATATGATTTTTAACTTTCTAAGACCACATTCATCTCTCATTTAATACCCCTGCTATATTTTTAATACAGGAAATTGTAATTTTTCATTACATGATAAGTTAAAATCCATACTTTCTAAAAGTAACTTTGATTTATTTAATTCCATATAAACTCTTTTTCTTATTCTTCTTTTTTCAAAGAATATAAATCTTTTTGTAATTAGATCAAATTTAACAGATGAACAACTATCATGATCAATCACTTCAATATAATACTTGTGATTTACTACTTTTCCATTACTTTGATAATATACTACTAAATTCAATTTTCTATTTCCTCTTTAAATATAGGATCAAAGTCATCCTTTCCTCGGCCACATAAAGGACAAATAAAATTATTAGGCAGTATTTCACCAATATGTACATAACCACATCTTCGACATTTCCATCCTATAATATGTTGAGATGATGCTTTATTTTTTTCTTTTAATACCACATTTTTTTGATATTCATCATATGTAATAGGCTTACTATTATTGATATCATTGATATCAATAACTTGCGCAATAAAGAGTGTATGTGTTCCTAAATCAAATTTACTGATTACATTAGCGCTTATGACAGTGCTTACATTTTTTGTTACATAAGGAACATTATTTTTATCCATAACTGTTGAAATATTTTGAAACTTATCATTTTTTCTTCCTGAAAAAAGTTCAAACTTCTTTACCATTTCACTTGATACATCTTTATTTAAAATACTAATCGCAAATTTTTTGCTTTTTTCTATCAATTCATTTGTATAACTATTTTTCATAACCGATATAGAAATACATGATGGATTTGTTGAAACCTCCATACAATTATTAATAATACAACCATTCTTTATACCGTTAAATTCTGTTGTTAATAAGAATAGTCCCCCTGTTATCCTTTTTAAAAAATCTAAATTCATATTTCCCCCTATATATCTTCTTTTAGTTATTTAAGAAATTTTCACTCATTCTTTTATGATTTTTTATAAAAGAATGCTTATCCATTGGTCTTGCAAATAAACAACCTTGCATATAATCAGCGCCTAAAGATTTAATTACATCTGTAATAGTATTTTTTAATATTTTTCGATAATAATCCGATTTTATAATATGTTTTGTAAATGAATGATCAATTTTTATATATTGTGGTTTTGCCGCTGTTAAACGATGTACATTTGAAAATCCAGATCCGTAATCATCTAATATAAGTGCTCTTTTCCCTTTTTCTAGCCCTATACAAAAATTATAATATTGATTTGAATTTAATTCCCCTGTTTCTGTTATTTCTATTCCTAATAAAGTTGTATCTATTTCTTTTATAATATCTATAATCATTTGAACACTATTATTTTGATTTACTTGCACAAATGACATATTCACATTCATTTTTAGACCTGGAATCAATTGTTGCAATTCTTTCCAACTTTCCATAGCTGTTTTTAAAACCCATCTTCCCACAGGAAGAATTAAGTGTGTTTGTTCAAGTAAAGAAATAAATTCTTTCGGTTGAATGTACTCATCTTTCATTTTTAATCTCAATAGTGCTTCTAAAGTTATTATTGATTTTGTATTTATATCAATAATCGGCTGATAATAAAGTTCGAAACCTTCAAAATCATGATTAATAGCCCAATAAATATGTTTTAATATTTCTTCTTTTCTTTTTAATCTTATATAGTGTTGCATATCAAATAGATAGAACTTATTTCCATTAAATCCCTCTGCACGATTTAAAGAAAAATTCAAACACTCTAACACTCTGTCATAAGAATAAAATTCTTTACTCAATTCAATAGCTCCTGCAGCTATTGAAAAATAGATTTTTTGTTTCTTATCATTTAATAACTGATTTATTGAATTGGTAATACATTGAAAAAGATTCTTTGCATCTTCTGCGTCTCCTTCTAAATCAATAATTAAAAAATTCCATGAATCCAATTCAATATATTTTTGTTTCTTTTTCAAAGAAGAAATAATACATTTTTTTATACTACTTTTTACAAAGTCACCATATTTATAGTAAGTCGTAAAATGAATTTCATCATACTGATCTACTTTCATCATCAAAGCAAATCCTGCATTATTTAATTTAAAAGAATCAAATAAGTTTTCAACACCAATATATTCTTTTATTTTTAACTTGTTTTTTTCATAAATAGTTCCCAAAACAATTTCTTTACGAATGATTTTGTTATATAAATTATCAATTATATTTCTATCCTTAAAATATATTTTTTCTTTTATACTTTTATAATCATCTAAAAAGACATGATCATCTTCGATATGTTTTTTATTTCTTTTTGTAGCACAAAAAGAATCCTTTTTTATATCATAAAAAAATAAATAATCATCTAAAACATTATTAAAACAAATTAATTTATTATTCATTTTTTTATCTACAAAATCTTTTACTGAATGAATCATAAATGCCTCCTTATTATATAAATGAAAAAAAGAATTATAAAATTTGATTCGGAATTGTTACGTTTTTCATTTGGGAGAATGAATTTTATTTTTAATCAAAAGTTATAATTCTTTAAACTACTTAGAATTAAGTTACCAATTTATAAAAGTACGTATTTATGTGTGCATAAAATATAATGATTAAGCATGTATAGAAATGATTTACAGTAAAATTATCTTTTTTTATGAGGTTTTAATATTTTTTCGGGAAGTTATTATTAAAATGAAAATACCTAATATCATATTCTCATAGATACACTCTATTATTTCTTTTATAAATTATTCATTCTACTTAAATTCTTTTTTTACAACTACTCAATATTAAATAAGAATTGTTATTTAAACACTTAATGTTTATTTGAGAATGCTACCTGTCTATAAATTTAAGAGTTAGAATCATTAAATGGATCATAATATCTATAATTGTGCAATGTACCAAAATTAATTTTTATCTAGACATCTTTAACAATAATCTTATTTTTAACTTTTAGAATATTAACTTATAAGTCTACCCTCTATCTAAGATTAACAAGCGATTTATAATATTAAGTTTTATAGAGTGGTAGCTTTTTAGATTGCTATTAAAATCTAAAAGCTTTCATTATTTTGTGTTGTATCACCTCCTATAAATATTTTAATGAATAAGGTTTATATGTAATAAAAATTTAAAGAAGTATTAAAAAACGAGTTTGTACCTATTCATTAATAATTAACTACTTTAGATAGCAAACTGAACCGATTTAGTTTAGCTTACCTAAGCTACAATAAATGCTTTACTATTTTGGACACATCTATTTATAACTTGATGGTATGATAGCATACAATTTTATGCGTTTTTTCCCATATTTTTTATTAATCTATTTAATTTTTTGAGAATATTAAAATAAACAGTCCCTTTCAAATTTTTAATATAGAAATTATTGCAAGAAGAATATATTAAATCCTTTTGACTTTATAAACATATTCAATATTTTGGTAAAGTGGACTTATTCAACGTATTGAATGGACTTTTCTAGCGTAACATTCAACTCAGCAAGTCTATGTTTTCAATTTATTAGTACAGAATAGCTTAGTAAACTTTTGTATAAGTGCTTTAGCTGATATCTAATAACCAAAACTTTTAGATGGTCAGGTTCATCATAATGATTGATCAGCCCCATCGGAATTTAATGAAAAATAGCAGTTGATCAAGTCTGTCGGAATACTTGATCAACCTAATCGGAATAAGTGATCAATTAGAGTGGAATAATCATTTATCAATTATTTTCTTTTCACTTTCAATAAGAAAAAAGTTTTTATTTCCACAATTAATAAGTCTCTATTTTTCAATAACTATTAAAAAATTATATCTTACTTAAGATAATATTTTAATTTTAAAGATAAAAAATTCTTCATCCTGCAATGCTTTATATTCTATATTGTAATTATTCAGAATATTACTTACAATATATAAACCTAATCCATTACTATTTTCCTTATTTAAATCAAATTTAACATCGAATATTTCATCCATATTCGAAATTTTATTGTTACCGTATGAATTTTCTATATATAACCAATCATTAACCATCCCAATATTAATTACCCCATTTACATCAGTATATTTTACCGCATTACTAATCAAATTAGATAAAATAATCTTTAAAGCTGTTTTTCCTATATAAAAATTCTCATCTAATATATAATTATTGACAGTTATTTTCTTTTGATGTGCTAATATTTCATACTTTTTTAATACATCTTCTAATGTATCATTTATTTTCAAATATTCTTCATCATTATTCAAATTTTCTATAGAATGAACTGATAATATTTGAGAAATATTTTTTGTTAAACTATCAACGATTTCAATACATTCATTAATATAAATATCTCTTTCTTTATATTTTCCAATATTGTATTTCATATTTTCCAGTATTATTTTAAGACTAGCAAGAGGAGTTTTAAGTTCATGGGATGCACCTTTAAAAAAGTCATATTTTAACTTTTCTAATTTTAAAATTTCTTTATTTTTAAATTCTAAATCGTCAATTGTTCTTAATAAAGTAGAATACAAATCATTAATTTGTTGTTTTAATTCTCCAACTTCATCATTAGAGCTAACTTCTAAACGTATTTTTTTATCAAGTTTCATCATTTTATCAGTAACAATTTGTATTTCTTGTACATTGTTTTTTATTAATTTTGCATAAATTAAAGAAATAATAGTAGAAAATAAAATTGATATTAACAAAGAATATGGTAAAAATTTAAGACTTAAATCTTTTGCATCTTTTTGCATATCAGCTGTAGAGACAAATTGTAGATATGTTTTTTTACCATCATTAAGCTTTATTTCTCTTTCTTCAATTATCAAAGAATTACTATTACTTTCTAAATTAGCATCTATATTATCTTTGATTTGTATTTCATTATTATTATTATTTCTTTCTTTTATAAATGCCTTTATTTCGCTACTTTTAGAATAAAGTTCCAAGGTTTGTTCTATATATTTTATTTCTTTTCCATTCATAATACTGGAAATTTCATTTGCTTTATTATAGACCTCTTCTTTTCTGGTCTCCAAATATGTTTTAGGAAAAATAAAGAAAACTAATAAATGAACTAATATAATTATTATTCCAAGAACAGAAAATATTTGTATGAACATTTTGGGAAATATCTTTAATTTTTTCATTTTCTCATTTTATCTCCAATTTATATCCCACATTCCTTATAGTGGTTATGCAGTCTAATTGCAATTTTTTTCTAAGTTCTTTTATGTATACGTCTATTACTCGATCGTAAGGAATTTCTTCGCTATCTTTCCATACATAATCAATAATTTGCATTCTAGTTAATACTTGTCCATTATTATCCAATAGACACTTTAATACATCTAGTTCTTTTGCATTTACATCTATTTCTTCATCATTTATTTTAGCTGTATAGCTATTAAAGTTAACCGATAAATCCTTATATTCAAACTTCTCTAAATGTCCATAATTCTTCTTAATCAAAGAATCTATTCTAACCTTTAAGACTGGCAATGAAAATGGCTTTTCTACATATCCATCTGCTAAATTAGTAAATGCATCAATTTTATATTCTTCATCACTAAATGCAGTCAAGATTAGAATTGGTAAATTGCTTTTCTTTCTAATTTCTTTCAACACTTCTAAACCATTTATAAAAGGTATCTGAATATCTAAGATAACCAAATTTATAGCGTTATTAAATTTTGACAAAGCTTCTATTCCATCTTTAGCTTGAATAACAGTATATCCAAATTCCAAAAGATATTCACTTATTCCCTCTCTGATCATATTATCATCTTCAACAATTAATATTTTCATAAATACCTCCACTTAAGCCTATACACTTATATTATACAGCATATTATTTGATATTTAAAAGTCAAAAAAATTTCGGTGCTAGAAAGCACCAAAATTTTTAATTATTGTCAATTAATAATTCTTTTGGATTCCTTCTTAATATATCGAATGAAGAAATAATCAATGATACAAGAAGTACTAAACTCATAAATATAACTACATAAATTATGAATTTAGGTAATACATTTATATCTAAACTTGATAATGTCTTATTAAATCCTTCAGCTTCTGCCCCACCACCTAATTGGCTAGATGCAGCTTGTCTAGCTATTTGTTTAGCTATATCACCAGTAACCTTATTCAATATATTATTCCCAAGCTTATCAGCTGTATAGTGAGCTAAGAAATAAGAACCAACGAATGCGGGGATTGATATAAATACCATCTCAATTAGGAATTGACCAAAAATTTCTAATTTTGATATACCTAATGATAGTAATACTGCTATTTCTTTCTTTCTAGCATTCATCCATAAGAATAATAATAATGAAACTACAATTCCTGCAAATATTAATGAGCCAACAAATAATTTATTTGAAATTGAGTAGATACCTGATATAGATTGTTGTAATGCAGGGTAATTTGATGAACTTTTAATCAAATTATATTCTCTCCAATTTATATCTAATTTCCCAAGATCTTTTATCACACTATCAAGATTCTTATCACCTTTTACAAAGAATGTTGCATCTTGGTATACAGCTGTATCTTCTGTATTACCATAAACTTTAGCGGCCGTATCAATATCAGTGATTAATGTATTTTCGTATAGTTCCTGTGCTGCACTTACTCCACCACTATTATGCCCATCGAATAGACCTTTAATTTCTACTTCTACTGTTTCATCTGCACCTTTTTCATTATCAGCGTCAAATAAATTAGATTTTAATTTTATCTTATCTCCAACTTTAAGATTATTTTTTTTAGCTAAATCTTTATGCATTAAGATTTTATTTTTATCTTCATTTTCTAAATGCTTTCCTTCTACTAATTTATATGCTTCTGATACAAATTTTGTTTCTTTTGATGAGTCATTAACCCCAGTTAACATAACTGTTCTTTTGAAATTCTTCGCTCTTTCAGGCGATTGATTCGCAAGAGTCTCTTGAGTTTCAATAATATCATAATCAACTAAATCTGCAACACTGTTTATTCTTTTTACATAGGAGTCTATACTATCTGTTTGAGATATCTTTTTAATATCTTCACCTTTTACATTTCCCCCACCTCTAGGTGTTCCTGGATTTACTTGTCTATTTATCTCCATAGAAAAACTATTTGTTATATTAGCCAATGTTTCTTTTGAAGCTCTGTCCGTAGCATCTTTAAGAGATAAACTAATAAAACTTAAAATTGACATAGATAAAATAACTAACATAATAATTAATGATTTTAAGCTTTTTCTAGTTACATAAGCAAATGCATTTTTTATCATTATTCAACCTCCAAATTCATTTTATTTACTTTTTTCAAATTTTTACCACTTAGTTCTAAAATGATATCCGCAGAATCTGCTACTTCCTTACTATGTGTTACAACTATTACACATTTATTTTTGTCTTTAGCCAACGTCTTTAATATATCAATTATTTCTCCAGCAGTAACACTGTCTAAATTACCAGTAGGTTCATCAGCTAGTATTATTGGCGCATTTGATACCAATGCTCTAGCAATAGCTACTCTTTGTTGCTGTCCACCAGATAATTTCATAACATTTCTTTTTATTTGTTTTTTATCTAAACCTAGTTCAAACAAGATACTTTCATCTGCTGATTTGTTTACTAATCTAATATTTTCAATCGGTGTTAAATAATCTATTAAATTGTAGTTTTGAAATACTAAAGATATATTATTTTTTCTATGATTGTTATATCCTTTCTTTTGTATATCTTCATTCTTAAACAATATTTTTCCTGTTTTAGGTTTATCAAGTCCAGCGAGTAAGGAAAGAAGTGTAGTTTTTCCTGTCCCTGACTTTCCTACGATCGCATAAAACTTCCCAAGTTCAAATTTTTGATCTACTCCTGACAAAACTTTTTCTTTAGAATTTTCATAACTATATGCTACATTCTTTATTTCTAATATATCCATTATTTTCTCCTAACTTATTTTTGATAATATTTCTTTAGGCTTCTTGATTAATATTAATGAAGAAGCAAATACAACTGATAAAACAATAATACTTATTAATATTAAATAACTTTGTCCAAGTGCTACTATATTTAACATAAAACCACTATTATTTATTAAACTTCCACCGGAAATTATTGAATCCTCTGAGTTAATGAATCCATCTACAATTACTTTTAGTAATACATTTCCTAAAAATAAGGAAGATATTATACTTGGTATCGATATGAATATTAACTCGAATATAAATTGCATTATAATTTGTATCTTAGATGTTCCAATAGATAAAAATATACCTATTTCATAAATTCTTTCTCTTAACCATAGAATCAAGATTAACGAAAGAACAACCATCCCACCTAACATAATAGAATAAGTCATTATTTTTATTATATGTTTTATTCCACTCACTGACTCTAAAGACTCTTCAAACGCATTAGAATCTTTTTCAACAAAATACTTTGACTCATCAATTTTAAACTCTTTCAATTTGTTTAAGGCTAAGTCTGTAGATTCTGCACTACCAGAATACATTAAAATTTTATTTGCGATTTTATTATTTTCTGATTTATTTAATATTTCTTGGCTTGTTGAATAATCTACAAATACCATATTTTCACTAAAATCAGAAGATAATCCTGTATATGTTTCCTGTTTTTTACCAGAAAAGATACCTATAATTTTAAATTTATGACTTTTTATTTTTCCACTTTTTTCAATATCTAGTAATTCAAGATCAACTTCATCACCTAATTTTAGATTGTTTTGTTTAGCAAATTCTTCATGAACAATAATTGAATTCTTATCATTTTCTCCTATATTTTTACCTTCTTTAATTGTAAATACTCCACTACTAAATAAAATATTTCTTTTAGTATTATTTGTAGCTTCGAGTGAAACAACATTCTTAAATTCGTCAGATAAATCTTCTCTATTTATTTTTTGTTCCCCGCTAATTACTTTAGCATCTTTTAGTTTTGCTAATCCGTCATATTGAATTATTGTTTCTTCAATTTCTTTTAATTTTTCAATATCCTTAAATTGATTAACATTAAAATATTTACCATCTTTTTTTGTTATTGATATTGAAGAATTAGAACTTTCGTATAAAGTCTTTTCTATTTCATTGCTTGATTTCATTATTGTTAAACAAGAATACAAACAAGAAAGAACTATTGTTAAAATAACAAAAATAATAAATGTTCTATTTTTTTTTCTTGTAATGTATGCTATTGCGTTTTTTATCACTTTTCTAATAAGCTCCTCTCTATTTTTTTATTCCACAACTAATTGTATGCATTTTTGCATCGTCCACATCTGATACATTCTAGATGATTACAATTTTCAACTGGATCTATATTCATTTAGCAAACTTTTTCACATTACCGCAACTGATGCACTTTTCTTCGTCTAGTCTATGCCTGAATACTGAAATTGGGCTAATAACTGAATAAATAGCTTCCAAAGTCCAAGCATACCAATTGGACTAATAAGCTTACAAAAATATGGAGACCCTTATCCTAAAATATCAACTAAAAATAGAGGAAGTATTATTACAAATACAATCAATATTATATATTTCAATTTTCTCAAATTCTTATCAAGCTTAAATGTCTCAATTTTTTTAATTCTATCCAATTCCAACACACTCCAAGCAAATTCTTATTGCCTTCTCCAATTCAACTCTAGTCGCTCCATGACTATATCCATAGTAAGTCACAGTCATATTAATAAAGACAATTACTAAAGAGAAAGTACGGCCTTTTTAAAACTAATTAACCATATACCTTTCACCGCTTTACATTTACTTATTTTTTATTTTTGTTAATTCTTTTTCAATTACTCCCTTGTTTTCACCATTATCATCAACATTATCTGTAACAACACTAACAATATTAAAACATTTAATTTTTATTTCGTTCTAAACCTCAACTAAATTTGGAATCTCTTTTACACAAACTTTACGCTAAATTGTAAATACGTTTACCATACTTCTCAAAATATTTACTTGTAAAATCCTAACCATTTATGTCTTTTAGTAATAGTTTACGTAAATTCCTAACTGATTATTTTTTAAATGCTTCTGTATTTTCTAAATCAGTTTTTTCTGATAGAACAAAACCATTTTTAGGACGTTCTTTTTTTTCTATAATTTGAATCTCAGTTTTTTTAAATTCATTCAGAAGTTTAATTTCAGATTCGCTGTTCGTACTAAAATAGCAATCGTATTTTCCATCACTTGAAACTCCTATTTTAGTATGAGTATCACATTTTGTCATTTTAGATATTTTTTCTTCTGCTGTATTTTTTTCAAATATACCAATAGTTCCAATTCTTTTAAGCCCATTTTCCCATTTTTCATAACCACCTTCCTTTTTATCAACAACTGCTTTTTTTTGCTCTTTAGTCATTTTATTAAAAGTTAAAAAAGCATATTTTAATTCCTTATTTATAGGACTTTGATCATCTAACATCGCTATCTTTTTATCATTCATATACTTTTTAAATTTATTTGAAAGTTTAAATTTAAGGCCTAAATATTCATAAACATATTCTTTTTTTGTTTTTAAAGTATAATCTGACGGCTTAAATGTTGCATTTTTATCCTTTTTGTTAGTTGACGTACCCTTCTCTTCAGAACTTATTGATTGTCCTTCTTTAATTTTATTGCTTTCATTACTTTTTTTACACCCAACTGTACTTAAGCTCAAACATAACGTAAGTAATAGGAATGCACCTCTGGCTACTTTTTTTCCATAATTTTATCCTCCTTTATTCCTCTTTTATTTTTTAAACAAAAGCCTTTTATAACTACTTTCAATAATATTATACACACCATTTATGAAACGTTGATGAAATACAATTTTTTATTTTTCCAAACCACAGTATAATAATATAAATATTGATGTTAGTATAAAAACTGTACAAGTTAAATAGAAGAATTAAACATCATTTGGTACAATGTCATAAGTAAAAAAAGAAATGGAGAAAGACTATGACAAAACCAGTATTTGATGATGAATTTAAACAAGGAGTTGTAGATTATGCTAACCAACATCCTGAAGAATCCAAAGTTTCTATTGCTAAAAGTTTTGGTATTGCAGATAGTACAATTCATAAATGGATAAAAGATGCAAATAAAAATGGCAATAAAATTGAGTCTCGAGGATCTGGTAATTTTTCTAGTGATGAGGCTAAAGAAATTGCAAGATTAAGAAAAGAATTAAAAGATACACAAGATGCGTTAGAAGTGTTAAAAAAGGCTATTGGCATACTGGGAAAATAAACAAAACAGATATTTATAAAGCAGTCAAGGAAGAAAAGCAAAAGAAAACCCATAAGGAATCGTATGAAATATATGGATCACCAAAAATAACAGAACTACTGAACAAAAAGGGTGACAAGGTAAGTCAAAAATATGTTTACTCGATCATGAAGGAAAACAATCTCAAGGCAAAATATATTAAGCCATATATTCAAACAACGATTAGTCATGATTTCTCTGACAAACTAAAAAATCTATTAAACAGACATTATAATCCTACGAAGCCAAATGTAACTTGGTGAAAAATCAGTAAAAATAAACAGGCTATGATCCAAGACATTCATGCTGAACTGAGATGTAACAATCAAAGCAAGATCATCAATTTGTTTTCTCATGTCACAAAACTGCTTGGCAACATAAATATTTTTGATTTCATCATTATTGATAAGCATAGCAGGTTCTCCAATAAAATCTTGAAATTTTGTTTGGAACAGAAAATACGATGACGGTCAATATCAAAATCAATAACATCATTACTTTTATCAATGATGACAGGAATAAAAATATTTTCTTCATCAAGAATCAAAGCCTTTTGTTTATAGAAGCTGGAAATACAAATAGGATTGTCATTACAATACTTTTTAATTGTCAAACCACTTTGTTTCTGTGCTTCGATAACTTCCTTCCATTTTTCTTTTCCTCTAATTATCAAAAAAGATGCGCCTCCTTATTAAGTACATCCTTATTGTATTGAATTCATCCATTATTTATTTGACACTTACAATTGAATAACCTATTTTAGTAATTGTTAAATTACTTGCACACTTTTCTTGACAAACTCTTTTGAATAAAACTATTTCAAAGATATAATATTTTTTTCATAAAGAAAAAGGCTCTTATACTATACTATAGCAATCATCTATGATATAAAGGTCCTTTGTTTATCTATTGTAGAAAACTTACAAATTATTCAGACATTTTTCTTTTTAGCAACAGCTAAAACAATGATTGCACTTGCTAATAATCCAGCTAATACGATAAATGGCATATTGTTTGTGATAATTCCTGTTACTGCTACATCTTTATAAGTATTGACAAATGTTACTCTATTTTCTTTTTCACCTACTAAGTTTGTTTGTCCTGTTGCAGCACTTGATAAATCACCTGCATCTGTTCCTGCTTTATCTGCGTTTTGTTTACCGTCTTCGATGACTTTTACTTTTGGTGTATATCCATCAGTTTCACCAACTTCGACTGCGTTGTATCTTGTCCCTGCTGGTAGTTTTTCAAATACTAATTGTTCACCATCACGTAATTGGAATTCTTTTTCTTCTCCATATGTAAATTTTACTTCTTTATTTCCAATTTTTCCGATGATTGTTTCATCTTTTGCTGTCTTTGCTTTTCTTAATGTTAATCTGAAAGTAAAGTTTTTAGTTTTATCTGCTAATTCTCCTACTGTTTGTTTTTCTACAACTAAGGCTTGATTTTCTTTAAAATCTTCCCCACCATTTTTTTCATACGTATTTTTAAATGATAACTTATCTGGTTTTTCTCCAGTTTCTGTATCTACTACAGTTATAGATTTAATGTATGTAGACTATCTGTATTGTTTGCTACATAAACTCTTAACCGATATTCTTTTGTAGAATATGTCATTCCTTTATCAGTACCTTGAGTTTCTTTTACATTATATTCATATAGCCCTGCATGTGGGAATGCTGTAGCAAAATTTAACTTAGATGTTTTTTCAACATTATAAACACCATCGGTTTCATTTCCTTTAGCTTCTGCTTTTGTATATTTAATTGATCCAATTGTTGCATCTGGTGCATCATTAGTAATTTTATCTGCTGTAAAATTAAACGTATAACCAGTAACTGAAATATCTTCTGCAAACTCTAAATTTTTTGTAACTGTTGCTTGTGCAGGCGCTGCAGGTGGGAAGGATGCATGTTTATTTAAAGTTATAATTTAGATAGTGTATAGTAATAATAAAAAAGGCGTTGCTAAATATTTATATCTAGCAACTTAATACTATCATACTTCAATAAATATCTTTCACATTTTTTTGATTATAATATTTTAATTTTTGAGAATTTAATTACTACTGTAGATAAAAAGAGCTCATTTCAATTGAGCCCTTCTATAATTCAATAATTCTATTATTTCCCAAAATATCTATCTAATAAACCTTTTAAAGCTTTACCATGTCTAGCTTCATCTCTAGCCATTTCATGAACAGTATCATGAATTGCATCTAAGTTATTCTTTTTAGCACATGTAGCAAGTTCAACTTTACCAGCTGTTGCTCCAAATTCACAATCAACACGCCAAGCTAAGTTATCTTTAGTAGTTGCTTTCATATTTGGTTCTAAGTCTTCTCCTAACATTTCAGCAAATTTAGCAGCATGTTCTGCTTCTTCATAAGCAGCTTTTTCCCAATATAAACCAATTTCAGGATAACCTTCTCTATGAGCAATTCTTGCCATACATAAATACATACCAACTTCTGAACATTCACCTTCAAAGTTTGCTTTTAATTGATCAAAGATATATTTTTTATCTTCATCACTAATATCAGGATTATTTTTTACAGTTTTAGCGTAAATACCATATTCATGTTCTGCCGCTAATTTCATTTCACCTTTTACTTCTTCAAACATGTCAGCTCCTACATGACATACTGGACATTCAGCTGGTGCTGCATCTCCTTCATAAACATATCCACATACTTTACATACAAATTTAGCCATATTTCTTTTCTCCTTTTTTTAATTCCTTATTAGGAATGATTACTACTTAAGTATAACATATAATTCTCCATTGTCAATCTCTTTAGAAACATTATTTAACTCTTTCTATTATTATAACTCTTTTTTAAAAAGAAAAAAGCAATCTTTCAATTGCTTTAATCAATCGGTGGGCGATAAAAGCCACCAAAAAAATTTTCAGTTTTTATAACATTAACAATAATATGAGAATCTACTGTTTTCATTAACTCTACAATATCTAAAACCTCATAACTAGAAACAACTGTATGTAATAAATACATCTTTTCATGACTATATCCTCCAATAGCTTCAACACATGATATTCCATGTCGATAATTTTTAATATATTTATTCATCACAGCTTGTGCTTTTTTTGTTGTTACCTGTAAAGTAACACGTTCATAACGATGATAAAATGAATCTATTGTTCTAGTAGAAATAAATTGAAATAAAATAGAATATCCTGCATGGATCCAACCAAACATAAATCCAAAAATCAATAATATAATTGAATTAAAAATAAAAACATAGCTCCAAATCGATCTTCCTTTTTTATTAGAAATATATAATGCAACAAAATCTGTTCCTCCTGTTGAAGCATTCATTTTTAAAACACCTGCTGTCATCAATCCATAAAGAGTTCCACCAAAAATCACATTCAATAAAGTATCATCAAAAAAAGGTGGAAAATGAATTATTTTTAAAAAGAAACTTGCTAGAAAAACTTCTAATAAAGAAAAGAACGTAAATCTAGGACTAATACTTTTATAACATAAAATAGCTACTGGTACATTTAATACAATCATTCCTAAAGAAGTAGAAAATGAGAAATGAAAATAAGTTGATGTAATCTTTTCAATCAATATCGCAACTCCTGTAAATCCACTTGATAATAAATTAGCTGGTTGAATAAAGACTTTGATGACATAAGCTTGTACAAAAGCACCTAAAATAACTGTTATCAATGTTAAAAAATATTTTTTATTTAAATGAAACATAGAGCCACCACCGGTATTGTTATAATTGATAATAAAGTTGATAGAAAAACTGTTTTTGCTGCTAAAAATTCATTTTGTTGATATCTTTTTGCAAATAAAACAGCACCATTAGCTACAGGCATCCCTAAAATAATCATCGTCATTGCTTGAATCATTGTATCTTTGATAAGAAAATGAACTAATGGCGAAAAAATCATTGGAATGATTAAATCAATGAATATTGTAAATAAGTAAATCTTTCTATCGAGTAATATTTTCTTGATAGGATATTTAGAAAGTGTTGCTCCAATAATAATCATTGCTAATGGTGTTGTCATATTACCTATCAATTGAATAGGTTGTAACAATGTTTCAGGTAATGATATTGAAAAAATATATAATAACACTGCAATCAATGAAGCAATAATTCCTGGCGTAATGAGTTTTTTTATTTGAAATGATTTATTATTTGACATAATCATCATTCCTAAAGTAAACAATGATAGATTAAAAGGCATATTGATTAAAGCTGTTAATAAAAGCGATTGTTTACCAAATAATGATTGTAATAGAGGAAAACCAATGAAACCTACATTAGGGTAGATTATCATAAATAAATAGAGTGATTTATCTTTTAAAGAACTTATTTTCAAACACAAATAAGCAAAAATAGGTAATATAATAATTAAAATAATCATTGATAAAAATAAATCTTGATAAGGAATACCATTTTTATTGGCACTTACAGATGAAATAATTAAACAAGGCATTGTTATATTTAAAACAAAACGATTCATTTTATCAATAAAACTCTCATCAAAATCTTTCATTTTTCCTAAGATAAAACCTAAAACAATCATCATAAACAATTGTAAAATTTTATTAATTACTAAATAAACATTCATTTTAATCCCTAAAATATTCTAAAATAATATTCATCATGACTTTAAAACCTATCTTATAAGAATCTAAATCAATCCATTCATCATAAGTATGTGCTTTTTCTCCCATTAAGGTTCCAATCGTATTAGCACATATTCCATAAGATAAAGGAATATTTGAATCTGTACCATTAGCACATTTTTCTACATCATCTAAATAATATTCTTTAATCAATCTCACATTATGATCTGTAAATTTTTCAAATTTTTCTTGATTTAATAAACCATTTCCAGGTCTTACTCCTAAAATTTCAATTTCTACATTTGAGTAGTGTGAAACAATTTCTTGAAATTGTTTCTCCATGATATCTAAACAGTTTTGCATAGAAGAACGATATTCATAGAGTAATGTAGCTGTAGAAGCAATTGCATTAATTGTTGTTCCACCTTCTATTTTTCCAAAATTATAAGTTGTTTTAGCTTCTGTTGGTATTTGTTGATGACTTAATTCATACATAATTTTACTTAAAGTCTCAATAGCATTTTCTTTGCCAAAATCAGCATAAGAATGTCCTCCTTGACAATGAACAGTCAAACGATAACGTTTAGAACCTACAGCACTATTTGTACACTGATTCAAATATCCATCAAAAGAAATAAATGATTTAATACGGTTTTTATACTGTTCAACAATATAACGACACCCATTAGAATTTCCTAAACCTTCTTCACACGTATTTAAAACAAACAAAATACCTGTCTTTCCATGTAAATGATGAAGGTGAATATAATGAATCACTTGCATTAAATGAACAACATTAGCTGTATCATCTCCTACTCCTGGTCCATATAAATAATTCCCTTTTTGTATTATTTTTAACGGTTCCATATCAGCAAAAACAACATCAAGATGCCCACAAAATACAGCAATATCTTGATTATCATCAAACATTTTAATAACAACATTATTCATCTTATCAATTGTTGTCTCAATACCTCTTTCTTTAAACCACTGTTTACAAAATTGTGCTCTTTTTTCTTCATGATAAGATGGTGCTGGAATAGTTGCTAACTGTTTTAAAAGTTCTATAGAATAATCAGCTTCTTGTTCAACATAATCTTCTTCATATTTATATAACATATTTTCCCCCCCTATATTAAAGAAAAGGCAATTATGCCTTTTCAATAGATTCCTTTTTGACTTCTTGTTTATCTAACATTTTAAAGAATGGATAATAGATAGCCATTGAAATTAATAATAATACAATTTGTAATAGAGCTCCTCTAATACCACATAATAAGAAACCTGAAATAATTGGTGGTGTTGTCCAAGGAACTTCGACCCCAATACTTACTGGGACTAATCCAATATATGTAGAAGCATAAGTGACAATTGCCATTGTAATATTAGCAATCACAAATGGAATAGCCATAATTGGATTTAAAACAATTGGCATACCAAAGATCAATGGTTCATTAATATTAAATAATGAAGGAATTAATGATAATTTACCTAAAGCTTTATATCTAGATGATTTAGCAGTAAAGACAATAACAAGTGCTAATCCTAAAGTAGCTGCAGTTCCTCCTAATTTAACAAAGTTAGCAATAAATTGATAATTGACAATATGTGTAGCAGCTTTTCCAAGTCCAATTGCTGCAGCGTTTTCAGCAGATAATGATCTCCAAATAGGATTCATTACTGAAGAAACAATACTTGATCCATGTAAACCAAAGATCCATAAAATTGATTCTATTAATAAAACTAAAATTGTAGCTGGTAATGTACTACCAATAGATTGTAATGGTTGTTGTAACATTGTAAAAATGAAATTTTGTGCACTTTTGAAACTTGTCATTTCAAAACCAATTCTTACAAAGTTAAAAATAATAAAGATAATAGCTACTGGAATTAAAGCTTCAAATGGTTTAGCCACATTTTGAGGTACTGAATCTGGTAATTTAATTGTCCATCCTTTTTGAACAACAAATCTAAAGATTTCTACTGCTAAACAAGTTGTAATAATTGCTAAAAATAATCCTGATGCACTAAAATTATCAAGTGGTAATCCTTTTAGTCCATCTTCTGTTACTAAAACAGGTGTTAACATGAAGATAGCAATAAATGATACAACAATTGATTCTCTTGTATCTACTTTATAAAAATGTGCAAGAGAACGTGCAATTCCTACAACTACATAAATTGACATGATTCCATAACTCATACGATAAGGAACCATAAATATTTGACTCCAATTTTCCCCTAAAAGCCCTGTCATAAGTTCACTATAACCATTAATAGGAATACTTGTAAAAAGCAAGAATAAGGAACCAACAATAATAACTGGCATTACGCCAAAGAAACCTTCTTTAATCGCATTTAAATAACGATTTGCACTTACTTTAGATGCAAATGGCATCAGTTTTTCACCCATTTTATCAAAAAAACTATTCATCATTTTCTCCTCCTATTCAAATTTTGTTTGTCCATTGGTTTCAATTACTTTCTTATACCAATAAAATGATTTCTTTCTATATCTTTTTAAACTTCCATTTCCTTGGTCATCTTTATCAACATAAATAAAACCATATCTTTTCTTCATTTCTCCTGTTCCAGCAGAAACTAAATCAATACATCCCCATGTTGTATAACCAATAACATCAACATGATCAATTTCTATAGCTTGTTTTAAAGCCTCAATATGTTTTCCTAAAAAATCAATACGATATTGATCATCTACAGTACCATCTTCATTAAGTTGATCAACAGCCCCTAATCCATTTTCAACAACAAATAATGGTATTTGATAACGATCATATAATTCATTAAGTGCAACTCTTAATCCTAAAGAATCAATATGCCAACGCCAATCCGTAAGTTCTAAATAAGGATTACGTCCTTTAGCATTAATTGAACCATCTCTTTGATAAGAAACAATAGAAGAAAAATAATAACTAAAGCCAATAAAATCAACCGTTCCCTTTCTTAATATTTCTTCATCACCCTCATCAATAATCAATTTTCCTCCCAATTGTTCTTGTTTAGCCAAACATGTATTCGTATAAAATCCTCTACACATCACATCTAAATAATAATGTGTAAACAACATATATTCTCTTTTAGCTATTTGATCTATTGGTTGGCAAGTTGCTGGGTAGCTTTCTGGATATTGAACCATACAACCAATTTTAAAATTTGGATTAATTTGGTGTCCTAAAATAACTGCTTTGGCACTTGCTACAAACATATGATGACTTGCTTGTAAAACAGTTGATGCCTTATCTTCTCCTTCTTGAAAAAGAATACCAGCTTGATGATAAGGATTTTTCTTATTCATCGTTTCATTAATTTCATTAAAAGTCATCCAATATTTTACTTTATCTTTATAACGTTTAAAAATTGTTTGACAATAATTCATAAAGAAATCAATCATTTTTCTATTTCTCCATGAACCATATTTTTGAACTAAATGTAATGGTGTTTCATAATGAGAAATCGTCACCACTGGCTCTATATGATATTTTAATAATTCATCAAAAACTTGATCATAAAATTTTAATCCATCTTCATTCGGTTTTTCTTCATCTCCTAGAGGAAAAATACGTGTCCAATTGATAGACATTCTAAAGCATCTAAATCCCATTTCCGCAAACAAAGCAATATCTTCTTTATAATGATCATAAAAGCCTGTTCCTTCATGACTTGGATAATAAGTATGAGGATGCACACTCTCATGTATTTCTCGAGGATGATCAATATTTCCTCCCATCTCTACATCGGCAATACTTAATCCTTTTCCATCTGCAAGGTAACCACCTTCATATTGATTAGCTGCTGTTGCACCTCCCCATAAGAATTGATCTGATATTTTCATTTAAAAAGCCCTCCTTCTATGGTTATTAAAACATAGAGGAAAGGCTTTTATAATTGAATAGCTTTCGTTTTTAACAATGTTTAAAAATTTTAGAATTAAATATTTTTTATTATTTAACACTGTTTAGATTCATCCATTAATATTGGATTTGAAGAATGTCTTGTACTTTCTGATTTAGATGTAAGTTGTAATTTTTTATTAAAATTATTTTCATAATCTAAAGAAAAATAAGAAGCATACAATAAATCCAATAAAAAATAAATAGATAAATTACTATTAAAATTTGCAATATTATGCGATAAATTTTCTCTTGTAGAAATATACAATTTAGCATCACTCATTTGACTTAGCGTATTTTCTCCAAAAGAAGTTAAACTTAAAAAAGGAATATTTTTCTTTTGACATGTTTTTGCCATATTGATAAGTGTCTTGGTTTCTCCAGAATAAGAAATAAAAATCACACAATCCCCTTTAGGAATACAATTTACTTCATAACGTTGATAATTTAAATTATTAGTAATATATACATTCTTTCCTATTTTCATCATTTTTTCTTTAAATGATTCTGCTATATTTAAAGCTGTTCCATATGAATATTGTTATTATTATTTAATAATTGAACAGCTTTTTGAAATAAATCATGATGTAATAAAGATAACGTATCTTTAATTGTTTCTTCATATAAAGAGCCCATTTTATTAGCTATTTTAAAAATAGTATCCCCTTGATCAAAAGGTAAATTAGGATCAACTGCCCCAAATTGCTGATTTAAATACTCAATTTCACTTAAATAAGCCTTCTTAAAATTATCAAAACCTTCGATTCCAGTTTTCTTACATAAATTTAAGACTGTTGCTGGTGACGTATAAGTTTCTTTAGCAATACTTCTTGCTGAATAATTTTTTATCTTTTCTCCTAATTGAATAATAAAATCAGCAATCACAATTTCACTTTTAGAAAAATCAACTTTATTCATTAGTTTATCACTTAATAACATACCATCACATCCTTTTTTGATATCATAGCATATAATAAAAAAGAAAACAAAAACACATTTTTTCTACAAAAAAACTTTTCATGTTATTATATAAAAACAAATACCCTCCATTATTCTATTTTATATAAGAATTATTTACTTTTCTTATAAAACATTCCTAATTTTGAAATATTATCAAATCATGGCTGATTTTCGCTAGAGAAGTGCTTCTGAACAGGCTATCTTCTACATAAGTGCCTGTTTTTCCTTTGATTGATTATACGTTGTTAAATTTAAGCTATCCCATTCAAAAACCACAAGAACATTTTCATCTGGAAGCAATATATTCAACCAACCAGAATGGTTATTCATGATTGTATTGATTGCATCCTCTACTCTTTGTAAAGATAGTTAGTCAATCCAATCATCCAATTATATAGACACATGATAATAACACATTAATTTTATAATGATATTTACAAATTTATCTTTCAGCAAAAAATGTTTATCACTATTGAGTAAATAACATTTCACATCAAAAAATTGTCCTCTTGAACTTGGTTTTACCTGCTCAGGAAGAAAATCTATCACATAGCATAGCTTCTCTAATAATTCTTCAATCTTATTTACTGTTTGTTCCACTTTAGTTCACCAATTCTCTTTTAAATATTCTTCTTATACTATAACACTTTATTCTAAAAACATCTTTTACAACTGTCCATTTATTAAATTTAATATCTTATTTGGTAAATATTGAGCAATCAAAAAAGATGCCTAAGCATCCCTTGATTGAACTAAAATAATATTTCCACTATTTTCAATAATAGCGTATTCACCTTTGACTTCATTAGAAACACAAAGAGGATCTTCTCTTTTTAAAAGATAACGATCTAAAGTATATTCTGCTTGATCAATAGAAATAATACTCTCATTTAATGCAAACAATGAGAAATAATAATATCCTTGATTATAAATATAATGTTTACCTGGTTTTAATAATTGAATACAGTTTTGTTGATCAATAACTTTTAACTTTATATCTTGATATTTTTCTAATAAACACATCACTGCAAAGAAATGATCGAGACGTCCACCGGTAGCCCCATAGATTTCAATTTCATCATAACCTTTTGAAATTGCATATTCGATAGCTGCATGCGTATCTGTCACATCTTTTCTTTCCGGTAAAATTTGAATATTTAGATTTTTTAAAGTTTGTCTATTTTGTAAGGAATCAAAATCACCGATGGCAAACTTTGGTGTAATTCCTTGTTTTAATAATTCTTCCACACCATGATCCACCCCAATGTATTCTCTGTCTTGAGGAAGTATCATCTTTTCTAAATGTGTGGCACATAACGCTATTTTCATTTTAAAGAAGTAATCCTTTGTGTGTAATCATCACTATTAAATACATAACTTCCAGCAACTAAAACATCTACTCCTGCATCTTTACATTGTTTTCCAGTTGTAGCATTAATACCACCATCTACTTCAATTAAATAGTGTGCACTATTTTCTTTTCTTCTAGTAGCTAGATCTTTAATTTTATCAAGAGCAATTTCTTTAAATGATTGTCCACCAAACCCTGGTTCAACTGACATCACTAAAACAACATCTAATAAAGATAAATAATCTTGAATAGCATCAACCGGTGTATTTGGTTTAATACTTATTCCTACTTGTACATTATTTTCTTTAATATGATGAATAAGTGCTAAAGTATCTTCTTTATTTTCCATTGCTTCAATATGAAAAACAATTAAATTTGCTCCACTTTTAATAAATTCATCTACATACTTTTGAGGTTCACTGATCATTAAATGAACATCTAAAAATAAATTTGTTACTTTAGAAACATCTTTTAAAATACTATATCCAAAAGAAATATTAGGTACAAAATGTCCATCCATAACATCATAATGAAGCCAATCAGCTTTTCCATTTTCAATTTTTTCAATATCATCTTTCAAACAAGCAAAATTTGCTGAAAGAAGAGAAGGTGCAACTTTAATCATATCGTTTCTCCTTTTTTTCCTTTAATTCTTTTAACATTGTTAAATAATGTTCATAACGTTCTTTAGAAATCTTTCCTTCATCAACAGCCTCTTTAACAGCACAATGAGGTTCACTATCATGCAAACATCCTCTAAACTTACAATCAGTAGCATATTCATCAAAATCATGATATGCTCTCGCTGCTTCTATTGGTTCCATCTCTAATTCAAGAGATGAAAAACCAGGAGTATCTGCTACATAACCATCATATAAATTCATGAGTTCAACATGTCTTGTCGTATGTTTCCCTCTTCCAAGAGCTTTCGATATTTGATTTGTTTCTAAATTCAAAGAAATATCTAACGCATTTAAAAGCGTTGATTTACCAACACCACTTTGTCCAGTAATCACAGTCACTTGATCTTTAAAGATTTCCTTGATTTCATCTATTCCTTTATTTTGTTTAGAACTTGTTTCAATCACAGTATACCCTGCATTTCTATATTCTTGAATATATTGATAAATAGAGTCATCCCCTTCAATATCCATTTTAGAAATAACAATGATTGGTCTAATGTGATAGTATTCTATCAATAATAAGAACTTATCTAATAATATTGTTGAAAAATCAGGCTCTTTTCTTGAAAAAACAAGTAATGCTTGATCAATATTTGCAATCGGTGGTCTTCTTAAAACATTTTTTCTCTCTAATATTTTGAGAAGGTAACCATCATCATGGTTACCTTTTTGAAATTCTACAAAATCACCAACAACTGGTTTTATATCTTGTTTTCTAAATTTTCCACGGGCACGACATTGATGAACTTCATGACCATCATCAATGTAATAAAAACCAGCTAATGCCTTGACAATACGCCCTTTATCTATGTTAGTCTTCATAATAATAGATTGTAATTGTTGTTCCTTTTTTATCTACTTTTGTTCCTGCAGCTATACTTTGTTTATAAACTGCACCAATATAACGTTCATCTCCACCAGATTCTGGGAATTGTGTTTCTTCCATAGAAACGGTAAATCCCAAGTTTTCAAGATTCGACTTCGCACTATCAGGTGTTAAACCAACAACAGAAGGAACTGTTTGACTATATCCTGTAGAAACCGTTAAAGTAATATTTCTATTTGTATCTGTTGGATCTACTTTATAGCCTTTCGCTAAATTTTGATCAATAACGGTACCTGCCGGTTGATCAGAAGTTTGTTCACGTTTTGTAACATTGAATCCTAAACCACTCAATTTATTATAGGCATCATCATAGCTCATACCTGTATAATCATCTAAAATCACATAGGAGCCTTTAGAAATCGTAAGTGTAATTGTACGATCTTTATCTGTAGGATCTTGTTTATAACCTTTTTCTAAACTTTGTTCTAAAACTGTTCCCGCCTTTTTATCAGAAACTTCACGTTTTATATCAACTTTAAAGCCAATCTTATTTAATTTCTTTTTAGCTTCATCATAACTTAATCCCGTATAATCATCTAAAACAATATATTTACCTTTTGAAACAGTAATTGTGATAACATCTCCTTCTTTAATAGAAGAACCTTTTTCTGGATCAGTTTTTGTAATTAAACCTTTTTTATAATCATCAGATAATTCTTTAAAAACTGTCTTATTAATTGTAACATCATAATCTTTTAATATTTTTTCTGCTTCACTTTGTTTCAATCCAACTAAATCTGGCATTACATTTGGTTGTTTATTTCCACCAAAAAGTAAGAAATAACAAATAATTCCAATAATCAAAACAACACCTGCAACGACTCCTGCAAGAACTTTAGGATTTTTTAATTTTTCTAAAATTTGTTTTCTTTTACCATTATTATTCTTCTTTTCAACAGCTCTTTCTTCAACTTCTTCTGGTTCTTCTTCATCAAAGATTTGTCGTGGATTTACAACAATCGTAGGATCATTCACTTCATCACTATGATCAAAAACAAGTTTTTCTTCATCTGTTCTAGATAAACATGTTTGTAAATCTTCTAACATTTCCGTAGCACTTTTATAACGATCATTTAAGTTTTTAGCAGTTGCTTTAATAATAATATTTTCTACTGATTGAGGAATAGATGGATTAAATTCTCTAAGTGATGGTAAATCTTCTTGCATATGTTTTAAAGCAATATTCACTGGAGATTCACCATTAAATGGTACTTGTCCTCTTAATAATTCATAAAAAACAATTCCTAAAGCATAAATATCACTTTGAACTGTCGCTTTTTCTCCTCGTGCTAATTCTGGTGCTAAATAATGAAGAGAACCCATAATCACATCTGTTTGTGTAAACTGTGTAAGTGATTGAATAGAAGCAATTCCAAAATCAGCAATCTTAGCTGTTCCTGTATCCGTTACTAAAATATTTTGTGGTTTTAAATCACGATGAATAATTCCCATTTGATGTGCTCTTGCTGTTCCTGAAAGCACTTGTTTCATAATGTCAATAGCTTCCATTACATGTAAAGCACCTCTTTTAGCAATTAATTCTTTCAGTGTTCTACCAGGTACATATTCCATGACAATATAGTATTGATCATTATCTTCACCAACATCATAAATTTCAACAATATTTTTATGTGAAAGCGCAGCTGCTGCTGAAGCTTCTCTTTGAAATCTTGCAATATAAATTGGATCTTTCGCTAAAGATGTACGTAATATCTTGATAGCAATTGTACGATTTAAAATCGTATCATTTGCTAGATAAACATCTGCCATTCCTCCTTGACCAATAATATCAATCAATTCATAACGTTCAGCAATGATTTTATTCATTTTTTAACGTCCTCCTTCTATTAACACAGCAGCAATATTATCATGTCCACCATGTTCATTTGCTTGTTCAATCAATAGATGAACTTTATCTTTAACATTCATATTTTTTTTAACAATATTTAAAATTTCCTCATCTTCTAAAGAATTAAATAACCCATCACTACAAATCAAAATATTCTTCCCATTTAATTTATACTTTTGAATATCTGGTACAATATTCATTTCAACACCAATAGCTTGCATTAAAACATTCTTTTGACGATGATTCTTTCCTTCTTCTTCAGTAATCGCACCTCGTTGAATAAGTTCATTCACTAATGTATGATCTCTTGTCATTTGAATAATTTCTTGATCATCATAAACATAAATACGACTATCACCTACATGACAAAAGAAAGCATCATCACCATCAACCACCGCAATCGCTACAGTTGTTCCCATTCCTTTCGTATCTTCTTGCATATTAGCCATTCTTTTTACAATTTGGTGAGCTTCTAAAACAGTATCCATTAACCAATTTGTCACTTCTTCATCATCCAAAAAAGGTGGATTGGCTTTAAAACATGTAAGTACATGTTCTTCTACAACATGAGATGCAATTTCTCCTGCCTTATGTCCTCCCATACCATCACAAACAACACCTAAAACCTGATCTTTCAAATTAATTGCTGTTGCTGCCTGGTCCTGATTTTTTTCTCTGATTTTTCCAATATCAGTCAATGCATAATACTCCATTATATCACCCCACTACGTTTTGCTCTTAGCTGACCACATGCTCCATCTATATCTCTACCATGTTCTTTTCTAACCGTACAGTTAATATGTAATCTTAATAGTTCGTCTTTAAATTCCTCTACATGACTACTTGGTTTAAAACCATGTTCATCAACACTATTATAAGGAATTAAATTCACATACGCATTCAATCCTCTCATATAATGAGCAAGCTGTCTGGCATGTGCAAGTGAATCGTTGACATCATCTAATAAAATATATTCAAATGTCACTCTACGATTCGTTTTTTCGATATAATCTGCAACACCTTTTCTTAAAGAATCCATATTAAACGCTTTATTTACAGGCATTAATTGGTCTCTAATTTCATCATTAGGGGCATGTAAAGAAATAGCAAGGTTTGTTTGAATCCCTTCATTGCTATATCTTTCAATCATATTGACAAGTCCACATGTAGAAATCGTAATATGTCTTGCTCCAATAGCTAAACCATGAGGATGATTAATAATTCTAACGAATTTCATCACTTCATCATAGTTATCAAAAGGTTCACCTGTTCCCATGACAACAACATGTGAAACACGAATACCTGTATCTTTAGTGACTGCCATGACTTGATTCACCATTTCACCAGCTGTTAAGTTACGTTGTTTTTTTAAAAGTCCACTAGCACAGAATGCACATTGCATATTGCATCCTACTTGGCTTGTTACACATAATGATTGACCATAATCATGTCTCATTAAAACGGCTTCTATTAAGTTACCATCAATCATTTTAAATAAGTATTTGATAGTTCCATCACTTGATACTTGTTTTTCTTGTATTTCAAAGGTATCAATGATGCATTGTTTTTCCAATTTTTCTCTTAAATCTTTTGATATATTAGACATTTCTTGAAAATCAAAAGCATTTTTTTGATATAACCATTGAAAAACCTGTTTTGCTCTAAAAGGTTTTTCATTGATTGATTTAAAATATTCAGTTAATTCTTCTAAAGAATAATTATATAAATGTTCCATCTTCTATCCCTTTTTCATTTTACACATATAAAATCCATCTGTGTGATATTCATAATTTAAAATTGTACGTTGTTCAATAACTTTCATATCAGGATGTTTTTGAATAAAATGTTCAATCATCATCCCATTTTCCTTTTTATTGATTGTACATGTACTATAAACCATTGTACCATCATTTTTCAATAAATTATACGCATTTTCTAATAAAAGTGCTTGTAATGGGATTAAACCATCCATCACACTCGAATCATGATATTTAATTTCTGGTTTACGTTTTAAAACCCCAAATCCTGAACAAGGTGCATCTAATAAAATACGATCAAACGTTTCAGGAGGATAGTGTTCTATGAGCTTTGTAGAATCACCTGCTTGAACATGTACGTTTTTAACACCTAAACGTTTTAAATTATGTTCTATTAATTTTACTTTGTGCTTATATAAATCATAGGCTTCTATTTTTCCTTGATTTTCCATTAATGCTGCAAGATGTGTTGTTTTACTTCCTGGAGCACTACACATATCTAAAACGTAATCTGTTTTTTGAGGATCTAAAAGTCTTGCTACTAATTGACTTGATTCATCTTGAATCGTTACTTTACCTTCTTTGTAATAAGAAGTATAGGCTAGATTTCCTCTTTTATATAAAAGAGCATCTTGAGACAATGTTCCTTCTTCAAAACAGCTTTCTTTTAATAACTCTTCTTTTGTTGTTTTTAATCTATTGACTCTCCCACTTCTTGTAGGAGGCATGTTATCTTCTTCACAAATCATTTTTGTTTTTTCTAAACCATATTGTTTATTAAACATTTTGACCATCCATAAAGGATGTGATGTCATAATCGAGATTTTTTCTAATTCATCTAATTCCTCTAATGATCTTCTTTCGTTTCTTGTAAAATTCCTCAATACCGCATTTACAAATTGACTTGTTTGATAACCTTCTTTTTTAGCTATTTTAACCGCTTCATTAATAATGGCATATTCAGGTATTTTATCTAAATATATCAATTGATATAAAGACATATAAAGAAGTGCCCTTATTTTTTTCTTTACTCTTTTTCCTTTAATATAAGGTTGAAGTTGATATTGAATATATAAAAGATTTTGAATTGTTCCATAAACAATGGTTGTACATAAATCTTTATCTTCTCTTTTTAAATTACTTTTCTTTAATTGTTCATTTAAAGCAATATTTAAAAAACTCTCATCTTCAAAATATTGATTTAAAATCATATATGCATTTTCTCTTGCCATAACTATATCGTTGTGTATGGATTAAAATCACATATCACATTTACCTTTCTTCCTTTTTTATTATAATAATCACTCATTGCATGCAATACCTCATAAACATGTGTTGTATTCGTTATTTTAAGTGTCATTCTCTTTCGATAAATATCATTCATCTTATAAATCGTACAATTAGCAGGTCCTAAAACAATTGCCTTCGGTAATTGTTTTACTAAATATTCCTTTATTTGTTGACTGCAAAAAGTCACATCATCTTCTTTTTTACCTTGCACTAAAATACTTATTAAATAACAATAAGGTGGATATTTCGCAAGTTTTCTCATTTCCATTTCTTTTTGATAAAAACTTTGATAATCATGATTTTTAACACATTGTAAAACAAAATGATCAGGGTTATACGTTTGAATCATCACTGTTCCTTGTTTCTTCCCTCGACCACTTCTACCAGAAACTTGTTCTAATAATTGAAATGTTCTTTCATTTGCTCTAAAATCAGGAATATTTAAAGAAAGATCTGCATTAATAACTCCTACAAAAGTCACATTTTCAAAATCTAATCCTTTAGCAATCATTTGTGTCCCAATTAAAATATTTGCTTCTTGATTTTCAAATTGTTTAAGCAATTGATGATGTCCTTGCTTCTTTCTTGTAGAATCAACATCATAACGAATCACTCTTGAATTTATAAAATTATTTTGTAAATATTCTTCTATCTTTTGGGTACCACTACCAATCAGTTTAATATTAGTACTTCCACAATGACTACATTTTTGCTGGTAAGGTACTTGAAAGTCACAATAATGACAACGCATTGTATGAGTATCTTTGTGATAAGTTAAAGATACATCACAATGAGGACATTTTAATACTTCATCGCAATCTAAACAACGAACATAACTTGAATAACCTCTTTTATTAAGCAATAAAATCACTTGTTCATTTTTATCGATTGTTTCTTGTATTTTAGCTTTCATCTTCCTTGATAATACTTCATAATGATGTGCTTTCATTTCTTCGACCATATCAATCAATTCAATTTGTGGTAAAGGTTTTTGATTGACCCTTTGAGAAAGTATACATAATTCATAGGCACCCTTTAAAGCACGACTATAGCTTTCAAGAGAAGGTGTGGCACTACCTAAAACAACTGGACATTGATGATAAGCACCCCTTTTTCTCGCTACTTGAGATGTTAAATAACGTGGTGGACTTTCTTGTTTGTAACTGGCATCATGTTCTTCATCCATAATAATCAAACCTATATTTTCCAGTGGTGCAAAAACAGCACTTCTTGCTCCAACGACGATTTTTACTTCATCATCAATGATTCGACGATATTCATCATATCTTTCTCCCGCTGATAATTTTGAATGTAAGATAGCGACACTTTTTCCAAAACGGCTTTTAAAAGCAGAGACCATCATTGGAGTCAAAGCAATTTCAGGGACAAGCATCAAGACAGTTTTTCCTTGTTCAATCACAAATCTAGAAAGGTGTAAATAAACTTCTGTTTTTCCTGAACCTGTGACTCCATAAAGTAAAAAGGTTTTAAATTGATGAAAAGATGCTAATATTTGATTAACAACTTTTTGTTGGCTAGTAGTCAAGGGATAATCTTCTTGTTGTAGATGTTCATTGTAAGGATTTCGATAAACTTCTACTTGTTTATAAATAATTGCTCCTTGTTTTTCTATATTATTTAAAAGAGCTGTTGAAAAAGGATAATCCTTTATGGGTAATAAATCGTGTTCTTTTATATAATTTAAAGCTTCTTGTTGTTTTGTTGTTTTAAGGGGAATATCTTTTACAAAGGAAACAACTTTTTGATATTTAATGCCAACACTATGATTGGTACTTGGTTTTAATTGAGGTGGTAGCATACATTGTAAACAACTGATTCTTGTAGAAAGCGTTTGTTTTGAAAGATAATTTGCAAGTTCTTGTAATTCTTGATTAAGTAATGGTTTTTGATCAATGACATCTTGGATAAAAGAATATTTAAAACCATTTTTTTCTTCTAATTGTTTTTGAGTAAAAAGTGTTTCTTGACATTCAACGACATAACCTACAAGTTGTTGATAACCAAAACGGATATGGACTCGACAACCTGCCAAAACTTGATATTTAGATAAATAGTCATAGGTCGTATCTAATTTATAGATTGCATGTTCCACAAGAACTTTAACAATATACATATTTCCACCTCTCTTTTGTTTGTATTTTACCACATCTATTGGAGCTTTATCAAAAAAACTGTCAGTTATAAAAACCAACAGTTACTTTTGATGTTCTTTAATAATTTTTGCTATTTTATCTTTCGCTAGATGAACATCGTCATTTTCTACAACATATTTATATTCATCTTTTGTTTGAATTTCTTTACGTGCTTTATCCAAACGTTCTTTTACGATATCTTCGCTTTCAGTACGTCTACCACGAATACGTCTTTCTAATTCTTCTAATGAAGGTGGTACCAAGAAAATAGTCAATGCATCAGGACATTTTTTCATGACTTGCAATGCTCCTTGAACTTCGATTTCTAAAACGACATTTTTACCCTCGTCTAATAATCGATCTACATTATCCTTAGGGGTACCATAATAATTACCTACAAATCTTGCCCATTCTAATAAGCCACCTTGAGCAATCTTATCAACAAAGCTTTTTTCATCAACAAAAAAATAATCCACACCATCTGTTTCTGTAGGTCTAGGTTTTCTTGTTGTCATTGAAATAGAATAACTTAAATTTAAACTATCATCTTTGAACAATTCTTCTCTTACTGTTCCTTTTCCAACACCACTAGGCCCACTAAGAATGATTAACATTCCTCTTTTCAATTCTTCCACACCCCTTTTTTATAAAAATAACTCTACAATAACAAAGAGATAATGTCAATTAAATTTCAAATATGTTATAGTATTTTGGGGTGATAACTATGGCATATGATGGCATTATGATGCATCAAGTAAAAAATTTATTGATAGAAACAATAAAAGGCGGTCGTATCAATAAAATTTATCAAATATCAAAATATGAACTTTTATTTCAAGTTCGTGCAAATAAAAAGAATTATCAGTTATTGATTTCAAGTCATCCAATGTATGCACGTGTTCAATTAACATCTTTATCTTATCCAACACCAGAATCTCCTAATCCGCTTACTATGCTTTATCGTAAGCTTTTAGAAGGTGGTTATATTAAAGATATTGAACAAATCGATTTGGATCGTATTTTTAAAATCACTTTTAGCTGTCATAATGAATTAGGTGATTATATTGAATATATTCTTTATGTAGAAGTGATGGGTAAACATTCAAATATTATCTTAGTAGGTCAAAACGATAAAATCATTGATTGTATTAAACATATTTCACCAAGTATGAATAGTGAAAGATTTTTACAACCCGGAGCCCTTTATCAATTACCACCAATGATAAAAAAACTTGATCCTTTTAGAAGCGAATTTGTAGAAGATAACCAACTTACTAAAATCTATCAAGGAATGTCTCCTATTTTATCTAAAGAAATCTTATATCGTATTGATCAAGATGAATCTTTTAAAGAGATTATGAAAGAAATAGAAAATTCTCAAAATCTCTATATTACTAAAGTGAATGATAAAGAATATTTTCATGTTATTGAACTAACACATTTACAAGGAGAAACTTCAAAATATTCTTTATTTGATGGTTTAGATACTCACTTTAATGAAATAGACCAAAAAGAAAGAATTAAACAACAAACAAGTAATCTTTTAAAATTTATACAAAATGAATATCAAAAAAATACTTCAAAATTAAAGAAATTAAAAGCAACCTTAGATGATTCACATAATAGCGATGATTATCGTATTAAAGGAGATTTATTATATGCTTCTTTACATTTAATACAAAAAGGAATGACTCATGTTGTTGTTGACAATTATTATGATAATACAAAATTAGATATTACTTTAGATCCTAAATTAGATCCAAAAGCCAATGCTCAAAAATATTATCAAAAATATCAAAAAGCTAAAAATTCAATCAATGTTCTTTTAGAACAAATTGATTTAACTGAAAAAGAAATTGAATATTTCGATTCTTTAATAACCGCTATGTCACAAGCAACATATTATGATGCTTTAGAAATCAAAGAAGAATTAGAAAACGAAGGATATTTAAAAAAGAAAAAACAAAAAAATACAATTCGTAAGAAAAAACGTCCTCAATTTCAACAATATCTTACAAAAGATGGAATTGAAATCGATATTGGTAAAAATAACTTACAAAACGATTATTTAACATTTAAATATGCGCATCGTTATGATATGTGGTTCCATGCAAAAGATATGCCGGGAAGCCATGTCATTGTTAAAGCACAAGATTTAGATGAATATACGATTCGTTTAGCTGCTAAAATTGCTGCATACTATTCAAAAGGAAAAAATTCAAGTAGTGTTCCGGTAAACTATACACTCGTCAAAACACTCAAAAAACCTGCAGGTAGTAAACCAGGAAAAGTAATTTTGGATAATTATAAAACAATCTATATTGATCCAGATGATGAGTTTTTACAAGAACTTACAAAAAAATAGATGCTAAGCATCTATTTTTAGTAACGATTTGTTTGTGTATAACATGTTTGTTCATAGCGAGGGTAATAACGTGGAACATAAACAATGTTATTAACGCGACGACATTCAATTGGACAAATAATAGGTTGTTCTACATATTGATTTTGAAATGTTGTACATACTTTCTTAGGAGCGATAATTGGTTGTGGAGTAAAACCATTTCCTATATTTGAATTAAAATAATTTGCATAACCGTTATTATCAAAGTTTCCATATTGTCCTTGACAGCATGTATTTTGTTGACAATTACAACTCATAATAACACCTCCTAATATAAGGTATGGTCATGTATTAAAAAGAATTGGACTTTTGTAAAGGAGAAACAAATGAAATTAATAAAATGGAATTTACATGAAGATGTAGAAGCATATACAACAACTAGGAAATTAGGGGATATTTCTTTAAATAATCCAAATTATTTAAAAGTATTAGAAAATAGACAAGAACTTGCTTCATTACTAAATACAGATTTAGAACATATGGTAGCCCCTAGACAAACACATTCTACCAATTTAAAACAAGTCTTTTTAATGAAAGATGGTGGTACCAATATGTTAAAACAAACAGATGACCTCTATGAAGTAGATGCAACTTATACGAAAGATAAAGATTTATTCTTACTGTCATTTCATGCTGATTGCACACCAATTTTAGTTTATTGCAAAGATCAAAAAATCGTTTGTGCTATTCATTCAGGATGGATTGGTACAGTTAGACAAATTGTTGATCATACAATTCGTTATCTTATTGAAAAAGAAAATTGTAATCCAAAAGAAATGTATTGTTTAATAGGTCCTTGTCTTTCTAAAAAGCACTTAGAAGTGCAAGATGATGTGATTAATCAAGTTAAGAAAATGAACTTTGATACTTCACCTTTTTATCAAAAAACAGATGAAACTCATTATTTATTAGACAATAAAGGATTAAATAAACAACAATTATTAAATTTAGGGGTTTTAGAAGAAAATATTCAAGTTTCTTCTTATTGTACAAATGAAAATAATGATTTATTCTTTTCACATCGTGTCAATCATGATGGTCAAAGAAACGTAACAATCATTAAAAGAAAATAGGCGATATGAAATTCATATCGCCTATGATTTTAAGATTTAAAATATTCTTCAACATCTTTTCTTTCATCAGCTGTCAATTTTAAAACATCCATAGGCTCTTTGCATGGAACATTGTAAACTTTCAATCATATTTTTAATTAATGTAATTCTTTCCAACTTTTGTCCTTGTTCAATCCCCATAGAATGTCCTTTTTCTATATTTTCTCTGGCTATCATTTCTCCTAAATTACATATCTTTTTAACTTCCTTCTCTATTTCTTCAAATCCATATTCTTTCATAACTTCTTTTTTTACTAAAAGATCGTATGTATTATTTAAAAAGATGACTAACGGTGTCTTTATCCAATCACTATCTTCATACTTATCTTTGATATTATGATCTTTATTTAAGTATATCATCATCAATGATTTCTTCTAAAAATACACCCTCAGCTTCTTTAATAAATCCTTTAATGATTCTTCCTAATATTCTTTTACAGAGTTTATTAATCATAATAATATGATCGTTTGATGTGATTTCTAGTACTTTGTCCATATAATTTTTCCTACTATTATATAGACAATTTTTTGATCTTTTTCTTTTTATTTTTTAAAAAGGTAAAAAAAATTACGAAACGAACACGTTTCGTAATCAATCTTTTTTCATTTTTTTCATCATTTGAGGAATTTGGTCAATTACTTTTGAAGCAACAACCGTATAATTTTCTTTATAGACTTCATCACCACATAAACCATGTAAATACGTTCCTAAAATAGCCGCATCTTTTGGCAAATAACCTTGTCCTAAAAAGCTACTAATAATTCCAGCAAGTGTATCCCCCATACCTGCAGATGACATTCCTTTATTTCCTGACATAATACGATATGTTTCATTTCCATCACTAATAAGAGTATGTGGACCTTTTAAAACTAAGGTAACATGATATTTTTTTGCAAATGCATTCGCTTGATCCACCAGTTCACTTGTTTGGTTAAAATTCACAAATCTTTTAAATTCTCCATGATGTGGTGTTAAAATCCAAGAGGAATGATGATTTTCTAATAATTCTGGATGTTTTGCAAGAATGGTCAAGGCATCACCATCAATCACAACTGGAACTTGTGTATGACTTAAAAGTTCACAGACAAAGCGTTCACTATCATCATTTAAACCTAGTCCACTTCCTATAAGAATTGCCTCTTTTCCTTGTAATAAATGTTCATCAAAATACTGTCTTTGACACGATGTCACCTCAGGACAAAACAAACTTAATGCATCAATTACTTTTTCATTAGACCAAACCGTAACTAATCCACTTCCTGTATAAACAGCTGCTTTAGCTGCTAAAAGTGCAGCTCCTCGATAATGATAGCACCCTGTTACATGCATAATTCTTCCATAAGTTCCTTTGTGTCCATCATAGAAACGTTCTTTTATATGATATTTGGCCCATTTAAAATCAACTGGTTGTGAAAATAGCATTTCTTCATGAAAAGATTTAGCGTCTAATAATTCTAAAATGACTTTCCCTGTATACATTTCACTCTCTGGATTTAAAAAAGCAAGCTTATAAGCTGTTAACGTTATTGTTTGATACGCACAAATACAGCTATTATAAGGTTTTCCTGTATCAGGATTTAAACCTGTAGGAATATCTATCGCAATAACATCTACCTCTATATTATTTATAAGATCAACAACATATTTAACAATTCCTCTTAAATCACTATTAAGTCCAAAGCCAAATAATGCATCAACTACTACATCAAAATGTGGAACACTTTTTTGAAATTCTTCAAGTGTTTCTTCACTTACAAATAAACACTCTATCGATAAAGATTGTGCTTGATCAAGATAATATCTATTTGCTTGGCTGAGTTTTTCTTCTTTTCCCGTTAAGCAAAGTAATACCTCTTTACCTTCTTGGTGTAATTTAATTCCTAATGAAATCCCATCAGCACCATTATTCCCTGGCCCACAAACAATCATAATATGTTGATACTTATCAAAATGTTTCAATAAACAATCACTGGCTTTATCTACTAATTGCTCAATTGAATAGCCATAATCCAACAATGCTTGATCATATCTTTTTAATTGACTACTTGTTGCAATATACAAAAAAATCACCCTCTTTAGATATATTATATCGTTTTTAAAAGCAAAAAAAAAGGTTTCAAATCGAAACCTTTATTGATATCTAAGTCCACATGTAAATTTACCTACACCAGAAGAAACTTTAACAACATCTCCTGTATGTGGTGCATGAACATATCGTCCATTTCCAATATAAATTCCTACATGTCCTGAACGCCATAAAATATCTCCAACTTCAAGTTCAGATAAACTTACTACTTTTTTAGCAGCAGCTTTTTGTTCTGATGAAGTTCTTGGAATATAAATACCATTTTGTCTATATACCCATTGTGTAAATCCTGAACAATCGAATGAATTAGGGCCTGTTGATCCCCATACATATGGACATCCTTTTTTAGAAAGACCTGTATTAACAATTCTTTCTCCAGAGAATGTTACTTCCACTTGTAATTGTACTTCTGATTTATTACCTGCTGAATCCACACCTGTATATGTGACTGTCTTTACTCCTGTTGTAGAAGTATCAATTGTATTGAATGAAATCTTATCTTTCATATCACCATCTAAGTTATCTACGGCAGATGTAATATATGATTTTAAATCAACATTGCTTCCTTTATCAACAGATACTTTATTTGTTGATAAAACGATATTTGGTCCAGTAATATCTTTAACAGTAGCATTCAATGTTACTTTTGATGAATTACCAGCGCCATCAGTAACAATAATTGTCATTTCTTTTTGTTGATTTAATTGTTTAGTATCAATTGTTCCTTCTACTTTAGGTTCAATATTTGTATCTAAGTTATCACTAATTGATACATAGTCTTGCCATTTAAATTCACTACCATAATCTACTGTAATATCACTTCCTGATTTTAAAGTAATTTCTGGAGCTTGCATATCAGCAATAAAGAACTTAAACGCTTCTTCAGTTGTATTACCACTATTATCACTTACTGAAACATTAATTGTTTGTGTTCCTTGTTTTGAAGTATCTAATTGTTTATCACTTTCGATAAATGGTGTCACATCTCCATCTACATTATCCACTGCTTTAATATATGAAGATAAATCTTGACTACCATAAACTGGTACTTCAATATAATATCCATCATTTGCACCTAACGTTTTTAATTTTGGTGCTTCTTCGTCAACAACATCTACTTGAATTGTTTTAACATCAGTATTATTAAACTGATCTGTTGCACGCACTTCAACTTGATATGTTCCTAATTGTTTAACATCTAAGGAATCATCATCAGCTTCTACTAACAGCTCACTTCTACTATCATGATTATCAACAACATCAATTGCATCCGTATCAAACTTTTCACCGTAAGGAATTTGAATATGACTTGATACAATCTCAGGATTTTCATGATCCACACCAGCATAACCTACTAACATAAATGCAGCTACCCCAGCGATTGGAATAAACATTGCTTTTCTGTTTTTAATTTTCTCATCAAACAATGTTTTGAGCTTGGTCTGTATGTCTGTTTTCATAATGTTCTCCTTTTGAATTTTTTAACCGTTTATTATTATAACACATTTTATTTAAAAATGCAAATTTGTAGAATTTATCAATCTTTTTTCAATTTTATTATACCCAAACAATCAATAATTAGTTTCATTCATTATTAAAAATATATTCTTTTAAAGTACAAAAAAAGCCGTGATTTTTCCACGACTTTTTAATATTAAGGTCTAATTGCACATGTAAAGCTACTTACACCAGATGAAACTTTTACAACATCTCCAGTTTGTGGAGCATGAATGTATTGGTTACCACCAATATAAATTGCTACATGTCCTGGTCTCCATAAGATATCCCCAGGTTGTGCACTCGAAATACTGATTACAGTACCAGATGATTTCATCGCACTTGATGAATGTGGTAAAGATTTACCAGCTTTAGCATAACACCATTTTACTAGACCAGAGCAGTCAAATGTATTTGGTCCTTCAGCACCCCATACGTAAGGGCACCCAAGTCTTGAATAGGCAGCACCTACAACTGATGTTCCGTAATAATTTGGTCTAGAAGTAGTACCAGTAACTGCAGAACCTTTTTTAGAAGAAGTACGTACCGCATTAACTTTTACAGTTAATGACGCACTACCTTGATTTCCAGCAGCATCACTTACTGTATAAGTAGCTGTATAAGAACCAGCTTTCGAAGTACTTACAGAAGGAATTGATACTTTTCCTTTTACATCTCCATCTTTATTATCAGTTGCACTTGATAAGTAGTTAGATAAATCTAAACTTGCTCCTACGTTTACAGAAACTTCTGATTTTGATAAAGAAATTTTTGGTGCTTCTGTATCTTTTACAGCAACATTCAATTGAGCAGAAGATTCATTACCAGATGAATCAGTTGCTTTAATTGTTAAAGTTTGTACACCATCTTCTTTATGGTTATCAATGCTTCCTTCTACTTGAGGTTGAACGACACCATCAAAGTTATCTGTAACATCTACATAATCAGATAAGTTAAAATCTGACCCATAATTTAATGTAACATCTGCACCATTTTTCAATGTAATTACTGGTGCATCATCATCAGTCACAGCAAAATCAATTGTTTTTTCTGTTTCATTTCCTGAAACATCTGTGGCTTTTAATGTAATTGTTTGTGTCCCTAATTTAGAAGTATCTAAAGTTTTATCTGCTTCAATAAATGGTGTTACATCACCATCTACATTATCAGATGCTTTTACATAACTTGATAAATCATTACTTCCATTAATAGGAACTTCAACTACATAACCTTCATTTGAACCTAAAGTTTCAAATTTTGGACCTTCTTGATCCACTACTTTTACTGTAACTTCTTTTGTTGTTTCATTATTAAATGAATCAGTAGCTGTTACAGTAACCTTATAATCTCCTAATTGTTCAACATTTAATGATGCCAGATCAGCACTTACTTGAATGTCATCTCTGCTATCACGATTGTCAGTTACATCTACAGTATCAACATCAAATTTTTCTCCATAAGGAACCTCAATTTGATCAGATGTGATTTCTGGTGCTTTTGTATCAGCAGCAGCGTATCCTACTAACATAAATGTTGCAACACCTGTAATAGGTATAAACATCGCTTTTCTATTGACAATTTTTTCTTGGAAAAACTGAGTTAACTTCTCTTTGACTTTGTTTTCATCTACATATTGACTAACTCTTTCCTTAATATTTCTCTCCATTCGTTTCCTCCTTTCAACAAATACAAACGTATTATAACGTAAAATCAACTAAAAATCCACCCTTTGTCCTGTCTATACAAGTAGTAAATCCCTTGAATATCAACCATAGCAAGGGATTTAGAAGATTCAGTTTTTTTTAATTTTTTTTGAAAAAATCCTTAATTTTACGTAATCCTAAATAATATTTATGATTACTCTATGCTTTTCAAAGACTCAACCATGTCTATTTTTTTAAGAACTCTTCGCATATAAAGATTAATCAAGAATGTAAATGCCATTGTTAAAATAATAGCAATCATATAGCATCTGATATTAACTGTTCTAATAAACATCGCCATATCTACTTCAACCGTTCTAATCAAATAAGCATGAATAATCTTACCAAGACCAAGTCCAACAATCGAACCAATAAAGGCTAGAATAATGTTTTCTCTAAAGACATAATCATAGACTTCTTTTGGATAGAAACCTAAAACCTTAATCGTTGCAATTTCACTTTTTCTTTCTTGAATATTAATATTTGTTAGATTATATAAAACAATAAACGCAAGTGCACCTGCACAAACAATTAAAATAAAGACAACACTATCTAAACTTTCCATTTGACTATAGAATCCTTCTGAAATACCACTGACATATTGAATAGAAGTAATATTTTCATGATGATCACAATAATTTGTAAGTTTCTTTTCACTTGCTTTTTTATTTAATTTAAAATATTGGCTATTATAATGAACTTCATCTTTGGTTAAGTTTTCATAGTATTTTGGAGACATATAAATATAATGTCTAAAATAAAGCTTATAAATACCTGCAATTTTTACTTTATAATCTTTATTATCTAATGATAATGTAAGTTGATCACCAACTTTTAAATCTAATATTTCAGCAAGTTTTGCATTGATGTAAACACCATCATCTTTAAGATTTAAAGTCTTGCCTGTTTGATAATCACTCATATGAATATATTGATCAAAATCTTTTGTTTCACTTGGAATTTCAACTGTTACCATTTGTTGATCAATCGTGATCGTTTTATTGTAAATACCCATTGTTGATTTCACTTGAGATTGCCCTTTAAAATCATCTTGTGCTTGTTTTTTTGTCGTTGCTGTTAAATCATCTTTATAATTTACAACACCATCATAAATCCACATATTGCCATATTGTTCGCTTGCTAGTGGAGAAACGGAATACTTGATTCCAAAACCAACAACGATCAGTGCTGTACAACCTGCTATTCCAATAACAGACATAAAGAATCTCTTTTTATATCTAAAGATATTTCTCATTGTTACCTTTTGATTAAATGATAATCTCTTCCAAATAAAAGTAATTCTTTCAAGTAATATCCTTTTCCCTAGCTTAGGCGCTTTCGGTCTTAAAATTTGCGCTGGAACAGCTTGTAATTCTTTATAACAAACCATAAAAGTGACAAATAAAATAATCACGACTGAAATAATATATGTTTGTATACATGTTGCTAGTTCAAAAATAATACGTGTTGGTGCTCCTATATCAAACATCATAATACGATATAAATAGTAAATAATACTTGGAAAGAAATATGTTCCAAAAACAATTCCAATACTACTAGCAAAGAATGTTGCTAGAAAAGCATAGATCAAATATTGCATAATCACATCTTTTTTCTTATAGCCCAACGCTCTTAATGTTCCATTTTGTACTCTTAGTTCTTCAACCATTCTTGTCATTGTTGTCATTGAAACAAGAGCTGCTACTAAGAAAAAGAGCACTGGGAACAGAATTGATAAAGCTGAGATTGAATCACAGTTACCACTATAACTTAAGATTGCTGCGCTTTCATTTTTAGTTAAGGTAATGATCTTTCCTTTTTGTAAATCAGCTGCTTGTTGTTTAGCTTCATTTAAATCACTTTGTGCTTGATCTAATTTTACTTTAGCTTCTTCTAATTGTGGTAAGTTACTATCTAAAGTATTTTTAGCTTCGTCTAATTGTTTTTTAGAATCAGCAAGTTTGATTCCTGTTTGATCTAAAAGAGCTTTAGAAGCCTTTATTTTTTGATTTGAGGTATCTAATTGTTGTTTACTTTGTACAAGTTGAGCATTTGTTTGATCTAAAACCGTTTTATTTTGATCAAGTTCTTGTTTAATAACAGGTAATTGTGTTTTTAAAGTATTGATTTGTGATTCATTTTGTTTTAATTGATCATAGCTTGCAATCAAAGTTTGTGCTTGTTGATAATAAGGTGAATCACTTGGAATATTTTTAGCTTGTTCATAACCACCAAATTGACTTAACGCAGCTTCAACAGTTTGGATAGATGTATCATATTGATCAACTTTTTCTACATAATCTAAATAAGTCTGGTAACCTGCTTGGTATTGTTTAAGTCCTTCTTGGTATTTTTGATACCCTGTTTGATATTGACTTAAACCAGCTTTATATTGTTTTAAACCACTTTGGTATTCTTTTAAGCCTTGTTGATATTGAAGATATCCTTGATCATATTGTTTTTTACCATCAAGATATTGATTCATACCATTTTGATAAGCATCCATTCCCTCTTGATATTGTTTTAGACCATCTTGATACTCTTTTTCACCATCAGCTATTTTATTCAAAGCATCTTCTTTTGTTTGATTGTAAAAATCAAGATTATAATCTTTTAAAATTGCTTTGATTTTTTTATTGATTGGTTTTACATACTCATCATAATCATCATCAAATTCATATAAATGATTTTCATTTTTTAAATGAATACGCAAATCATTATAAAAAGTCTTTTGATCATGTAAATCAAACAATTCATCAGGAACAGCCATATGTTCATTTCCTTGATTTAAAACAAGAATAAACCCACTATTATTCCCATCACCTAAACTGTTTGTACCTCTTTCTAAATCACTTACATAACGACTATCATTAATGATTCCTACAATTTTATATTCTTTTTTACCATAATCATTTTCTAAAGTAATTTGATTATTTAATTTCAAAGATGATTTTTTTATATACTGATAATCCATCAAACATTCATTATCTTTTTGAGGGTATCTTCCCTTTAATAATTCAGGTAGGTCTACCCCCTTTGAAAAATCATCATCACTATAAACTGTCATCCCGATATTTGCTTTTTCATCATATGACATTAAAGCATCAAAGCGAAAACCATAATCAACAGCTTCTACTCCTTTTACTTTTTCAACTTTTTGAATAATAGATTCATCAAAACCATATGTTGCAATATAGTTCAAATCATTCCATTTATATGTTTGTAAATAATCGTGCATTGATTCTTTCATAATCAAAGGACTTTGTCGAAGTCCTGCAAAAAATGAAGCTCCTAAAAAAACAATACAAAAAATAGATAAAAATCGTGCTTTTGTTTTTTTAATAATTCTTATTTGATTTTTAACATAAGCATTTCTTTTCATTATTACCACTCAATTTCTTGAATAGGTTGAGGATGTTCATTTAAAAACATTTGATCAACCTTTCCATTTTTTAAATGAATCACACGATCTGCCATTGGGGCTAAAGCACTATTATGAGTAATCACAATAACTGTCATTTTATACTTATCACACATTTCTCTAAGCAAAGCTAAAATAGCTTTCCCTGTTAAATAATCTAAAGCTCCCGTTGGTTCATCACATAAAAGCAATTTAGGATTTTTCGCAATCGCTCTAGCAATTGCTACACGTTGTTGTTCTCCACCTGATAATTGCGCAGGAAAGTTATTCATACGATTTTCTAGTTCTACCCTTTTTAAAACCATTTTTTCATCTAAAGGATCTTTAGATATTTGTGAAGCAAGTTCAACATTTTCTAAAGCTGTTAAGTTTTGCACAAGATTATAAAATTGAAACACAAAACCAATATCATCTCTTCGATATTGCGTAAGTTTTGCTTCATCATAACGCGCAACATCTTGACCATCAACCATAATCGAACCACTTGTAGGTTGGTCCATTCCTCCTAGTAGATTTAAGATCGTTGTTTTACCTGCTCCACTCGGTCCAACAATAACCACAAATTCACCTTTATTAACTTCAAAATTGACACCATTACTGGCATGAATCTCAACATCTCCTACTTTATAAGTTTTTTTCACATCTTTAAATTGTATAAATGCTGACATAAAATACCTCACTTTCTTATTTTATGATAAAATAATTATAGCATATTTAAGGAGGTTATTTATGAAAATTATGATTTTATCCGATAGTCATTCCATGACCAAACAAACCCTATTACAATTTATTAAAAATCATCCAGCATCTTATTATATTCACTGTGGTGATATCTATATGCCTTATACTCCTTTAGAAGTAGATCACTTCTATAATGTTCGAGGAAACAATGATTTTGTTGATTTACCAAAAGATTTAACACTGGATATTGATCATTTGAAATTCTTTATTTGTCATGGACATCTTTTCCACATTGATGAATCCCCTTATGAACTTGAAGCGTATGCTTCCAATCATCATCTAGATGTCGTTTGTTTTGGTCATACACATAATCCAACTTATTATAAAAAAGAAAACACAATTTTTATCAATCCAGGAAGTATGACTTTTCCTCGCGGTCAGTACCCTCATCCTACTTATTGTGTATTTGAAACCACAAACCAAGAAGTCACATTTTATGATTTAAAGACCGACTCTCCTTGTAATCCTTTTGAAGTAAAGAAAAAAGAATCCTTTTTTAAAAGATTCTTTAAATAATTATTTTTCCATAATGATAGAAGTTGGTAAAATGCCTTTATAAAGTTTGATACTTAATAAATAGCTTATAAACAAAGGAACAATTTGTATAATTAAGATAATTAAAAATAAATAAAACGTAATTTTAGCTCTTAGAAGTAAATTACATAAGATAATGATTTGATAGGATAATGGAAGTAAAAGAATAACACCATAGAAACAAATCATTTCTTTTTTTATGATTCTTTTTAATTGTTCAAGAGAAAAACCTAAACGACAAAGATTTTCAAAATTACCTTTTCTTTTAGAAAGCTCCATTCCTATTTTAAAAACAATCGTCAATGACATTAAAATCATCACTGAAACATAAGACATTAAAGCAACCATTGAAACAAGTGGTTGTTTTATTGTATAAACGATAATACAAGTAAGTAAAACAGAGGAAAGCAACGAAATCAGCAATAATCCAAAGATTTTTTGAATGTCACTATGAAAAAATCCTAATGAAATTAAATCTTTTGAATTCTCTAATGAATTATTTCTTTGCCTTTTTCGAATATATTCTGGTAATACTTTTTTAATAAGACCTGATATACCAATCAAGCCAAATAAAGCTATAAACATATAAGAAGTTGAATCTTTCACAAATAAGAATAAAACCATTGGCACAAAATAAAGAATAATAAAAACTTTACTCGTAATTTGTGGACCTTTTAAACCACTTAAATCTATTTTATTTTTATCATGAATCATAGAATTAATCGTGCTTCTAACACAATACCCCAAATTCAACATAGAACACCACATAACTTCAAAAGCAAGAATCATAAATGTTGCTGGAAAAGTTTGGCTTGATAAATAGAAAAGCTGTCCGCTATATTTAAAAGTCATCATAAATAATGAATTGATCGATGGAATGAGTAAATAACCTAAAACAAGACCTAAAGGAATCGCACAAAGCATAATCGTAAAGACTTGTAAGAATAAGTAGAAGCCTAATTGATAAATACTTGCTCCTGACATCAAAATAATCGAAATTTCTTTTCCTTTATTAGAAACATAAAAGTTATTTGCGAGAAAAACACAAAGCATAGCAATAACAATAACAAAAACTGCAATGGGCGTCACAAAGGTTGTATCATCTTTTCCCAAATGAATGCCTGAATAAGGATTAAACGTAAGATTAAAAAAAGAGAATATAAAAATAGTTGTAAGAAGAAAGGTCAAAAAGTAAAAGATACTTTTTGACATATCTTTCTTTAAAGAAACAAATGCAAGTTTAATGATACCCATTATTCAAAAAGTTCTTGTGATTCACTTGAATTAATATCAACTATTTTATAAAAATATTCTTTTTGTGATAATCCTTCTCTTTCAATCGTACGATCAATAATGCCATCTTTAATATATAATAGTTTAGAAGAATAAGAAGCAATCTTACTATCATGTGTTACCATTAAAATAGAGACACCTTCTTTTTCATTAAGTTCTTTAAATAAAGAAAGAATTTCATGAGAGTTTTTACTATCAAGATTTCCAGTTGGTTCATCAGCAACAATCAATTTAGGACTAGTAACTAAAGCACGACAAATAGCTACTCTTTGTCTTTGACCACCTGAACATTCATTAGGATATTTATCAAGAGTTTGCGCTACATCAAGTTTTTTAGCAACTTCTTCGACTCTTTTGGTAATTTCTTTTTTATCCACATTTGCAAGAGTTAGTGGTACAGCGATATTTTCAAAAATAGTTAAACTATCTAAGAGGTTAAATTCTTGGAAAATAAAACCTAAATTTTCATATCTAAACTTACCAATTTCCCCTTCTGACATAACACGTACTTCTTTACCATTAATAAAGACTTTTCCTTTTGTAGGAATATCAATAGTTGAAAGGTTATTAATGAAGGTCGATTTACCAGCCCCAGAAGGTCCCATAATACACACAAATTCACCTTCATACATTGTTAGTGAAACTTCATGTAAAGCTTCATAAAGTGTTTTTGTTCCAATTCCATAAATTTTTGTAATTTTATCAGCAACAAGTATTTCTTTTCTTTCCATTTTATTTTCCTCCTTTGATTGGTTTAACTACTGCATTGATATATTGAACATAAGTAATAAATCCTGAAATAATAATTGGTATAACATAAGATAAAACATAGATAAATGCAAATTGAAGTGACATATCTCCATAATAAATAAAACGTCCTGATATAAAAACAATATAAACAAGCGGAATTAAAATCAAAACAAAATAATAACTAATAACTTCTTGTCGTACTATTTTATTAAGTTCTTTTTTGGTATAACCGATTTTCCATAAATTCAAGAAAAGTGTTTTTCTAGTCATAGCTTCCATCGATAACTTATAAATAATCGAAACAACTAGTAAAACAATAACGACCACATAACCAATAACTCCTGTCGTAAATTCACGTGGTGAATGAATATTAGAAGCAAGAATGGCAAGCATTCCTGTAACAGCTACCGTCATTAAAGAAAATAAAAGAAGTGATCTTTGAATTGAATAATTTAAATTAGAAATTGAAATAAGAATATATCTTTTTGTAAGAAAAATTCCTCTTTTTAAATTCCTTACAATATCTGGTAATACATATCGAATCACCCCTACTGCCCCCGATAACCCTACAAGCGTTGGTGCAATATAAGCAGTTGGTTCATGGGGATTCATAAACATCATAACAATTCCAAAAATATAGATTCCAAAAAAAGTAAGTGAAACACTTTTTTTTGTATTTTTTTTAACTTTCATTTCTTTTTCTTGACTTAAAAGAGTTTGAATATCATTTTTATGTAAAAAGCCTGCCGTTAAAACACAAATCATTGATAAAACAATGGCAACTAAGATAAAGGAATAAAGATAAGCTTCACTTGGTATAATGGATGGATCTTTAGAAACGCTTAACATTTGATACATGTAATCATTTGAAAAAGGAACCACACATCTCCCAATTAAAATTCCTAAAGGCGTAGCAAGAATCAACAAAGTAAATGTTTGATATAAAACATACATCGTTGAATTAATGTACCCTGAACCAGACATAGCCATAATAGCAAGTTCTGTTGTCTTTCTTGATAAAAAGAAATTATTTGCGAAGAAAATCATAAAACAACAAAAACAAATAATTAAAAATGACAAAACTGAAGAAAAAGGCATTTGTACATCATTCCATGTACCACCACTTCTAGCAATCGCTTGATCAGCTAAATCTGGATTATTAATAATATTGAAAAATACAAAACATACGGCAACCGCAAATATTAACGTAATCCCATAAAAAAGACTCTTTTTATAATCTTTAACAAGCATTCTCATTGAAAACCTAAATGTTCCCATAATAACCTCCTATTTAAATAATTCTTTGATTTGATCAACAGATTGAATAATTGTGTTCATTTCTTCATCAGAAATAATCACTTTCATCTTTCCTATGATTTCTTGATAGATATCTTCTGTCTCTTGAATCAATTGTTTTCCCTTTTCTGTAATTGTAACATTCGTATGTCTTTTATCCACACGACTATTACCAATTAAAAGATAACCTAAATCATCTAAGCGAAAAACAATTCCCACTACCGTTGAATGAGAAAGCTGAAATTCTTGACAAATTGTTTTTTGATAAACTGGACCATCCGCCTTTTCAATAAAACGAATAATATTCAATTCATTAAACTTGATTCCATAAGGTTTTAGCTTTCTACTTGCAAATTTGTTCATTTGTGTCACCAACAAATCTAACACAACAAGAACTTGATATTCTTGATTCATTAACATCTCCCCAATTCCCTTTTACTATTATAATAGCGCTTTCATTAAATAACAACAAAAAATATGTCGAGTTCGACATATTTAAGCAAAATTGGATAAGACTTGATTATTTTATCATGTTAACCCTTTTATTTTGATTTTTTTCATAAAATAAAAAAACATTTTAGAATATGCTCTAAAATGTCTTAAATAATTTCTCCTACTCCTCTTAAATAATAAGTCACAACTGTAATCAATTCTTTAGCTACTTCTTCTACATACTTATCAGATGTTTCCTTATTTCCTTGAACTATAAAAAAGATATCTTCACTTTCATTTGTGACTTTAGTTTTATCAACTTGTCTTATTTCACTAAAACAAATAATATCATTAGCATCATCTATATAACTATAAATACCTGCTTTAACAACTTTTGCTTCTTCGCTACCTAAAGGAATATAGTTTTCATTCCCTGTTATTAACTTTAAACTAATATTTCCTTCAGTTTTTGCTAAATCATGCGCCCCTAATGCAAGTTTAGTATCCATTGAAATTAGATTATAGATATCTACCAATGGGTTAATTTTATGAAATTCTTGTTTTTTTAATAAATTCTTTAATAAATTTTCACTTGCAGGTAAATTCTTTCTTTTAGGAATTCCTACTTCTTTATGTAAATCATAAAAACCTTGAATAATTCTATTTTCTTTTAACGTATCAAGTGTATTATTTTCTAAAAGACGTTTAACATGAACATCAATATAATCATTTAAAGATGAAGAATACACAGTATTATTAATACCATGTATTCTTACACCTTTTATTTTTACCCCTAAATCTAATACTTCTTGTTGTATCTTGAATTGAAAATTTTTCATCCCTATATTTTCCTTTTAAAAAAAAGGAAAATAATTTCCCTAATCTTGAATTAAAGGTGTTGATAAATAACGATCTCCACCATCTGGTAACAAGACGACAATTGTCTTCCCTGCATTCTCTTCTCTCTTTGCTAGTTCTTTGGCTGCATATAATGCTGCCCCTGATGAAATCCCTACTAAGATTCCTTCTGTCTTTGCCATTTCTTTCCCTGTCGCAAATGCAT
>ENA-ORTL01000406-ORTL01000406.1-human-gut-metagenome-genome-assembly--contig:-NODE-406-length-46191-cov-20.5828_pt1 | contig 46191 bp, 65 predicted proteins | sample MGYA00241916_ERZ509196 | MGnify/ENA primary metagenome ERZ509196 (study PRJEB26280, sample SAMEA2338844) | human gut metagenome | biome: human gut; feature: human-associated habitat; material: faeces...
TTGCCGGAGACCCTTGCATTGCCGGAGACCTCTGCATTGCCGGAGACCTCTGCATCGCCGGAGACCTCTGCATCGCCGGAGACCCTTGCATCGCCGGAGACCCTTGCATTGCCGTAGACCCTTGCATTGCCGGAGACCTCTGCATCGCCGGAGACCCTTGCATTGCCGGAGACCCTTGCATTGCCGGAGACCTCTGCATCGCCGGAGACCCATGCATCGCCGGAGGACTGTTCAAGGTTTTCCTCTTTCTCAATCCACCCACCAGTTTCTCCCTCTTCTACATCTCCAAATGATATAAGCGCCTTGATACGGAAAAGCTTCTTTCCAAAGATGTTGATTTTTGACTCTGCTGTCAGTTCGAATTTTTTCATTGATTGGTTTTCCTCCTTGTATTTTCCTTGATGTAAGCATCAACTTCGCTCATATATTTACTCCTTTCATTATTGCTTCAATTCTTACCACCCTAGCACTAAACGGATTAAAACTGTTGCCACACTTGCTACAATTGCTGGAATCACATATTCCATAATCGGATGGCGTTTCATATTTTTTACCTCCTTACTTTGCTTTTATCTCTTAATACGATTTTTATTCAACCTATTGTATTTCCTTTCCCCTCTACCTATAATGCATTTACAGGCACCGACATGCCGAGTATAACGAAAGGGGAATTATATGGTTGAAACAATTACACGACTGTATCATTGCCACAAGATTCACAAACATGTGACTGTTTATGAAGAGTATGAGGTTTCTGGTAACAGTCGCCGCCTACTGCGGTGCTCATGTCCATATCATCAATACACGGAAATGAAGCCGCACTGTGATGGGTATAATGACCATGGTTTTCAATGTGGTTATGCAAAAAATCAATAACCAGGCTCACTAACTCATCCGGTCGCTCACTTGGCGATAGGTAACAGTAAAGCCGTAGGTCACATTTGCAACAGTCTCCACCAGATTCTTTGCAGTGTTGACTGACGGCTTTATTAAATTGTAATGCGTCCATTTATTCTCCTTTCTGCTCTGGAATTTTCGGTTCAAGAAACTTGTCAGTCCCAACAGATAACGCCCCGCAAATTAATTCGTATTCATCGAAATCTAATCTGCGATTTCCATTGAGAGAAAGATTGAGTTTCTGAACAGGAATGCCAGTTTTATTGGCGACAAATGTCTGTGTTATGCCGTTGTTCTCAAGGTATGACTTAATTTTTTTACCAACGCACATTCTCATTTCTCCTTTCTGTTTGAATTTCGTTCTCATCGAACAATTACAGTATAACTTCGAACTATCCGAATGTCAAGAAGAAATTTCGAGAAAATCGAAATTATTTTATTGACAGTTCGAAATTTCTATATTATTATTAATCATGAAAGGAGGAACCGATAATGACATTTGGCGAGAAAATCAAGCAAGCCAGAACGGCAAAGAAGCTGACTCAGAAGCAACTTGCAGAAAAAATCAATGCAAAGCATAATTCAATTAGCGACTGGGAAAAAGATAAGTGTAAACCAGATATGGACACCATTGAGCTTCTATGTGGCGTTTTGGAAGTAACACCGACATACCTCATGGGTTCTAAAAGCGATGACGATTATGCAATCATAATTGGAAATCTTATGTCAGAACCTGACATCTTAGATTTTATCGAGGAATACAAAGCACTCGATAAAGAAGATAAGAAAGCAATAAAACAAATAGTTTCATCACTAAACAAAAAGAGCAAGGGTTAATCCCCTTGCTTCTTTGATTTTAGATATTTGATAAGAATTGTATAGACAAATTTTAACTTGCCCTCATTTTCAGTATTCTCTATCATCTCAATAATTTCCTTCTTATAATCCATAAACAACCCTCCCTGTTACAACTACCACCTACATTATAGTATATGTCCGGCTTGTGGGAAATAGAACCGAACATTAGTTCTTTTTTGCTATTATACCACCTATCCCGACTCTTGGCAACTGCCAATGATACACATGAACTCTCACTATTTTGTAGAAAAAAAACATTTCTTTTTCATCTAAATCACTCTATTTCGTCTTAAATCTTTACAATATGCTCTTAAAATGATAAAATAAAAATACCACGAATAACCGTACTTTACATAATATTGCAAAATCAGCGGTACAAAACACATAATCCGCATAAAAAGTGCGAAGTGTGGCGAAAACATATCAGGAGGGTGTTTATCATGAATGAAAAGAAAAAATATTGTAAGCACTGCGGAGAACTTATTGACGACGACTGTGTAGTGTGTCCTAAGTGTGGAAAACAAGTAGAGCAGTTGGCTTCTAACAACAGAGACATCATCATTAATAATTCTGCATCTTCCTCTGCATCCTCAGCGGCGAGTTCAGGTACACCGTATATAAAACGGAAAATGCCATGGTATTTAAGTTGGTTTTGGATTTTAATATTGGGTGCTTGTTCTGGTGGAATTTATTGGATTGTAGGAATTGTAATGAGAGTAAATTGGAAATCACATAATTAAATAAAAAACCGCCCTGGCATTGGCGTACCGGGACGGCATTTATACATCTCCGAAGAAATGTAATATTCTGGCAAAACATATTGTATCATCTTCGGAGCAGTCGAACAAGACAGAAAATTTGTTCGGCTGTTATTTTTATACCTAAAAACAGCTACATAAAGAAAAGAGGAATAAAAATGGCGAAGAAAAGAAAGAAATATCCAAAGTTGCCGAATAACTTCGGTTCTATCCGGTATCTTGGTAAGAACCGGAGAAACTGCTTCGCAGTGCATCCACCAGCTACACTGGGCGATAATGGTAAACTAAAACGTCCGCCGGCGATCTGCTACGTAGATGACTGGATAAAAGGTTTCACTGTCCTGACAGCATACAAAGCCGGCACGTATCAGCCCGGCATGGAGCGAACACTCGAGGTGTCCCCTACAACTGACATAGATAGTCTTATAAGCCGTTTGATTGCCGACTACAATACAATTAAGGGTGTCGAAGGAAAACACCCGGAAATCAAGAAATTGACGTTCTCAGAGGTATATAAACAGTTTTATGCGTGGAAGTTCCCAGAGGGAACAAAACTGTCATACAGTTCAAAGGAAGCATATCGGACAGCTTATACAAACTGCACTGTTCTGCATAATCGCGTATTTGAAGATTTAAAGGCTCCTGATATGCAAAAGGTTATTGATGATTGTAAGCTGAAAAAGCAAAGCCAGATGGCTATTTTGACTCTGTTCAAGCAGATGTACAAATATGCAGTCTACTCAGAAATCGTAACGGAAAACAAGGCGTTATATGTCCATGTCAATGCTGATAATGACACCGAACATGGAACGCCATTTTCTGATCAGGAGATGCAGGTACTGTGGAATAATACCGACGATCCAGAAGTACAGCTCATTCTTATCATGTGTTACTCTGGTTGGCGAATCGGCGAAGTGCTAAAACTTACAACCAACCTAGAAGAGAAGTACTTTCAAGGTGGAATCAAAACAAAAGCCGGTAAAAACAGAATTGTTCCGATACATTCTGCTATATACCGTTTTGTCGAACAGAAAGTACTGACACAAGATGGTAAACTATGCGTATATACTCAGCAACACCACAGAAAAGCATTGTTCTATCCTACACTGGAACGTTTGGGAATAGTCGGCAATCCGAAACACACGCCGCACGACTGCCGACACACCTTTTCTGCTTTATGCGAAAAATACGGTGTCCGGGAGAATGACCGAAAGCGAATGCTAGGCCACTCCTTTGGTGGAGACGTCACGAACGCAGTGTACGGCCACAGGACGTTAGAAGAACTTCGGACAGAAATAGAAAAGATAAAAGTTCCATTTGTGACTAACTGTGACTAACGGAACCTATTTTAATCTTTCTAAAACAACCGAAATATCATTATCGAAATGCCGGAAACCCTATCAAAATCAACGTTTTCAGCGATTTTACAAGGATTTCCCACATTTCATTTTCATTATTCTAATTTTATTAATTGTGACCAACAAATAGAATTTAGAAAATTGCGCAAATGCCCATAAATACAGTGTTTTTGGCATTATTATATTAGGAAACAATATTTTTATTTGTGACTAACGTGTGACTAACGATAACAGTCTAAAACTTCCGAAATGATACCAAATATGTTTATAAATAAAGTTCCGGGGGAATTAACCCCGGGATGTTTTTATATAGCAATCAAATCTTTCCATGTGGCAGGTCCACAGATTCCGTCCACTTCCAGAACTTTTTTTCTGGATTCCTGATAAGCTTTTAGAGCGTAAATCGTGTTCGCATCTGCTGCCCATGTAAGTTTCAAAACTTTGCCGTTTTTACCTTTAAAACCTCTGGCTCTTAAAATTTCCTGTAGGAGGAGTACAGATGTGTTTTTGTCTCCTGCTTTTACTGTCTCTGGATTAAACATATATTTCTCTCCTGTTTGTGATGTATCAGATACAATACTGTAATCCGGTGTGCAGAACTTAGTTCCGGGCATCTGACTGTTAAGATAACTCTTTGCGCAGACACCGCCGCCATTTGCAATAATTCCAGATGCGCCAGAAGTATTTCCCTCGATGGTATAGAACCTGTCTCCGATTACAGCCGTTACGATGCCGGTATGAGCAAAAGTTCCGTTACGATAAAAGATTACAATATCGCCAATCTTTGGATTAGCGTTCCTTGTAAACAGATTACCAAGTGTTGGGCAGTAAACATAGGGCCAGTGCTTCAACAGTTTTTTTGCTTTTTCCTGTCCGAATGCTTCCATAAAACACCAACTCACGAATGCTGCGCACCAAGGCTGTCCTTGATATGATGGCTTAATGTCTCGCCAGTACTTCGTATAGTTGTTTGAACCGGCGTTTGCAGTCTTACTGTCGAGCTGACTATTGCTCTTCTTTTCAAGGTATCCAATCTCATTTTTTGCAATGAGAATCACTTTTTCAATAGCTTTATCCATTGCAGAAACCTCCTCTTTGTAATCCTTATAGAATACATCCATGTCAACGTTACCACTAATGCCGGATACTTTTCCTCTACTGGAATACTGCCAGCCTACACCAACAGATGGACGCAATCTTTCCTGTACAGAGCCATTATCACTAGCCGGATAACGAGCAATCCAGCAATCGTACTTTTTCAGGGTGTCTGACAGAACGTTATTGTACCAATCAAGATTGCAGTAGATACCGACCTTATAACCGGCTTTTTTGATTCTGGTCAGAAATGCTACTGCAATATTCTCAATCGCCTGTTTTCCAAGGTTTCTCTGCTGGCTCCATTCAAGGTCGTAGAAGATTGGAAAGTCCATTCCGCGTCCGCCAAGAACAGAAATTACGCTCTCAGCTTCATCAATTGCCTGTGCCGGTGTCAGAGCGTAACTGTATTTATATCCGCCGACAAGGATTCCATTTGACTTGCATCCTTTGTAGTTATGCTCAAAAGAGGAATCAGTTCCAGATTTTTGATGGATTCTCAATATTGCAAACTTAATTTCAGAATTCGATACTTTCGCCCAGTCTGGCTTGCTCTGATAAGATGATACGTCAATTCCTTTAATTTCCATATTTTCTCCCTTGCACGTATTTTATTTCACTATCCCTGGTTTTGATTCTGTTACTGTCCCGTCCTCATTCAGTACATAGCCATCCTTTTGAAGCCTTTCAATTACCTTCTTATTCCACAACTCGGGAACATCTGCCCATTTTTTCAATTCATTAATAACTCTTTCTTCGTAAAATTTAACCATTATTCTCACCTCTGATTGTTGCAACTAAAGTAGCCAGTTCATCAAGTGCCGAATCATGCGTTGATACAAGTTCAGCCAGACCGTCAATACCATCACCATTAATTAGAATTTTACGATTAGATTCCGCATTAAGCATTTGCATCACCAAGTCAAGTTTTTCAGACATTTCATTCAGTCTGTTTGAAACTCTATTAATTGCTTTATAAATATTTGCAATTTCCTTTTTATCCATATGCACCTCCTGTTCTTAGCCATTCAGCTATAAATAATTCATTAATTTACTAGGATTTTAGAAACATAAGCAAAGGGTGAGGCTCCTTTCTTGACCGGCATCGGCGATGTTCGTATTCCCTACCGCATTCACAACACAGAAGGACTCATTGGCACTGCGGCAAGGCGAACGCTCCCACCAAATCCCAGACGTATAAGAATTGCTAGTTCGTGGGCTTTTATACCTGTTTGCGGTCGCATTCTTAAAGTATTGATACTGTGTTCCTTCACCTCCAAAAGAATATGGATTGTTACCAAAAATTTCGATTTCAGATAGTAAGAACGCATAATCGTTTGAAGTCTTGATTGTACTACTCTGACCTCCCACAGATGTCAGCTTTTTAACCTGTTTCATCATGCTTTGGACATAAGCAGGTAAACATTTCTTGTACACATTATTACACCATGTACGTCTTTCACAACCTTCCCAACCGCCGCTATTCATATCTGAGCTATTCATATAACCACATTCATGAGATGCATCGAGAGAATCGTTATATTCTGTCGTAGTGTCTAAATACAGCAGGCGTTCCGTCTGAATTGTAATAGCGGCTTTGGCCTTGCCATTGATAGCAGTTACCAAGTCGTCATGTTCAATTCCGATGATCACATAAGCATAATCATTTGCTTTGTGTGACTCACTCACGCCTGTTGCATCCATAGCATTGTGATGGATGGTTCTCTTGTCGCCAACCGCCCAATATTCGCCAATATTGATTTTACCTGCGTAGTGCGCTTTAATCATCCTTGCTATTTCAGCATCCGTTCCGTCAGCGAATGTGACAATCTTCAATTCCCCTGGTTCACCGAGAAGTCTGTTTCCTGTATCGTAGTTGTATACGCCATCAGTGTTGTATGGGAACAGCGCGAAGTAATATTGTTTGTCGCTTGTTAACCCTGTGACTGTATAGCCTGTGGTTTTGTATTTATCTCGAACCGTATTATCAACCACAAGCGTTCCGTCATCTGGATTTGCAGGATAGCCCGTTTCTTTCATTACAAGTTTTGTGCCAGCCCATGTAGAAAATGTTGAGCCACTGATTACCGTGTTTTCAGGGTCTTGCCATTTAATTGTGACAGATGTGTTTGCATTTTCAATTGTTGGGTTGTTTACGGGTTTAGGGGTAACGGTCACGCCTCCGCCTTTTGCGTGGAGTGTTCCGTCTTCGTCTATGAATGTTGTCTTACCGTCGGGCTTAACCTTGCCAAGAGTTTCAGTTGTAGCAATCGGGACAGTCGCATCACTTCCCCTGTCTCCTTTTGGCCCTTTTATGTTGACTGTTTCGGGATTGGTGATTCCATCTGTGTTGCTCCAGCTTATATTTCCATCGGTGTCCACACTTGGGACGAATGTAGTGCCCTTGTCTCCTTTAGGCCCGGCATCCCCAGCCTCTCCCTTTTCTCCTCGCGGCCCAGTATCTCCTTTTGCGCCCGTATCGCCTTGCGGTCCGGTAATATTTACTGTCTGGGGGTTTTCAAGTCCCCCGTCATTACTCCAACTTATATTCCCTTTGCTGTCTACAACAGGAGTGAATGTGATTCCTCGCGCACCAGTATCTCCTTGCTCGCCTTTTGGACCAACTGGGCCTTGCTCGCCTTGCGGCCCGGTATCGCCTTTTAGACCTTGTGCCCCCTGCTCTCCTTTTTTTCCAGGGTCTCCTTTTACGCCTTGCGGTCCCGGGTCACCCTTTGGGCCTTGTGGACCAATTGGTCCCTGCGGTCCTTGTGGCCCTTGAATCTTGCCGGCATTGTTCCAATTTGTGCCGTCAAAAACCCACATTTCTCCATTTATTAAATACGCGTCGTTCTTCTCTGCGCTCAAGGGGAGGTCTGACTCAGATTCTTTTGTACCAAGGATATTAAGAGATGTTCCATCATTTCCTTGTTCACCCTTTTCTCCTTGCGGGCCTTGTGGACCAACTGGTCCAACATCTCCTTTATCACCTTTTGGACCCGGCACTCCTTGAGGCCCTATAATATTTCCAACATTTTCACTATCACCATCTGAAAATGCTATTGTCAAATTTCCATCTACGTCGATACTGACCGCTGTGATAGAGACACCCCTCAGCGATTCTTTCTGCTCAGGTGTCAGCGATTCAAATGCTACGGTACCATCCGCACCCTTTTCTCCCGGATCACCTTTATCTCCTTTTTCACCCCTTGGACCCTGCGGGCCAGCAGGACCCTCTGCACCTTTCTCCCCTCGCTCTCCTTTTTCACCTTTGGGGCCTTGCGGACCAACAAATTCTCCGGCATTAACCATCTCTGAAATATCCTCAATGGAGCATAAGCGCCTTACATCATTAGCTGCAAATGCAATGTATAAGGCTTTGCCAGATGGAACGGACGGGTCATTGCCAAGAATCGCAACGGGCTCTCCGGGACGAATTTTCGATGTATCAAAATCGGCGTACATACCCCGTCGGAATTGTATTGTATATGTATCGGCCATATTAGACTTACCTCCTTATGAAAGGAAATTATTTTTTATGTAATCCTTTACGGAATCAAGATTTTTCTGCACATCGTCATTCATCACAAGGAAATTACCTTTATTATTCTGACTGATAATACTTCCTGTATTCTCATCTACTTCTGAATATGTATATGCAATTCGACTTCCTTCTCCAGTGCTAAGATTCATAAAACTTGTTAAAATCTTCTTCATGATATTACCTCCATTTGATTGATAATGTTTAATCTGTCGTTAATAAGCTCTGATTCATAATCTGGTTCCGAGACCTCTGTTTCTTCTGACTCATAATTTGGTTCCGGGATTTCTATATCTCTTGCGTCTGTATAAGCCGTATCTCCCGGGTCAGTAAATCGCATATGCTCATATTCAGCTTGTCTTGCTTTGATTTCGAACGAAAATTTAAGTCCCGGAGTTCCTTTTACAACAAAATAATCCTGCTCTTTCTCAGCTATCCAGCAGTCACCCTCTCCTTCTCTTTGCAAGAACACATAATATTTAATGCCGACATTCGCAGATTCCTGAAAGATATCATCTATGTCAATCATGCAAATCCCGTCATCCGATATTACAGATTCACCGATATCTCCAAAGAATGGGGTTGGCATTTCATAGCAGTAAAAGAGCTGTTCATCATAGTCTACCGTCGAAACTGATCTTGATTTTGTCCCGTTTACTTTCAGCTTCCCTCTGATAGAAGCATCTGCAAGGTCTGTCCCCGTACCTACACTGTAGAAATGACCACTGGCTTCTATATGTGTACCTGCTGTAACTTTCTTTGATGCTGAAACACTGTCAGCCGAAACACTGCCAGCTGAAACACTGGTATTAACCGAGGCTGAACTTGCATGTACGGTTCCTGTATAAAGATTGATTCCTCTAATACGCGTTCCATACAATGTCCCGTACCCCGGTACATATATTCCTGTATTCGTCTCTGAATAGATCTCTCCAGTTGAAGCATCTAGTATTACTTCTCCATACGTGCCACTTGCTGAAAGCTTTTTAATTCCAACTTTCCATCCTGCTAATTCGCCTGTGTTAATATAATCGGCATTCATGTACACATTGCCATTTGATAGATACAGGCCTTTATTGCTGCTGTTATCGCTTAGCACATTAATAATCTCTTGCTTGGACATTTTTCCTATGTCGAGATTACTAAGTGCCTTGTCTGTATAGCGATTCGCATTCGATAACGCTGTCGAAGCTTTATTTTCAGCAACACTATATATTGTGTCGCCGTTTGCTAACACGAATGTATTAGGTCTGAGCGTAACATTTCCGTAGTTATCAATCGCAAATGTTGATGTTCCAGAACTGTTTGTAACATTAATGTTTTTCAAGCTAATTAAATCAGCTGAAATCTGGCCGGACTTAATATAGGAAGCATTTATATACAGATGTCCGTTCTGCATATAAATTCCCTCTTGCTTACCGTTATCCGTTAAAGCGTTAAAAACTCTTTCAAAATTGACAATTTTTTCAGCGTCCAGTTCCCGCCAAGCGCCATCAGTCCCAGAAAACATATATACCTGGCTTGTAGAGAAGTTCATGAATATCGAGCCGTCATGCTTTTCATATTCTTCACTTTTCCACTCAGATGCCGGATAATTTTGTAACGTTGGTACATACGTGCCATAATAGTTCGGGATAGTCACATTATTTTGAATTGATTCATTCGCAACGTCCTTGGCGATCTGCTCAATAGTTCTACTTTTGAGTGTAAAATTTTCAACTTCTAACGTGACAGCACCTGTGTCGGCATCTATTCTCAATGTCGTATTTCCGTTATTATCTTTCGCTGTGAAACCTCTTGTATTAATCCATTCTGATTGAATGCCAATGGCGTAAAGAATATTCAGAACAGCATCTCCATTACTGTCGAATCCGGCTTTCCATGTCTGACCGCCGTCTACTGATAAGAAGAATCCATCAATACCCGTCTTATAAATTATCTTAGAATCAGCAAGCGTAGGCTTATCATGCCGGTACGTAATTACAGAACCGTCTTCTTGCATTTCCTCTGTATAGAAGAAACCCAGTGTGTTTGCTGCAAGCTCATTCATTTGTTTGAGCTTTACATCATATGCAGATAGCTTTTTCTCTGTGTCTTTTTTTACTTGCTCTACCGCTGCCTGCTGTTCACCAATGAATTCACTTGCATCTTCTTCGGCACTCTTTGCACTACAGCTCCATGTTGTTGAACCACCGAACACAAATTCTACATTAGTTACAAATGATCTAAAAACACGATTCTTTGTGTCAATAAATTCGACTGGATCGCCGAAAGTGGCGTATCCGTTGGCGATTCCGTCGCATGAGAAAGGACGCATTCGCAAACCGATTAATTGATTTCCAATAGCTTCGACTCCTGCCTGTGCATTTCCTGACAATAGCTGATTATCAATAGTGATTACATAGCCGTCCTGACCCGACATATATTCGGCCTCATCTTCTACGTATTTGACGCCTGTTACAATAACATCGTCTACGTCATATTGTAGATTCTGAATTGAAAATAACGCGTGATAGTCGTTATTGCTTAACGTACCACCATCAATCACGGTCCCTGTTGTCCATGGATTAAGCGTACCGCCATCCAGATCATCACCATTTGTCCAGTTCTTTACTGTTCCACCATCGTAAATAGTCGTATTGGTAAATGTCTTATCAAACGTAATAATCCTGAGTAAGTCATTTTCGTCGATTCTTGCATTTCCACCGGCTATCCCGGCACACATTCCGATTATTGTACGGTATGTCGCATTAGATGGCACTTTCTGAATCTGAAAATCCGCATTTGGAAACACTGCATCTCCAAGAGTGATTCCACATTGCTGACAGCATTCCGAGAGCAGTTCCTTGACCGTACAAGGAAAAGACAGATTAGAATCATATGCCTTATCAGCGTTATGCATTTTATCTAAGAGAGAAAGACTTATTTCGCTTGCTGTTGCGGGCTTTTTCGATACAATGTAAGTACCTCTCTTTATGGTTTCTATCCTGTCGGATAACTGCACATTGAGAAAGATAACAAACCTTGCAGCGTTAAAATTATATCCGTCAAAGCGCCCGTCATCATTTACCAATGATAAACTTGCCGTTTTTGCGATTGCCACACCCACCGGAAAGTCCCCGGAGTCCGCTGAATCTACAAGACTATTTCCAGACAGGTAAAAGTCTTTTTTACCTAGCTTAAGAGTTGCGCCATTTGACAATGTAACATTTGCTGTCACGTAATAATTTCTGTTTGTAAGAGATTCTTTCTTCAACTGAGTAGATACATTTATCAAATCGGCTCAATCCTCCTCACATTAATAGACAAATCTGTCCACTTTTCTTCCCCGTCTTTCAGAGTTTGCGCAGCCATGTTAAAATTTGATGCGTAGAATGTTCTGTCTATCCATCTTCCCGGAATAGTTGGGTCTTTATGGTGGAATGTGAATTGGCTTTTGTTAAGTACAGTATTTAGTATGGTTGCTATTTCAGTCCACGTAAGTTCGCCCCATTGCATGTCATACCCGCCTATGGTTCCCATTGGAGAATTATGCATAACTAAATCCTGACTTCTCTTAGAATCTTCCGTAGAAGTGGTTGCGAACACCGGCTTGTAACTGTCCGGTGCTCTTATAACAACGTTGTCTATTTTGAATTGTTCCTGCGTCATATTCTTCTCCTTATACTAACTCAAATGGGTTCTTCCCGTTTCGGTTTCTTCTCATTTCAGCTTCACTGATAATAATATCTAACAGTTTTCTGCCAGATGCATTGACTGTAACATTATAGGTATTTCCGTCTCCCTGTCCTTTTCCTGATTCTTCCCGGACAATCTGCCGTAACAGGCTTTCCGGTGCTTCCAGGTTATTTCCTTTCTTCTGGTCACCTAATACCGCAAGGAATTCGCTTCGTGGTGGAATAACTGCGCCACTGGCCAGATACGGAATAGTTCCAATACGTGGAAATGTTGCATGAAATCCAATAGTCTTTGAACCAAACGGTGTTGGAACAGTCCAAGGCCCAAAGGAGAAAGCCGATTCAATTCCGCCAATTGCATTATTAATCATCCCAACTGCATTATTAACAATGCTGATTGCCTGATTAATCGGAGCTTTAATAAAATCCACAATGCCTTCAAATGCAGATCTGACTGCATCTCTGGCGGCATTAAACTTATTAGTGATAGCATTTTTTATCGCTTCTACTTTATTAGACACAAACGTAGCTACGTTTTCCCATGTTCGGGATGTCTTGTTCTTTACGCTGTCCCATACGCCTACAACTTTAGTTTTAATTGCATTAAATACTGTGCTGGCTGTGGATTTAAGAGAGTTCCAAAGGCCAGAAAGTGTCTTTTTGATTGCGTTCCAGATTGTTGAAGTCAATGCTTTAATCGCATTCCAAGCAGTGCTGATGATGCTCTTTATTATGCTCAACGCGCCTTTTGTTACGGTTTTAATTATCTCCCACGCACCTGACACAACATCTTTGATAAAACTCCATGCTCCATCCGCAATCTCTTTTATTCCCTGCCAAGCCAGTTCCCAGTCTCCTGTGAAAACGCCGACAAGAAAATCAATGATTCCGCTCAGTGTATCTGCTACATCACCAATTATTTTAATTAATGATTTCATAACTTTTATTGCTACGGTGCCTACAACGTTAATTATTTCTGCCACGACCGGAAGCAAATTCGCGATTATCCAGTTAATCAAAGGCACTAATACCGACTCCCACAGAAGTTTCAGAGAATCAATGAGTTTTCCGAGGAATGTTTCTATCTTTAAAATCGCATCCCCTAATGGTCCCTCTAATAGCCCTTTGAACTGTTCTGCTAGTCCTTGAAAAACAGGAAGAACGTACGTATTATATCCAGTTATCAGAGTCTCAAATATGCTTGATAATCCATTCGCTATAGAATCAAAGAACGGCTTTACGTGCTCATCGTATAGCCTCGATATTGCATCACTAAGGTTTTGAACAACTGTTAAGACCCCACTTGTTACAGTTTCTATTACTCCGAGGTCGCCCTCAATTGCTGACTTCAAAATGTCTTTGTTGTCGATAAAAGGCTGCGCAATCATGTTAAGGATGTCTCTGCCAAGTTTTGCGGCTGTTTCCGTAAGAACCATTCCAATTTCAGTAAAGATTCCGATTAAATTAGCAGTAATCTGCTGCGCAGTTTCTTCGCCGAAAGCTGAGAAAACATCAGCAAAAGCAACTGCAAGGTTTCCGCCTATTTGTGCAATTTCAGAGCCGATATTGAACATATCTATCAGATAGTTCTTTATTCTTTGCGTGTTCTGCTTTAAAAACTTTTCGATTCCGCCTATAATGTTTTGCGCAATTGTTAATCCGATTCTGGCAAATGAGCCGGCAACTTGTCCAATTGCATATGCGAATGAATCGAAAAAATTTTTTGCTGCTTTAGCAACTTCTGAATCAGTGAAGATATCCTTTAAAGATTTCCATATGGAATCGAGATCCTTTTTTATTCCGTCAAGAATTGGTTCGTAATCTCCTAATCCATCCCAGAATCCTTTTGCGATTAACTTAGCCAACTGTTTAAATCTGTCGATTATCTTTTTTAGCGGTTTTGACATTTTATCAAGAACTGTCTCACCCTCTGCCAACTTTCCATAATCAACATTTTGTACAGCATCTTTCATCTGGTCTGCAAGTCCGCCGGTTGTACCCGGCACTTTTGACGATGAATCCGCACTTTTATCCGTTGAGTAATTATTTATTTCGTCGAGAGGACTAAGATATCCTTTTGCCGCCTTAGTAGCTTTCTTGGTTGCGTCCGCTGTATCATTTGTTGCATCTGCCAGCTTTTCGGCATTGTCGGCAGCATTTCCATATTGGTCTGCCGTATCAGCCATTGCATCTGTCCCGGCAAGACCTGCGCCACTCGCGCCTGTCTGGCCAGATGATTTCTTTCCGGTGATTAACTCCGTAAATGACTTGAAGGCATTTGCCAGAGTTGCTAACTTACCGAGCAAGATATTAATAACTTTCAGAACAGGAGTGAAGAGATTGATTAATCCCTGTCCAACTGTCGCCTTGAGAGATTGCAGCTGTAACTGCATTACTCTTACCTGGTTCGCCCAGCTGTCTGAAGTACGGATGAAGTCTCCAGATGCGGCAGACAACTGTTTCTGTACAAAAGCCAGACGAAGAGCCACTTTCTCCTGCTCGGTCATAGCAGATGTGGTTTTCCCGTATCCATTAGCCAATGCATATTCATCAAGTGCATTTTGAGTCATTACAACCCCAATATCTTTTAATGTTTCTGTTTCACCAGAAAATACAGACTTTAACTTGATATATGCTAAATCCTGACTAATATTGTAAAAAGAAGCTACATCTCCTGCTAACTGGGTAAGCTGTGTTGACATATCGTAGGCCTGTGATTCCGTAAAATTAAACTGTTTTGCCATTGATCCAAATAAGCCTACATATTTTTTTGCCATTGTTTCTGACAAGCCTGCTGTCTTTACTGCTTTTTTTGAAAACTCGTTAACTTTTTCAGTCATATTTGGAAAAACTACATTCACAACACTTTGAACTTCGTTTAAATCTGAACCAAGTTTTGTACACTCTTTTCCAAACTGCGCCAGTTTTCCAATTGCGAATACTCCGCCAATTAGTACGCCTAATTTCTTTACTACGCTACCAAGCCCATTGAATGATTGCCTAATTGCTGATACGCCGTTTTGCACGCCTGATGTGTCCATTCTGGTATCAATAATGACTGAGCCATCAGCAGCCATGTGTCCACCTCCTAACTATTTGAGGTTCAACATCTCATTCAGCTTATCTTTATGAGCTTGCTCCTCGTCGCTGAGACGTGTTTTTATGTCAATAATATTCTTATTTTCCTGATAGAATTTCTTTTCCCATTTATCGAGCTTTTCACCCTTCGCCTTTTTAGAGCGGATTCCAACAACTGTATTGAACAGGCACTCGCCGGATTCCATGAAGTACCCGAAGAACGTCCACCAGTGCATATACGGTACCGACCTGATTTCTTTACCGGCAACTTTGTTTACAGCCGGAACGATCATATCTCCATCCTGTTCCCAGTCCATCAAACGGGGTTTGGATTTGTTCGGGCTATCATCGAATTGACCACAATCAATAAACTCGCAAGCTTTCTGACAAGCTTCTGTAAGATGTTCCAGGGGTATGCTTTGCCAGTCCTCAAACAAAATCTGTAACATAACAACAGCTTTCGCCTGTTCGTCCAATTCTGGGTCATTCATGGCGACCAGAATATCAATAATTACTCGAAAATCCGTTCTGATAGAAAAATCCACCCCACTGATATTTAGTGAGGTGGGTAACTCATAGGCGGTCATTTTGTATACTTCTCCGTGTATTTATTAACCACTTCCTGCATTTTTTTCTTTCTCTTTTCAATTTCCGGAGTAAGTGCTTCATTGATTTTGTCCAGAACGATATAGGCAAACACCTGACCATTTCCAAAAACAGTTGTTGCGGTAATTGGTTCTTTGAATAAATCCTTAGATGCTTCGTATCCGAGCATATAATTGATTTTGTCCTCGATCTGCTTATTAATCTCCGCCATCTCTTTGCCGGAAGAGACATTTTTAACAGATTCCTGAGCCTGTTCAAAGAAAGTTTCCAATTCTTCCGCTCTTGCTGCAATGTTGATGTCGGTAGGATTCAGTTTGAATGAAGAGAACACTTCACCCTGCTTGTTCGTGAATGTGAAAAGAAGAAATCCATCATCAATGTTTGTATTAATTGTTTTTGCCATTTTCTATGCCCTCCTAAAAAAAAATTATTCGCTGTCAGCTGTAAATGTGCCGGAACTGATATCAAATTTTCCTTTTACTCGTTCGCCGGTATAATTGACGGTAAACGGAATCTGATAGCCAGATGTATCACCGCCGTAGGAGGTCGGCACAACGTAGCAGTCCTGCTGATATGCTTCATACTTGCCTGCTGTGGCTTCTGTCCAAAGGTGAACCTCAACTGCTTTTGTTTTGAGGTTATCGTCTTTGAGACGTCCATCTACAATCTTCTGTAATGCTGTAAACAGATCAGAAGTAGTGTCTGCATAGAATGGATCAGCGTCAGAAGAAACTTCGTAGCCGTTATGTTTGAATGTGGATTCTCCAAGAATGTTTTTAGAGGTTTCGGTGTCTGGATTGAGTTCAACATTGTACTCTTCCAGATCTTTTCCAAGACGTTCATACTTCGGTGTCAGTCCTCCACAGAGAGAACCTGCATCGATATAATGAGCCATATATTTACGGTCAATTTTGCCTGTAACTGCCATAGAAATGTCCTTTCTGCCTATAACTTTTAAAAGGCTGTGTAGGTTAGCGACTATCTCCGATTGATAGCTGGTTGTTACTTGTTATATTACTTCATAAGTATTTTCGTAGCGTACCGTTAATGGTAATAACCAATCCTGTACACCACTCTCCTGTGGTTCTAAACCATAGGAATTATCACGGGTGATACGTTTTATCACTCGCCCCTGAGAAAGCTCAGGAAACGCATTTAAACGTGTCTCAGAGCCATTTATGATAACTGGTTCTCGGCATATCCATTTACCGAGATTGTCAAGGAACTTCTGAACAGATAGTTTCTGCCTTTCTTTGTCAGATGCTGTACGATATACCACGTAAAATGGGTACTGACATACCTGATGCATCGTTCCGCAAACGTCTTCTTTCTCTGAATAGATCAACGCCCCGTTGTCTGCCGAGAACGCAATTCCTGATTCTTTGCCGAGTTCTTCAAACTTGATTGTTTCATTTTCGTATAACCCTGGATACTGGTTTAGAAGTGCTTTCATGGCATCTGTCAGAATCTCATATCCAGTTGCATCTTTTCCGATAGGTTTATCCGCCATGTCTGCCACCTCCTGCCTGTGCTTTTACTTTACGAATCCATGTGTCGCCGTATTGTCGTTTAGCGGCATCGAACCACTTTGCTTGTGCCTGTGGGTGAATTTGTTTGGTGTATTCAAGATTTTCCTTTGCGGCTGTCTGACCAGAAAACTGACTAACAAGAACTTTCTTTGCTCCACGTCTTGCGTAGGGACTTCCAGTTGCTTCATCAACCATTCCTTTTCCCTCGTACAGAAAACGCCCATAAGGAGCCGCCGCCGCACATACTTTCCCAGTTCCTTGCAAGGATGTACTCTCAACTCTTGTTCGGTTGATAAAGTCCCCTGTAATCATCGGCATAAACGGAACCATACTGTCCATAACCATTCCATCAAGGAGATATTGGGCTTCTTGGTATTGCCTGGAGAATCTATCCATATTCAGTTTAATTTTCATATCTCCATCGACTACGGAGAATCCTTTAAAATGATGAATCTTACTCATATTACTTACCCAGAATCTCAAAATGTGGAATCAGTGTATACGGACCGCCTACACTAGTAATCTTGAACACGTTATCCCTGTTCTCGTTCATGTACTGGTAGAATCCATTCCGATAATCACCATCGGATACCGTTCCGCCAGCCCACTCACCTTCCCAGAAAAACGATTCGTCCGAGAATGTAATAGTGTCTTCCAAAGCGTTGTTAATCTGCTGTTTCCATTCTTTAGGCGGCACCCATGGGAGGATTTTGCCGTCTTTATCAGTAATGGTTACATTGCCGTTCTGGACAGTGTATCGAACGTGTAACTGTGCGTTGTCGGTTGCGTCTGGTCCGTACTTTTTGAGGATTGCTCCCTTGTCTGTAATGAGGTCAACGCCGGATAAAACATGAGGATACCAGTACACATCTCCTGTTGTGGCACTTTCATAATAGTTGAAAAGTGTAATTTTAGATGAATACATGATACCCTCTCCTTAATTATTCTTTCTGCACTGTCTGCTTAATAACCTGATTCACGCCAGTTGCTGACAATCCGTTAAACATACCGACTGCAACTGCCGTGATATAGTCCGATGCCGGGAAATCCGGGATAACTCCCATTCCGACAGCTCCGAGGATTCCACCAATAACCGCCATGATTACCGGAATCCATTCATCAGAGATTCTTTTTGATGCTTTGCAGCCCATCCCCACGATGTAGCAAATCATAACGATTGCTATACATGAGCCGAGTGTTGAAATGTCCATTATTATCACCTCACATCAATTTAAGTTCATTGAATACTTTAAAAATTTTTGGTGACTGAATAGCAAACCAGTCAACCATTTCTTCATTCATAGCCCAACTGTCAGCGCTGTTCGAATTGGAATCAAGCCCAGATTCAAGCAGAAACGCATGGATGATTTCGTGTCTAACAACCTGTTTCTGATAGCTTTTAAGGTCTGCTTTTACTCCAATCTGTCCCTGCGATGCCTCCATATCATCAACCACAATTTCTCGTGTTGATAAATCAGTATAGCCATCTACATTTGTTAGATTCGGATATTCTTTCTCGCTCCCAAACTTCACGTTCCATTCGGAGCCTAAGATATTAACCTTAAAATCCTGCATATAAAATCGGTATCCCTTCATCCGTCCTTACTCCCATCAGAAGCGGTAAAGCTGTCTTTAAGAGCAAGTCGTTCGTTTTCTGCGCATCTCCGGCGGCGGCATACACTGCACTCCATTCTTTTGCGCCCGATGCTTTCTGCTGAGGTGTTGCATAAGAGATGGATTCACTGCCAGAGCTTACAGATGTTACAATGCCTGTTGATTTGCCACCAGCATTTGTGTCGGTCGCACTTGCTGATGCCTGATTAATAGCATTCTTTTCAGCAAGTTCAATCTGATACATTAATTCAGCCAATGAACAGACTGCCTTTTTGATACGCTTCTGTGAGCGTTCGTTTGTTGGCAGTCCGTCCACCAGTCTGTCAAACGTCATTGTGTCCACAAAATCACTGGCTCTTTCTGCCAGTCGTGAGAAGTCGGTTTCTGGCACAACATTGCCGAATGATTCTATATAGAATTTATAATCTGCATAAGCCATGCCAGTTACCTCCTACATTTATGATTTCGCTGTTACAGTCGCGTGTCCAGCATTCAGTGCTTTATATGTGCTGTCACATTCAACCACTGTGATTACCTGCCCTGTTGTTGCTGTAATGTCGGATTCACCATCCCATGCGCTCCAGTTCTTCACATTCTGTCCGTAGTCTACGGCAGTCTCAGAAGATGCAACTTTGTATTTATATGCATTCCCTGCGTTTGCTTTTGCCGGAGTAATGGTTACTTTTGTATCTCCACTCTTACTTCCTGCTGCGGAGTTTACAGTGAGGGTTCCCAGTGTCTGAGTTGTGTCGATAGTTCCGACAGCAACAGCGTCAATATATTCTGCAAAGAGGGTAAGCCCCATGATTGCGAATGATTCAGACACTGCTGTGTGGTAATTGCCCTGTGTATGGAATCCGATCAGATTTGTTTCACCGGATACAGTATATACAAGACCCGCTTTTGCGAAATCAGATTCGTTCGGGTCAACATAGTACAGAACGATATTTTCAGCAGGTGTAGCGATTACTGTTCCTCTCGGAATTTCACTGTCAGACAGTAAGAAAATCGTATTGAATCCCAGGAAGTCTTTCACATACTGGAAGCCGAACTGGTTCTGAATAGAAATCCCAGCTGCTCCGATATACTCGTACACGTCCAGAATATTTACAAACCCAACAACGCCAGTTACATTTCTATGCATTTGTTTGAATTTGTTTTCTACACGACCTTTAGCCATTGCCAGAGCCATCTGGAAAGTGGTTTCCGTGAATGAGAGAGTACCTGTTTTCAGATAGTTGTAAAATCTTTCAGTAACATTAGTCTGAAGCTGGAAGAGGAATTCATCATCGGTCATCTGAACAGCGTTCTCATAACCGTGATCCTTGATTGCTTCGATAGATACAGCCTTTGCGTACTTCTCGATAGTCATTTCTGCATAGGGTTTTTCTTTTACAACGAATTTGCTGTAAGGGATTTCCTCACCTTCACCAACATTTCCGTTCTGTAATGTACCCTCTGCATATTTTGATTTAAGAACCGCTCCGGGCGTCTTTTTGATTGGACGCATGATACCAAGTATTTCACGTAAGTGTTCCCAGTTTCTTTCGAATCTGGTAACAAAATCAATCTCACGTGCTTTTACCTGAATATCATTTGTCATAATAAGATTAGCTTTTGCTGCCATATAAAATCCTTTCTACCCATAATTAATTATTAAGGCATTGGGTTAGCGGCTATACTCTGGTGTATAGTCGGTGTAAAAAATCACTGGAATAACTGGATATTCTGAGCAATTGCAGCCTGTCTCTCGGACGGGTCTTTGATCGCTTCGATATCTTTTTTGGTCATACTTCCCGGTGTCTGCTGCTGTCCAACGTGAGTGGTAAATCTTGCCTGGTTCTGCTGAGCCTGCTGCTGAGATTCGTCCACAAAAGCGGATGCATCAGACTGTTTCATCTGCTCAATCAGATCATTTAATCCGAGAATTTTGCCGTCTTTCAGCTTTAATCCTGCTTCTTTGATGTCTGCCATGACTGATTTCTTTGCCGCTTCGCTGGAAAACTTAACGTCATCGAGTGCCGCTTTCAGAGCATCCGAGAAATCACGGTCGTAGATTTTTGCATTGAATTCTTTCTCTGCATCTGCCGCTTTCTGTTTCCAAGTCTCTAACTCGCTTTTAATATTTGCCGGGTCGATACCGTCAAAACTTTTTAAGGTTTCTTCTGCTGTCTCAGCACGTACTTTCCAGTCATCACGTTCTCCCTCGACTTTTGACAGAGTTTTTGCAACTTCCTTTGCATTCTTGTAATTCTCAGAGAGTGCTTTCTTTACATCTGCCTGTTTATCCTCCGGGATTTCAATTCCAAATGATTTTAAAGTGTCAATAAGTTTCTGCATAACATCCTCCTGGTCGTGTTTATTGACCTGCCGCCGCAGGTAAATGGATTAAGCCAGTTAGACCACTGGCAAGGTAATCGGAAAGGCAGGAATCGAACCTGCGACCTCACATTTACAGTGCGATCTACCACTGAGCTACATTCCATGCCGCCTATAACGGCCAACCCTCTAAAAAGAAACTGGGGTGAATTTCACTTCTTTCGCTATAGCGTAAATCCACCTGAGACATAGACCACCTGTATACAAACAGCTTAACTCTAAGCGGATTAAAGCGGAGCGCCCGGAATCGAACCGGAGACCAGAGTGCGACTCTGTCAGTTTTCCACTAGCGTACATTCCACATAACCCGGATTCCCGGGTTAGCAAGGTGTTTAACGTGTCATGCCTGCCACGAGTTGTTTCGGATATTTATTTCTTTTTTAAAAGAAAAGTATGAATAACAAAAACCTTAATCAAGGAGGTGAGCCATCTTGCGTGCCAGATGGCAAATACGCACGACAGGATTCGAACCTGTTCAACTTTCCGTTAAAGCGTGCGTACCAGCTACTAAATTAAAGAAAGGAGGATTAAAACGAAAATGTCAAAAACAACCGTTTTACTTGTGCTTCCTGCTGCACAATTACATTATAACAGATTTCTTTTAACTACCTCTCTACCACTTTTGTGTTTTTAGAGCATATCACGGAGTTTTTCTACGTATCTCTTGACAAGATCACGTTCTTCCCGGCACTCTGCATCCTTGGACATATCACTCATTTCTGTTGTAAGTTCGTCCAGATGTTCTTCCAATGCGGCGAGCATCTTTCTTTTGCAGTCTTCAGACTTGCCGGAACGATAGCTCTGTTTCTGTGTCATATAGTCGTCATAAGCATCTCGTCCGTCAGAGCGGCTGTAATGTCCTCTAACATAATGCTCACCACGTCTGGCATAAGAACTGCCTCGGTCATAATCCGGCATCATTCTGCCGTCATTTGCGCTGTATCTCCCCATGCTGTCGCGCTTTCTTCCACGTTCACTGTAATCGTCATTGTATCCGCCACGCATCTCATCAAGGACAGTGTTGTAGTACTCTACTTTCTTATCCCAGTACTGCGTATTCTTGATATCTTTGTACATATCAATCAGTTTGTATGTCATTTCCAAGTTCCCAGTGGTCAGCCCATTATCAGCAATTTTGGACAGCTCGTCTTCGATTCTTGCACATAAGTCTTTAATATCTCTCATAATCACACCTCCTACGCTTCTCTGGTCACAACAATGTTCGCGTTCGCAACAGAAATAGCCTGATCGCTTGTGTTTTCTACCGCGATATTAACGCAGCATCCGCGAGGCACATCAATATAGATGCCAGAGGACACATTATTGTACTGATTTACTGCTGCCGGTGTGGAAATCATCTGGGAAGAAAGAACCGGCTCACCAGAGATTGCAATTGCCAGAGAAATAGCTCCGACAGTACCGCCTGTTGGAATTGCGATATTACCAGAAAAATCCACGAAGAATCTCGCTTTACACTGGTTAGTCAGTCCTCTTAGAGTGATGATTCCGCTTCCCTCTCTGTGCTGAATGCAGTTAGAACCCTTAACTGCTGTATTTGAAAATACTACGTTTCCATTTGCTGCTACAGTCTGAGCAGCTACACTTGTAAATTCTGCCATAATTTTTACCCCTTTCATATCACAAAAGGACAGGTCTCAGCCTGCCCCTCTGTGTAATACGGCATAAGCCGACATTCGAATCAATCGAAAGATACTCTCGATATGAAGTTATCAGCAATTGCATCCGGTGTTGCATCCGCATCCACATCCGTAATATGTGTTCGGATTAGGAACCTGATATGCCGGAATCGGTGCTGGATTGATTGCATTAATGAGCTGCTGTGTCTGTGAAGCCATTGCAGTTGTGAGAAGCGCACTCTGGCGATCCTGAGAAGCAGCGCGTCTGAGATCATTGTTTTCAGCCTGCAGGTTAGAAATCTTTTCATTGCAAAGATAATCAAGAATGGCTCTTGTTCCAGCGTTCTGGCTGTCAATAATATCTCTTGTGTTGCTGTTCATTGTGTTCTGCAATGCGCAGGTATTCTGTGCCATATTGTAGTTTACGCCCTGGATAGCTTCCCTGGTTTCACAACAGCAGTTCGCAAGCTGAGCCTGTAAAGCGTTTGTGTTCTGCATATTAGCTACAGTATCAGCATTGATTGCCTGCTGAATGCCGAAGCCGGTCTGCATGATGTTTGTGTTGATTCCATTGAATCCGGTAAGCATACCGTTGTTCATGGCATAAAAGCCATCGCACAGGCCGCTGTTGATTCCGTCAAGCTTGCTAATTACTGCGGAGTTATCGAATCCTCTCTGAATGTCCGCCTGAGTAGCTGCTGTGGCTGCATATCCGCCGCCATTGCCATTATTGCCCCAGCCGTTGTTTCCCCATCCGAAGAAAGCAAAAATGAATAAAACAATAATCCACCAGCTACCATCTCCGCCAAACATACCGTCATTATTTCTACCGTTTCCAGTAGCGGCGGCAATATCTGCTAAGCTATAATTTCCATCCATAGTTATAATCTCCTTTATTGTGTATTTACATCAATCTGGCCAGATTGTAATGTACTATTTCATTCCTTTCAGCATGTGTTGAAACTGTCCCGCCATCTGCTGAACTTGATTAAGCTGTTGCTGAGAAATCTTCCCAGACTGTAACATCTTCTGGACTTCTTCCTTCGGGTCTCCCTTAAAATTCTGTCTAAATTGCATGAACTGCTGTATCATCTGCATTGGCCCGTTTCCCTGTGACATCCCACCACCGAGGGCATTGAATAATGGATTACTCATCTGCGTTTCCTCCCTTGACTGCTGATTCCTGTGCGGTATTAGCTCTAACAGGTTCAGAAAAAGAATTTAATCGGTTTATAATAGCTTCGTATTTGCCCTTTAAATCGTCATATTCCTGTCTGGTGACATATTTACTGTCCATGTTCTGAGCAGGCTGTTTAGGTGGCATCTGAGTGCCTATTTCGTGGTACTCAAACGTCCGTAATGGCTGTGGCATACCGGAAACGTCTGTGGATTTTATGTAGAACTTTTCACTTTCACTATCCATCAGTAAAACACTTGTCCCGGGTGCTACCAGATAGGATTTTGCGCCTACTTCTCCAGATACCCACAGGATTCCGTTATTATTCTGCTGAGGTTGCTGTACTGGTTGAGCTGGCATCTGGACAGGCTGTTGCTGGAACTGATTCATCTGCCCCGGAACGCCAAAACTATATTGATAAGGATTGTTGTATAATGCCATCTTATGCACCACCTTTCTAATTATATTTTTGCATAGATGTATCAATCTAAAAAGTTCAAAAAAGTATCGAAAAAGTATTGACATACCACCAAATTGGTGGTATTATATAATCATCAAAGGAACGGAGGAAACAGAAATGAAGAAATACAACTTATCAAAAATCATGAAAAGAGCATGGGAACTGGTTAAAAAGTCAGCATTAACTATATCCTCCGGTCTTAAGAAAGCATGGGAGGAAGCGAAAACAATGGAACAAAAATTAGTTGAACTCGTCGGAAGCCCAAAACAGATTGCATGGGCTGAAGATATAAGAAAAAACATGATTTCGTATTTATCTGCTCTCGTTAGAAAATACGAAGCTGAAGACAGACCTGCTCGCGCAGAAAAAAGAGCTAAAGATATGGAGATTCTTAGCAACATCAAAGAAGCTTCATGGTTTATCGAAAATCGCAGTTATGCCGTATATTCTACAAATTATGATTCAAACGATTTAAGCGAATTAATGGCGAACCGAAATGAAATGAATTTATATGAGCGTATACATAAATATGTCAAAGAACATTGATAGAAAGGGGGACGAAATGTATGTATAAATATAATCAATCTGAATTTGAATCCATGATGGATGAATTAATGCATGATTTCAAGAAAGGCTGTGGAAAATCTGAAGCCGAACTTGATGTAGCTTACAAAATCTTAAATCCCTCTCCTGTCGGTGGGTTTGTCGACAGCCTCGTTAAAATGGATAAAGATTATAGCACGAATCTATGGGAGATCAAGCGAAAACAGATCAAAAGTTTTATACCTGAATGCGACGGATACCAGTTAGACGATATCGTGGCCTATTGCCGTGCGAAATTCTTTAAAGAAGAAGTCGATCGTATCATATATGATAATTCTATCGCTGAAGAATGTGATGTTTGTGTATATGCGGACGGTACTATATTAAGTCCGGAATGGCCATATTTATGTGCAAAAGTATATGTGAGTATTAAATGGATTGACGAAAATAAAACCACTTACACCCGTATTTTCCCATCCGCGGTAGGATTCATGTCTTACAAAACAAAAGGATCTATGGAAGATGATCTGAAGCAAAAAGAAAATATGTCCACCATGGAAATGCGTGAACACTTAAAGATATCCCGAGCAGAATTCTCAAGGAGGTACAACATACCGGTTAGAACGCTCGAAAACTGGGAATCCGGAAAAAGCAAATGTCCGGATTATGTGAGACAGTTGTTAGAGCGAGCTGTCTTGGAAGATTGCGAAGTGAAATAGGAGGCGTGTAAAATGATTAAGAGAGTAAAACTTGAAACCATTTACAAAATGGCTAAAGAAGATAACGAGAAAATAAAAGAACGTAAACTTTTCCCGGACGGATGGGATGAAAAAGTCTACGATTATTATAACAAATTGTCGAAAGAATCTTCCGACGTTGAAATGTTCATGGAATTTCTGGGCGGTGAAGATTCGCCGCTAGAAATGGCGTACGCATACAGGAGAAACATGTATATCATGCTGTACACAATGAATGCAACAGATACGATAGCATTTGTGGATGGCGAATATGATATATTCTACATCGTATCAAAAGACGGCGACGATTATAACAGCTGGGAGTGGTGTTTCACAAACAATATTGACCCGATCAAATACAGGGGTGACGACGGAGACGAACCGGTCCCGGAATGGCTCATAAAAAAATACGAAGAACAGATAAGGGAGAAAAAAGAAAACAGAGCTGAGCGGATATGACGGAAAAATAAGATGCAGTAGGATAAAATTCAACTTTCAAATCACTTTTATATGTGGTATAATAGAGTAGAGTTTAGTAGTCCCATATTGGAATGTAAAAAGTATTATAAAATTTTACATTATTTAAAGTAGAACCATATTGGAATGTAAAAATAAGGAGGATTACATCAAGCTCACAACTGTTTTAAAAAGACGCAAAATAAGCCCCCTGAGAGATAATCCCAGGGGGCTTTATTGTCGTCTTAACACACTTTAATTATTTTATTGTTCACCCTCCGGCTTAATCGTTTCGCCGTGGATATGCTCACATTCATCTGTTCAGCACAGTATTCGAGAGTGCGTTCCTGGCATCTCAGCCGGAACAGTTTTTCTTCGTCCGGTGTGAAATTACACTCTGTCAAGAATTTGTTTATGTCTTTCTGCGTGAATGTATATAACTTCATAAACATACCCCTTACCAATGCTACCGCTGATTCTGTGCAAGATACTCCGTGAGCTTCTGTTTTGTTTTTTTTAGCTCCTCGACATTATTCCCACTGATCTGACTGTCCAACATGGTCGACAGCACTTCCAAAATCAATGAATCACGTTCTGCGATCCTCTGAAGACTCTCGTAATCTCGCTTGTCATGTTCTTCCAGTGTCTCTACTCGCTTATTAAGTCGAAATGCCGGAGTAATCCATTTAAAAATTACGGCTGCCGCCCCTCCGACAATGGACACCCCTCCGCAGATAGAGAGGAAAATCTGTACAAATTCTGATATGCTCATTTATTCTCCTTTTCCCAGTAATATACCGGGATCTCATTTCCGCTATCCCATGTATCGAAATATTTGCCGTCTTGTACTGTCACCGCATGACCATCTATGCAGAGGATATACGTGCCGGTCGGATGGTCTGTACAAAAGTCATTGACTGTATAGATATATCGTTCTGACTGTTCAATCAGTTTGCGTCTGTACCCATGCTTATAGAGGTACGCACCCCAGACATAATTTGCACTTGGCATATCTGACAGAGTGCACGCCTGTATCATTAATCCAGTGAATACTGTTTCCCAGTCCTGCCCGGTCGCTTTGCATATCGCCCGGACAACGCAATCTCCTGTTCTCTTATCCTTAACAGGATTCGGATTGAAATATTCCCATCTATCCATCAGTCAATCCCCTTTGCTGTTTTATAACGTTTTGCCGCTCCTCTGGCTTTAGCAGCGTTCTGACGGTTCCACTTAGCAATCATGAGCCGGTCTTGCAGTTCTCTCAAGTCGTTCTGCTTGCAGTAATCTTTATATGCAGTATTTTGTTTCTGCAAAAGATAAGACTTCCGGTCAAGGTCTTGTTGGAGTGCGAATCTTGCCTGTTCGTCCTTGCAGTTGTCAACCGCCGCTTGCAACCCAAGGACTTCACGCTTCGTTTTGCGGATTCTTCGTTCATAAGTACGTTGTCGTTGTTCCTTTTCGTACTGTTTGCCTTTGTCGGTTTTATCCTGTGCTGATAATTCCGCATAAGGATTAAATTCTCCGTCACTGGATCCAAAGCTATGCCGACAGTTGACCCCTGACAGTCCACTTGCTGTTCCATATCCGGTCAATGAGAACGGTGGAAATTTCTTACTCTTGCCAGAACGAGAGTATATCTTTCCTTGCCACCATGAGTGATTTCCGGGATTCTCACCGCCGTCACCTGTCCTAGCTCCCATGTGAGCACTGACCAGAACTAAATCCCAGTCCATTTCTTCCATGCGTTTGAGGGATATGTCTCCCGTGGCCTGTGCCACACCAGTTCTGACAGAACGTGCCACTGCTGTTTCAATCGTGTCTTTTCTGCCGGATGGATACGTGACTGTCACACCATCACTCACAACGTTATTAACTGCCTCTTTGATGGCTTGCGTATACCCAACTGCCCCAGTCATCACATGATTATATGCAAGGTCGCATTGCTCGATATAGAGCCTCTGAGCGGCACTTGCGGTTGTTCGTGTGAAATTCTTCCACTCGCCCATAGTTGCAAGCATATTTCGCTCCATGAGCCTTACCATTGCCGGGGATTGTTCAAGCGGTACGGGGCTTAGTCCTGCCGCCTTGTATACCTTATCATCATAGTTCATTGCAGTGATTCCGGCATCCTCAAACGCTTCAAGAAGCTCCTGCTGTTCACATTTGGTGTATTTAGATAATTCTGCCAGAATGTCTTCCAACAGTTCACCGGATTCCTGTAGCGTTCGGATTCTCCACGCATCAGCATTGGTCAGGATATAATCCTCACCTCTGCCGATTCTCGCCATCATTCTCGACACGATTTCAGAGACGATATACTGGTGCAATTCTTCTGCAATTTGTTCACTGCCCTCTGTAATTCTTCGCAAATATTCAGGACTAAGTATAGTATATCACCTCTTTCGATAAGTGTTGTGGTACATGTTTGGGTTTTTGCTGATTAACTAAAGCCTTCTTTAGTTAATTTAATCTAATACATCATTATTCCCACAAGGTAACAAGAAAACATCTTGAAAATCGCTATAATTATCTGATATTACTTTTGATAATGCAATTTCATTTACTTTAGACGCATATAAATAACCTAAAGAAGTTAAATGCCATCCTGTATTACCAATTTGTGCTTCCAGTTTTCCTGTTTCAAAATATTTATTATAATCAGCATCTAAATCAACAAGAAATATTTTTCCAAAGTGTTCTTTATCATTTGCAAAAGTTCTAATCATTTCGTTTATAGCTTTTATATTATTATCGCTATTTCTTGGATATGGAAGTGTGAATAAAAAAATAGGTGCATTTGCTGATACTGTTCTTACTGCGTTGATAACCTTTGCATAACATCCATATTCAGTATCTGCATTTTGAGACATGTCAGTAAAATTAACATCTGTGATACTACCTAAAGTCATTTCTGAATCGTTAGCACCTAACGCAATAATATATGCCTGACATAAATTGTCGGGGTTAATTAATCTTGGGTAACAATATGTTTCTGATGTATCCATCCAAAGTTTGGATGTTACTCCACTTCTACCGAAATTTAGACAAGTATTTCCAATCCGTCTTGCGAGGTATTGTCCCCATGAATAATAAATATTTCTCCCTAAAGTTGTTTTCCCATCTTTTGATACAGTGTGCCCTACGGAAAGACTATCACCAATCAGTCCCCATTTTTTAAATAATGCAAATTCACACCCATCATATATATCATTAGGAGATTCAAGGGCGTTCACTCTTACTTGCAAATCAGATATGTCAGCATCTATGTTTTTTTTTGAAAACATGATTTTAGCAAAATAAGAAATGCCGGCATTATATGTAGAAATTCTTACATATTTTGCACTTTCTGGAATTTCCGTCTCATAAGTTCGTTTACCTGATACTCCTACAATGCTAATATCAGGTAAAAACAATTTATCAGCATTGTAAAATGCAATAACCCACGACCATTCGCTACCGTTGCATTTTGCTGATATATATTTGAAGTTTTGACAATCAATATAGTCTGAGCAACGCGCATTTTCATCATCAGAATAAGCTATATACGTACTATCTGATGGACTAGCATTTAATATACCATGCATGTTCATTTCTATATCGAATTCAAATTTCTTCTGTACATTTTGTACATCTTCTTTATTATCAGAAACATTTTGTTTTAAAAGGTTTATGTCTTCATTAACAGGTATAGCCTCAAAGAATTTTACTTTTTTATATACATCAGCAAGTGTTCCGTTTTGATTTACATAAATATATTTTGCGCCCTTTGGAACATCGACATCTAAATCTGTATATATAGTACTTTCATCATTTCCGAATTTACTAATCAGATTATCGTCCGAGCCATAGAATGCCCCTAAATCATAATCGTAGATAGCAGAAGCACTTTTACCGCTTACCTTTATTTTACGAATGTAACTTGGAATATTTTGCTTAATGTAACAACTCGAATCTGAAACATATTCCGTTTTATTTACTAGATTAATCAGTTTCCCAGATACTACTTCTGTCGCATCTACCTCTTCAAAACTTCGCAATTTGGAATCATAATTAGCTATATCTTCCTTTAGTGAATCAATGCCCTTTTTGTTCTGCTCGATCTGCTGCGCCTGTTCTGTCGTGGCTCCGGGCTTGACCGGATTCTTTTCAAGGTACTCATTTACTGCGGCTTTGATTTCTTCCGGCGATATTTCACCGCCCATTCCTTTTAAGCATAATTCATATAAATACTTCTCTTTTCTCGTAATTGGCTTCGGGAGTTCACCTTTATAATCGCCTGTCAAGTACGCAAGATATTTTTCTTCCCTTGTTACTGGTTTATCTGCCATCTTTTTACTCCTCTCCAAATAATGTTGGTTCGTCTGGCTGAGCTTCTTTGACCATTGCTCTTGCCTCGGATTCCGTCATTCCTTCAAACTTCACGAAATACAACCATGCCGGAACTTTGCCAGTAGTCACATACTGCCACCATCTTGCACGATCGTTTTCACGCACATACAGGATATCTCCGAAATCATAATTGACTTCATAGACTCCGACAGGTGCAAGTCCGTACAGGTCAGCGTAAACGTTCAATGCGTAAATAACTTCGTCCAGACAGGATTCCAGTTTATCTCGAACGTCTTTAATGAACTGCACTGTCCTCTGCTGTTCTGCTTCTACTCCCGTAGCAGTCTGAATGCCGCTAGATTCGTTGAAAACAAAGTATCCGTTAGAGAATCCAATCTTATATCCTAACTGGCTTAAAAGGGCATTTATGCCGACTATACGGATATCTGTGTTGAGAACTGGATTGATTTCTTGATAGAATTCTTTCTCATCCTGTCCGAATACATTCTTGACAAAGTGCGGCAAATTCATCTCATTCCGTCTATTTTCCATGCTCTGTGGTGACATAGCTGATACAGGCGCACCACTTGGCATCAGCAGTCTATCATCTGCCAGAACAATCTTCTGAGAATCAAAAATCTCTCCGGCATTACGGCTATATGCAATGTCAAGGCCTTTTAATTCTTCAATAGCTTCAGCAAATATCGGAAGTCCAAGTGGTGTACTAATGTCCACATTATTCGCCTGCGGTGTCCGCAGCACTCCGTATAGAGGTCCGTCTAGCATCTCGTCGTTTGCCTTGAGAATCGGCGGTGTATCTGCCATCAGATCAGCCCATTTGGTCTGTTTAAGGTCAATCTTATCACCGATGCTCTGAGGAGATTTTGATACGTAGGCTCTATTAGAAACGTAGTACGGATAGGTTGTCACGCCGTCCATTGTAGTCTCAACAAATCTATGATATTCAAGTCTTGTATAGTATTTCCGTCCAACGGTATAAGAATCCTTAAATATAATCCCCTTTATTTCCTGATTGTCATAGTCCACAATCATCACGTCTGCCGGAGTGAATACGTCAAGGCCTTCTCCATTCGGCTTGATGAATACCGTTCCATAAGCACAGCCATATTCTACCCAGTGGCGAATCTGAAAATATACCTTGTCGATCTGTTTCTGTAGCCATGTAGCCCTTGCAGAGCCATCAATCTGAATTCCGATCGCCAGTGTTGCGAGCCGAGCTGTCTCTGAGCAGACAGATTTAGCAAAATTAATCGTCTTGATATTATTCTTATCATCTAACCATTCCGGCACTCCCCTGTAGATGTTCGCACACCGGTTAATCAGTGATTCCATCTCTGGAAATTCTGCTGCCTGAATGTTGAAGTCCTCTTCGGCTTGTTTTTTGAATATCATATTAAACCACCTTTTTAGTGTTGTTATAAGTCCCATTATGCACTGTAACCTCGTCTTCTCCACAATGATTCTGAACCATACCGGACGGAATCTATTAAATGATTGTTCTTGTCTGGATATCCACTGCAAATATTTCCATCTTTGTCGCGTTCGTATTCGTACTTCTTAAATTCCTTACAAGCATTTGGCGTTCTTTTTGGATCAAACACAAGTTTTCTTCTTTGCAGCCACTTCATAGAATACTCAATGCTTCCTGGTCCTTTGATTGCTCCTCTTGCCGGGAGTCCTAAATCTCTGTAATCATTGATTGATTTAGGCTCGGCAGAATCGCAAGTAATTTCGTAATCGTCATACTGTCTTCGCTTGATTTCATTCGCAGTCCATTCATTTGATTTTTTATTTTCGTAAATCTCGTCAATGAAATAGATTGTTTCTCTAGCTGAATCATAATAGATTCTGGAGAAAGCATATTTGTCCGGATACCAGCCCCAGTCAACCCCTTGATAAATTCTATCAAAATGGCTGATCTCTTCGTCTGTGATAGTTCTTTCTTCGATATATTCAAAGATATTTCCACCATTTCCGTTAGCGTGTCCAAGGTACTCATTATCGTAAGCATCTGGATTTACTTCTTTTAGATGCTCAGCATCTGCGAGAAATACGTCTCCAAGCCACTCTTGTTCAATCTCCAAATCAAGGTATGTACTATGCACAACCATCACATTTTCATCTTTTTCTTCTGCTTCTGCCGTGTACTCATTTGCCCAGTTGTTCTTACTTCTAGGTGGGTTAAATGACTTGAATTTATATGCTTCATTGCCACCACGAATAGCAGACTGCTGAATGTTTCGGATTTCTTCCGGGTTCGAAAATTGATCCAACTCCTCAAACCAGACAATACCTATATACCCAAACTCTGGCTTGATAGACTTAATCTTCAATGGATCATCAGCACCACGGAAGTAAATCTTCTGTCCAGTAGGCTTATACGTAATCTCCATAGGAGATACCTTGCATGTAAATTCCTCATTTAGATCTAATTTATCAATAGCCCATTTCATCTGAGCATAAACAGAATCTTTAATAGTGTTTCCGACTTTTCGCAGAATTAGAGCGTGCATATTCGGATTATTCTTCAGCAGCTCCGGTATAATTAGTGATATAGTCGAGGACTTCATAGAACCACGTCCGCCAGGGAGAATGTATTCGCTATGTTTCTTTTTCCGGATATCTCTAATCATTTTATGGAATACGTCAGGGACAATATTCAGATCAATATGGTATTCGCCTTGTAATCTGGCTTTTTCTTCTGCTTTCCGCTGCTCTTCTCTGGCTTCTTTTATGGCAAGCGTTTTTTCCAGGTCGTTCATGGATTTCAGCTGATCGGAGAAATCTGGGGCAAATCCAAATGAATCAGTCAGCTCGCCTCTTGCGATCATGGAACGGCGTTGCTGAATCTCTGCCAGTGACATGATGTCAGTGCCTTTTTGCTTTTCGATGAGAGACTGTTTTTCAGCTATATAGGAAGAAATATTAAGTTTTCTTAAGTTCTGTGCTCCTATTACTTCTGCGTTTTTCTCGGCATATCCAGCTTTTCTCGCGGCATCAGATGCATTCCCGCCATTCTTTATATACTCATCTGCAAACGCTTTCTGCTTAGGCGTTAAGTCCATCTAATCACCTCTGTCTATCCTCATTTTCTGACTGCCTCCCATATTTCTTTTAGGCACATGACCACATCATACTGGGATGCAGTTCGTAATATTTCATAGTCACAATCTTTCCATTCTCCTCTTTTTGTGAGGTGAAGTGTGGGTGTTGATATAATTGTTACTGTTATTAATCGCTCCTGCTCACGGCTGTAGAATTGCGATGTTCCGATTTTTATGATTAATCCGGTGGACAATATAGCTTTTTGGAGTTTTCTTGTAACTGCTTTTAAGTCCGCCATATCATCACCTCAATTCAAAAAAAATCCCCAGTATAGCAGTTATATACAAATATAATACCACACTGGGGAGTTTTAGCTCTCTACCACTTTTATAAATTTTTAAGTTTTTTAAAGTCTGCCAATCAATTTGGCCAGATGATAATATTCCGCTATGACCTTGCGTTTGTATCCGTAAAAGTCATTCTCTGTTGCAGGAACTGTCCTGATCTTCTCCATTGTCCGATAACCAATACTGTTCACGATGCTGTCATAGATTTGTGATTCGATGCCGGGCGCATATTTGATAGATACCTGTAACAGATTATATTTATCGCTCTCACTAAGATTCCGCAAGTGACTTTGTAATGTCGGTATGTCATCCGGCGGTACTCCGTAGTCAATTAGTGTTGCCTTTCTCAGTTTCATTTATTTCACCTTCTTCGTTTAGGTTTCAGTCACATGGCATGCCTCGAAAACATTCTGGACAGTGTTCGTAGAATCCGCAGCCTTTGCAATCCGCTGGCTGTCCAGTACAATATTGTTGTAATACGCGGTATGCTGATATAGCAAGGTTTGGCGTTATGTCTGGTGTAGGTCTGTTATTCATTTCTTCATCTCCTCCAACTTCTTCTCAGCTTCTTCACGGGTGAGAAATAATGATTCACCGATTTTATCTATATCCGACAACTCAAATACGCACTTGTCGATTGTACATGGTGTCTTATTTGGAATACCTAAGATGTAATATACTTCTGTTCCAACCTTACACGGCAATCTCACAAGCAATCCCTGTTCTTCTAAGTCTTCATAAACAGCAAGTTTCGTAAGAATTTTATCCGCAAACGGTTTTAATAATCCATCCGTAATTTCTTCTTTTGCAACTCCTGTACCATCAACATTTCTTTCTCTTTCTGTTAATCTCTCCATCTACTTCACCTCTTTCATCTGACTTTCTACAGTATCTGCAAGCAACTTCAAGGACTCAATAAATGGTTCCGTCAATGCTGTTCTGTCTGGGTATTTAGTGAATGTTCTGACAAGTTTTACTGCATCCTTGATTTTTTCTTCATCTTTGACGATTTCGGATGCTTCATACACTGTCTTTTCAACATAGTTGTAAGTAACAATCTTACTGTCGTAAAAATTCAATATGTTTGGAAACGGAATTACGATAGGGTTTAAATGGTTTTCTCTCGCCCATGTGAATCCCTGAAGCTTTGCCATTTTCAGAACACTCAAATATTCTTCCTGTGTCTTTACAAACACGATTTTTCCAGTTAAAATAATCATTTCTCCACCTCTTATCGCTTACTTTTTATCGCTTGTTTTCATCGCTTGTTTCTGTAATTTCTCTCAAGCAGGCATTCCAACCAACCGCAATAATATCTTTTTGTGATTCTACATTGTCATTCGGAACGATATACTCTTTTTTCTCCGGCAATGGCTTCAATGGACACCATTTAGGTCTTGATTTGCTTTCGTAATCATAATGTTCTTCTGTCATCAGAATTACATCATAATCTAAACAATCAGCTAATTCACAATAACCCACATATTCAAGTTCACCGCAGTATGAAGTTCCGAACGGGCAATCATAGCAATTTTCTGGTGCGTCTATCACTAATACTGATTTACTCATACGCTTCACTTCCTCTCAGCATCAGACTTAAAGTATTGTACCCCGGGACACAATTAATAAATTCTTTCTGGTCAGAACTAATACTCATCCCAATTTCCCAAATTTTGATGTATTTAATTAATTCGTCTGCATCTATTAAGCGCATTTTTCATTTCTCCTTTTAATCACTCGCCATGAAATCACCGAGGCATAACACACATGCTATAATATTAAGCACCAGAATATCCCATTTCTGATTGATTATATTCACAACAATGCATACAGCGTCTGCAATGCCTAAAACTAATGAAAAATATTTACTCATTGTTTTCATCCTCCCATACTCCCAACAACCGCATTCTCTCATACAGTACAGCGACGGTCTTGCGTCTGTATCCGTAGAAGTCTTTTGGATTCATCGGGATATATCTTTCTTTGCTGATTTTCCTGTAACTTTTCCGGTGCAAGATATTCTCAACAACCATATCCGCTATCACCGTGTTCTTAGGGCAAGCTGACAAGGCGGCGCTGGTAAGCAGGTATCCGTACTCTGCCGGGAAGTCTTTCAGCATCGTGTTTAATTTTTCAATGTCCTCTGCCGGAATACCGTAGTCTTTCAGCCTTTTATTCCTTGTCAGCATACCGTTCTCCTTTCTATTCGTCTGGATGGTGTTTGTCGTACATGATCGCCACACATACAAGACTAACCACTCCAAATATAGTTCCAAGGGTGAATCCTAATAAGAATGTAATCATGCTTCCACCTCGCTATCCTCTGGCATCTGAAAGACCATTTTGTTCATAAGTACTTTTCCAATAGCTTCAGCCAGAAGTTCATTTTCTTTTCTGGCATTTTCATCGTATTCGTAAAACTTTTCGCCTTTTCCATGTTCTTCATATATATCTGTTTCGATCTTGGTTCTTTTTGGAGTGATTCTTGTAATCTTAACCGGAATAATTTTTCTATGTCGGAACGTCGATAACCACCCGCAATTCACCGTTCTGGCAATTCCGACGGTATCTCCTACCTTTAAATCGTCTCTGCTGATTTCTTTTAACTTAATATTCATTTCTCGTCCTACTTTCATTTACCCAAATGCTACCTGTCCGTTATTCTGTATATAAATCATCGGTGCAGCTTTACGCTCCATATCTCTCAATCAGCTCCTTATAATCATCACAAATCTGAATGTGATGCTTCTTTTCCAAATCATCAACCATTTCAGACAATGATGTTTTTCCAGAATTAATATCATTGATGTAGTTATTAATTCTTTTTACGGACTTCATGTAACGTTTCCATCCCCATCCATGTAATTCGTGCATTACATAGAACAAAATCACAAAATTCAGCACGTCAGACCAGTTCTTTCCATCCTCGAACCCATCATCAAAGGCTTTTAACTCCATCTCTTTTAACTCCATCTCTTTTAACTCTTTCTGGCAGTTCTGGATAGACTGTGCGAACATATGAGATTGTTTATTTGTATATGGAATGAATGCTTTCTTTTTCTGCTTGATTTTTAGGCTTCCCATCCAACAAACCTCCTTATGTTTTCTGTTAAAGCATCAAACTGTTTTAACATCTTCCGGCATCCGTTTCTAGTCACCTGCATATCTTCAGCGGAGTCATCTATCCAATATTTGCCGTCAATCAGATAGCTGTTATCCAAGAATGTACGGAATCTGCATTTTGTAAGTCCGAATTTATTCATGATTTCTCTTTGTGTCAAGGACTCTACAAATTCACCGTCTGCTGCAACAATGTCATAAAGTTTCATTTTATCTCCTTGTTTATCTTTCTTATTCCGTACCCAACTGGAGTATATGCCCTGTCGGTACTGGGGTGGTTCGTCTTGAGCAAACCATCATCAACCAGATTATTGATATGCTTCCAGACCGTAGCTCTCCCGGCATCCACCCTTTCAGAAATCTCTGTAATCGACGGTGCATATCCAACCAGTTTAATATAACTGACGATATACATATAAATTTCTTTCCTGAGAGCCTGTCCCTGTTCGTATCTATTCTTTGTGTTGTACGGCATTTTGATTCTCCTTTTCCAATTCTTTTGCCTTATTAAACATCTTGGAAAGATAATTCGAATAAGCAACAAGCATGTGATCTACAAATCCATTTTTGTTATATTTTTCAGATACAACATGGATCTGTTCAACTACCTGCTGCCAATATTCATCTTTTGCCTCAATTCCGGCAGTCTGGAGGACCAGTGCCGGAAAGTCAATCTGTAAAAACTTTATGGTGTTCGGTATCTGCTCATGCGTCACTCTCATACTTACGCACCTTCTTCTACCTCAAAACTCTGTTCAAGAAGTCGCTCGTTATCCTTGCTAAACGCCTTTATATAGCTCTGTTTTATCGGTCTGATAAAATGTATGCCGTTAGCTGATTTAGCCCGGGAAACAGCCACATAGAACTGTCCAGGATCCCAACAGCAAGGGTCAATGTTGATTTTTTCAAATGTCTGTCCCTGTGATTTATGAATGCTGATTGCCCAGGCAAGTTTTACCGGGAACTGAGAGAAAGAGCCTACTTTCTTACGGACAATCTTCTCTTTCACGATCTTCCGACCATCCTTTTCTTGTTCGGATTCCTCAATAACCTGTTTCTCAATGTCTTTATTGTATCTATATAAGCTAACTGTTTTGCCCTTATCAGTTTTGATAACCAGATAAGATTCTTCAAATTCTCCGTTTTCCACAATTTTCTGAATGATGCCAATCGTTCCATTAACGTAGTTTCCAGACAAATCATTGACTGTAATCATCACTTTTGCACCGATGTTAAGAATTAAGTCCTCTCTGGCAAATGCAATGTTCTTAATATCGGCAGATGTTAGCTCACCGTCAACTGCTGCATGAAACACTTTTTCGGTCTTTTTATCCAACTTGCCAAGGAAAGTATTGTTAATTCTGTCAGCTTCTGCATTAGTGCCAACCAAGAACGGCGCTTCCGGTATAACTTTGTCTGATTCGTTGTTCTCCAGATATGCAATGGATTTTCTAATATTGTTGCCATATTTAATATCATTCAGCACATACTTAAATCCCTCATCATTCTGCCTGCATACCTCATCAAGTTTGATATATTCAAATCCCATTTCTTTCCAGTATTCAGACATGAAAGCATATCCATGTTCATACTTTCCACCCTTTTCATAATCAGATCCATACATTCGACAGAGAATTTTTCGATCGTCTGTCGTAATAACTGGCGGAAGCTGGTAGAAATCACCTATCACGATTAACTGAATGTCTTCTTTGTCCTCTCCGATTAGAAGTCTGTCAACTGCTCTCTCTTCATTCTCCGTGATGATCGTCTTTGCAATCATATTGAACAAATCGAACCGGCACATGCTGATTTCATCAATGATAAGAACATCTGCTTCTTTCAGAAGTTCAGCTCTGGATTTCACCTTTTTCTTATAGTCCTCAAATTTAATTGAAATATTCAATGCTCGGTGTACGGTAGTTGCCCCATATCCGATATTATCCGCTGCAATTCCAGTAGTGGCGGATACCAGAATATTTTTACCAGCTTTTTCCGCCTCATCGATGAACGTTTGGATAACCGTTGTCTTGCCTGTTCCTGCGTCACCTGTCAGGAAAACATTGCTGCCAGACAGCATCGTATCTAATGCATATCTCTGCTTTTTATTGAGATCGTCTTTTTTCATTTTGTAACCACTCCTTGTAATAATTATGTCAACTAAATATTTTTACAATATTCAATTAATTTTGTCATATTAAATCTAATTGTATATGCTTTTTAATTTTGTAACCCATGTGTAACCGACTTTTTCAACCTATTGGTTACGCAAAAAACCCTTATTTTATGCGGGTTTCAGAGATATGTAACCGTGTAACCAATGTAACCAAGGTTTTTATATAGGAGAATCACTAGAGTATATGTTTTTTATACACTCTCAAACTTTCTCCTATAGGATGTTTTTTTTCGTGTTACAACGGTTACATGGTTACAAATTACGAAAACGGAACATTTGTTTCGGCATCAGCTGGCAGAAAACCAGTTTCAATAACCTCATTTTCTTGCTCGTTTTCAAGACTTTTTATATCAACAATCTTTACCGCAATAAGCCTCATTACACTTCCACCGTCTCTTTTTAGTACCGTATCTCTTTTTCCTGTGTGCTTGATTAACTCTCGATTAATCGCCCAGGCCGAAAAGGCTTTTCTGGAGAATCCATTGTTCTTCAAAAGGTTTTCAAGAGGTTTCGGATAAAAATATACATATACATCTCCATATTCATCTGGCGTTTCCTTGAATCCCCACTGATCACAGCTAAATTGCGCATCAAAGTGCTGTCCGTACACTGAGAGACTTTCAAGAATGAATTCATAGCATCTCTGACCTTCTGATACATCTTTCTTGCGTGTAGGTATGTCTACAACGTCCTCGACCGTCAGCTCACGTCCATCCTTAAATATGAAATCTGTAGCTAATTTGTCAGCCAGCAGAAGTGTAGATATTGCCATTACCTGCTTTGCTGGAAAGTCATATCCGTCAAAACCTTTCTCAATTTCGGCTTTCATTTCTTTCAGATCATCCGATGTGAACTGTTTGAGATTTCCAACGAACACTCTTCCAGCAAAGCCGTAGTTCTTCACGACAATGCCGTTAATCTCTGCTGGATTCTCGTAAATATCCTCACAACATTCAATTTCAATAATTCTGTTGATAGCTCCGCCGGAATCTGCAAATTCCGAAATAGGGTTCTCACCGTTGCAAATAGTCACATTACTCCATGTATTTTCCTTAGCTGCTCCGAGGTCCTTATTTGAACGTGCTTTTCCTTTGCCAGAACAGAGATTGTAAATCAATGTTTCGTAGTTATCCCGGATATACTGAGAAGCATTCTTCGAGTCGTCCAGAATCATCGGAAAGTTATTGAGCATATCTGCCCTTGTCTCCAATGATGTATCTGTTGAACGAAAATTCCCAACGTAGGCTCCCGGTGCCGGATTCCCCCAAACCGATGCCGCTATATTGATTGTTACCGTCTTTCCGCCTCCTGTCTGCCCATAGAAATCTACGATGAACGGTAGCGCATCAAGCGGCTGTATAAGAACACTCGCAAAAGATGCTGCCAGTGCTATTCGCGGTTCCAATCGTCCGCATGATCGTAGCTGCTTAGCCAGAGTCACCCACTTGAAGTAGTCTCCACTTTCCTGTATACTTTGGAATAGCGTTTTAAAGCGGTATTCACCGTCAAAAACGATTGAAAGGTCGTAAGGGACAAATGTATTACCATGCCACCCCAGTTTGCTTGTAGAGTGCTGTATGTCGATCATATCGGCATTGTACATTTCAACATCCGCCAGATACTTTACGAGAAGCCTTGCATTCTCTGAGTTGACCTGCACCCCGAACCTTGCAAGATTAGTTATTGCCCTGGAAGTCACAATGTCAATTTTTGGAACAGTTATTTCTGTCCAATATCCATCCCTTTTAAAAGCCACCGTGATCTGTTCCTCTCCTGTCTCGATGTTTTTTAGACGACGTATCGGCATGATCGGGTGGTGACATACAAGTTCTCTTGCCTTAGATGTTTCAGAGGAAAATATTCCGTTCTCTGTAGCTATCCAGCTACCACAAGCCATGTTAGGATATTCCTTATCAACAGAATCAGGATAAAAGTTTGTGATGTTTTCAACTAACTGCATAGAACGATTTACTTTTTCTTCTTTTTCCTTTTCCTGTTCTGCTTTCTGAAATTCTTTTATGAACTCTTCTGCTATATGCTTCGCTTTCACATTTTTTGCCCGGTCCATCAGCTTAAACTTGATTTCTGAGCGGTCAATTTTACTTTTTACTGAAAAAAGCTCTTCATACAACTGCTTTTCCATAAAGTCTTGTGCCTGTAAGTTTTCAATATTTTCAAGAATTTTTCTCACCTCCTGACTTAGCTGATAACATTTCGTATCTGCTTTTTTCTTTCTCAAGATTAAACTGGCACATATACCACTCTTCTGAATCAGGAGGGAACGTTTTTAGTGCTGTTTCGTACATAAGTATGTTCTTTTCTACCTGCTCAATCTCATTAGGATCCTGAACAGGGTTGTATCTTTTTGCTTTGATATCTCGCACTTCATGCCTGATCTGGTTACGACTTTTGCCTTTTTTTGAAATATAAGTACCGCCCAGCTCAATAAATGCAGTGCTAAAAGGGATGGATTCGTATTGCATCACGAAATCAAACACATCGCCACCGGTTCCACAGCCGAAACAGTAAAAGGAATCATCGTAGATTTTGCAGGATGCTGACTTTTCCTTATGAAAAGGGCAACATATAAATCCTGCTCTATTCGGCCTTAGTCCGTATCTGGAAAGAATTTCCGACATTTTCACTGACTGTTTGATTTCTTCCTTAGTCATGACAGCAGCTCCACGATCTGCCGCCCGGTTTCTTCTTTTGTACAGAATTTAAATCGGACTCCGTATCTATCTCTGATTGTGCAGAGAGATTTATACAACTGGCAGCCATCAACAGCCTTGTCAGAGATTACAGTCTTTACTCTCTTACCGTTTACCGTCTTCCAGATAACTTTATGTTTTCGTGGATTCTCCCAGAAATATACATCACCAACTGATTTAATATCTGGTCCATGCTCACATAGGATAATCAACTGAATACCTGCTTCACGCGCCCTAATCAGCTCTGCTTTGAACCTTTCATGCTGTTGGCAGACATTTCCACAAAGCTCCTGCAAATCTTTTTTACGGTCAATACAGAGTTTTGCATTATCCAGCGATTGATAATCGCCGCAATACAATTTAGAGCGAAAATACTGCACTCCAAGGCTATCAAACTGACTCTGAATCCGTTCCCATTCTGATTTATGTTCCCTTGTGTCCACTTGTATAACCATTAAAAACACATCCTTTTAATTAAATGGAAGTTCTTCCTGTACACTATCCGGAATACTCATAAAGTCCGTACCTGCCGGACTTGCTCCCATGATAGCTTCTTCCTTCAGATGATCGTCATAGGCCTTTGTGGTACGCTCTTCTGGGATATCTGCATCCTTAATTCCCTCAATACTTCGGAACCATGCAAGCTTGTGACGTTTTACTTCTTTGTTATCGTACCAGTCTTTTTCAAGACGGAAGATTCCACCGATCAGCTTTCCTTTAAACTGCTGCCCGAAGTTATCGCCCCACTTAACGGCAAATCCCGGATTTGATTTTTCTACGCATGTGATAAATGTTTTAAGGTTACGGACACCATAATCTACACCCTCATCAATAACCATGTAATTAGTACCTGCATTCGGATATTTCTTGTCTGGACGGATATCGTTCTCAAACTGTTTCATGAAATAGCCGGCCTGTTCGTCTCCTTCTGCGAAATCAAACAAGATAACGAGCATATCGAGTCCACCCTGTGTTTTTTTCTCTGATATCTGCTTAATTACCATCTTATGACCACCAAGTTTAATTGGTTCAAATTCTCCTGCTGCCTGTGTAGTATCATACGCTGTTGGTTTATTCATCTTTATTCTCTCCTTTTCCTAATTCGTAGTAATCTCTAATAACCTTGTCAACTTCTGCAAGGTCGTTATCAATAGTTAAGCTGTCAAACATCCCGATCGGGGACTTGCTTACTGCTCCCTGACTGGACTGGGTGACAAATAAATGTTTTCCACTCTCTTCGATGCAGCGAAGAACGATAGTAAACATGCCCTCGATGCAAACTTTTTCGTCCAGAAGCTTACCAATTGTCTTAGGTTTTACTTCCCCTGAATCATCTTTTTCTTCATGCATCATAAGGTAAACAATTTTATTCTGCGGTACTTTTGTTACAATGAACTGAATAAGATTCCAGAAGTAGTCTCCGATATCATTGTACAGAGCGAACACTGCATTACCTTTTCCAGCAGAAGCGTGCCCCTTCATGAAATGATTCGTGATAAGATATCCTGCATCATCAATTACGATAGACTCTGCTTTTGATGCGATCAGGCACTTCATTACCTGCTGATAATCATCTGTAAACCATCCGTCAATTTTTCCTTTAAACGGAAGCGGTTTATTCAATACTCTAATAAGATTCCAGTGTTCATTCTGGCAGTTTCTAAGACTGGTGCTCTTGCCAGAACCAGATTTTCCAATAATTAATACCGGTGTTGCCATTGCTATTCCTCCTTGTCATAAACCACATGTTTACTACCCTCAATAATCAGCAAACTTGCGATATCCTTCATAGATAAAGTTGATTCGTTATAGATTTCGACCAGTGCGTTGTATGCGTCTGATGAAACCTTTACAACCTGATTGTCTTTTCCAGTTACCAGTTGCTTCTTCCTTGCCGGAATACGGATTTCAAATTCACTCATTAGCGTCCTCCTCTTCTGATAAAGCGAATAACGCATCTAAGCGTTCGCCCATATTCATTTCTGAGCCAAAATAAACTAAATCATTGTATTTCTCTTCATTTTCCAATGTTATCTTCATGCCAATTATTTCTATTATTGTTTTGCTGATTTTGGGGCTGATATCACATATTACTGGCACTTCCTCAAAATCTTCATCTTCTCTACAATTTTCAGGACAAATTGAAAGCTCGATTTTTATTCCATTGTAAACATTACTAACTGTAAAATTCTTTCTTGAAGAAAATTCATTATAGGCTTTCATAGCTGAATCTTCTGCTTCTAAAAGCATTCTGACAATCTTTCTCTTATCCATTGATATTTTCCTCCTTATATGATTTCTGAGCCGTTAAAAGCCCATTTAAGGCCTGTACGTAGCTCGCTAATGTTCTTGCCTTGTATGATTCTTCAATGGGGTTATCTGGGACTATGGCAAGCTGTATGTCGATTAGTCTCAGAACCTCATTAATTCTCTCGTCCATGTTCACACCGCCTTGAAAAAGCAGTACAGATTATCCGAAGTGTCCCCGAACTTCTTTCCGTCGATATCTTCAGCCTTGTGGTATTCCACATGGTCCAGAGACATATCACAGTTCTCGTAATCCAGAACGTAATCCCCTCTGGATTGAAGCTCTCTGAGCAGTTCATTAATACATCCTGCTATCTCCAGACTGGGAAGAAGCTTCATGATTGCTATCTGCTTACTCATTTGGACACTTCCCATCTATCAGAAGTTCTAACAAGAAAGCTTTGATTATTCTGAGACTTTCGCGGCTTGCATTCTCATAAAATGGGTTGAAAGATACGTTTTGGTACAAATCCCACTTGAACACGTCTTTTGGAAGGCAAGCATCTTCTTTTCTTTTAAGCCCACATACTCTCATGCCATAAATTGAATAACTGAATTCGACACTTACTGCCGGAACTTCGTTCACAACTCTTTTACAGAGTTCGTAAATTTCATCAATCTCTTTCTCGAACATTTTCTTATCCTCCTTATTTCCTACTGCCAGTCTGCTTTCATCTGGCGCACCGCCCATGCTGCCGAGATACCGAAAAAAATATTCAACCAGATAGGCACATCCACATATTTCCCGGCAAGCATACAAACAGCAATTAGCATATACTCTTTCATTTTATTTCATTTCTCCTGCAATCCACGCAAGGTTACTCGCCACCAGTGCAGCGGCTGTCACAATCCATGCAGTGAACCATCTTTTTGACTTTTTCTTACTTTCTTCGACAATTTCAGTCGCAAGTGCTACTTCGATGCCAGCCCATGTTGGCTGGCTTCCGTTTTTAATTTCACTCATATCTAGCTAATTTCTCCTTATTTTTTCTTATTTGTCTTTACAATTAGCAGATAGAGAACTATAATGTATCTATCCACTAAGGTGTTTTAGTGGTGCAAAGCTCCGGGGTGGAGGTGTCGTCTCCCTCCGGGGCACTCACTTATTGAGAGCCTCTTTGCCTTTCCAGACATGGCCAGTTACTTCATAGACTTTCCTAGGGCTTATGATGTATGTGATTCGTCCACCGGAAAGACTTTTTGCTGGCTTGTTATTCTGCACAGCCACGCCAATCGGCAACCATCCATACACAATCCCTGCCCGGATTGCTGTAATAGGAAGTCCGATCAGTTGACTCGCGTCGGCTACAGTCATATTCTCTGACGAGAACTCTGGCATCTGTGGAATGCCTGATATGATTCTCGCAACCTCTGCAGCGAACTGATGAACTTCTGCATTTTCTTTGACGTAAAGGTTTACTTCTTCTGGGGTCATAATTATTCACCACTTTCTTTTTCTTTTACAAAATGCTTTTCCATCAGGTCGGCAATCATAAGGTACTCTTCCGCAATTTTGCCCTCTCTGGTATTTTTTACCTGTTCGCGGAACTCTGGAATTGTTCCTAAGAAACAACCGCAAGATACTCTGATCTGCTTATCTTCGCACTGAAAGAATGTAGTTGTACGGAACTGAGTGCCGAAACCATGAATGGTTGTATAGTCTGCATTGCTGTAGACCTCTGCATCGCCGTAGACCCTTGCATTGCCGGAGACCCTTGCATTGCCGGAGACCTCTGCATTG